>Ga0068707_1000557_pt1 | contig 24683 bp, 17 predicted proteins | sample YNPNPMetaG_FD_66600 | JGI IMG/M metagenome (GOLD analysis project Ga0068707, IMG submission 66600) | Anoxygenic and chlorotrophic microbial mat microbial communities from Yellowstone National Park, USA - YNP NP MetaG | ecosystem: Environmental > Aquatic > Thermal springs > Hot (42-90C) >... | reverse complement strand
GCCACAGGCTGCAAATCGGGCAGGGCCGATCGCACCCAGGGCAGAGCGATGACGCCCAACAACCACAACACAGCCCACCAGAGCACGACGGCCAGAAGTTGTGAACGGTTCTGCGGCGCCGTGCGGTGAAACAGCTCGCGCCAGGTGCCGCCGGCCGTCTGCGCCGCACGCATGGAGTCGGAAAGCAACAGCCGTGCCGCCTTATCCGGCGTCAGCCGTGAAGCGTCACGCGGAGTCGTCCAGATGACGTTATCCAGCAGCGCAGGCGGGAGCAGCGCCTCAGCCCGTGCCCGCGAATAAGCCGCCGTTTTGGCGAAAATCAGCACTCGCGGATGGTCGTAAACGCTAAAGGCCTCCTCCGCCGGCGGATAGGGGATGGTACAGGGCGCGGCGTTCGTGTAGCGTGCCTGAGGTATGGGGAAAGGGCTTTCCTGATCGTTGAATTGACACGGTCCCAGGCGCGGGAAGGAGACAAAATCCGCCAGTAACTCGAAGCCCAGACTCCCATCGAAAAGCGCGCGGTAGTAGGCCGTCGTCATGGGATAGCGCTGCGCCAGGCGCGGAATCGAGGCGTACAGGCGGTTGCTCGACAGTACGATATAATCCGCTTCATCCAGCCAGTCCAGCAGCATGGTGCGCTTTTCTGGCGTATCCTCAAAATACATGTCCATCAAACCGTCCTGGCTGCTTTTCAGGCCGCGGAACCAATTCCAGTACGGGTCCCTGGCGTCCAGGCGCAGAGGGAGGCTATCATCCCAGTGTTCATTGCCCAGCACGGATGTCTCCAGCCGCAGCGGTCCGCCTTCCAGCAAGGTCAGCTCCAGGTAAACCGGTTGATGAGCGCTCAGCGTGACCGTGGGTAAAATCAGTTTGATGGTGGCCGTCTGTTCCGCCGGCAGGAGGACGACCTGCGCCGTTTCGGCTAAAGGTGAGGAACCGTCCGGGGCCAGGCTCAAACGCAGGCGCAACCAGCGCCGTCCCGCCGTCGCATCCGCGGCGCGCACCTTATTCAGGGTTACGCGGTAGATCGTCGCGTCACGGTCAGGGACGAATACCTCGCGCGCGGTATCTCCCGCGGCCAGTTGCGTATCAGGGGTAAAGGGCACCTGAACCTGGCTTTCGTCCGTGGTGGACAGGGTCACCGCGGTCGGCAGGTGGTCGTACATCCAGCGGCTGGCGGTGATGCGGGTGACGGGCTGGCGATAGATGCTCATAAAGGCCCAGCCCCACAGCACTGTCCCCAGGCCCACACCGAGCAGCGCCAGGCGTTGCAGGCGACGATGGCGCACCAGGCTCTGTCCTTCCAACACCCAGGCCGCCATCAACACCAGCGTGGGGTAGATGGGCAGGAAATAGCGCATGGATTTGACCCACTGCGTGCCGATGTAGAAAAACAGGCCCGTAGTCCAGACCCAGGGGAGCAGATGCGCCCAATCCCGCCGTCGCCAGAGCTGGACACCCATCACCGCCCAACCGAGCCAGGCCGCCAGTCCAGCCGGCAGGCCCAGGCCCCAGAAGATGATGTTAAGCCAGGGGAACACCACCGGTGTTCGTCCGGTCCACTGATGGCCGGGCGGCGTATCAATCGCACCGCTCATCAGCAGACGGATATAGCGCATCAGCTCAAGCCAGCGCGGATTGGGCTTTAATCCCAGGAAGCCCGGCCCCATGAAGGCATAAGGTTGCGCGCAGCGGAAAGCCACCAGGGCCAGCACACCAGCCCCGGCGAGGGCCAGGAGGCGCTGCCGCTCCCAGGCCAGGCGATAAGTCCCCTGCGTCTGATCGTAATGCCACAGGCTGGCCAGGGCCACCATCCCCGCCACCGGCCAGACGCTGACCTTGCAGGCCAGGGCCAGTCCCGTTGTTACACCGGCCAGCACGAGCGCCCAGGATTTCCGCTGACGGACGGCGTAAACCAACAAGGCCAGCGTGACGGTAGTGAAAACGTTAGAGAAACTATCCACCACGAAAAAGTGGGCGTGTTGGATGGGCAGAGGGGCAAAGGCGTAAAGGAGCGCGGCGAACAGAGCGATGCGCTGGCCATAAAGAAGGCGCGCCATCAGGGCCAGGGTGAGCAGCGTGACCCCGTCCGCCAGAACCGAAAGCGCGCGCCCTACCAGATGAATACCCGCATAGCCGGTGTACGTGCCCGACCAGCACGGCTGAGAAGTCCCCAGCAGCAACAGGCGGAGCAGGGTGGCGGAAAAGGTCGGCTTTTCGCCGCAAGCGCGGTCTACGGCGCCCCCGACCAGCCGGGTGACGAAAACAGGCAGCGTGCCGTAAACATAATCCGGTTGGCCGCGATTGGCCGGGTTAAAAGACGAGGTCGCCGTATTCCAATAGTCGCTCAAACGGGCCGGCGACTCGATAGCGGAGCTGACCATCGTCAGGTAGCGCTCATCGGGATGGAGATGCGCCCCCTCATCCCAATCCAGGGCGTAGCTGCGCAGCGCCAGGGCCAGCGCCAGGATGAGCAGCAGCCCTACCCAAAAGATTCGGCTATGGTAAAGTGCCGGTTTTGATGTCACGTCCCTGGTTTCCTCAGTGCTCACGATGATGCCTTCAGGTAGCATGGGCGGGATTGTAACGCAGCCAGACAGGTAGTCAAGCGAGGAAACGGGAGTTTCGCATAGCCATTTGTGTTTTCAGTGAGAAAATGATGAATATTTTGCATAGCCTGTACAATTTTATGACTACGCGAAATGCTTCATGCTGTCGCCTGGCCCAACATACCGCTCACCACCGCATCCATCAGCCAGATCAGCCAGAGGTTTTGGGTCTTGATGTACACCAAAAGGCCGGCAATGTAGAGGGCGATGCGCGTCAGCACGGCCCAACTGCGCGCGGGATCGCGGTTATCATGCCAGTGTTGCGGATCGAGCAAGGCCTCGAAGGCCAGGGGGAGCAGGCCCAACCAGGCTCCCGGTCCGATGCCCCACAGCAGTACCCAAGGCTTCCGATAGAAGGCGGCGTGCGCCTGATGGTACAGGGCTTCACGAAAGGCCTCGCTCCATTGCCGATGGCGCTTAAGCGGCGTCAGGCCCGCCATGTTCTGCAAAACCAGCCAGGTAACCAGGCCGATCAGAAGAGTCCAGGCCAGATCACGGGTCCATTCAGCCGGACCGGCAGAAAGAGGCTTGAGGCCCAGATAGCGCTCACTAAGGGCGCGGCGCCAAAACAAGACCAGCGCAGGCAGCCCAAGGGCGTAAATCAGGCGCAAACTGTGCCAGAGAGGCGGCCACAACCAGGAGCGGCCCGAACGCTGCCAGAGCCAGCGGCCCCAAGCTGTCAGCAAGGCCAGGCCCACCGAGATTTCAAGCCATAACCACTGTTCTGTGATGAAAAGGTTAGCGTCCACTGGTTTTCCGAATGGGAATGGTGAGGGTAACTTTGGTGCCCTTGCCAGGAGCCGACTGAATGACCGTCTTGCCCCCTACCAGGATGGCGCGCTCCCGCAGGTTCATCATGCCCAGGCTGGAGCGCTCGGCGTATTTTTCTTCGACCTTGCTCACATCAAAGCCTTTGCCGTTATCCTCAACTTCAGCGACAACGCTGGCCCCACGCCGGTAAAGCCGAATCCACAGATCAGTGGCTTGAGCGTGCTTGCGCGCATTGGTGAGGGCCTCTTCGATGATGTAGAAGCATGCTCCCTGCGCCTCATGGGTTAGCAGGTCGTCAACCCCCGGCTCTATCTCCAGGTGAATCGGGGTAGGATCGGTCTCCGCTAGTTTCTGGACATATTGCTGGAGAGCTGGGGTGAGGCCTTGGGTTTCCAGGATGAGGGGGCGCAGGGTGAAGAGCATTTGCCGGATTTCCTTGGTGGTGTCGCGCGCCAGTTTTTCCAGGCCCTCCAGCTCTTCAATCGCCTTCTGGGGGTCGCGCTCGACCAGCATGCGGATGAAGTTCAGGCGCATGGCGATAGCGGCGATGGTCTGGGTGGGGCCATCGTGCAGGTCACGCGCCAGTTTTTTGCGGGCATCCTCTTCCACACTGACCAGCCGCTCTTTTTCTTCCATCAGGCTCTGATAGAGTTGGGCGTTCTGCAACGCCATCACTGCCTGATTGCAGATAGCTACCAGCAAATCCACGAAGTCAGGAGTGTAGAGTTTGGGCCGGGTCCCGGCCATGACCAGGACGCCGTAACTTTCAAAGCCGGCACGCAGGGGGACCACGATGGCCTGACGGCAGGGATGCAGAGCCACCAGTTGCCCCAGCTCCGGATCGCTGCCCGGATCGTCAAGGATGACCGGCTCGGCACTATGAATGGCTTTGGCCAGAGCGCCCAGAGCGGCAGGGAAGCGCAGGCGCTCCTCTGCGTAGCTCAAGCCCCGCGAGGTGGCGATAAAGAGATGCTCATCCAGGCCAAAGAGCATGATCAACTGAACTTGCTTGACTTCTTCGGTGCCGGGCGGCAGGAATTGACGAAAACCGGCGTAGCTCACGTCCAGCGCGGCGTTCAGGACACGCTCGTAATTGAGGGTGGCACTGAGGGTGCTGGCCAGCTCGAAAATGAGGCGCACCCGGCGATGCGCGCTTTCCAGCATCCGCCGAGATTGGGTTTCGCGCTTTTCCCGCTCCGCGTTGAGGGTTTGTTGAATGCGGACCCCGATGTAGCTGATGACGACGCCCGATATGAGCACAACGATGGCACTGGTCAGGTAGGGCAGCCCGGCGGCGGAGAAGCTGAACAGGACATCGTAGCCAATTTGCTGGCCGGCGAAATACAGGTAAAGCGTCACGATGATGATGCAGAGAATCACGCTGGGAAGCCAGGTGAAACGCAGGGCCAGGGTGATGACAGGGATCAGGGAGATGAAGAGCACCGGGCTGTTGGTGCCGCCGGTCGCCAAAATCAGGCCCAGGGCCAGAAAGGAATCGAGCAGGAAGGTGAAGTTGCGGAATGGTTTGCGGAAAGCGTTGAGCATGAGCACGAGCATCACCAGAAGATTGGCGATGCCGCCAACGATGAGCAAGATCCCGATCATTTCGGGGAAATCGCTGGATGACAGCAGGGCATTCAAGCCCACCACGCCGGCCACAGCGATGAGAAAGGTCCAGCGCAGGTTGCTGAACAACCATTCAATCTGGAACTCGGCCTCTTCCAGGCTTTCGCTCTTTAGTAACATCCGCTCGCTTTTCACCAGCCTACCTCACGAATCCACGAATGAACGCGAATGGACACAAATCCGAGAATGAACGTGAATGGACGCAAATTTATGTAACATCAGACCGAGAAACGCACGTGAAGGATGTCGCCGTCCTGGACGATGTAGTCTTTACCTTCGAGGCGCACCTTACCCAATTTGCGCGCTTCGGCCATCGAGCCGGCCTGATAAATGTCCTGATAGGCGACGACCTCGGCCCGGATGAAGCCGCGCGCCAGGTCGGTATGAATGGCGCCAGCGGCTTCCACGGCATTAGCGCCCTCCCGCACGGTCCAGGCGCGCACCTCGTCTTCACCGACGGTAAAGAAGGAGATGCGCTTGAGGAGTTCGTAGGAGGCGCGAATGACGCGGTGCAGGCCGAGCTCTCGGATGCCAAATTCCTCCTTGAACAACTCCGCTTCCTCCGGGTCAAGCTGCGCCAGTTCCATTTCGATTTTGCCCTGCAGGGAGAGCACCCGACTCTGCGGAACGGGATAGTCAATCACGGATTCCGGGAGCGGATCGTCGCCAGCATTGACGATGATGAGCATCGGCTTGAGGGTGAGCAGCTCGTAGCCACGCAGGGCTTCCCGTTCTTCCGGGGTCAGCTCAAGGCTCCGCAACGGCTGTCCGGCATCAAGCGCGGCTTTGAGACGCAGGAATACAGCCTCCTGTACCTGCAGCGCCTGCCTTTCCTCGGCCCGCGCGCCTTTGCGCAGGCTTTCGGCAATGCGCTGCAGCCGATTTTCAACCGTAACCAGGTCGGCCAGGACAAGTTCCTCATCCAATAGACGCACATCGCGCTGGGGATCCACGCTCTGCAAGGGATGCGGCACGGTGTCGTTTTCAAAAGCACGTACGACGTGCACAAAAGCATCCATGCGCGAAAGTTGATTGCGTAACGGGCCACTGAGGCCCGTCTTGCCCGCACCGCGATCCAGGCCGGCGATGTCGGCGTAAGTGACGCGCGCATAAATGGTTTTGCGCGGCTTATAGAGCGCGCTGAGCCAGTCAATGCGGGCATCTGGAACATCCACCACGCCCGTGGCAATGTCCACTTTCCCCATCGAAGCCGTGACGGGGCGCTGCCCATGGGTCAGCGCATTGAAAACTGTCGTCTTTCCGCTGAAAGGTAAGCCAATAATGCCTAAGTCCATCCTTAAAGCTCCTCGCTTTTGTTAAGGTTTTCCGCGTAGCGTGAATTCAAACTTCAAGGCGTCATAGGCCATTGAAGTCAAATTGTCCCGCAGCTGCAGGCGACATTTGATATCCATAGTGCCGGGCTTAAGCCAACGAGCTGCCTCAGCACCAGTAAGCATCACTTCCCCTTTGGTCAGGAGTGTCTCCGGCAAAGACTGCCATGCCCCGTCCTGCCAATCGAAAGCCTCGACCCGACGGAATAGGGTACCCGGCAGATTTCCGCTTTCCAGGGTCAGTTTTATCGTCAGGCTATGGATTTCGCTCAGGGGAAGAGAGACAGGGCGATAGGTATAGTAAGACATCCCGCCATAAGGATCAAACCCTATAAAACCTGAATTATAAGGCATTCCCAAGCCGGCATAAGATTCTTCCGGGACAAAATGCCAGAAGCTGGGCGATAACGTGATCGGTGCCGCAGTTTCCAACGCCGGACAGGGGACCTTGTAAACCCAGAAAAAATCCTGCGCAGCCAGACGGCCCATGGCCGCATAGGGCGGCGCTCCGCCGGCCGCCCGGGTGAACACCAGGCATCCCCAATTGCCCTGATCAGAATCGCCGGCCAGGAAAGCCTGAAGCACCGCGGGCATGGCGTCGAGCGTCAGGATTTCATCGAGTTTGAGCGCCAACGGCTGCGTCACCGCTTCCGGCAACGCGGTGGTGAGGGTGTAGACAGCGCCCTGGCCCCATATCAGGAAAGTTTCCTGAAGCGGCTGCGCACTCCACAAGGAACCGCGCAATGTCAGCGCCCCCTCCTCTCCAGCAACGGTCAGGGTAACGCGCAGCTCAGGCGCAGGCCGCAAGGCTTCTGTCATCCAGGTAGCAACTCCTTTAGAATTCCGCAAATGCACCTGATTCTGTGGGAAGGCATAGACGACTTCGGCGGGGAAAGGCTCCCCCTCATCGAAATAATATTGCGTAGCGTAAGTCCCGTTCATAGGCCGAGGCCAATCGGCAGTTTCCCAGGTCACGGCGTTTTGGCGAGGCAGATAAAATCCCGTGTAGTGAAAAATCCGGGCCTGCGCTCGCGGGTCGGGCACAAGCCCCAAACTGATGGTGTGACTGATGGGAAAGACGCCGGACAATCCCAGAAACAAGAAGGCCCCTACCCCCAGGCTGGCCCCCCCAATGATCCCCGGTAAAAGCAACCAGGCCACCAGAGGGCGCCGGGTGGAGCGCGCAACCAGGAAGGGCAAAAGCACCGTCAGCCCAATGTAGAGCAGTGGGAGCAAAAAGAAAAAGCTGGTCACCCCTCCCGGTAAAGCCCGACGAGGGAACTGGAAAAGCGTCCATACCGAAGGGAACTTATCCTCATCTACCACCCGGCTCAAAGGCGTGGAACGAAAGGGGAAACTCACCGCTGGCACACGGCGCAGCGCCACGAGCTGCTGCAGCCAGGCGGTCCGCATCAGAGGCGACAACTCGGCGCCGACAATCACGATTTCCCCCACTCCCACAGGCTGGCGAAGGGCCAGCACCTCCCCATCCTGAAGCAGAAGCGGCTCAGCCGAGACCGCGCCCTGAAGCGGCGAAACCAGCCAGGTGCGTGCCGGCGCATCCGCCAGCGGGAAGGAAGGTTGCACGCGCACCTGAACCGGTTGCGCTGCGTCACGCAAAACCGCGGGCAATCCCTCCAACGTCGGACGCAGCCCATCACCGCCGCCTACAATCAATTGGCCGCCCAAAGCCACCCAATCAGCCAGGGCCTGGCGCTGCTCCTCGGAAAGCCCTTGAGTGCTGACGCCATCCAGGAACAGCACGTCCAGAGTATCCCAGGCCAGGCCGGATTCCGGCAAAGCGGAGAGGTCCGAAAACAGGAAGCTCTTGGTGCACGCCGCCGGGAAAGCGGTAACCTGAGTCCCAATCGCACCACATAAACGCGCCTGATCGTCCAACGGCGTAAGGAAAAGGGTAGAAATCCCCTCCGCGCCCCCCTGAGCAGAACGCAAGGTCAATTTAAGGCGCACTTCACTGCCTGTGAAGACCGGCAGGCGATAGAGCTTACGGGATTGGGCCGGTAAGTCCACGGGCAGACGGTAAGTCAGGGCCTCCCGTTCGTTGGAGATGAGCAGCTCCCCACGCCAGGCCACGCTTCCCTGCTGCAGGGTGATAAGCAACTCGGTCCAGGTTTCCCTTTCGTAACCGTTCCAGGCTGCCCGCGCCTCAAGGTGAGGCAGCTCCGCCTGAGCGGCAAGCGGTCCTGCTCTCAGCAGGAGCGCCCCCAGCAGAAGCCATAATCCCACGCCAGGCCTCAGCCATCTCATAGGACCACCTGGCCAACCAGGCCCTTGAGGTAAGCCGACTCCGGAAAATGTAGAGCCACAGGATGGTCCGCCCCTTGCGCGAGCCAGGCCACAAGCTGCACCTCGCGCCCGGCATCCAGCGCAGCACCAAAGACGATTTTTTGGAAAAGGTCAGGGGGAATGGCGCCCGAACAGGAAAAAGTGAACAATAAACCGCCGGGGCGCAAGAGATGCAACGCCTGCAGGTTAATGTCCTTGTAACCACGAGCAGCCCGTTGAACATCCGCCTGGGAAAAGGCAAACTTGGGCGGGTCAAGGATGATGACGTCGAAACGCTGCCCGGCGGCGCGCAGATCGCGCAGAAAACGGAAAGCATCCCCTTCCAGATCGGTGACCGGCGCGCCTTCAGGCCAGTGCCGGCGTCCCAGGGCCAGGGCCTCAGCCGAAGCATCAACATTGATGACCGCCTCAGCACCGGCGGCCAGGGCGTAGCTGGTGAAGGCGCCGGTATACGAAAAGACGTTGAGCACGCTCGTTCCCAAACCGGCCCGGCGGCGCTGCTCGATCCATTGTCGCAGGAGCTGACGGTTCGGGCGTTGATCGAGATAGAAGCCCGTTTTGTGCCCCTTCCGCACATCCACCCAAAAGGGCAGCCCGTTTTCGCGGATGGGGACAAGGGCGGGCGGTTCAAGGCCGCGGAGCATACCGGTGAAGGGGACAAGGTTCTCTTTTTCGCGCACGTCCGCATCGCTGCGTTCATAGATGGTGCCAGGCGTCAGCACGCTGGCGAGCAGGTCGGCGTAGAGCTGCCGCCGCGCCTGCGCGCCCGCCGTGAGGGCCTGTAGCACCAACACTTCGCCGTAACGATCCACGATCAGGCCAGGAATCCCGTCCGACTCTGCGAAGACCAGGCGGCAGGCATCCGTGCCGCCATCGGCCAGCAGCGGAGCGCGCAAGGCGATGGCCCGCTGTAGCCGCTCCCGCCAGAACTCCGGCGCATCAGGTTCATCGGTGTCCTGCCAGCTCACCAGGCGCACGCGGATTTGAGAAGCGGGACTGTACTGGCCCCAGGCCAGAAAGGCACCCTCCGCGCTGTGGACGGCTACCGTGGCGCCGGCTTCCGGGTGTCCCTCAAGGCGCGCTATCCCTCCCGAAAAAATCCAGGGATGGCAACGCAGGACGGATTCTTCCCGACCAGGCTTGAGATAGATGCGCATGACCATGCGCTAATAATAGGAAAAATCAGCTAAATGTCAACCTGAAAGGCTGAGATTAGGACATGAGTTCGGACATGGCGCTGCGAAACCGAGATAGGGTTGCGGTAAGAAGATCACCTATGAAACCATTATCCCTCCCTACCCATCTCCATGCCTGAGCGGCGGCATAGGGATGCCGCCGCTACGGGGAATGATGCGGGATTTATGGTAGTAGGGCAGGCATCCCATTCCTGCCCATCCCATGCCTGCCCATCCCCATGCTTGTCCGTTCTATGCCTGCCCTGTCCCAACTCATGTCCGAACCTCAGGAAAGGGAGCTGACGACGGACAGCTAACCACGAAGCCCTCAGAGGGCCCAGCGTGTGACGTTGGAACCGTCCAACCCAGACCGGGGTGGACGCCCATCAGCGCCAACTGAACAGGGGGGTGAATTTTCGGCGCTGCAATCCCCCTTTTGCAGGTGGACTTGCCATAAACGCCGTTTAAGAATATAATAGCGTTGAAATATGAGCTAGAGGGGGAGGATGTGACCAAGTTTCTACGCCTGATTATCCTGATAAGCCTCCCATTTATAACCACGGCAGTGGCTGTTCGTTTGAATGCTCTCCATTGGTACCCGCTCTGGGAATATAGCAAAACTGATTTTCCCCCCGATCCGTATGGTATGACTTTTGAGGAGCGGCTGCGCCTGGCGCAGCGTTCGATTGATTTCTTGAATGCGCCCCATGACATCCGCATTCTTTCGGAGCTGAAACTCAACGATGGCAGCACCGCTTTCAATGAACGCGAGTTGAGCCATATGGAGGATGTCAAACGCACTTTCGATGCCTTGAGCTGGATCGGCGCGGGGGCCTTGGGGCTGCTGGTTCTGGCGGTGATACTGCTAGCCCGCCGCGCCGGCAGCGCCGAAGCCTGGGGGGCCGTATCCGACGGCGGACTGGTTACCCTGGTGGGCCTGATGGGGGTGGCGGCTTTCATGCTGCTGGCCTGGGAGAGCTTCTTCGTCAAGTTCCATGAGCTGCTCTTTCCGCCCGATACCTGGATGTTCTACTATTCCGACACCCTTATCCGCCTTTTCCCGGAGCGTTTCTGGCAGGACGTGGGGCTGGTTATCAGTGGCCTGGTGTTTATCCAGGCTTTAGGGTTGGCCTTGGGCGGACGTATGATCCAAAGGTGTCTGACCCGTAGTTCAGGTTATGACATTTCGGATACAGGAGGATAGGCTATGAGCATACACACCCCAGATTGGGTTAAGGATGCAATTTTCTATCAGATTTTTCCGGATCGCTTTGCCCGCAGTGAGAAACTGAGCAAGCCAGGCAACCTGGAGGCCTGGGACGCTCCGCCTACTGTCGAAGGCTTTAAGGGCGGGGATTTGCTGGGGGTCGTGGAACACCTGGATTACCTGCAGGATTTGGGGATTACCGCCATTTATTTCAACCCCATCTTCCAATCTACGGCCAATCACCGCTATCACACGCATGACTACCGGCACGTGGACCCGATTCTGGGCGGCGACGCCGCCTTCCGTGAGATGATTAAGGCGGCCCATGGCCGTGGCATCCGCGTGATGCTGGACGGGGTATTCAATCACGCCAGCCGGGGATTCTATCAGTTTAATCATCTGTTGGAAAACGGTCCAGCCTCCCCTTATCTGGACTGGTTTAAGGCGAAGAAGTTCCCGGTCAACGCTTACGATCGGCACGGGAAGCCCAACTACGAGTGCTGGTGGGGCTTGAAGGCCCTACCCAAGTTCAACACCGAAACGCCTGCAGTTCGGGAGTTCATCTACGAGATTGCCGAGTTATGGCTACGCGAAGGTATTGACGGCTGGCGGTTGGACGTTCCGCTAGAGATTAAGACGCCTGGCTTTTGGGAGGAATTCCGCCGGCGCGTCAAGACGATCAATCCAGAGGCGTACATCCTGGCGGAAATCTGGGAAGAAGCCAGGGAATGGCTACGCGGTGAGCACTTCGACGCGACGATGAATTATGTGTTCAATCGCGCCTGCCTGGGGTTCTTCGGCGGAGCCAAACTGGACACTTCGGTGAAGCCCGGCGGCTTCCAGCTCCGCCGGTTGGATGCGAGCGCCTTCGCCAAACAGATCGAGCGCATGGTGACGTTGTACGATCGCGAGGTGACGCTGGTGCAATACAACCTGCTCAGCAGCCACGATATGCCGCGCTTCTTGACCCTGGTGGGGGGCGATAAGGCGCGCCTGAAGCTGGCGACGCTCTTCCAGATGACTTTCCTGGGGACGCCGAGCATCTATTACGGGGATGAGATCGGCCTGGAAGGCGGTCAGGACCCGGATTGTCGCCGTGCCTTCCCCTGGGATCAGAGACGTTGGGATCACGATCTGCTGGCAAGCTTTAAGCGCTATGTCGCGCTGCGCAAAGCGCATACAGTCCTGCGCTACGGTGATTATCGCACGCTTTACGCTAAGGGCTTGCAATTCGCTTATGCCCGCACCGCCGAGCTTGAAAGCTTCATTATCGCGATGAACACGGCGGAGGAACCCGCCAGTGTGGAACTGGACCTGCGCAAGACGAGCCTGGAGAAGCGCACTTTCCGCCCGGTATGGGAGGAGGGAGGGAGCTATAAGCCAGACCAAGGCAAACTCACGCTGACCGTTCCGCCCCTGGATGCGGTGGTGTTGGTGACACTGCCAGAATAGGGCTTGAACAACAAGCCGGGGCGAGCGGGGACTCGCCCCGGCTTGTTTGAGCCCACGGCTTTGCCCTCTTCCGGCGCGCCCCGCCTTTTTCCACGCCCGTCAGGCTTCGTCAAACCACGGTCGGCCCGCGGTGACGCGGTTCCCCATCAACCAGAACATTTTTGAAAACTCGTAACTACCTACCAGGGAGCCCCCAGGCAAGCACTATCAAGGCATGCCCCTGTAGCGCAGGCCGCCAGGCCTGTATGCGCAGGCTAAAGCCTACGCTACATTATCTGCAAACATGCCCCTGTAGCGCCTGTATGCGCAGGCTAAAGCCTACGCTACATTATCTGCAAACGATTCAGGGTAGGTAATTACGAAAACCCCATAAAATTCTTATGCAATTCCAATATTCCCTTGCTATACTTTAGACCGGACTTAAAAAGTTAAGGAGGTTATGAAGCTATGGGAAAGATCGTAGGGATTGATCTGGGTACAACCAACTCAGTGATTGCAGTGATGGAAGGGGGACAGACGACGGTGATTCCAACCGCTGAAGGCGGTCGCCTGTGCCCTTCGATGGTGGCTTTTACCAAGAGCGGTGACCGTCTGGTAGGCGTTCCTGCCAAGCGTCAGGCGGTGGTGAATGCGGAAAATACGGTGTATTCGGTCAAGCGCCTGATGGGCCGCCGTGCCGATGATCCGGAAGTGGAAGTGACGCGCAAGATGGTGTCCTACCGGATCGTGCCCGGCCCGCAGAATGACGCGCGCGTGGAGATTCCCATTGCCGGGAAGGTGTACACGCCGCAGGAAATTTCGGCCATGATCCTGCAGAAGCTTAAGAAGGACGCCGAGGCTTACTTGGGCGAGCCGGTGACGCAGGCGGTGATCACGGTGCCGGCCTACTTCAACGATAGCCAGCGCCAAGCGACGAAGGACGCCGGTCAGATCGCCGGGCTGGAAGTGCTGCGTATCATCAACGAGCCGACGGCGGCAGCACTGGCCTATGGCCTGGATAAGAACAAGAACGAGACTATCCTGGTGTTCGACCTGGGCGGCGGTACTTTCGACGTGTCCATCCTGGAGGTCGGCGATGGCGTGATCGAGGTCAAGTCCACCAACGGGGATACGCATCTGGGCGGCGATGACTGGGACGAGCGCATTGTCCGCTGGATGCTGGAGGAGTTCCGCAAAGCCGAGGGGATTGATTTGAGCGGCGACCGGCAGGCGATGCAGCGCCTGCGCGAGGCGGCGGAACGCGCCAAGGTGGAGCTTTCCACCATGCTGGAGACGGAAATCAACCTGCCGTACATCACTGCCGACGCTTCCGGTCCCAAGAACCTGGAGATGCGCCTGACCCGCGCTAAGTTCGAACAGCTCACGCGCGATCTGGTCGAGCGCTGCCGCGGGCCTTTTGAGCGCGCGCTGCGCGACGCCAAGCTCACGCCGCAAGACCTGGATCAGGTCGTGCTGGTCGGTGGTGCGACCCGGATGCCGATGATTCAGGAGCTGGTCCGCCAGCTCACCGGCGGTAAGGAGCCGCACAAGGGGGTTAACCCGGATGAGGTGGTAGCCGTTGGTGCGGCGATCCAGGCCGGCGTGCTCGGCGGTCAGGTGACCGATGTGCTGTTGCTGGATGTGACGCCGCTCTCCCTGGGCGTCGAAACGCTGGGCCAGCGCATGACGGTGCTGATCCCGCGCAACACGACCATCCCGGTGAAGAAGAGCGAGATTTTCACGACTGCTGAGGATGGACAGACGGCGGTAGACATCAAGGTCTATCAGGGTGAACGTCCGATGGCGCCGGATAACATGTTGCTGGGTCAGTTCCGGCTGGATGGTATCCCGCCCGCGCCGCGCGGTGTGCCGCAGATCGAAGTGACTTTCAATATTGACGCGAACGGCATCCTGAACGTTTCGGCCAAGGATAAGGCGACAGGCCGGGAGCAGCACATGACGATTACGGCGAGCACGAACCTGCGCCCGGATGAGGTCGAGCGCCTGATCAACGATGCCAAGCGCTACGAAGCTGAAGACCGCGCCAAGCGCGATCTGGTGGATGCGCGGAACGCAGCGGATACGCTGATTTACCAGATGGAAAAGACCCTGCGCGATGTAGGGGATAAGGCCCCCGCTGCGGTGCGCAGCGACATCGAAAGCAAGATCGCCGAATTGAAGCAGGTGATAAACGGTAACGACGCGAACGCCATCCGACGGGCCATGGAAAATGTGCAGCAGGCGGCGCTGAAGCTCGGCGAATCCATGTACGGCTCTACTTCCGGCGGCCCCAAACCCGGCCCGCAAGGCCCGGATGTGGTGGACGGGGAATATCGGGAAATGTAATCCACAGTCCGGGGGATGGCAGCCGCCATCCCCCGATTTACGTAGCGAGGCGAAGATGACAAAACGGAAGATTAAAGTAGAAACGACCCCGTCTATAGGAGAAGGGCAGCCGGTGTCCGAGCCGACGCTTGAGGAGAAGCCGGAAACGCCCGTGAGCGAGCCAGCAACGCCTGAAGCCGCGCCTGCTCCGACGGAGCAGGAGACCGCTGAAGTCGAGCCCGATTGGAAAGCGGAAGCGCTGCGTCTGCAGGCGGATATGCAAAATTTCCGCCGACGCCAGGAACAACGCGCTGAGTTTCTGATTCAGGAAGAACGGCAGCGCCTGCTGCGTAAGTTCCTGGAGGTGGCCGATAACCTGGAAAAAGCGCTTAAGCTGCTCAAGCCGGATGACCCGGTCCAGCAGGGGGTTAAGACCACTTACGACGCGCTGATGAACCTGCTGCGCGTCGAGGGCGTGACGCCGATCGCGGCCAAGGGGCAAGCTTTCGACCCGGCCCTGCATGAGGCCATCACGATGCTGCCGGCGCCGGAGGGACAGGAGGTGGAGCTGCTGGTGTTGGATGAGATCCAACGCGGCTACCGACTCCATGAGCAGGTCCTGCGGCCGTCACGGGTGGTGGTCAGTCAAAAGGCCTGAAGGCCAGAAGGGGCTTAAAGTGACCAGACCGTCGGCCTGTGCATGACATGGGCCGACGGTTTGATAAGGGCCTCACGAGCACAGAGTTATTAACGGCCTTGGGCTTCGTGGTTAAAGGCCCTTTGCCAGGGCATCCATAAAAAAAGATGGCCAGTTTTCGGGGGAGTCTATGCAATACAAGGATTATTACAAAATTTTAGGCGTCGAACGCAACGCCACAGAAGAAGAGATTAAGAAAGCTTATCGGCGTTTGGCGCGCAAGTATCATCCGGATACGACCCGCGAGGATAAGGCCGTCGCTGAAGAGAAGTTCAAGGAAATCAACGAAGCTTACGAGGTGCTTTCCGACCCGGAAAAACGGGCCCATTACGACCGTTTCGGCTCAGAGTGGAACCGCTGGCAGCAAAGCGGTAGAAGCCCGGAGGATTTTGATTGGGGGGCCTGGACTTACGGCGGCGGTCCGCGAGTACACGTCCGCACGGGCTCCGCCGAAGATTTTCGCGATTGGTTCGGCGGCGGTTTTTCGGATTTCTTCCAGCGCCTGTTCGGCGGCTACGGCGGCGGGGCTACGACGGTCAATCTGGAAGATTTGCTGGGCGGGGGAGCCATGCCCCGAGGCAGCAGCGGCGGGCGCGTAGGAGGACAGGATTATGAGCAGCCGGTGGAAATCACTTTTCAGGAGGCTTTTACCGGCACCACCCGCCTGCTACAAATCGGGGATCGGCGTTTAGAGGTGCGCATCCCGCCGGGCGCCGATAACGGGACCAAGGTGCGTGTCCGCGGTGCCGGCGCTCCCGGCTATTTGGGCGGGCCAGCCGGTGATCTGATTCTGGTGGTCGAGGTGCAGCCCGATCCGCAGTTTGAACGCCAGGGGGATGACCTGACGGTGCGCGTGCCCGTGCCGCTCTACACGGCGATCCTGGGCGGGGAAGTGCCCGTGCCAACGCCAGAGGGGAAGCCGGTGATGTTGCAGATTAAGCCCGAAACGCCCAACGGGGCGCGCATCCGCCTGCGCGGTAAGGGGATGCCCAACCTCAAAGCGCCGTATGAACGCGGGGATCTTTACGCGGTGGTGGATGTGCAACTGCCCCAAAATCTCAGCCCGCGCGAAAAGGCGCTCTTTGAGGAGCTGCGCGCTTTACGCCGTAAATAGTCCACGGATGGGTCCACGAATGGGTCCACGAATGGGCCCGAATGGACGCGAATGGGTCCACGAATGGGTCCACGAATGGACACGAATGGGTCCACGAATGGGCCCACGAATGGGCCCGAATGGACACGAATGGATCCACGAATGGGTCCACGAATGGACACGAATAGAAAACAAAAACAGGTCTGGGCGCTGCGGTCGGATTATGGTATACTTTCCCCATGGATAGGGAACGGGTAAGCTGGATGTATGTACTGGAATGCGCCGACGGTAGCTTCTACACGGGGATTAGCGCCAACCCGCGCCGCCGTTGGGAACAGCATCGGCGAGGAAGAGGGGCACGCTACACACGCAGCCATCCGCCGGTAGCTCTGCGCGGTTTGTGGCGCTACCCCGATCGGCGCAGCGCCTTGCGCGCGGAGGCGGCCTTTAAGCGCCTTTCTCATGCCGCCAAAGTGGCCCACCTGGCTCAGGGCGCGCCCTGGTATGACGGCGTCTGGGATGCTCTGAACGAGGGGGCCGACCGATGAGCGCCCTGCTGGAAGTCGAACATCTCAGCAAGACTTACCGCAAAGCTACCCGACCGGCGCTCGACGAGGTGAGCTTCACCGTCCCCGCCGGGGCGATTTACGCCTTTGTCGGCCCAAACGGCGCCGGGAAAACGACCACGATCCGCATCCTGGCCACTCTGTTACAGCCCGATCGCGGGGACGTGCGCCTGAACGGGATGTCCCTGCACACGCACCGGCGGGACTTCCGCGCCCTGATCGGCTATATCCCCGATGAGTTCGGCCTCTACGATGAGCTTACGGTGCGCGGCTACCTAAACTTTTTCGCCTCCTGCTACGGCATCCCGACCCAACGCCACGCCGCCCTGGTGAGCGATCTGCTCGATCTGGTAGGGCTGAGCGAGCGCGCCGACAGCGCAGTACAGACCCTATCGCGCGGCATGAAGCAGCGCCTGGGCCTGGCCCGCGCCCTGATTCACGATCCCCAACTGATCCTGGCCGATGAGCCGGCTTCGGGCCTGGACCCGCGGGCACGGGTGGAGCTGCGCGATATTCTGCGCATCCTGCGCGAGATGGGCAAGACGATTTTCATTTCGTCGCACGTCCTGCGGGAGCTGGACGATATTGCTACCGATGTGGGCATCATCGAAAAGGGGCGCTTCATCATCTCCGCCCCGCTGGAGGCGGTGCGCGCCGAACTCCAGGCCCACCGCGCCGTGCTGGTCCACCTCACCAGCGCATGGGATGATGCCCAGGCCTGGCTGCAGCACCATCCCCTGTGCGCGCAGGTGGAACGCCTGGAGACGAACGGCACGCCCACCCTGCGCGTGCGGCTCACCACCTCCGCGGCCGAGGGCAGCGTGACCCTGCTGGCCGACCTGGTGCGCGCCGGTTTCCCTGTCCGCCAGTACGTGGAGGAAAAGCAAGACCTGGAAAGCCTCTTCCTCAGCCTGACCCAGGGAGGCGTGTCATAGGCCCGGCCCTGTACCTCCACATCCCCTTTTGCCTGCAGCGCTGTCAGTATTGCGATTTTAACACCTACACCGGCCTGCTCGCTTTGCGTCCGGCGTATGTAGCAGCGCTCAAGGCGGAACTGCAGCACTGGCAGGCCCGCCTGGGAGCGGATTGGCACCCAATAACGGTTTACTTCGGCGGCGGGACCCCCTCCTTGCTGCCGGCGGACGCCATCGCTGATCTGTTGCAGCGGATTCAGCCGGCGCCTGAAGCGGAAATCACGCTGGAGGCCAATCCCGGCACGCTCAGCGCAGCGCAGCTCACCGCCCTGCGGGAGGCGGGCGTCAACCGCCTGAGCCTGGGCGTACAGGCCCACACCGACGCGGCCCTGCGGCTGTTGGGACGCCTTCACACCTGGGAGCAGGCCGTGACCAGTGTGAGGATGGCACGCGCCGCTGGCTTCACCAACCTCAGCCTGGATGTGATGTTCGGCCTGCCGGGACAAACGCTGGCAGAATGGGCGGAAACCCTGGAAGCGGTCCTGGTCCTGGCGCCGGAGCATCTTTCGCTGTATGCGCTGACGCTGGAAGAGGGCACGCCCCTGGCCGCGCGGGTAGCTGCAGGGGAGCTGCCCGCGCCAGATGCGGACGAGGCCGCAGCTATGTACGAGCTGGCCTCCGCGCGGTTGGCACAGGCGGGTTTCTGGCAATACGAAATCTCCAACTGGGCGCGGGGACCGCATCAGCCCCCTACCCTATGGCCCTACCCGCCCACGGGCCGCAGCGAAGCACTTGGCCCCTGGGTAGCACGCCATAACCTGACCTACTGGCGCAATGACCCCTGGCTGGGCCTGGGAGCTGGCGCGCACTCCTGGCTGGCCGGGCGCCGTTGGGCCAACCTGGCGCACCCGGAAGCTTACATCGCGGCCCTGCGCGCTGGCCAGAGTCCGGTGGCAGAAGAGGAAACGATACCGCTCACGCTGGAAATGGGGGAGACGTTGATGTTGGGCCTGCGTCTGGCGGAGGGCGTGAGCACAGCGCGCTTCCAAACGCGCTTTGGGCGCTCCCTTACCGCGGTGTACGCTGAAACCCTCCCGCCCCTGCTGCGGCAGGGCCTGGTAGAGTGGCAGGACGATCATCTGCGCCTGACGGAACGGGGACGTTTGCTGGGCAATCGGGTTTTCGCAGCTTTTTTGCCTTGAGGTGAACATGTACGGGGAATGGATGGCTTTGCTTTCTGCGCTATTGTGGGCCGGGGCCGTGCTGGCCTTTGAACAGGCCGGAAAACGGTTCGGCCCCTGGCAACTGAATTTATTCAAGGGAACGCTGGCCATCCTCTTGTTGAGCCTGACGACGCTGGCCCTGGGGCCCTGGCCCTGGGAGGGGGTAAGCTGGCAGCAAGCCGGCTGGCTGGCCCTGAGCGGCTTCATCGGCATCACGCTAGGCGATACGGCTTACTTTGCCGCGCTGCAACGGCTGGGAACCCGGCGCACCCTGTTGCTGGGCATCCTTTCGCCCCCCATCAGCGCCCTGCTGGGTTGGCTGCTGCTGCACGAAACCCTGTCCCTCACCGTGCTGGGCGGGATCGGGCTGACGCTGTTCGGTGTGGCCTGGGTGATCGGGGAAACCAGCGCTACCGAACCTTCACGCCAGGTCTGGTTGGGGGTCGGTTACGCACTCCTGGCCGTGTTGGGCCAGGCGGGCGGCGCGCTCATCACGCACGCGCAACTCAGCACTACCCCTCTGGACCCTCTGCCGACCGCGCTGCTCCGTCTGGGCGCCGGCACCCTGGGCTTGCTGGTGTGGGGGCTTCTGCTGCCGCGAAGCCAGGGAAAAGCGAATGGCGGTATAGGGTCCTGGCGCGATCCGGCGCTGCAGATGGCCTGTCTGGGCACTTTCGTGGGAACGTACATCGCGATGTTGACCTACATGGCGGCGCTCAAATACGCCGCCGTGGGGGTCGTGCAGACGCTGCTCACGACCAGCCAGATTTGGGGCCTGGGCCTGGCGGCCTGGCGCGGGGAACGCATCACGCTGCGGGCGGTTTCCGGGGCGGTGCTGGCCCTCATCGGTGTGGCGCTGATCACCCTGGCCTAAAGGCCTAAAGGCTGGCCGTTGAAACCGCGCCGCTCCGCGCACCTGTAGGACAGCATCCCTATGTCGCCTTGCCAGCGCATAGGGATGCGCTGGCTACGGAATAAGAAACCGCGCCGCTCTGCGCACCTGTAGGACAGCATCCCTATGTCGCCTTGCCAGCGCATAGGGATGCGCTGGCTACGGAATAAGAAACCGCGCCGCTCCGCGCACCCGTAGGACAACATCCCTATGTCGCCTTGCTAGCGCATAGGGATGCGCTGGCTACGGAATAAATCTGCGGCCACCAGACGGTGGGGCGCTGAACAGCTACAGGCCAGGAGGTTCAGGCGCCGAGTTCGGCCAGGGTATCAAAGCGGAAATCGTCCAGCAAGCGCTGCAGGCTGCGGCGCAGGGTTTGATCTTCATGGCGCAGCTCCAGGAGCAGGGCCTGCAGCGCCTCCGCATCAGCGCTGAGGGCAGCTTGATGGAAGGCCTTCCGCCAGGTTAAAGGCAGGTGCGCCAGGTGTTTCGGCGTCAAAGTCAGCTCCGTTCCCTCCGGCGCAGCGGACGGGGCGGCCTCCGGCGAGGCCAGCTCGAAGACGACCCCCAGGTGACGCTCCAAAACGTCCCAAATATGCGCCTCGCGGAAGGGCTTGCGCACAAAGTCATCACAGCCGGCGGCCATAATCTCCGTCCGTTCCTCTTCAAAAGCGCTGGCCGTCAGCGCCACGATCTTGACCTGCTCCCCGCCGGGGCTTTGACGGATGCGCCGGGTGGCCTCACGGCCATCCATCACCGGCATGCGCATATCCATGAAAATCAGATGCGGCTGCCAGCTCTGCCATAGCTCCACGGCCTGCGCTCCGTCCTCGGCCGTGCGCACAGCGAAGCCCAGGGGCTGCAGGAGCTTGAGCAGAAGCGTGCGGGTCGAAGCGACATCATCCACCACCAGGAGGCGGTAAAGCGGCTGGCCGGGTTTCAGGCCGGTCACCCGGCGGCTGACCTGCGCAGGCGCCACCGCCTCGGCCCCGGTCACGCGCAGGGGCAGCTCCAGGCGGAAACAGGTGCCCACGCCCAGGGTGCTGGTCACGGTCAGATCGCCGCCCATCAGGCGGGCCAGTTGGCGGCTGATGGGCATCCCCAGGCCCGTCCCTTCAGCGCGCTTCCCGACGCGCGTCTGGATAAACGGCTCGAATACCGCCGGCAGCTCGTCGGGCGCGATGCCCGGTCCGGTGTCCTCTACCTCGACGACCAGGGCGACCCGGTCCGAATCGGATAAGGGGGCGCTGCGCGCACGGAGGGTGACCCCTCCCTGTTGGGTGAATTTCACGGCATTGCTGAGCAGGTTGATGAGAATCTGGCGCAGTTTCCCCGCATCGGCCACGGCGTAGCGCACCAGGTCCGGATCGCGCTCGAACAACAGCGTCAGGCCTTTGACGTTGGCCCGCAGGCGGAACATATCCTCCAGATCGCGCAGAAGCTGATGCAGGTCAAACGGATCTTCCACCAGAGACATACGCCCGGCTTCGATTTTAGAAAAGTCCAGCACGTCGTTAATCAAATCCAGCAGGTGTTCTCCGCTGCGGGCGATAATATCCACCTGTTCGCGCTGCTCAAAGGAGAGCTGCGGATCGTGCACCAGCAGTTCGGCGAATCCCAGGATGGCGTTGAGGGGAGTGCGCAGCTCATGGCTCATATTGGCCAGGAAAAGGCTCTTGGCGCGATTAGCCGCCTCTGCCGCGGCGCGGGCCTCTTCCGCGGCCAGTTCCGCCTGCCGGCGCCGGGTAATGTCGGTAGCCAGGAGCAGCCAGCCGGCCAGTTGATCGCCGTTGAATAGCGGTGAGAGGCGCACATCGTACCAGGCGGAAGGCGCCGGCAGCTCGACCCGCTGGAAGACCGGGCCAGCCTGAGCGTCGGGCTTCCAGCCCAGCATGCTTTCCGGGCCGGGCAGCGTGCCCAACAAGGTCACCGCGGCAGGCCAACTCTGCAGCAGGGTCGGGCAGGGCTGGCCGATCAGGTCGTTCAGCGTCAAGGGGGCCGGAGTAGAGCGCTTCTCGGCTTCATGCGGCACGCGATCCAGACGTTGGCGCACCCGTTCGCGCGCCGCGAAAAGTTCCCCCAGTACCACCGGCTGGAAGCGCGGGGGGCGGTAACCGATCGTCTCCAGAAGCCGCAGGGCTGCCGGATTGGCCTCCAGCAGGGTGAGGCGCGTATCCATCACCAACAGCGCGTCGCTCAGGCTGGTGAGGAGGGTATCCATGACCACGGGCATGGCGACCAGCGCGTCGTAACGCGAGAAGTTCCACCAGGCATAAGCGGAAACGCCCAACCAGGCCAGGGGGAGCAGGCGCAAGGCGGGAGCGATCTGCAGCGTCCAGAAGAGGCTCAGGCCAAAGAACCAGGGCAGGGTGCCCAACAAGGCGAGCGCCAGGAAACTGCGCGCCTGCAAGCGCGCCACGCGCCGACTTTCGGTGAGAAGCAGGCGCGCGGACGCTATCACCAAAAAGAACTGGTAGAGCGCCAGGCCCGCCGCAGCCAGCGCCAGACCACCGGCCCAGAGCCGAATCGCCTGCGGCTGGGTAGGATCATCCTGGGCCTGACCGGCCAGGGTCACCACGTGCTGCAGCGAAGCGATGTCCAGCCCCAGGGACGGCCCTACCTGCAACACGATGAAGAGGCCCATCAAGACCAGCCCGCCCAGCAGCGGGGGGGCCAGCAACAAAACCCACTGACGGCGCTGCATGGTGAGCACGCGGCTGGTGTAGAAGAGGGTAAAGCGATACCAGACAGCCGGCATCACCACCGTGAGGCCGATCAACAGAATGCGGATCGGCACCTGAAAGGCGGGGAAAGCCAGCATCTGAGCCACGATCAGGCCCGCCTGAGCGCTCAGGCTGAGCAGAAGATACCAGGTCAGGTACACTCCCCCGCGAATAGCTTCCTGGCGTTCCCGCGCGTAGCGGTAGAGCAGCGCGGTAAAAACCAGCGTCGCTATCAAGAGAAGCGTATTGGCCACGTCCCAGGGATTCAGCATAACCACTCCAACAGCGCAGGATGGAAGGGTTTCATGGCTGCCAGGTCACCCGGTATTCGGTGAGCGGCGGCAGCGTCAGGCCCGGATCGCATTGGACCCAGTCCCCCCGATGTCCGGACTCGGTCAGGGTGAGGGCAAAATGTGCCATAGCGATGCCCATATCCACCCGTTGCAGGTCGCGTTCGACCAGAAATTCCGCGGCACGCGGCGGGTAACCGGGCGTGCGTTGCAGGTAGAAATGCCAGGCCTCATCCCGGCGGACGATGCGCCAGGGCTGTTTATTGGACGCCGAGGGGCCAAGGCGCACCATTTCCAGCGCCTGGGCATACACACCGGCGGTCTGGGGCGTGAGGGGACGGATGAAGTCGCCATCGAAGAAGAGCTGCTCCCAGGGCAGGCGCTGATCTCCGCGAGCGGCGGCGCGCACCAGCCGATCCAACCAAAAGCGCCGATCGGCCACCAGGCCGGTAGCCACCACCGCCGGCAGCAGCTCATCCGCCTGCAGGCCGATGCGCGCGGCGAAGCTGCTGCGGGTAAAGCTTCCTCCCAGCCAGCAGGTGCCCAATTCCAGCGCGGTCGCTTCCAGGACAATCCGCTCCAAAACGTAGCCGAAGTCCTCCAGGTCCCCCGTGCCGCGGCGCACCGCGCCGACGATGAAGCCAGCCGGGTGACGGATGAAGCCGTAAGTTCCCAGGCCGCGCAGGGATTCGCGTTCTTCTTCCGTCGCGGCCAGCAGGACAAAACGCAGGGCATTCCCCAGCGGCCCGTGGGTCTGCGCGGCGCAGAACTCCGCCAGCGCCTGCCGCTGCGCCTCCGGAATAGGGGCAGGCGCATAGGTCCGGCAAGAAAAACGCCGCTGGATTAAAGCTGTGATCGGCAGTCTGGATTCAGGCAGGCCCATTCCGTACCTCAAGGTCCCCAAAATCAATTCCTGATGCTGGAGTTTAACACAGGCCGCGAGATTGGCAACCGACACCGAGGCAGCATAACTGGGAGCGCGGACGTCCCGTCCGCAGCTCCCGTCTGGTACGCGGACATTCCGTCCGCAAACTGGCAACAAGAAGATGGGGGACTCGTCCCCCACACAAATTACCCTACCACGGCAGGCACAGGGCGCTTGTGGACGCACCTCCTTTCAAAAGGATAGGGAGATACAGATAACTTGTTGGTTGCCACCATTCATAAGCCCCCCGGTCGGGATAGGCATCGCGGGGCCGGCCATCGAAGTCATGGGCCGGGGCATCGGCGATGGAACCGCTGTTGATTGCCGGACTGTCGGCCCGCAAATGCCCGTCAAAGGCCGTCAGCGTTTCGTTGACCAACCTCGGAGCCTGGCAAAGATCGTGGCTGCCCACCGGGCAGGGGGTTTCTTTGACGTTGTGGATGATGGCATAGTCCGTATCCACCGGGTTGGCGGGGAAGTTCTCCCAGTAGACGAAGCAGGTCTGCTCAAAGGGCTGGAGAAAGTCCGTTTGCCCCAGGAAGATGTTGTTGCGCATGCGCACGGTGTCGGCTCCCGTG
>Ga0068707_1000555_pt1 | contig 24764 bp, 22 predicted proteins | sample YNPNPMetaG_FD_66600 | JGI IMG/M metagenome (GOLD analysis project Ga0068707, IMG submission 66600) | Anoxygenic and chlorotrophic microbial mat microbial communities from Yellowstone National Park, USA - YNP NP MetaG | ecosystem: Environmental > Aquatic > Thermal springs > Hot (42-90C) >... | reverse complement strand
CCTCCCTCTCCGCCCAGCGGGCGAGGATCTCCCACGTGCCGTCGGTGGAGCCGTCATCCACTATGACCCATTCCCAGTCCCGGAGGGTCTGCCGGAGCACGCTGGAGATGGCCGCCTCCAGGTGCTCCTGCTCGTTGTGGGCGCTGGTGATTATGCTAACCGAGACCACGAACCCTGGCCTCCGCCCATATCTCCCCCCAACGGATCTCCATCCCCGTGACCTCGAATCCGGCCTCCCCCACTTCCTCCAGGAAGCCCTCCTTCGTGTACTCGACCACGTGGGTGGGGTCCAGTCGATGGTCGAGGCCGAGCTCCATCTTCAATGGCACCCTCCAGTCCCGATCGCGAAGCGGGACTCGGATCAAGAACCTGGCCGCCCCGGTCATCTCTCCCAGCCTACGGAGAAACACGGTGCGGCCGTCCAAGTGCTCCAGGACGTTGGAGAGCACGATGACGTCGTACCTACCCTCGGGGACCCCTTCAAGGGCATCCCCCTGGCGATACCGGACCCTGGGGTGGGGACGCAACCTCTGGGCCTCGGAGATCTTGGCCTGGTCGAGGTCCATGGCCACCACCTCGACCTTCGCCCGGTCGGCCATGTCCCAAGCGAGTTCCCCTGCCCCACACCCTATGTCGAGGACCTTCTCCCCTTCTCTCAGGCGCGACACGAAGAAGTCGTGATAGCCGGTGAGCCGGTGTTTCGGATGGACCCCGCCACCGTATCCAACGGCACATGCCCCCTGGAGGGCGTAGAGGTCGTTGTCCATGGCCAGGAGAAAACGCAGGGCAGCCTCGGGGGCCATTTTCTTCACCCGACGCCCCAGGAGCCCCACCAAGGCCCGCCTCAAGAGGTCATCCCCCATGGACATGGAGATCCGGGCCAGAAACGAAAGGATCGCTGCCTTCACGGCCTGGGTCACCTGTGCCAGATGTTGTACTTGAGGATGACCCACACGGCCTTGAGCCCGTCCCTCCACGTGATCTTCTTGCCTTCCTCGTAGGTGCGCCCGTGATACGATACCCCCACCTCGTAGAAGACGCAGCCCTTCCGCGCGAGCTTGGCCGTGATCTCTGGCTCGAAGCCGAACCGGTCCTCCTCTATCCGGATGGACTGGATCACATCCCTGCGGAAGGCCTTGTAGCAGGTCTCTATGTCCGTGAGGTTGAGGTTGGTGAGCATGTTGGACAGGAGCGTCACGCACCTGTTGCCCACCATGTGCCAGAAATAGAGGACCCTGTGGGCCCTGCCGCTTACGAACCTGGAGCCGTAGACCACGTCCGCCTGATGGGTCAGGATGGGCTCGATGAGCTGCGGGTAGTCCCTGGGGTCGTATTCGAGATCCGCATCCTGGACCAGGACGATGTCGCCCGTGGCACGTGCGAAGCCTGTGCGCAGGGCGGCCCCCTTTCCCCTGTTGACAGGGTGATAGAGGACCTGGTCCGCCATAGGTGCGATCTCCTCTCGGAGGACTCGGGTGGTGCCATCGGTGGAACCGTCGTCGACGATGATGATCTCCTTGGGCTCCACCGGTGCCGCGCGCACCCGCTCCACGAGGGTACGGATGGTCCTTACCTCGTTGTAACACGGGATGACCACGGAGAGCTTCAACTGACCGGACCGCCTTTCCGCCCCTCCAGGCACCCGGCAGCTCGCAAAACCTTGAGGATCGCGTACGGGCCCAACTCCTCGACCCGGCACATCCCGAGCCCTCGATCGTAGCGCCTCAGCCCCTCGCGGAAAAGGACCACGTAATCCGGATCCCTGGCCCAGCCGTCCGCCGCCTTCTCGGTATTTTCTATCCCGTGGAGGCCGAGGAGGTAATCGAACTCCGCCCCGACCTTGTAAGCGCGATCCACGAGGCTGTAGGAGACGATCCAACACCAGTCTGGTCTGTCCCGCAGAAGGTCGTACCGGATGGAGACCCGCCCTTTCCCCTCCGCCGCAGCGTCCCGGGCGATCCAGGAAACGAGCTGTCTCTGGGGGTGGACGGGGGCCTTGAGGGACCTCGAGGCGACCTCCAACTCGCCGTAGCTGCTCATCAAGAGGACTGCCAACAGGAGGACTGCCGCCGCTCCCCTCGCCATGCGCCAAGGGATGCCTCCAGGAGATGCCACCGCGTAGGACAAGATGAGGGCCTGTGGACCGAAGAAGAGCCATGCCGCATCGGGCCTCCCCAGGGTCGTGTGCGGAGAGAGGTTCTGGAGGAGTGCAGGGACCAGGAACGCAAGCAGGATCAGGGCCTCGGCCTTGCAGGAGGAGACCCCTTTTCGCACACGGCCCAGGAGGATCACCATCCCCACGAGGAAGAGCCATGTCTGGACCACGAACGTCGCCATCTGCCCCCAGGTCCCTTGCCGGAGGTCGGGCCCGAGGGGTGCCCAGTGGAAGTTGATGCCCACGGCCGAGACCATCCCCGCCGCGGCGCGAAGGGCCCTGTAGGCCCACGGCGAAGTGGAGCGGATCCTTTCCTTCGGACCCGCACCCCCTCCCGGTCCGGATTCAGGCTTTTCCTCGGTCGGGCGCTCGGTGCACAACGTGGTGAGCTCGTGGGGTGGAGGAACCCTCACGGGCCCCTGCAACAAGGCGCGCAGGTCCGCGAAGGACCTTCCCCTCTCGAACTCGATATAAGGCGCCCAGATGAGGATGGAGATCAGAACCCCGAAGAACACGGGGCCCAATCGCAGCCTCCCCCTCAGCAAGAGCGGGAGGAGCGCCACCGTTCCTATGGCCAGGGCCCCTCCCCAGTGCACCCCTGCGATCCATGCGGCCAGTGGGATGGCCACAGCCGCGTACCAGCCCCTCCCTTCCACCAGCCACGGGAAGAGGCAGGAGAGGAGGAGGATGTAAAGGGAAGGGGTCACCCCCTGGGCCCAACTGGAGTGGCCGAAATAGAGCCCTTGGGGGGACAGGGCATAGACCGCAGCGGCCGCAAGGCCCCCCTTGGGACCCACGTACCTCCGCCCCAGGTGAAAAAGCACCAGCACGGACGCCAGATGGAGGCAGAGGCCAGGCAGGACCAGGACCGCGGACGGTTCCCGGGTCATGGCCATGGCCGGGATGAAGAGCCATACGAAGAAGGGGGGATTGTAAGCCCGCAGGCTGTTGAGGATCCCGTGCTGGGGCAACCGCCCGTCGGCAAGCGCGCCAGTGGCCAGAAGCAAGACCTGCGCCTGATCGAACTTCACAGGATAGGAGGGGATGTGCGCCAACTGGACCGCGAGGACCAAAAGGAGCAGGACGAGGAACGCGAACAGGACGAGGATCCCCTCCCCCCCGGCCTTACCGATTTGCCACTCCGTTTTTTTCATCCGGGCCGCATCTCGGCTGCGAGACCCTCCAGGAGCCGAAGTTCCAGGTCCACGACCTTGCTCAGGGAGAAGTTCTCCACCACGAACTCCCTCGCCCTGGCGCCGATGCGCGTTCTCAGGGCCTTGTCCCCGAGGAGCCCCTGGACGGCATGGCGGATCTCGCTTGGCGAGGTCCCGCAGAGAATCCCGTTCTCCCCCTGTTGGATGAGCTCCCGCGTGCCGGGAACGTCCGTCCCTATGCAGGCCCTGCCGCAGGCCATGGCCTCCAGGAGCGCCTTGGGGTGCCCTTCGTAGTGGGAGGGCAGCACGAAGATGGCAGCTTGGTTGAGGATACCGGGGAGCCTCCGGTGGGGGATATTGCCCAGGAAGCGGGCCGAGATCCCCCTTTTGCGAGCCTCCTCGGCCAGCGCTCCCCCAAGCCTTCCCGACCCCACCAGAACGAGCTCCACCTTCAGGCCCTCCACCGCCTCCAGGAGGGAGCCGAGGTTCTTCTGCCCCTCCAGCCGCCCCACGAAACAGATCCTGCCCGGCCGCTCCGCGTCGGGTTTTGCCGGCTGGAAGAGCTCCGTGTCCACGTAGTTGGGGATGACGTGGACGCGTCCGGGCGGGACCGAATAGCGCCGGACCACCTCCTCCTTCATGGCCTGGGTCGTCACCACCGCCCGATCCGCCGAGGAGAAAACTTTTCCCTCCAGGGCCCTGGCCCGGGCCGCCTCCGGGGAGTCGGGCCCGAAACGCCTCTCGGTGAAATCGGAGTGGAGGTACCCGCAGCGGGCGATGAATTTCCTCCCGTGGCGCCTGGCCATCTCCAAGGGTATCTCCGCCCCGAGGATCTGGTTGCTCTTGAACACCGCGGCTCGGCCGAAGAACATGGCCACGAGCTGAGAGACCACCCTGGCATGGAGGGACATGGGCAAACGAAAGGGGTTGGATATCACAGCGATCCCGTGGTTTCGGCCCAGGTAGCGCAGATCGCTGAGGCCGCCGTACGTGACGAACAGGGTCCCGCGAATATGCACTCTCAGGGACTTGTACAGGGCGAGCTCCCTATCGAGTATCCCTATCTCCTCCCACTGCCTGAGCGAGACCCCGTGGGTGAAGAACAGGATTATGCGAAGCTGCTTCAATGCCTTCACGGGTCCTCTCATACTCCCCACTGTGACCCCGCCGTCGTCCTTTGCTGTTGAGAGGCCTCCGCCCATCCGCCTCTCCCCTTGGCGAACTCCAGGATCCTCTGTACGCGTCCGTCCCATCCGTAGCCCTGAGCGTCCTTCAACGCCTGCCTGGCCAAGGCCTCGGAGAGATCGGGACGACCCATGAGGTGAAGAATCGAACGGGCCAGGGCCTCTCCGTCATCCGCTTGGCACAGCCAAGCGTTTCTCCCGTGGGAAAGGACCGTCCTCAGGGAGGGGATGTCCGATGCCAGGATAGGCCTACCAGAGGCCATGTATTCGAACAGCTTGAGGGGCGACATCCACTCTGCGGTCCGGCATTTCGAGCTGTAAGGCATGAGCAGGAGATCGGCGGCCCAAAGGTACTTGGGCACCAGGCGGTTGGGAACGAAACCTACCAGTGAGACGTTTTCGAGGGCCCTTACCCTGATGGCGGATCTCCACCTCGTGATGTCCTTTTCGTGACCGCCGACCAGTACGAACGCCACCTCCGGCAGGAGACTCGCCGCGCGCATGATATCGACTATTCCCCGATCCTCGTACAGGTGCCCCACATAGACGGCCAAAAAGCGACCCGCGGGCAATCCCAGTTGCGAGCGTGCCGCATCTCGCTCCAGGGGCGCTCTGAAGGAATCCAGGTCAACTCCGTCAGGGGCCACCAGGATCTTCTCCCCGGGGATACCGAAGTCCCGGTAACGGCAGGCCAGGGCATCTGAGATGGTGACCAAGGCCAGGAGGGCCGGATGGCGAAGCTGGCGGTAGAGGAGGTCCTTGTCCCGTGTCTCTTCCGGTGGGCTGTGGGTCTCCACTATGGTCGGTATCCCGAACCGGAGGGTGTACATGGGCAAAAGATACGTCCGGGTGTACACAAGATCCGCCCTTCGCCTCCTGCACCTCCTCGCGGCCAAGCGGTAGTACAGCCTCCTGGCCCGGTCGAATCGGCTCTGCTCCAGTCGCTGGAACGGGTATGCGACGATGCGAAATGTGCGGGACAGTCCATACAACTCCGCGATCTGTACCGCGTCGATCTTCCGCCATCTCCTGAGGCTGAGGTTGGTGACGAACTCGAAGTCCTCGCACGCCTTGGACCACGCCTGGGCGTTCTTCATGACCTGCAGCGCATGGGCGTAGCGGTTGGGAAGGTCCACGTTGGCCACATAAATCACCCGCATATAGTTTGCTTCCTGGCCTTCAAGATCCACTCCGCCATGGCCAGATCGAAAGGAGAGTCCACGTCCACTGACTCCTCATGGGTCATGAAAAGGGGCAGCGTCCTTTCCCCGTAAAGGAGTCCTCTACGCATCACCGTCTCGTAGGTGCACGCCAGGACCGCAGGGCCGTTTCGCGCGTACAGGGTCGGCTTGTCCTGCCGCCTCAAGGGCTCCGGCCCTTCGGGGAGGAAGGGGACCAAACACCCTCCCTCCAGACGCATCAGCGAGACCGGGTTGAACTGGTGTGGAACCGGCACGACGCTCACCACGGTGTCCGCCCCTTCTGAGACCAGGAGCTCCACCGCCTGGTCTATGTGTTGTCTGCGACGAAGCGGCGAGGTGGGCTGGAGGTAAACGATGATTTGCGAAACCCAACCCTCGGCCTCCTCCAGAGCGGACACGGCATGCCGGATCACAGGGAGGGCCGGTGTGTCGTCCCGTGCCAGTTCCGAAGGGCGCATGAAAGGGACCTCCGCCCCTAGGTATCGGGCGACCCTGGCGATCTCATCGTCGTCGGTGGAGACCACGACGCGGGACAGGCTTCGGCTCGCCAGCGCCTCCTCTACCGTGTAGGCGAGAAGCGGCTTTCCGCAAACTGGGACGAGATTCTTCCTCGGCAGGCCTTTGGAGCCGCCTCGTGCGGGGACGAGACCCAAAACGTTGGTCTTTCTCCGGGATGGGGTGGGATTCATGGATTCAGCCGCCTCTCATCGACCTCTCATCACGTGGCTGGTCGCTAGCGCCAAGAACGCCTGATCGCCTAAAAGCCTTTTCCGCCTCCCGCAGAATGATCGAGACCAGACGCTCGGAGGCGTGGCCGTCCAATGGCTCGAGCTGTTCCTGGCGCAAGCGTTTTCTTCCTTCTCTGTCTGCGTCCGGGTCGTTCAAATAGGCGACAATGGCACTGTCCAGCTCGTCGTAGCCTTCCACCAGGCGTGTCCCACCGGTTCGGATCACGGCAGCGAAATGCTCCATCTCGTACCAACGCCTCACGCTCTCGAAGTGATCCACGCGGAGGTCGCCGTCGAAGGCGAGGTTCACCACGCAGGTGTCCAGGGCCACCGCATCCAGGCAGATGCTCCCGCTGGAAGCCACCAGGATGTCTGCATGCCGCAAGAGGTTCGCCAGGTGCTGAAGCCGGCCCATCTCCGCGCCCTGTACCAGCACATGCGGCGGATCTTGGAGACCTGCGAATCGCTCCATCCAATCCTTGTCCCGGGGGTGAGGTCGAATCACTAGAGAACACGGCTTCCCATAACGGTTCTTCACCACCCCTGCGGCCAGATGACGCGCAATACCGGGCTCGTGCGGCCCCAAACGCGGGGTATTCGCCCCGAAGAGCAGCAGACGCCGCTCGGCCGGGACCCCGAGGGAACGGAGAAAGGCCTCGCGCGGAAGCATGACTTCCTGCCGCATGTAGTAGTCCATCTGAGGCCATCCGGTCACCTCGATCATTTCTCCCGGGACCCCATGGTAGGTCATCAGCTCGCGCCGCATGATCTGGCTCTGGACCACCAGGGGGTCCAGCCCGGGGCAGATGGGACCCTTGGTGGTGAGCTGATCCCAACTGCCGACGATCCCCAAGATGGGGATCTTGCGGCGCCGAGCACCGGCAACGTACGGCCTTATCCCCTCGTTCTGCACATGACCCAGGACCACCAGATGGGGCTTGAAATCGTCGAAGAAGGACTCCACCAGCGCATCGCTGTACCACCTTGAATGGTAAAGGGCATAAAGCAGACGATAGACCGTCGAACTCGCTGGCAAGGGCCTCCCCAGTTGCGGGTCCACGAAGTTGCCTGCCATCGCCTCACGAAGCCTTCGCTCAGGAGAGAGCCTGCTTTTCTGCCTGTGTCCCACGAATCCATTGAGATGATTGAAACGAAAGACCAGGTTTCCGAATTCCGCCCTGCCCCTAAGGAGCCCCCTTGTCAGGAGCAGATGAAGCAGACGACGGGCCTTCATGCTAGGACTGCATGTGGTCCTCACCGGGACGGGACGCCTCAGGTTAGCCCAATTGAGATAACCTGCGCCTTGTTCGCAGACTCTCTCTTGGTCCTCTGTGGAGTTGGTGAGGACGACCCCCCTCACTTTCCGTGTCTGTGCCAAAAGCCCCATTACCGGCGTCTCCACGAAATTACGGACCGCCATGGCGTTGGGAAGAACCAGGGCGACTCTTGGCAGTGCTTCGTTTCCTGCCAGCATCGCGCTTCCGATCAGTAAGCGATCCTCTTCTGGATGTTCAACTGGCACCAGGATAGGATATCGGCGATCCTCTCCCCGGCATGACCGTCCCCGTAGATGGGCTCCGGATCATACCGGCCGTGTGCCACTTGACGCTCGATGGCCCGGACGATCCGCTCCCGATCGTAATCAACGTCCACTACGTTGGAGCCACGCTCTCGTCCCATCTGCCGCGTTCCTATGTTCACCGCAGGGACCCCAAGAAAGGCGCCTTCCCGAATCGCGGCACTGGAGTTGCCCACCATACAGGCGCAGCGCATCATCAGACGTACATAGACCTCCACCGGAAAGTTCTTGTAGAATCTGAGGTACTCGTGCGGGTGACGCTCACGAAACTTTCTTATGCCCCTTGCCACATCCTCTGAACCCGCATCCGCATTGGGCCACAGCATGATTGCCGGCATCCTCAAGGTAGCAAGGGCAGCCAGGGTCTCTGTTATCTGCGCCTCGCCCTGCCCGTATTCCGTTGTAACCGGGTGTTGGGCGACCAGGAGGAAGGGCTCATCCACAGCCACGTGCCCCCCGACCCCTTCATGCTCCAGCCAGAACCGATCGATCTCTCCCGGTCCGTCGCGGGCTATCTCGGCCACCAGGTCTATGCGCGGGCACCCGACCACGTGGACCCTCTGGGGATCCTCCCCCATGCGGATGATCCTCTGTGCCGCCTGGGCGTTCGCCGGGAAGTGAATATGCGCCAGTTTGGTCACGGCATGTCGAACGCTCTCATCGATGGTCCCGGTAACCTCACCGCCCATGGTGTGAGCCAGAGGGATGTTCATGTAAGCAGCGGAAACCGCAGTCGCTATGGTCTCGAAGCGGTCACCCACCGTGATCACCACATCCGGCCTCATCTGGTCGAATATGGTGGGAAGCTCCAGCAGGCCGAGGCCGGTGGACTTGGCCATGGTCACCGGGGTCTCGCCCTCGATGATCATCGCCACACGGGCGTCCGGCTTGAACCCGTCGGCCTCGATGAGCTCCACCGCCGAGCCGTAGCGATCCAGCAAGGCGGAGGCCACCACCACGAGCTGAAGCCTCAGATCCCGGTGCGCCTGAATCGCCTTCATGGCCGACTTGATGCTGCTGTAATTCGCTCTGGAGCCTACCACCACGCAGACATTGCGCATGTCCCTCCACCTTCCTGAGAGAATCTATGTAATCCTTCCTCGAGGTTCGCAATGATCTGGCAAGAAGCCAGAGAATTCCATTGTATGTCATTCCGCCGGAAGACGGAATACAGTTATTTCAGACCCTTACGGGATACCTGCGTCCCGGTGTGCACCGGGGTGAGGACTTCCTGCCAGGCCATCTTTCCCAGCTCGTTGCGGGGTAGTGGCGTTTCCCGGAGCGGCTTGCCTGCCTGCCGCGCTCCGCTTGGCGCAGGCAGGGCGGAGGCGTTTTGATTTTCCAGGATTTGGTCCTAGGGCCATCCTAAGGGGGACCCGGCCCAAGCGCACGTGAGGCGGACCAGAGGGGCGCGTGCAGGGTCACCCGGATGGAAAATGTCCTGGAAAATCAAGCCCCGAAGACCTGACGATCCCCTGTCTTGTTGAGACCAGAGAGACGAGACAGACCAGATGGACGAAACAGACCAATGCCCCTAACCCCGCGGCCGATTTTCATTTTTCTTGAACTGAGACCGCATCAACTCCACTCGATGTCTTCCTCGACGATCACCCTGTGAGCCGGGATGTCCCGGGCGGCTCGGCGACCGAGCAACTCAGCACGACGATAGGGGGGGAGCCCGTGGCCTGGCTTCTTGATCCCAATCATCTCCTGCGTGATCGTCACACCTTCAGGGATGCGGACCAACGAGACGAGACTCTTCTGGAAGACCTCCCTGGTGGCCCGAAGCGGCTCGGTGTCATCCTTGTCCACGGGATTGGCGATCATCGTCTCGATGGCGCGTATCCCCTGGACGAGGTAGGAGAACTCGGCTGGCTCCAGCGCATGTCTCGCGTCGCTCCCGTACATCTTCCTGCTGAAGGTGATGTGTCTCTCGATTACGGAGGCGCCCAGCGCCACGGCCGCTAGGGAAGCATAGGCGGTCAATGTATGGTCGGACAGGCCCACCGGGAGTTTGTACCGTTCCCTCATCTCCAGCATTACGTTGAGGCCCACCCGCTCATACGGGCAAGGATACTGGGATGTGCACTGAAGAAGCGTGAGTCGGTCATGGTAATGCAGGATCGCCTCCACGGCCCTATCTAGCTCGCCCCAGGAGCTCATCCCCGAGGAAAGAAGCACCGGTTTCCCTGTCCTGGCCACGCGTTCCAGCAGTGGGATGTTCGTCACCTCTCCCGAGGGAATTTTGTAACGACCGATCCCCACCGTTTCCAGGAGGTCTACCGCTTCCTCTGAAAACGGGGAAGACAGAAACTCCACGCCGCGCATCTCGCAATGAACCCTCAACTCCGCCCATTGTCCAGGCGTGAAGGAGAGGCGCTCGAAGTATTCGTATCTGGACTCAGCCTGGAAGTGGGCTGGAGAGGGCGCCTCCCGCAGGGTCTCGGCCTCCGCCATGTGCGTCTGCAATTTCACCCCATCCGCCCCGCATTCCGCCGCCAAATCGATAAGACACTTGGCGTTGCCGAAGCTGCCGTCATGGACCGACCCCACCTCAGCCAGGATGAGGGTCCTCGCTGAAGATTCATCTCTCATGGCACCCCTTCCTAACCGCGTTTGTCCGAGATCCTTGTCCCTCACCCCTTTTTACCCCCTACAATGGCCTCCATCTCCGAGACGATCCGGCCGGCGACTTTCCCGGCCTCCAGCCTTTCCTCGTAGGTCTCGCGCGCCCTCTTTTCGAGCCTGCCTCGCAGCTCTCGGTCCCGGACCGCCCTGACCACCTCCAGGGCCAATTCCCGTCCGCTCGCGGCGAGGAGCGCGTTGTCTTCATGCACCAGCTCCGGCATGCCGAGGGCGTTGGAGGAGTGAGACACGACGCAACACCCGTAGGAGAAACCCTCCGCCACGCGCGTGCGGAAACCGAGCTCGCTGGGCGTGGGGACGATCAAGACATGGCACCCCAGGAACTCCGGCTTGATGTCCTCCACGTATCCCTTGAAGAGGACCGATGGCCTACGCAAGCGGTGTGCCACATCTTCCCGCAGGTCGCCTTGGCCGACTATGTGCAGCTCAAAGCCCTCTTTTCCAAGTTCCTCCTCCAGGACCGGCAGGATCTCCCGTGCCAGCATGGCCAGGGCGGGACGGTTGATCGTGCTGTCGAGCCTCCCGACGAAGAGGATGACCGGTTTCGATTTGGAGGCCTGGATCTGCCCACGAAGGCGATGACACCCAGGCCCAATGGCATCCACGACCGGGTTGGGGAGGTAGAGACAATCGGCGACCCCTTTTTTCCTGAGCCAAGCCCCGTGGTGCGCCGCATGGGCCACAACCCGCCGCGACGGTAAAAGGACCCTTACCTCCCACGCCGGGAGGCGCCTCCTGGCAGCCCTGTCCAAGGCCCTGCGAACGATCGCCTTTGCTCCTTTGGCCTCCCCTCCTTGGTCCACCTCGTGTACCACGTGGTCCAAGTTCACCACGGCCGTCAGAAGCGGAGGCAGATCATCCAAGAGAGAAAGGGATGCAGCCGCCGAGAAATCGAAGGCATAGAGCACATCAGGTCTCTCCCGACGAATCAGCCCTTGGAGGGCGGCTCCATGCCTCACACCAGGATAGAAGTCCGCCAGTCTTGGGATCAAGCCCCTTCTGAGCAAGGCGAGGCGTTGCCTCATGGGGGAGCCTATGCGGCGAACCGAGGCGCCTTCATCCAGATCATGGACGCCCACCCCGAGGGACGCCAAGAACCTCAGGGCCTCCCCCCTGTGCCTGTCCCGGTCCGATCCCTGAAAGGTGCACACAGTGGCCGTGTGTCCCCTGTCCAGGAGGGACTTCACCAGCGACCAGGTCACCACCGGTACACCGCACACCCCACGGGGAAACGGGAGGTACCGCGGTATCACCATCAAGACCCGCATCGTGATCCAACGGAGGCCTTCACAAGACGACCCCCCCCAGTGCAATCATCAGCCGCCCGGCCAAGGCCTTCCGCAAGAGGTCCCTTCTCCCGATTCGGGTGCATGTAAGACCCCCCAGATCCGGAACCACCCGATCCAAGTCCCTCACTGCCCTCTTCAGTTCTCTTATATACGGGGCGCAGACCCGCCACCGGACGGAGGGGGCCACGGCCTTATACCCAGGTCCCACGGGCTCGAAGACCCATTTGCCCCTCATCCTAAACCCGTGAAAGTGGAAGAAGACGAGAGGTTGCCCATCCACGGTCACCCGCCCTCGCGACCATCTCATCCTGTATCGGGTCAGGTTCCAAGGTGCCACCCCGCAGCCGGGGTGCTCCAGGACCACCACCCCCTCAAACCGCTGGGGCCATTCATCCAGGTACATCTGGCTCGCGAAACGGTGACCGTCGAAGGTGCGATGACACCACTCCAGGCAGCGCTCCCGCCACCAGGCCAGGCACTCGATCCCGTTGGGATCATTCCTGACAGCGAACTGACCCGCATTGTATATCCCCCTCTCCCTCGCGGCCCAGGCACGATCGGGGCCGTAGTTGTGCCTCACCATGAGGATGGAACCGCCGGCCAGCGCCTCGCAAAAGGGTTCGGGGGACGAGAAGAAATAGAGATCGGCGTCCAGATAAGTGAGCACGTCTCCATTCGGCAGGTACCCCAGCAAGAAGAGGTTGAAGGCCGGAGAAAGGGTCCAGTAGTACTCGGCGGCACTCCTTTGCGGCTTGACTGAAGGAAGCTCTGGGTCCATCTCTTCCAGGCGGGACAAGGGGATCAGGTCCATCTCCGGGAAGGAGAGGCGAGACAGGGCCTCGTGCGTTTCCGTGTCCAGGCACAGGACGTGGAGCCTGAAATCATGACAGTGTCTTCGCAACGAACGATAAAGGGCAATGCCCCTGACGAGGTAATTCTTGTCGAAGAAGGTGGAGAAGTGATACATCACTTTGACGACGAGAACCCACCCAACCGATCCCTGGAGAAGGCGGCCCGAAAATAGACGTTTCGTCGCTTGGGATATTGGGTCTCCAGCGTACCCGCAAACGGAAAGAACCCTTCGAGAAACCCCGCGAGCTCCTCGCTGGAGGTGAACTCGTACTTGTGTCTCCGGTGATACTTCTTCCCTTGCTCCGCAAGGACCGTGTAACCTGTGAGGACCCCCCCCCGAGGCTCAAGGGCCCGGAAGCACTTGCCGAGGATGATCCGCATCTGTTCCGGCGTGAAATACTGGATCCCCGCATCCCAAGAGATCACATCGTATTCAGGGGCCGGAAACTCCTCTTTCAGGGCATCCCTCACCCAGTACCGGATGTTGGGATGAGAGTGCCACCTCATGGCATGTCGAACGGCCCGATGGTCCGAATCCAGCGCGTCGACTCTGGCCGGGACTTCCGCGTAGAAGTAATATGGATAGAAGCCATCCCCGCAACAAAGATCCAGCACCTGACATCCAGGGAACATCACCTGCCGGGACATCACCCCTCTTTCCACCCAAAGAGGATTCCTGCTCTTGGACCAATGATATAGGTCGGCCCGGTGGTCGTACCAGTCGATCTTCGGGTCCCTCGGGGCGCGCCCCCATCTCCTTTTCCACGTGTAATACCCCCTCAGATACGACTCCGAAAGGAGCACCAAAGGCTCATTGTAGAGAACCCGCGACGCCACTCGCATGAGCCCCTTCATCCACCGCCCCAGGCGCTCTTGCTTGGCCATGGCCGCTATCCCATTTCTCGTCCGCATCTCCGCCCGTTACCCGCGTGGAGGAATGCCCGCTGGCGATCGGAGCCTATAGGCGAAGATATTGAGGCGTTGATCCATGCCGTAACTCTCCGGGGTCCTCAGGAAAGGCTGCTTGGAGACGAGTCCGGGCTGTATGTGGATTCGATACCCGGCCGAGCGAAGGACATGGGTCACTGTGTCGAGCCTCTGTTCCCGGTGCACCCGAGAGTGGTACTCCACGAACACCCGCTCCACCCTTTCCAATGCGTCCGAGCAATCGGCCAGGACCTCCGCCTCCGCACCCTCTATGTCCAACTTCAAGAGCTCCACCGGCTCCTCCAAGTAGTCCCTGAGACGGACGGTGCAGACCGGCACTGGGGCGCCCTCTCCCTCGTCCCCTTCCCCCAGGAGGAGGTGCCCCGCGTCAGCACCGTCTCGAACGAAGAGACACTCCCCTTCCTCGGACCATACCGCCTTGTTGATGCACTCCACCTCGGTGAGCCGCCAGTTGTGGCAGTTCGTCACCAGGGCCTCGAATGCTGCAGGGTCGGGCTCGAAGGCCAGGATACGGGATCTGGGATAACGCCTCTTCCAAAAAAGCACCGCCAACCCTATATTCGCCCCGCAGTCGATGATCCTTGGGTCTTCTCCAGAAGCCGGAAAGTCGTATATACCTCCCTCGAAGATCTGTTCGTACGCGGACAGGAAAGAGGCGGCGTCTATGACATGAATGACCTGCCCGAGCAGGCCCGTTGTGGTCGGCTGGTACCGTTGTAGCGCCTTAAGCCTGGAGATCTCGCGGAGCCTGTACCGGTAATCAGGCCTGAGGGCCCAGAGAATCGAGCGTTTGACCCGCTTGGGGAGCATATCCATCCAGCGCTTCATAAGACCTCACAGATACCGCCGCACGATCTCGAGCAGCTCCTCCATCCTCCGGTAGTACGTATGTTCTCGCAGCGTCCTGCCTTGCCCAGCGCGGGCGACGGCCTCTCGCTCCGTCTCGTGTTCGAGGTAATGCTGGATCAGTTCGACACACTCCTCAGGGGAGCGATAGGCCACCACCTCCTTTCCCACCTCGAACATCTCATGGAGGTTCCTCTTCCAGTCTGTGACGAGAAGAGCACCGGTGCCGGTAGCCTCGAAGAGCCGCATATTGTTGGCGTAGTCCTCGGCGGCGTCGATGTGATGGTTCAGCGTGATCCGGGAGCCCAGCAAGACCCGGTACATCTCGGATCCCCACGCATTTCCCCGGTAACTTTTCTTGAGCGGCGAGCCATGAGGAACTGTCTCCACCCCTTGCCCCCAGATGGCGGTGGGGATTCGCGCGCAGACGTATTGCAGGAGAAACCGGCGAGTCGAATGGGCCTCGGAGAGACTCCCCACGAAGGATACCCCCACGGATCTTCCGGTCTCCCCCAATCTCCCCAAGATGGCAGGTTCAAAACCCAATCTGTGCAGCTCGCTGCGCAAGCCCTGTCTTCGGAAGTACTCCACGAAATTGGGCAAGGAGGAGATGATCAGATCGTAGACGCCGTAGTCCTGACCCTGGGGCAGCGTGGAGGCGCGCTGGCCCATCAGGAGTCGAACATGGTGCTTCATCTCCCTAAAAAAACGAGCGTCCAACCGCATATTCTGGTTGAGGAGGATATCCGGTTTGAAGGACTTGATCTGCTCGCCCAGGATGCGATACATCCAGGCCTTCGGATTATCCAGATGGCCGGTCACCTTGCGAAAAAGCGGCCCAAGACGCTTGAGCGGGCTCCGAGCTGCCATGCGTCGCAGTCGCTGCAACGTCTCGCGCCGTCGTTCGAGGAGCTTCCCAGGGCTCTCGACGCGCAACCCCCGCTCCTTGGCCCAAGCCCTTTGCAGAAACCAGTTGTTGGCATAGACCTCCTGTGCCTCCTGACCCAGTCTCCGCAGATTGCTGGAATAGAAGTCCGCCAGGCCGAACAGGCTCTCCATGCGCGTCTTCATCTGGGTCTCGTAAGCCTCCCGTTCCAATCCGGGATGCCGGGCATAGAGCCATTGGAGGAACCCAGGATAATCAGAATTGACGATGAGCCATCTCATGGAACTTGTGGCCCGGCCAAGGCCTCTGTGCCTCGAATCAGAGGTCGTCTTTCTTGCCTTCTTCGTCCATCCAGCGCCGGCGGAAGTTTCGTAGCGCGTGAGGAAGATCTCGAAGCAGGGAGCCCGTGACCTCGGCCACGAGCTTGGGCGAGCTCTCCAGCGGCAGAAACCTTCCACGATACATCGCTTCTCGCACGTCCAGCGAGGACACCAGGATGTCCTGAACCAGATTCCCCCACCTCTTGTCAGGGACCAACTCAACAAACGCCCCTGAGTGGGCAGTGGGCAAGAGCATGTGAGATCCGTGAACCCCGATGACCACGTGGCTTCGGGCATACCGCTCGCACCACTGTCGTTCCACCTGCTCGCTGATCTCCCTGGTGGTCATGTCCGAGATCCAATCTGGAAGCCCACGGGGCTCCCCGAGGCCGACTACGGCGAAGTCCAGCCCCGGGAAACCCCTTCGCAAGGCGTCGCCCAGATCCGATACGAGCGCAGATTGCTCTCTCCATGCTTTCCGGAGGAGGCCCATTCGGGCACCCGCCCTCCTGGCGACATCCAACCCGGCTCCGCCCCCCTGCGCCCTCTCCCAAATCCTATCCTCTCTCCAGATGAAGGTCACTGTTGGGTGTTTCAAGCGTTCCTCCCATTGACCGATGGGGAACGGCTGTGTCCGAGTGAAGCGGGAGATCTCGTAGTCCGCTGGGTGCGGATGGGGCACCGCAATACTCAGCCAGCATTTGCCCAGCGGATCCAGGCGGCGGTGAATTTCGCCAGCCAGCCAATCATTCCACTCATTGCCGCGCTCTAATGGGAGTCCCACGGTCCACACGGCAGACACCCCCTCAGGCACCAGCCAGCGCAGGAATCGAGGGATGAGCAAGATAAGATCCAGGTCTGGGCGCCTGTCCAAGTAGCGTTGCGCGTTCAGGAGTTTCAGCAGGGAGTGGCCGTAGATGCCGTCCAGACAGTTCAGGAGCACGGCCTGTCTCGGCGGCCTGAACTCCTCCACTATGAACTCGACCGCCGAATCGTTCCGACTCTTATACGACCGACCGAGCCACCTAGCGAACCAACGGACTCCGTGATTGTCATGAACTGTCCCCGTCGAACGTTCCAGTAACATGGGATAGAGGATCCCGTGGCCCACCGGCAGGTCCCCGTAGTATTTCCGTTCGCAGCGTGGGCACACGAGGTCAGCTAGGTTCCGCATCCCCGGCATGTACCACCCCTTGACTACCAGGGCAATCCGGCAATAGACGCAGGCATGATCAACGTCAGGGATTGGATGGAGACGAATCACTCAGACCTCACACCCTTTACAAGCCTGGTAGTCAAGTGTTTCAGTGGGGCATACAAGCCCAAGCCCATTAACTTTAAACCTTGAACATTCAACCTCCATCTCTTCTTAATTGCAGATTCACTTCGGCGTGCACCGTACTCTTCCCATGCTTTGGTGTTTATCTCTTGGCAGTAACTCGCAACAAGATCTTTGGCATACTCAGGCACCGCGACGAGGACGTCTTCAACGATTACAATGTAATACTTGTGGCTGCTGGATTTGAGAGCTTCGATAACTTCATCTATTGATGGCCACTGTTCTATCCGGTGGGGCCGTGGGGGAGGCGACATGAACAAGCGCGCATCGTCTATGAATATAAAATGAGCATACTTAGACTTCTGTATAAGATGAATCTCCCCGATGAGAGGGCATTGGTCATTCTCCCCATAAGTTTCGCCGCCACTCCAGTGACTATCTAACCAGAAAACGGCTGGGCGAGTTAAGTTTGGAACAATTGTCCTGAGCACCGATCTTGAATCCCCGAATATGAAGTTTATGTTTTGTATGTTACCGTGTCTTGCAATTGTCGCGTCATAAATTTCTCTGCAGTACTCTACCGTTGTAACATTGTCGAAGCAAGATGCCGCCCAAACACATGTGCTTCCATGATAAGTACCCGTTTCGATAAAATCCATTAACTTGTATCTCTCCTTAAGTTGCAGAATAAGCTCCGTCGGAGGTCCCATGTGCACCAGTCCCATGATCATCCCTCCAGATGCTTCAAATGATAGCAACCTGTGCCAAATCCAGATTTGCGTTGCTCACCGAAAGTCCGACCGTAAATGTAACGGCTTTCAACGACCTGGAAAGGCTCAAAGAGCGTTAATAAGTATTCTTCTCTAAAAGCTCGGTGCGCATTGAAGTATATGCGGTTCTTGTCATCAAGTGGCACTGAAATGTATAAGTCACCCCCTGGTTGAACGACTCTTTTAAGTTCCTTGATCGCTTTCTCTGAACCGTACGGATCAAGGGGATCACCGTAACGACCTAGACCGATGTGCTCCACTACGCAGAGGCTCGATATGGAGGGCAACGACGAGTCAGCGAAAGGAAGATCGGTGATGGATCCCATCTGGAACTTCAGGGAGTCCATGGGCAGGGCCAAGGGACGAATATCCACCATGACCACGGGCACCACCTTGGAAAGCAGAGACACGAACTTGTGATGGGAGCCAACATCTACATGAAATGGAGGCCTAGTCTTCACGATTTTCTCGAACGCCCAGGCATCTTGGTAGAAGTAAACGGGCTCGACCTGGGTCTCCCCCGAATCGTCACCCAGACACGGGTAAAGGTCCTTCAGCAGGGGTCGCCTGTCCGGGGGGGCCATTGTCCTGTAACGCCCATAACTTATCCAGAATCTCCACCATGCCTTGATCGCTTTGCGCCACGAACCGCGGCCCCTGAAAAGGGAACGTCTCAGTCGTCGCAACATCCGTCTAGTCTCTTGGTTCATCGCCTGGGACGTGCAACGTGCACGGAAAAACGCGCGCTCTCGGCGCTGGACCGTCCCGGGAAGGCAGGGTCTCCGCGCACGAGATTTTGTATCTGGTAACCGCACCCGGCCAGATACGATTCCATCTCTTCCGGATCGTTCCCCATATCAAAAGTGGTCGCCCCGAACTCGAAGACGCAGCAGTGGACTCTCTTTCGATCAAGCATCCCCCGTGCCCCTCGCAAAACCTGATATTCCGCGCCCTCGACGTCAATTTTCAACAAGTCGATGCTTGAAATCCCTTCCCTTTCGCAGTAGGCGTCTATGGTCGTCGACGGGACCTCCTCCGTGCCAACCGGAGAGACGTCGATACCGTAAAGGTGCAACGGACGCCTCGCCAAGGAGTTCCACGACATATGTTCATCATCGTACACGTGAAGCCGGGCCACCCCTACCTTATCCGACACTGCCACGTGATTCACTTTGATGTTCTTCCTCCCAGATAGATCGACAATACTCCGGAGGCGTTGAAAAGACCCGCGACTTGCCTCGAATGCATGCACCCGCCCCTCGTCCCCTACGAATCGTGAGAACAGCAGTGTCATCTCCCCCACGTGCGCGCCGACATCGAAGACGACCATTCCCTTGCGGAGGAACTGGATGTAGAACGCGTGCTCGGCTCGCTCCACCTCAATGGGGGGCGCATAGCGGGCCGCGCCGAAGAGCCTGCGAAAGAGCTTTTCAAGGATCATCGTGCCCGTCCAAGCCGCAATCCTGCAAAACGCGCCTGCACAAATCGGCTTCGTAGGGAGTCAGAAAGTGAAACGGCCTACCGGGCTGGCTCGAAGTGTCGCGAAACACAGGATCGGTATCGACATGATCTTCGGTGTGGTGCGTGGTAGCGGCCAAGAACCTCCTCACCCCTGGCCCCCAATCCAGGGTCAGAAATGATGCCGCCCTTCGAAACAGATCCTCAGGAGACCGACATAGATCCTCATACTCGAGTAGCAAGACGGTGCTGCACTCTGAAGCCAGGACGCGAAACATCTGCTGGATCAGGGACACGACGAGAGCCTTCTCGATGATTATCGTTTCGCGTGCCCTCCCGTTTTTCTCGGCCTCGCGGAAGACCCACAGGATGCGGTCTTCGTGTGCCGATGCGAATCGCTCCAGAAAATCGGGGCAACACACCCATTCCCGCTCTGGACAGAGATAAGGGGATCCTATGCCGTCTCGGGTGAAAAGGCTGTCCACAACATAGACCGCGTCCCGGAGCACGAACACGGTGGGGCAGGTCACAGCCCTCAACAACCCCTCTGTGGCCAAGAGGCTGTGGACCTCTTTGACTAGGCAGGCCTGCCACCCCGGGTCATCGCGCCGCAGGTGCTCAACCACCCCGAGCTTCTCCCAGTCCGGTCTCTGCGCAAGGAGGGCTCCATAACCCATCAGTAGCGGGTGCCTCGTGGAGAGAACGGGCAGATACCTGATGGCGGTATGGTCCCCTGAGGCCGAGAACCGGAACCTGGGCCTCACGTGGTAGAGCCCCTCCATGAAAAATCGAATCGGAGTTGGAGTCTCAGCTAGAACCCTGGCAAGCCAAGTCGTCCCGCTTCGACCCACCCCCAGGATCAGCCGAAGCCGCCGAAAGTCGCCATAGGCACCGGATACCTCCGGGTGAGCCTTTACAAATCGTCTCCGCCACTTCCAGTTCGCCACTCTTTCTGCGACCGCCCCGATCATAAAGAGCCCATTCCCCTTCTCGACCTCAAATGGAAGGTGCTGGGGTGTCAGCCTCCAGGCGCCAGCGTCCTTCAACAAGGCAGACACCATGGGTGCTGGGTGGGACCAGTCCACAACCAAAAAAATCCCCCTCCACAACCGTCAGCTCGGCCGCATCACTGATGGTATCAAGACATTCTTCCCCTGCCCTGATGCTGTAAGCAACCCGGTAGACCGATGGTGTCAATGGCAATCGTCTGAGGCGACAAACGAAAGCCCCCCCAGTCGGGAGCGGTCCAAAATCCTGTCCTGTCAGCCTGTTGTTGTGTTGGAATACCGGGGTATCCAACTGAGTCTTGAAGACAACCCCCGCGGTCACGTACCGGCGAGGGAATTCCCCTTCGGCCTCGAAGTGGAGATAGACGTCGATGTCCGTCCCGCACGGAACGGAGTTGAGCAGATTCCCGGAAGTGTCCCTGAATTCGATCCCCACGACGCGCACAGCGCCGGTGCCTTGGCGATCCGTGCGGTCTCGAAGGGAGAGAGTCTTGTCCGCGAGACTCCGAAGGTAAACGGAGACAGCGTCGATCTGACCACCGATGTACACGGCCTGTCCCCGATCCAGGACGATGCCGCATTGACAGAGATTCTCCACCGCTCCCATGTTATGGCTCACAAACACCACCGTCCGCCCCTCATGGGCCACATCCCCCATCTTCCCCAGGCACTTCTTCTGGAAGGCTGTGTCCCCTACGGCCAGGACCTCGTCGACGAGCAGGATCTCTGGCTCCAGGTGGGCGGCCACGGCGAAGGCCAGCCGCACGTACATGCCGCTGGAATACCGTTTGACCGGCGTATCCAGGAACCTCTCCAGCTCGGCGAATGCCACGATCTCGTCGAACTTTCGGTCGATCTCCGCCCTCTTCATGCCCAGGATGGCGCCGTTGAGATATATGTTCTCCCTGCCGGTGAGTTCGGGATGAAAACCGGTGCCGATCTCGAGCAAGGATGCCACCCGTCCGTGCATCTCCACGCGCCCTTCGGTGGGCTCGGTGATGCGGGAGAGGATCTTGAGCAGCGTGCTCTTGCCTGCACCGTTTCGGCCTATGATCCCCACCACCTCCCCCTTTTTCACCTCGAAGCTCACGTCCTTCAGTGCCCAGATCCACCTTTGCCCGTCCCCTCCGCCGTGATCATCCTGGTGCTTCTTGACTAGTGGGGAGAGGCGGGCGGCCTTCCTGAGACCCCGGCCCAGGTGCCTGGCGATGCTGTCCCTCAGGGTCCTGTAATAGATGGGCTCCCTCTGGCCCAGACGGTACCTCTTGCCCAGGCCTTCGACACGAATGACCGTCTCGCGATCGCCGCCCATCATATGACGTCCGCGAAGCCCCTCTCCATGCGCTGGAAGAAGAGCAGACCTGAGAAGAGGATGAGGAAGGCCGCAACCAGCGAGGCCCACAACGACCCCATCTCCAAGGGTGTCCCCAGGACCGCCCAGCGGAACCCCTCCACCACGGCCACCATGGGGTTGAGCCCGTAGACCCATCTCAGCGACTCGGGTATCAACTGAGTCGGGTATATGACAGGGGTCAGGAACATCCACGCCTGCGACAGGAAGGGCATGAGGTAGCCCACATCCCTGTACTGGACATTGAGGGCCGAGAGCCAAAGCCCGACCCCCAAGGCGACCATCATGGCCATGAGGAGGAACAGCGGGGCCAAGACGAGACCGCCACCGGGAATCACACGATAGTAAACCATGAGCCCTGCGAGGAGGAGCGAGGCGATCCCGAAGTCCACCCACCCGGTGAGGACCGAACTGACCGGTATCACGACCCTGGGGAAATAGACCTTTGTGATGAGATGGGAGCTCCCCACGAGGCTCCCGGTGGCGCGGTTCATGGAGCCCGAGAAATAGTTCCAGGGCAGGATGCCGCACAGGGCGAAGAGCGGATACGGAACATCCCCCGAGGGGATCTTGGCGAATCTGTGGAAGACGAAGGTGAATATCACCATGGCCGCGAAGGGCTGCACCAGGATCCAGAGGACCCCTAGGGCCGTCTGCTTGTACCTGACCTTGATGTCCCGCCAGGCCAGGAAGTAGAGGAGCTCCCTGTAGGCCAAGAGCTCCCGCAGCTTCAACCTGATCCAGCCGCTCGATGGCTCTATGACCACCTTTTCCATCACCCACCCCGCTGCCCGCTCCCCATCGGAGCCGGTGGGATCCTGTAGATGATTATATCTTCGTCACCCAGGCCCGTCACCTTCTCCGCGCGCCGATCCATATGAGCCCTCAGCCGCTCGTGCACGAGCCTCCCTTCCTCTCCCTGCGCCTCGAAGAACGGTCCGTTCAGGACCACGAATCTCACCCGGATCTCCCTCAACCGCTCGAGCATCTCCTCGAAGAAGAGTTCGTCCATGGGACGGGTCTTCACAAAGAAGTTCAGCAGCGGCCCCTCCCGAATCCAGCGGGTGGATTCGTCCGGGACCCTGGAAAAGACCCCGAAGAGGAGCGGCCTCTCGTGGACCGTCTGTCTGAAGAGATAGACCAGGTTGAAGATGTACCCTTTCATGGGGAGCTCCAGGACGGCCCCAGGCTCCTCTTCTTCCTTCAGGCCCCGGAACAAATCGGCGCGGCTGACGCGGTAGGGATCCGTGGTCTTCAGGGGCGCATGGAGCGTCTCCGCCGCCAGGAAAAAACCCGCCACCCCCCACAGGAGCCATTTCGCTGCCTTTCTCCTCCCGCAGACGAGCGACTCCACCCTCGCATATCCGAGGGCCATGAGCACAGCCAGGCTCAGGCCGCACATGACCACGAAGCGGCTGGGGACCCGTACCATCCTCACCACACGGACCTTCTCCACGATCCACTCGTACGGGAGATGACCCAAGAGGGGCGTCCCGTTGAGATGGAGCACCGGCCCCAGGGAGAGAAGCCAAAAGAACACGAGGGAAACCGTCCACAGGCGCGTCCTGACCCAGGGGGCGCCGAAGATCCCGCACAGGGCCAGACCCACGGGAAGCCACCCCAGAAAGACCACGGCCTCCCAAGGAAACGGCCCCATGCGCCGGTAGAAAAGCCCGAGCCACTCCCACCGCCCGATCAGGGAGTGCCCAGGGCCGGGCAGGAGGTAGGCCAGAAGGTCTCCCCCAAGGCGTCCAGGCGCGCCCTCGTACAGGACCTCCGGGGCCTCGGCGAGGACCCTGGCCATCATGGGCAGGACCACGGGCGAAAGCACCACGGCGGCCACCGCCACTGTCGCCAGGAGTGCTCTGCCCACGCCTGGCTCCTTGCGCGCCAGGAACATCCACAGGAGCGTGAAGACCCCCATGAATACGGCATAGTACCAACAGCAATAGCCCCCTGCGGCAAAGAAAAGACCGGCCGCCACCCCCCGGCCGAGGGTCGGTTTCTCCCTCATCCGCTCCAGGGCCCAGGCGTACCAGGGCAGGAACTGGATGCTGGAGAGATTTAGGTGGTGCTCCGCGTGGGCCATGTGGTAGGCGGAGAAGGCGAAGGCCCAGCCCCCAAGCGCGCTCCCCCCCGCGTGGCCGGATGACCGATAGGCCAAAAAAAATGCCCCCAAGGCGCTCAATGGGAAGGAGATGAACAAGAGGAGGTTGTAGGTCCCCACGAGGCCGAGTATGGGTTGGAGGGGGATCCCCAGGACCGTGTTGAAGAAGGTGAATGTGTGCAGGGACAGGTCTATCCCTCGGGGATAGTAGAGGAGGTCGGTTTTGAGTGGGCTCTGCCATGCGAGCAAAGACCTCTTCACCCACCAGAGGTTCCACAGGAACTGGAGGTTGTCCTCCGGTGGCCCCGGGACCTCCTTGAACCAAACGAGGGGCAAAGGGTAGGTCATGACCACGCCCCCCAGGACATACCCTGTCGAGACCCAGAAAATGGTGCGGGCCGCAAGACGCTCTCTGCCTTCTGCCCACCCTTCAGGCACGCCCGTATACCCCTGCTCGTCTTCTGTATGCGATGCGCACCAGGTCCACGAACATCTGCAGCGAGTGCCTGGCCAGGTGCACGCTGGAGCGGCCGTGCTGCAAGAAGGTGACAGGCACCCTCTCCACCCGCCACCCCCTTTCCACGGCCAGGACCAGCAGCTCCACGTCGAAGCAGAAGCCCTGGACCCTGAGCCTCGGAAAGAGGTCCAGCGCCGCCTCCCGGCGAAACCCCTTGAACCCGCATTGGGTGTCCGGGAAACCCTTGATGACAAGAATTCGTGTGAGCAGCGAGAATACGCGCTTGGCCGCGCCCCTTCGCCAGGGGTAGCTGGCCTGTGAACGCGACTGGCGCAGGCACCGGTCCCCCACCACAAGATCCGCCTCCTGGCGCTGCATCCTGGCCATGCCGTGGTCGATCGCCTCCAGGTCGTACGGGAGGTCCGCGTCCATGAAGAAGGCAAAGGCCCCCCTGGCCTCCCTCATCCCGGCGGCCACGGCTGCCCCCTTTCCCTGGTTGCGCATCAGACGGACGGCCCTGACACCATCGCCCCGCTCGCCTCTGGC
>Ga0068707_1000554_pt1 | contig 24779 bp, 15 predicted proteins | sample YNPNPMetaG_FD_66600 | JGI IMG/M metagenome (GOLD analysis project Ga0068707, IMG submission 66600) | Anoxygenic and chlorotrophic microbial mat microbial communities from Yellowstone National Park, USA - YNP NP MetaG | ecosystem: Environmental > Aquatic > Thermal springs > Hot (42-90C) >... | reverse complement strand
CGCGCGAGCTGCCGGCGGCCCTCCGCGCCCCATGCACGGATCATGCGGCGCGCCCGGGCGAGGGAGGCCCGGCACGCCGCCGAGCAGGGGACGTACTCGAGCCACGGGGCGAGCGGGTTCAGCTCGGCGGGCACGCGACCGGGGACGGCGACGCGGCGCGCGACGTGGAGCCAGAACACGTTGTCGACCAGCGGCGGCCGCTCCCGCGCGAAGGCCCGCGCGCAGCACTTCGGGTAGCCGAGGGCGAGGCCCATGCGGGTCACCGCATCGCGCAGTTCGGGCCCGGGCCGCGCCCGTTCGATCCGTTCGGCCAGTTCCGCGGCCGCCGCGACGTCGCGCGACCTCCGGCCGAGGAAGACCTCCCAGGTTTCGCCGCCCGCGTCGCCGCCGCCGCGGCGTCGCGCCCGCACGTTCGGCAGCTCGGGGTCGCGACAAAACCGGTCGCATTCGGTCGCGGTCAGCGGTTCCACCTTGATCGCCGGCTTGTGGTCCCGTAGGACCGAAAGCGGCAGTCGGCCGGGATCGGTCGCGGCGTGGCGCCATTCCGCGTGCCGCACCCAGGTCTCGTGCCGCGGCGCCGCGGCCTCGTCGCGCTTCGCGGCGCCGGACGCCGCGGCGGCCCGCAACAGCACCGCAGGACTGGGCTTCCGGCCGGACGCCGCGGCGCGCATCGCGGCGTCGGTCATCGCCAGCGCCGCGGCGACGCTCCGCGGGGTCACGCCGCGGCCGAGCGCGCCTGCGAGCTCGGCGACGCGCCGCGAGAGCGGGTCGGACGCCGTCGCCGCGTCCGCGTCCAGGCGCACCAGGATTCGGCCCAGGCTCTCCATCTCCGGGCGGGCGAAGCGCCACGGCAGCTCGGTCTCGTAGAGGTTGCGGCGGGCGGTGTCGAGCCGCGGGTCGGCGTAGCGGCGGACGAGCAGCCCGTCGCGGCGCGCGGCCTCGACCAGCGGCAGGCCGGGGAACAGGCGCAGCCGGCCCGTGAACAGCTTGCCGACAAGCGACTCCAGGCCGAGCGCCTCGACCACGGCCAGGTCCAGCGCCAGCTCGGCGGGGGTGGTCCACGGGGTCATCGTGAGCAGGCTCAGCCCGCCGTGCTCGCGAAAGCCGAATCCCGCCGGAAACTCGCGCTCCAGCTCGAACAGCAGCCGGATCGCCCGCAGCGTCTGTTCCGGACGCAGCCCCTTGTTCAGCCGTTCGAGCGCCGCCGTGCCGAAGCTCTCGGCGCCGAGCAGGCTCAGTTCGAGCCGGACGCCGGAGCCTTCGAGCGCGCGGAGTGCCGCGCGGAGCGGCTCGGCGGCCGCCAGCAGGCGGTCGGCCCGCGCGTCGAGCAGCAGGCGCAGCGGGCGGCGCCGGAAGCGCAACGCCTCGCGCGCCACGGCGCCGACGTGCCGCAGGGCCGCCTCGCCGAGCAGCCGGATGCGGAGTCCGCGGTCCGCGGGCCCGGGCAGCGTCCGATCGATCGCGGCGAGCTGGCGGCGCAGGAGTTCCGGCGGTGACGTCGTCCAGCGGCGTCCCTCCGGCCGGCCGCAGAACGCGCACCCGCCGCGGCGCAGGCATCCGGCGAGCGACAGGCCGGCGAGAAAGCGGTTCGCGCGGAACGGGCGGTCGTAGGTGCACTCCTCGCCCAGGAACACGAACGGCAGCGGGTCCATCGTCTCCGCGGCCTCGTTCGCCGCCTCGAAGCCGTAGTCCGGCTCGACGTTCTCGAACAACCCGGGGCCGCGCACCGACGGGTCGCGAAGGCCGAGGACGGCGTCGAGGGGGATGCGGGTGAGGTCGAGGCGGGGGAAGCGGCCCGGACCGGTTCCGGCGGTTCCGCCGTCGGTCAACACGGCGAGCGCGGCGGGGCCGCCGGCGGCCGCGGCGCGACGCACGCCGGCCGACGGCGTCGGGTGGAACAGCACGAGGTCGGGACGGAAGGCGCGGACCGTCTCGCGCAGCCGCGCCTCGTCCGCGCCCGACAGCGGCACCCCCTCGTCGCGGCTGCCGGCCCGGGCCGCGGCGGGAACGCCGAAACGCAGCCAGCGGGCGGCTCGGCCCACGGCTCGGGCGTAGCCGAGCACAAACGGGAACAGCAACGCTCGATGGAAGCGATCCGTCGCCGCGAACTCCACAAGCAGCAGGCGCTGCGGCGCGCGCTGGACGGGCCCGCCGGGCACGCGGCCAGCCTGCGGGATCATCCGGGGGGTGTCAAGGCACCGGGCCCCTGCCGAACGCTCTACGCCCCATGCGGGGCGCCGCCATTCGGCCCCGGTTGGGGGAATGCCCCCGGCCCGGTTGCGGCGACGACGGCCGAGAAACCGCGCACAGCGGCCTCGGTTCTGCCGGACCGGGGATTTTCCGGGATGGCGATCCAGGCTAGGCTGAACCCCGGGGGGCCGACGACGGGTGCAAGGCGATGAAGATTGCGCTGGTGAAGGTTTTCGAACGACCGGACACCCCGGACATCGCGCAGCCGCTGGGCATCATGGCGCTCGACGCGTACCTGGCAACCCAGGGGTACCGTGACATCGACTTGTACGACATGCGCTTGCGCTTCGACACGCCCGCGGAGGCGGTGACGCGCGTGTTCCGGACGCAGCCCGACGTCGTGGGGTTGTCGTCGCTGACCTGCGAGAAAGATCGGGCCCACGAGCTGGCGCGCCGGATCAAGCAGCGTTCTCCGCGGACGAAGGTGGTGCTCGGTGGACCCTATGCGACCGGGTCGTGGCATACCGCGTTACGCGACCGCAACATCGATGTCTGCGTCCTCGGCGAGGGAGAGCTCAAGTTTCACGGGCTGCTGCGTGCCTGGGAGAACGGCACCGACCCCGCCTCGGTCCCCGGATTGGCCCTTCGGCGGGGCGACGAAGTGGTCAAGACCCCGGAAGCATCGGAGGTTCCCGATCTCAATGCCCTGCCGATGCCGAGCTGGGACAAGGTCGATTTGGGCGCGTACCACGCGTGGGGTGCGATCGAGAACCTGACCGGACGTCGATGGGCGATCCTGATGACGTCCCGCGGCTGTCCCTACGCCTGCGGCTATTGCCACCGAATCTTCGGCCGCAAGTTCCGCGCGCTCCCCCCGGAGCGCGTTCTGGCCGAGATGGCCTACCTGGTCCAGCGGAAGGGGGTGCAGGAGTTCTGGATCTCGGACGACATCTTCAACTTCGACCGCGAACGCTTGCTGGATATCTGTCGTCGCATCCGGCAGCGCCGCTGGAACATCTACCTTCAGTTTCCGAACGGCCTGCGCGCGGACCTCATGGACGGGGAAATGCTGAAGGCGCTCCAGGAAGCGGGCTGCTATCGGATCAGCTACGCGGTGGAGTCCGGTTCCGAGCGGATCCAGCGCCAGATTTGCAAGCATCTCGACCTCGCCAAGACGCGGGAGGTCATCGCCGAGACCAGGGAAATGGGATTCCTCACGCACGGATTCTTCATGCTCGGGTTCCCCACGGAAACGCGCGAGGAGATGGAGGAGACCATCGAGTTCGCATGCCGATCGGTACTGCACACCGCGGCATTCTTCTTCGTCACGCCGTTCGAGGGCTCGGCGATCGGCGACACGTACTTTGCGGATCGCGCCGATCTGGCCGGGACCGACTACAGTGTCTATGGCCACCGTCTTGGCCTTGCCGCCGTATCGCAAGAAACGATTCGTCGGCTCCAGCGGATGGCCTACCTGCGCTTCTACGCCGACCCGCGACGGCTGGTCTCCTTCGCGCGGCTGCTTCCGGAGAAACGCAAGCTGCTCCAGTGCGCCGAAACGTTCGCCCGCATCGTCTGGCCCGGTCCTCGGGTTGCCTTCCCGGCACGCCGGTTCCGGGCGTAACACGCCCGCTGGAGGAGGCCGCGACTCGCGGGAGGACGGTTCACGGGCGTCGGGGGGGTGGCAACGAGCGGTCGGCTCCGAAGAGCATTCGGTGCAGGAATCGGCCACCCCAGGTCGCGTAGTGGATCGCTTCCCGCGGGGAGCCGGTCTGGCGCAGCAGGCGAGAGGCCTGCGACGGCCGGAGGTAGAACGTCAGCAGGGCCCGGCGCCGCAACTCGGCGACCCGGCGCCGCGTCATGGCGTAGGGCCGGATCGTCGGTCGGGCATGATCGTGCCCCAGCAGCGGGGCTTCGATCAGCCCGGCTCGCTCGGCTTCCTCGGCGAGCCGCGTGCCGGGGAAGGGAACCGGGACGTTCAACTCGATGAAATCCGCGCCGATGGTGCGGATCAGCTCGAGGGTCTGGGCGGCGGTCTGCTCGGTTTCCCACGGGAAACCGAGCATGAAAAAGGCGTAGGGACGGATGCCGGCTTCCCGACACATCCGAACCGCGCGGCGGGCCTGCTCCACGGTCGCGCCCTTGCCGATGCGCTCCAGGATGTCGTCGCTGCCGGATTCCACGCCGAAGCCGACGATCCAGCACCCGGCCCGGCGCATCAGCCGAAGGGTCTCCAGGTCCACCGTGTCGACACGGCTGTTACAGCCCCACTCCACCCGCAGCCCGCTGTCCAGCAGAGCGTGGCAGAAGGCGACCACCCAGTGCCGGTTCAGCGTGAACGTGTCCGCCCAGAAGTAAAAGTCGCGAATCCGGTGCACCTCCACGCACTCGCGGATCTCGGTCACGACGCTCTCCGGAGACCGGCAACGAAGCGTTCGGCCCGAAACCTGAGGGGCCAAACAGTAGCTGCAATCATGGGGACAGCCCCAGCCGGTCTGGATCGTCGTCTGGGGACGGCGCGTGTCGGGCCGGATGTACAACTCGTTGCGGGTCAGGTCCCGAGCCGGAAACGGCAGTTCGTCCGGATGGACCAACCCAGCCCGGGACGGCGTGGCCCGGATCCCGGCGGCCGTCCGGAAAACAAGTCCCGGGATCTCCTCCGGCGGCAAGCCCGCCGCGAGATCGGCGGCCGCCATTTCCGCCGGGCCGCGGATCACGACGTCCAGCGCCTCGCAGCGCTCCAGGACCTGCCCGCTCCGCACGGTAACCTCGGCGCCCTTGACCACGGTCCGGATCGACGGATCGACCTGCTTGGCCATCCGGCAGTACTCCAGATCCCAGTCCAGCGTCGGGCTGATCGTGTTCAGCACCACGACGTGGGGCCGGAACCGCTGCACATCCTCGAGGAAGTCCCGGGCGGCTCCCCCCTCGGCCGGGTAGTCGCGAACGCAGGCCACCGCGCCCCGTTGCCGTGCCGCGGCGGCCATGGTGGCCAGATCGATCGGAAAACGAAGCGCTGCACTGATTCCGTGGACCGGCGTCTGGCATCGATCCTCCCGGATGTACAGACCGGTTGGCGGATTGGCGAACAGGACGCGGCGCGCCGCACACCGCGTCCCGGTGACCTCGATCGGCGCCGAGCGGGTGTGCCGAAGGGGGGGCGCACCGGAGGCAAGGATCCGAGCCACGGAGAACAGCATCTTGGGCACATAGACCAGAGGCACCAGCCCGTGCGTCATCGACTTGCCCGAAAGCCGGGGGCGCATCGTCACGGGCACCTCCCGGATCACGAAGCCGGCCCGGTGGAGCAGCAGCCGCACGTTCAGGTCCGCGTAGTCGCGCGGATGGACCTCCTTCAACATTGCCGCGGCCCGCCGATTCAGCGCCGCAAAGCCGCTGGTCGGGTCGGTCACCGACGGCCCGCCCACCCGCCGGCTCAGCCACGCGAAGAACCGGATTCCCATCGCGCGCGGCAGGGAAGGACGATAGCCACCGCCCCGGAGCATCCGCGAGCCAATCACGACGTCGCAGCCACGATCGAGCGCGCCGAGCAGCCGCTCGATCTGCGCCGGGTCGTGCTGTCCGTCCGCATCGCACTGGACCACCACGTCGTAGCCGTTCTCGACCGCGTAGCGGTAGCCCGTGGCCAACGCCGCGCCGTAGCCCCGATTCTCGGCATGCCGAACCACGGTCAGCCCCAGCCGTGCCGCGACTTCGGCCGTTCCATCGCTCGAACCGTCGTCGACCACCAGCACGGCACTGCCGGGACGGGCCCGCCGCAGCTCCGCCACCACGAGGGGCAAGTTGCTCGCCTCGTTGCGCGCCGGAAGGATGATCAGCACGTCGTTCCCGCGTCGCTCCGGGATCGCGGGAACCCCTCGGTCGCTCATGCGTCCACCGCCAGATCGCGGAACCCGACCGGCTCGGCCCGTCGGCGCAGCTCGTGCGGAAGCGCGGCGGAGGTCAGTGCCGCCACCTCCTGGGACGATTGACCCGGATGGCAGACAATCTCCGTCGGTCCCGGGCCCAGACGCCGCAGCAGCTCCCTCCACTCGCCAGGACCGAGCCGGCCGCTCGCCGTCGTACCTCGACACGACACCCCGCGGCCGAGGCCCGCACGGGCCAGGACGTCGCGACACCCCTGCGAAACCAGCCACAGTCCCGAGGCCTTCAGCAGCCGGGTCGGACGAGACACTCCTCCCGTCGCGCGCCAGGGCGCCTCGTCCGCCACCCGGACCCATCGGATGCCGTACCGGCGGGCGAGGTTCACGGTCATCGCGAACAGCCCCGGCAACAGATGGACGTGGTAATGGCTGTTGAGGTGCGTCGGACGAAGGCCGTTGTCCAGCGCGCGCTCCACCTGCCGCTTCCACTCGCGCTCCACCTCTCCTCGCTCCACCGCGCCCATCAGGTAACGCACCACGAAGCGGCCGATCGACCCGCAAAAGCACCCGCCGGCCCCCACCAACGTCCTCACCGCCGACGGCGGCGACAACGGGCGGCCGGTGATGACATTCAGGTGCACGCCCATGTCCAGGTCGGGCGCCCCGCCGAGCAACGCCCGCGTGCGCTCGTAAACCGGTCCGTTCGTGACGACCGAGATGGCGGTCACGACCCCGCCCGCATGGGCCGCGAAGATCGCCCGATCCCATTCGTCACACAGGCCTGCGTCGTCCGCCGTCACCACGACGCGCGGGATGGTCCGACCCTCACCCATCGAAGATCCATTCTCGCGCGAACGCCAGCGCCTGCACCGCCGTGGCGGCGAATGTGCGGTGGTCCACACGAGAGGCCAGCCGCCGCAGCGCGGCCGGCCGCAGGTAGAACTGCAGATAGGCACGCCGCCGCGCACGCTCCAGCTCCGCCGCTCCCAGCGTATCGGTCGACAGCACCGCCCGGTTCGGCTCGAAACGGCTCCAGTCCAGGGTGCTCAGGTACCCCCTGCGGATCGATTCGTGCCAGAGGACCGTGCCGGGCAAGGGAGTGGCGCAATAGAATTGACAGTAGTCCGCATCCAGCTCACACGCATGGTCCACCGTTCGACGAATCGTCTCCGGCGTCTCCCCCGGAAATCCCAGCACGAACTGCGTCAAGACGGCCATCCCCGCTTGACGCGCGGCGCGGACCGCGCGATGGGCCTGTTCCACCGTGGTCCCCTTGCCCATGCGATCCAGCATGCCTTGGTCGCCCGATTCGATCCCGAACGAGATCCCGACGCAGCCCGACCGTCGCATGGGCCATGCCAGCTCCTCGTCGAAGGTGTCCACGCGCGAGTTGCACATCCAGCGGAGCGGCAACCGCCGCTGCTGGATCTCCTGGCAGAGGTCCAGCACGAACGAGCGGTCCAGCGTGAAGCAGTCCGACCACAGGACGACGTCGCGGATCATACCGCGTCCGAGGATCTCCTCGATCTCATCGACGAGGCGCGCGGGCTGCCGGAGCCGCAGCCGCCGGCCGTAGTACAAGTGCGCGGCGCAGAACGCGCAGTGATGGAAACAACCCCGGGACGCGATCACCATCGCGTACGGACGGTTGGGCAGGGGCAACGTGTATCGTCGTTCCGGCAGCAACTCGCGCGCCGGGACGGGAAGAGCGTCCAGATCGTCCACCCACGGCCGATCCGCGTTGTGCACAATGGCTGTGCCCCGCCGAAAAGAAAGCCCGGCGACGGTCGCCAGGTCCGCATTCGCCGCCAGCGCGTCGGCGAGCTCCGCCACGGTTCGCTCGGGTTCGCCGCGCACGACCGAATCCAGTCGCGATTCCCGCAGAGAGTCCGCGGCCCGTGCGGTGACGTGCAGCCCGATCGCGGTGCGGTGCGCGGTCGTGGCGGCGGCGACGAGCTCCACGACGCGGCGGTCCGAGTCATAGGTCGGGGTCGAGACGGCAAAGACCACCAATCCGGGATCCAGCCCGCGAAGCCGCCGACAGAGGCGTTCCGCATCGAGCGACTCGACGACCGCATCGACGATGCGGACGTCATGCCCGTGGGCCCGGACCAGGGCCGCCGCGGACGCCAGGCTGATCGGCATCATGCGGTAGGCGAACGACGACAGTCGTTGTTCGCACCGTCCTTCCCGGATGTAGCCGCGGCCGGCTGGTCCCGGCGGGTTGACCAACACCACCCGCATGGTCCTCGTCGCCCGACGGCGCCCTGCCGGGCGACCGGAAGTGTCCGCGAGCGCGCCGCCCAAGTCAAGTCCCGCGGGTCCCGGCTCCGCGGTCCGTGCATCGTTCCGCGGCCGGTTCGGAACCGTCGCCGGTCACCGGTCGACCGTCGGCTTGCCCGGGGAACGGCTGCGTTGCATGATCGGGGCGTGTCGGCGCCTCGCCCCGCGACGCACCGCCGACCCGCCGAAGAGGCGGTTGCGACATGAGGGGCCCTGCCACCGGAGCGTGGCCGACGGGTGCCGTGCCGCGAGCTCTCCGCACGCTCGGACGGCTGGCCGGTTCCCATCCCCTGGTGCCCTGGCTCCTGGCGGCGGTCTACGTTTCCATCGGCATCGGAAACGTGCTGAGCGATACCTTTCTCAACGACGAGGGTCTGCTGGCCTATTACTTCGCGGGCATGCTCTGGGACGCACCGTTCCATGTCTTCTTCTGGCAGAAAAGCCGTCCCTTCCTGTCGCTGCTCTACGCTCCGGCCGCGGCCGGCGGCTTGTCCATCTTCCTGATCGCCCATGTCGTGGTCGCCTCGTTCGCCGGGCCGCTGGCGGCGGCCGTGGCGAGGATCTGGGACCATCGCTATCCCAACTTGCCGGCCGTGCTGGTCCTGGCCTCGCCGCTCCTGATCGCGGCCGGGCCGGCCGGGGTGACCAATGCGGACGCGGTCGTCCTGGCCGTGCTCGCCGTCTGGCTGGCGGCGCGCGGCCAGGTGCTTCCCGCGGGCTTCGTCCTGGGCTCGCTGTTCTTCGTGCGGGCGGAGCTGACGCTGCTCGTGCTGGCCCTGGCAGCGCTGGGACTGTTCGAACGACGGTTCCGGCGGGTGCTGGTGGGCATCGTCGCGGTTCCGACGGCGTATTGGCTGCTCGGCATCCTCTTCCACCGGGACCTGCTCTGGATCGTGCGGTATCCGCCGTCCCTGACATCCCCCAACCCGGCGATACCGATCTTCGAGCAGATGGCGACACCCGGCGGCCCCGGCGCCGTCGGGCCGGCCCTGCTGGCCCTCACGCCGGCGGTGGGCATGGCCGTCCTGGCGCGCTGGCGGAGGCTCCCCCCGATGGAGTGGTCCACCGCTGCCTTCGCCCTGGGCTTTCTGCTGGCCCTGCGCTGGATCCCCTTCCTCGGCGCCTTCAATTTCGGATCCTCCCCGCGGTACATTCTCCCCGCGCTGCCATTCGTGGCGCTGCTGGCCAGCCGCACGTTCACCCGCTGGTGCGACGCCGGGGAGCCGCGCTGGTCGGCGGCCTGGCTGGCCGGATTCCTCGTTGTCGCACACTGGGTCGACGTGCAGTCCGGCTGGCCGTGGCTCCTCCTGGCGGTCGTCGTCTGGTCGGTGCTCGCCGCGCTGGCCAGCGAGCGGCGGCCGGGACTGGCGGCCGCCCTCGGAGTCGCGGCGACCGTGGCGTCGGTCCCCGGGCTCCTGCCGGCAACCGAGCTTGCCGTCGCGGACATGCACCCGGAGCTGGCGTCGGCCGTTGCCTGGCTCCAGGACCATCCGCAGGTCGCGCGCGCCCGACCGGTGCTCACGAACATGCACCTGCTGGCGACCTACGCCCGACGCACGGCGGGCGCCCCGCCCATCGACGTTCGCCAGATCGTGCCGTCCGACCAGCGGTTTGAGATCGCGGAGCTGACCAATCCGCACGTGGGACAGCGAGACCGGATCCTGGAGCTGCTGGACCGGCACTACTACGCCACGCCGGTTCATCCGGACGCCCTGCAACCCGAGAACCTGCCGCAAGGTGCCCTGTTCGTGATCGTCGATGACGCCCGACTGGAGGGCGTGATGCCGACGCCACGGTGGCGACCCCATCTCGAGACGCTGGCGACGGGGTCGCGCTGGCGCATCCTGGTCCTGAGGTCGCGGCGATGAAGACCCCGCGGTGCGCCTGGCTTCCGGCCCTGGTCGGCCTGCTCGCCGCGATCCGCCTGGCCGCGGACGTCGTCGGAGGGGACGAGACGGAATCTCCCGACGGCCCGACGACGGGTGGGAGGAACGCGGCGATCCGCCCGCACGGGGAGGCGATGGCGGTCTGGAGAGGCCTGACGGAAGGCGAGAAGCTGGCCGGGTGGACGGTCGATTGCATCGAGGTCGCGTCAGACGGCATCCTTCGCGTCTGGGTCGGGAAGCCGGGAGTCCGCTGGGCCGCGGAGATTCGACGCCCGGGTCGAAGCCCCGGCCCACCGCCGCGATCGACGGACGAGTTCGACCTCTATTACGGGAACCTGCAGCCGGAGGACGCCAAGCTCGATCCAGCCGAGGCCCTCGCGGTGCTCGATTCGCTGGCGCAGCGGATCAGGGGGACCGACGGCGGGTCTTGAGCGCGGGTGCGGCACCGCTCGAGACCTGGCAGGCCCGCGGTCGTCCGACCCGACGCTGCCTCCGCGGGGTCGGGGACGGGGACGACCCGAGGCCCGCGGACAGGATCCGGAAGCGATCCTCGAAACCGGCCATCTCGTAACCGACATCCGGCACCGCCCCATGGGCTGGACCCGGGCGGCGATGCCACCGCAGGAAGTCGTCGAACGTGGTGCGCACCCCCCGGAGGCCCCAGCGTCGGGGATTCCGCTGCCAGGCCGCGAGCGGCTCGATCTCGACGGCATGCATCCAGGTCGCCAACCCGTATCGTTCCCGAAGCTGGCCCATCCAGGCGGCGGTCCGGTGCGCCTGCGCAACATCCTCGAGCGGACAGACCGAGAAGTAGAGCCCCAGCCGAAATCCGAGCGCCTTCAGGGTGCCGAGTTCGGCCTCCAGATCGGCATTCGAGTAGCCGTAGCCCTTCACCTGCCGCCGGATCGTCTCGCTTTCGGTGTCGGGCGAGAACACGACCAGGCTGCGCTGCGGATCGAAGGCGCGCGCGTAGGCTTCCCAGAACGCGCGTCCGTGCGGCTGATAGGCCTCGAACTCCAGCCCGATCGGCAGACGTTCGCGCTCCAGTCGCCGGAACAGCGCGAGGTAATATGCATGCGCCTGCGGCGGCGGGTCGAAGCAGACGTAGGCGCAGCGGTAGCCTCCCGCCGCCACGCGGGCGAGGTCGGCGACGACGTCGACGACCGGCCGGAAGGTGACCTCCCGCCGGCCCGAGAGGCGACGGTGGGCCGCCGCCGACCCTCCGCAGTAGCAGCAGTTGCGGCTGCAGCCGCGGCCGACCGCGAGGTAGAACACGTCGGCCGAAACATAGCAGGACGCCGGCTGCGACCGCGGATCGAAGCCGTACGGCTGGCGCGCCTCGGCCGGCCGTTCCCACAGCCGGGTATCCGCGAACGACAACCCCCGAAAGAACGTCTCGTCGCCCACGAAGGTCACGCGATTCCGCCGCACCGCCGGACCTTCGCGATACGCAAGGTTCGGTACGCCCCGAAGGGATCCGCCCTCGTCGAGCGCCGTGGCCAACGCCCGCAGCGGCTCCTCCCCCTCGCCGCGCACCACCGCGTCGATCTCCGGACAGGCCGCCAGGATCTGGTTCGCGAAGGCCGAGGCCGTCAAGCCACCCACGACCACATACGCCTCCGGACAACCGCGCTTCACCTGCTGGGCCAGGTCGAGCACCCCTGGGATCTGGTGGTGCCACTGCAGCGAGAAGCCGACCAGTCCATGGCCGCGCTCGCGAACGTATCGGTCGAGCCGGAACCCGGGGTCGCGCAGGACCTCGACACCGTAGTGCAGCAGCCGCACCGCGTGACCGCGGCGGACCAGATGCGAACCGATCGCATACAGCCCCACCGCAGGGACGTTGACGAACGCCGACTCCAGCCCCCGGGGCCCCCAGACCAGCTTGGGCGTGTGAACCAGCAGCACTCTCATCGCAGGACCCGCGACGATCCGGCTGCCACCGCGGAGGGGCGCCGCCGACCCGCACCGCGACGCGCCCGGGGCACCGGCCCGCCCGCCCCCGCCCGAACCACCCGGGAACTCGTTGCCCGTCGAGCCGTTCGGCGGCGAGCCAAGTGTCCTCCTCGGGACGGATGTTCGGCCACACCGCGGCTTCGGTCAAGTGCCGCCCCGAGCGGATCGGTCGCCCGAACCTTGACTTGGAACGCTCGCCGCGGGAAATGGACCATCGGATGACGATTCGGAATCGTCGCAGCCGGCCGCCCGCAGGCGGAACAACCCCAGACAGGTCGGGCCGCCGAAGACTCCTGCTCGTCGAGTTCGCTCGTCCGCACTTCGCCATCTCGATCACCAGCCGCTGCAATCGGCGCTGCGTGTTCTGTTTCGAACGTGGCGTCGAGCGCGGACGCGATACCCCACTCGCGGAGATCCGACGGCTGCTTCGCCAGGCGTCCGCGGTCGTGGACAGCGTGGTGTTCATGGGGGCCGAGACGACGCTGCACCCCGAGTTCCTTCGCGCTGTCGAGCTGGCCCGTGAGCTCGGCTTGCGGCCTCTGGCTTCGACGAACCTCGAGAGATTTGCGGACGTCGATTTCCTGCAGCGCTGCCTCGCCGCCGGCCTGGGGGGGGTGGAGTTCTCGTTTCACTATCCCGACGAAGAATCGTACCGCGCGCAGACCCGATCCCCGGCCGCGGGATGGGCGCGCCTCCTGGAGGCCATGCGCAACGTCGAGGCGCACAATCGGGCCCTTCCCCGCGGACCGAGTGACCCGCGTTTCCTGGGGGTCGTGGCCAACGTCGTGCCCAACGCCTGCAACCAGGGGCGACTGGCCCAGGCGCTGGGCCTTCTCGACGAGTTGCTCCCGCAGTCCCTTCTGGCCGTGACTTTCAAGCGCCTGCAAGGGGAGAGCCTCGGCCGGGGAGGAGGGGATCTTCCACCGGAGCATCGGGCCGTTCCGGACGCCCTGCGGACCGAACTCCTGTCCCTGATCCGGTGCTGGTCGGGGCGAGCCGCGGCTCCGGTCCTGCGGGGATTCCCGCTCTGCGCGGTGCCGGGCCACGAACACCTCAACGCCGACCTGCTCTATCTCTGCCGCCGCGCGACGGTCATGCAGAACTTCGGCCGCCGGCCGCAGTTTCTTCCCATGCACGCCCCTCCGGTCGGGAAGCTCCCGCCGGTCGACCACCCCGTCTGCACGGCCTGCCGTCTGAACCGCCTTTGCCGCCTGGCCTCCCCGCGCGAGGCCGACGGCTACCGTGCTGGCTTCTCCCCCAGACCCTCCGCGCGGGATCCGGCGGATGTGCTTCGTTGTTGTCCGCTGGGCGCACCCCACCCGCTCGGGCTGAGAGCCACGGAGATCCGGGCGTTCCTGACCCGCCTGGACCAGCTCGAGGAAACGAAACCACCGGGGGCGGAACCGCCGGACGCGCCTGCCGTCCCCGCCGCCACGCAGGACCTTGCGGCCACGCTCGAAGCCCTCCTCGCCCCCGGTGGGCCTCGACCCACATTCGCCGGGTTCGTCGTCACGAGCGTCGCGCCCCTCCTTTCGAGCCAGGTGCAGCTCACGCTCCAAAGCCGAGACGACGAACTGATTCTTCGGATCGAGCCGCGCGCAGGCGCTGGACCGTTCTTCGCCGAGGCAGGGGACCTGGCCGTCTCCTACGCGGCGGAAACTCCTCTCACCCGAGGCGCCAGATGCAAGGCGGTGGAACGCCTCGTGGCCTTCCTGAAGGGCCGCGCCGGACGGCCTCGAGCGCGCTCCCATCCCCTCGCACCGCGGATTCGGCAACCGGTCCGCCGTTGCGCGGATGCCGGCCAACGTGCCCCGGGAACCCGCCGCGCTTGACGCCGTTCGACACGGATGGCACCGTGTCTCTCGCCGTGCGGAATGTCGACGTCAACATCGGCAAGGCCTGCAACCTTCGCTGCCGTTTCTGTTCCAACGGCGACCCGCTGCCCGAGGAGCTGCGCTGGGCCGACCCGGGAGTCGTCGAGGCCGAACTCCGTATGCGGCGTCGAGAGGGCGCCGACTCGATCGGTTTCCTGGGCGGCGAGCCGACGCTGTATCCTCATCTGGAACGAATCGTTCGCACCGCCCGTGCGCTGGGCTACGGCCGCGTCGCCCTGTGCACCAACGGCACCCGCCTCGCCGACCCCGCGCTCCTCGACCGGTTGCTCGAGGCCGGCGTGACCCGCGTCGCCGTCTCCATCCATTCGCACACCCGCAGCGTCGAGGACCACATCACCCGCCGGCCCGGCTCGTTCGAGCGCAAGGTCGCGGCGCTGCGGAACCTCGTGTCTGCCGAGCGGCAGGGACGCCTGCCGGACGGCCTGTCGCTGAACACGGTGCTGCACCGCCGGAACGTCGAGCGGCTTGACCGGTTCGTGCGCTTCGCCGCCAGCCTCGGCGTGACCGGCATCCGCTTCAACTTCATCCGACCGTGCCGCCTGGCCGAAGGGAACCCGGCCTGGGTCCCGCGCTTCTCGCTCGTCACGCCGAGCCTCCGCCGGGTCGTCCGGCTCAACGAGTCGCTCTTCCGCCTGGCGCTCAATTTCGGCGACATCCCGTACTGCAAGTACCCCCGGTCGGTCCTGGGGAACCCCGCGTTGCGCCGCCGCTACGTCGGAGAAGCGTGGGATCTCGTGACCGAGGTGAGTGTGACGTGGCGGCACGAGCGCAAGACGATGTCCGCGCGCGCCGCGCGCTTCAACTGGCAGCGCCGGCGGCTGGAGTTCAAGAGCCTGGCGCCCACCTGCCGGGCCTGCCGGCTGCGCGATCGCTGCGAAGGGGTCTGGCGCAAGTACCTCGATCTGTACGGCGACCGCGAGTTCGCCGCCGGACCCGCCTTCGTCGAAGCGTGCCTCGGCCGCGCGGTCGGTGTCGGCGTCTCGGCCGTGCCGCGAGCCGTCGGCGTGCGCGCCCGACGGGCATGACGACCCATGCGCCGGTTCGCCGACCCCCTCGCCCGATTCGCCGGCCGGATCGACTGGATCGAACTGGTGGTCGGCTTCGCCTGCAACTGCCGCTGCCGCGTCTGCTCGTCGGGGCTCCTCGATCCACGGCTCCGGCTCTCGGAGGACGAGCTGGCGGCGTGGCTGGAGCGCGGGCGGAAGCTCGGCGCAACCGGCGTCTGGTTCGGCGGCGGCGAGCCGACGCTCCATGAGGGGCTGCCGCGCGCCGTCGAGCGCGCCCGGCGCCTCGGCTACTGGCGGATCCGACTCCAGACCAACGGCCTGCGGCTCGCCTACCCCGACTACCTCGCCGCCCTCCGAAGGGCCGGGCTGACCGAGGTGGCCCTGTCGGTCAAGGGGTGGGACGCGCGCTCGCACGACGAGATGGCCCGCCGCCCCGGCGCCTGGGAGCTGCTCGGACGTGCCGCCGCCGGCGTCCGCGAGGCGGGCTTGCGGCTCGAGGCGGACGTGCTGCTGACCCACCCGCTGCTGCCTCACCTGCCCCGCCTCGTCCGGGACCTCGCCGGCCGCGGCGTGCAGCGACTCACCTTCTGGCTCGTCTCGCTGCACGGCGCCCCCGACGACGCCGCCGTCCCGCCGCTCGTCCCGCCCCTCGCCGCACTTCGCCAGCCGCTGCGCAAGGCCTTCGCCCGCGCCGCGCGCTGCGGGGTCGCGGCGACGAGTCTCCACACCCCGCCCTGCGCGCTGGCGCCCGAGGATCGCGACCGCTACCTGCACTCCGGCCGCTACCGGCTGCTGGTCGTGGTGCCCGGAAGCGAACCCTTCCTCGCGGAGGAGTCCCCCATGGAGCGCGGCGAACACCCGGCCGAACCGTGCGGCGGGTGCGCCGTCCGGGAAGACTGCCTCGGGTTGCGCGCCGACCAGCTCCGGCGGTTCGGCGTCGCCGGACTCGCACCCGTCGCCGCCCCCCCGCACCCACGGTCCCGTTCACCCGGCGGGGAACGCCTGACCCCACGTCCGGCCAGGAATTGCGCGAGACCGCCGGCACGGCCGCTGCGCCGCCGCCAACGCACCGCGCGTCGTCCCGCGCAAGGCCCTCGATGACGCGCCGTTCCTTCTCCGCCACCCGGGGAGTGGGTGCCCGTCTTCCCGGCCTGCAGCGTCGCATCCTCGACCACCCGCTCCCGCCGCCGGCGTCTCCGCCCGAACCGCGGAGCCCCATCGACGCCCGCGCGCCACGCCGTTGCGCTTCCACCGGGTGGATCCCCCAAGGGGGGGGTGAATCGCGGCGCCGCGCATGGCGCATGGAGCGATCGGCAGGGGACCGCACGCGTTGCGAGGCCCGGCGGCCGATGCTAGCGTGCGCGGCCGGGAGGTTCGTCCGTGGCCCCCGAACCTGCGCGCCTCCCGGTCGAGGTCAACACGACCCGTAACCTCCGCGGCGGCCTCTGCCCGGAGCACGCCTTCTACCTCTCCGCCGACCTCGACCGGACCGTGTGCCCGTTCCTCGCCTTCCGGCGGCGCTGGAACTTCGGCCACCTCCGACGCGAGACGATCGACGCGATCGTCCGCACGCGCCGGTTCTTCGCCTTCCGGGACCGCTTCGCCGCCGGCCGCTGGCCGGCCGTGTGCGAGGAGTGCGCCTGCCGGTTCACCGAGGGGGCGTGATTCGAGCCTTCGTCGTCGCGGTCCATGGAGGGCACAGGGCCCCGGGCGCGACCTGCAGGCGCCGCCGCGTCGCCGACGCGCATGGCAGGTGCATTCGACCCGCGTTCCGGGGAGAATCGGCGCATGGCGACCGTTCCTCGCGCGCTGCTCAAGCTCGGCTACGACTGCAACAACAACTGCGTCTTCTGCCACGCCGCCCCGCATCGGCGCACTCGCGCGCGGCCTGCCGACCTGCGGCGCAAGGTCCGCCGCGCCGCCGCGCTCGGCGCCCGGATGATCGTCCTCTCCGGCGGCGAGCCGACCATCCAGCCCGGCTGGCTCGACCTGGTCGACCAGGTCACCGCCCTCGGCCTGCGCCTCGGCCTCGTCACCAACGCCCGCATGCTCCGCTACCCCGACCTTCTCGACCGGCTCCTCCGCCGCGGACTCGAATACGCCTACGTCTCCCTGGCCGGTCCCGACGCTGCCCTGCACGACCGGCATACCCGTGCGCCGTCCTTCGACCAGACGTTCGCCGCCCTGGCGATGCTTGCCCCGCGCGTCGCCGCGACGACGGTGAACGTCGTGGTGACCCGCTGGAACGTCGCGCGCCTGGGCGAGTTCGCCACCCTGCTCGACCCGCTGCCCTCGGTCCGACTCAAGTTCTCGCTCGTCGAGCCGGCCGGCAACACCCTCGACGACTTCGACGGCCTCGTCCCGCCGCTCGCCGCCGCCGCCCGGGCGGTCCGCGCCGCGATCGACCGGGCGCGAGCGTTGCGGCCGGGACGGCCGGTGGTGTGGGACGGACTGCCGCTGTGCCATGCCGGCCCGTTCGAAGATCTCGAGTGTGCGTTGCGCGAGGACGGTTTCGCGTGGATGAGCGAGGCGTTCGAGCGGGACTGGTTCCCGGTCGACGACCGGCATCGCGCCTTCGCCCGCGTCTGCCGCGCCTGCTCGCTGCGCCGCCGCTGCCGGGGCGTGTTCGTCGAGTACCTGGCGCGCCGCGGCGCGGCGGAGCTGCGTCCCGTGTCCCGGCCGGTATCCAACTCGTTCCACTGGATCCCCGCGCGCCGCGACGAGCCGCTCGACCCGCGCGCCTGCCCGATCCGCGCCGGCCAGCGGCCCCCGCCCGACCCGGTCCGCGGCCTCCTTGTGCGGACCGCCCCGGGGCGCGCGCGCCGCCACGCGACTCCGACCCGCGACTTCTCCGACGAGACGCTGCGCGTCGCCGTCCGCGAGCAGGAGCAGGTCTACGCGCCGGGCGACGAACGCCCGCGGATCACCGACTTCGCCGCCCAGCTTCGCCGCCTGCGCCTCGCGCCGGCCTGCCGCCGCTGCCCGACCCGCCCCCTCTGCGGCGGGCTGTTCTCCGCCCGACCCGGTCCCGCCTTCCGGCGCGCCCAGGCGATCCTCGACCGCCGGCTCCGGCGCCTCCGCGGAACCGTGCTCGACGTCGGCTGCGGCAGCGCCCCGTACCGCCACGCCCTGGAAGCCGCCGTTCGAACGGGACGACTGCGCTACCTTGGCCTCGACCCGCAGGTGCCCCGCGGCGGCCCGACCGGCGGCTTCGTGTTCCGCCGCGGGACCCTCGACCGCTTCCCCGCTCCCGAGCGGCCGTTCGACGCCGTCCTCGCCCTGCGCTCGCTGGCCCACCTGCCGCACCCCGAACGTTCCCTGCGACGGCTGGCGGCACTCGTCCGGCCGGGAGGCACCCTGCTGCTGGCCGAGGACGTCGTGTTCGGGCTGGTGCGCGCGACGCCCAGCCGGCGGCGCGCGATCCGCCGCAGCGACCTGCGCTTCGAGCACCGCGCGAACCTGACGCTCGACGAGGCCGCCGCGATCGCCGCGGACGCGGGACTGCGCACCACCGCACGCTGGACGCCCCGCCAGACAGACAGCACCCTGTGGGTGCTCGAACTGACGAAACCAAGGAGGATCCGGTGAAGCCGGAGCGGCTACCAGGAGCCGTGGGAGCCGTGCGAGCCGTGCGAACCGTGGGAGCCGTGGGAGCCGTGCGAACCGTGGGAGCCGTGGGAGCCGTGCGAACCGTGCGAGCCGTGCGAACCGTGCGAGCAATGGGTCGCCTCGGCCGGCTTCGGCGTTCCCGCACCGCCCGCCTCGACCTTCGGGGGCACCGCCCCCGAGCGCCCGTCCGAGACCTCGGCCTTCCCCGTCTTCGGGCCGCTCGCCGGCCGCGCCGGCCCCGCCCCCAGCGTCGCGGCGATCGAGGAACGGGGCAGCATCGCCACCCCGGCGGCGAGGGCCAACGCCTTCCACGACGCGGCGAGCATGTCGCGTCGGGTCAGCTTCCGCTCTTCCTCCGTCAGGAACGCCTGCGGGGTCTTCTCGGGCTTGGGAATCTTCACGTCCGACATCCTGCGGCCCTCCAGCGGCGCGCGTCGCGCCCAGCGCCGAGCGACGGGACGACCGCGCGACCCACCCGCCGCTCCCGGCGACGCCCCGAGCGTCGCTCCTATGGTAAGGGTTGTACGGAATCCACCGGTTGTCAAGGCAACGGAAGGTGTCGGTTTCCAATCCGCGGGATGCCGTACTAAGCTCGGGCCCGCCGCGGCGCGGCGCCGTTCCGCCACCCGAGGCCCGATGCGTCGCGCGCGGCGCGAACCGATGACCCGCGATTCCTCTCCCGGGACGGTGCACGAGCGGCGGCATTGGGTGCGCATCGTCGCCGCGTGCAACAACCGCTGCTGCTTCTGCCTCGATCGCCAGGGGCTCGACGGCCGGATCCGGCCGCGGCGAGAGCTGGAGGCCGAGCTGCAGGCCGGTCGCGCGGCGGGAGCCACCCGCCTCGTGCTCAGCGGCGGGGAGCCGACCCTGCACCCCGAGCTTCCGGCACTGATTCGGCGCGCCCGCGAACTGGGCTACGGCTGGGTCCAGATCATCACCAACGGCCGCAGGCTCGCCTATCCGGCCTTCCTCCGGGCGCTGCGCGACGCGGGGCTCGACGAGGCGACCTTCTCGATTCACGGTTCGGGCCCGCGCGTCCACGACGCGATGGTCGGCGTACCGGGCGCCTTCGAACAATCGTTCGCCGGGCTGCGCGCCGCGCTGGCGGCCGGACTGGTGGTCAGCGTCGATGTCGTCCTCACCCGCCGCAACCTCGCCGACGTGCCCGCCCTGATCCGCCGCACGCTGGCCGTGGGCGTCCGCGAGTATGACATCCTGTGGCTGACGCCGTTCGGGGGGGCTGCCGAGCACCTGGCGCGCCCGCGCCAAATGTTCCTCGACCCCGCCGATGCGCCCGCCGTGCATCGCATCCTCGAACTGGCCCGCCGCGCCGGCGCCGTCGTCTGGACCAACCGGATCCCGCTGGCGTACCTGGAGGGCCACGAGGAGCTGGTGCAGGACCCGTCGAAACTGGAGGACGAGCTGCACGGCCGCCGCGCGATGCTGGACCGCCTCGCTCGCGAAGGGGCGGCGCTGCCGTGCCGCGACCGCCGCCGCTGCCCCCGTTGCCCGTTCGGCGAGTTCTGTGCCCTGCTGCACCGCGCCGTCGCCGTCGCGCGCGGTGAACGGCGCGCGCAGGTCGTGCGGTGGAATCCCACCGACGAGACCCAGACCGCGGCACTCCTCCGCCGCCCCCGCCCGGCATCCGTCTGGCTGCGCGCGGATCGGCCGCCGGCGGAGTGGCGGCCCGAGGCCCGCGCGGCGGCGCTCGCCGCTCGCCATCTGCGCCTCGAAGCTCCGGCCTCCGTGCTCGTCGAGAGCCTCGCCGACCTCCCGCCGCACGCGGTGCTGCACCTCGTCCCGACCGGTCTTCGCACGTCCCTGCGGCCGCTGCTCCGCTCCCCGCACGAGCTCGTCGTGCCCCTCACCGCGCGACTCGCCCGCCTCGACCCGGGACCCCGGCGGACACGTTCCGGGCGACTGGTCGTCGCCGCTCCTTCCGCCCCGCAGGGCGCCGCCGACGGATGGCCGTTCGCCGCCGGCACCGCCGCCGACGCCCGGCGCTGGCTGCGCGCGGCGAGCGCCGCCGAGGGATTCCCGGCCTGTCTGGCGGCGGGGCGGCTCGTGCGGCCGCACCCCCGGCCCTTCGACCTCCGCTGGCTCGACCCCGACGGCGTCGTCGAGCCGCTGCGGGTTCTGGAAGACTTCCTCGCCGAGGGCCGCCGCACGCTCTCGCTGCGCTGCTCGCGCTGCGCCGCCCGGCGCGGCTGCTCCGGCATCCCCTGGGCGATGGGACGCGACCTGGGTCTCGCCGTCTTGCGCCCCCTCCGCCGCCGCTGATCCGCCCGCGCGACGGGTCGCGCTCCCGCCCGCACCCTTCCGAACCCGGCGGCTTGACCTCCGCATCCCGGCGGTCCACGCTGAAGGGTGCGATGGACGCCGCCGAACGGTGCGCCGATCGGACGCGGCGGCCCACGGGGAGCGGTGAATCATGCGCTGCACTTCGATCCTGGTTCTTGTCCTCGCCGCCGGACCGGCCTGCGATGCCGGCGAGCCGATCGTGCCCGACCCGACGAGGCCGCCGGACGCCGCGGAAGCCGGGCTCGATGCCGGCGGGGACGCGGCGGCGGACGCGGACGCGGATGCGGACGCCGACGCCGATGCGGACGCCGACGCCGATGCCGACGCGGACGCCGATGCGGACGCCGACGCCGATGCCGATGCGGACGCGGATGCGGACGCGGATGCCGACGCCGACGCCGACGCCCGACCGGACACCGGTGACCCGCTCGATCCGTACCGGCAGCGCTGCGTCGACGAGATCAACCGGTATCGCGCCACCGAAGGGAAGCCGCCGTACGCGCGCTGGCGCGCCGCCGAGACCTGCGCCGACGGCGAGGCGCGCAGCGACAGCGAGAGCGGAATCCCGCATGGAGCGTTCCCGAGTTGCGGCGAGTGGGCGCAGAACGAGTGTCCCGGCTGGGGGTCGCTGGAGGACACGGTGACGAGCTGTCTGGCGATGATGTGGGCCGAAGGCCCGGGGGAGCCCTTCAGCGAGCACGGGCACTACATCAACATGAGCTCGACGAGGTACTCGGAGGTCGCCTGCGGCTTCTACGTCACGCCCGGGGGCTCGGTCTGGGCGGTCCAGGACTTCCGGTAGGCGCGCGGCGGGGAACGGGTCGGGGCCGCGCCCGGCGTTCGCGAATCCCGGGGAGGTGGCGCATGGGTCGTTGGTGGCCTCTCGTCGCGTGGCGCGCCGGTCTCGGATCTTCTCCGATTCCGGCGGCGGCGGACATCCTGATCGATGATTTTGAGGACGTCGCGGACTGGCGCGGTCTCGACCGCGAGACGACCACGGTGCACGGCGGCGCGGCGGCGGGTCGCTGGGACGACCACCTCGGGACGACGGGGATCTCCAAGACCTTCGCCGCGCCGCTCGACGCTTCCGCCGAAGCGTACCTGCAGGTCTGGATCTGGTCGGCCGTCGCCAACGGCGCCGCGATCGAACTGGTGCTGGATTCGGACAACGATGCCGACCCGGCGGGATGGGACTACTACGACTACCGCTTCTCCGTGGACTGGACGGGGTGGCGCCTGTTGCGCGTGCCGCGGCCGATTTCCGCCCCGCCCGCCACCCGGTCGGGTGGCAGGAGATTCACGCGGTGCAGTTCTCGGCCAGCGGCTGGGGCCACGAGCCGCGGGCGGACACGGTGCTCATCCTCGACGACCTGTCGTTCCTCGCCGGGGCGCTGGCGGGAATTCGCACGGAGACCCGATGGTCGGGCGGGGACTTCGTCTATCGCTACACGGCGGCGCTGGAGGAACGGACCGGACGGGCGCGGACCCTCACGATCGCCGCGGAGAATGAGGCCGGCTCGCCGTTCGCGGTCCGCGTTCTGGATCCGTCGGTGGCCCTGCCTGCCCGCGGCGCATCGCAGGCCGTCGTCGAGGTCACGGTGCCGGCGGCGGCGATCTCCGCGGCCACGGTGCTGGACGTCCACCGGGTCGCGCTGTCGGTGTCCGAGGGCGCGACGCTCCTCGATAACGCGACGCTCGAACCCGCCGTGCCGTTCCCGGCCCGCGAGCACCCGCGGACGCTGCTGGACGCCGCCGACTTCGCGCGCATCGCCGCCCGGGCCGCGGCGCAACCGTGGGCCGCCGCGGCGCGCGACGGGATCCTCGCCGCGGCGGACGACTGGCCGGAAGGGTACGAGGCCAAGTACGGCCTGTCGCACTGGTCGCTGCCGCCGGAGGGCGGCCAGTGGACGATGTGGTACGTTTGCCCGACGCACGGGGTGCGGCTGCGGCACGAGGGACCGGGTCGACACGTCTGTCCGGTCGACGGCGAGGTGTGGACGGGTTGGCCGTACGACCAGGTGGTCTACTCGTGGATGCACTCGGACCTCGCCGCCTTCGCTCGCGATCTGGGCCTGGCCTGGCGGCTCACCGGCAACCCGGCGTACGCCGCCGGCGCGGCCGACATCCTGCTCGCCTACGCCGCGGCGTATGCCGGCTATCCGCTGCACGACGTGCACGGGGAGCCTTCCCGCAGCGCGGGCCGCGTGTCGGCCCAGACGCTCGACGAGGCGAACTGGCTGATCCCGATCGCGTGGGCCTACGACCTGGTGGCCGACGCGCCGTCTCTGGACGAGACGGGGCGGGCCGCGGTCGAGCACAACCTGCTGCGCGCCGCGGCGGCGACGATCGCCCGCAACCCGGCCGGAAAGAGCAACTGGCAGTCGTGGCACAACGCGGCGATCGCCGCCGTGGGCTTCGCGCTCGACGACCCCACCCTGCTGGCGCAGGCGCTGCGCGACCCGGCCAACGGTTTCGAGTACCAGCTCGCCGAGAGCGTCTCGGCGGACGGTTTCTGGCACGAGGGGTCGTGGGGCTACCACTTCTATGCCTTGGACGCGTTGCTCTACACGGCGGAAATGGCGGAGCGGGCGGGCGACGACGTTTACGCCGATCCCGCGCTGCGCGCCATGCTCGAGGCGCCGGTGCGCTTCGCGATGCCCGACGGCAGCCTGCCGGCGTTCAACGACAGCGGGACGTCCAACATTCGCTCGCAGCGCCGGCACTACGAGATCGCGTGGAACCGCTACGGCGACCCGCTGTTCGCCGCCCCCCTGTCCCCGACCGGCCGCGGGCGCGACGCCCTGCTGTGGGGCGCGGAGACGATTCCCCCCGCCGGCGACCTCGCCTTCGGCTCGCTGCTGTTCCCCGACGCCGGCTACGCCGTCCTGCGCGCCGGCGCGGGCGACGCGGCCGTCTACCTCGCCCTCGACTACGGCCCCCACGGCGGGGGGCACGGGCACTACGACAAGCTCGGTTTCGTGCTCTGGGCCCGCGGCGCGCCGCTGGCGATCGACCCCGGCACCCAGTCCTACGCCGCCCCCACGCACGGCACGTGGGACAAGGTCACCGTGGCCCACAACACCGTGGTGATCGATGAGACGACGCAGGCGGAGGCGACGGGGACCCTGCACCGCTTCGCGGCGCTTCCGGACCTGGCCGTGGCCGTGGCCGACGCGGGCGACGCCTACCCCTCCGCGTCGCTCGAACGGGGCCTGCTGCTCTGTGCCGAATACGTCCTCGACCGGTACCGCGTCACGGCGCGGGACGGCACCGCCCACGACGTCGATTGGGTCGTGCATGTCCCCGGCCAACCGGCCACCGACCTCCCCCTCGAGCCCTACGCCGGGTTCCCCTCGTCCGAGGGCTACCAGCACCTGACGGGCGAGCGGTCCGCTTCGACCGACGCCGGCTGGAGCATCGAATTCGACGCCGCCGGCGGCCTCCCGACGAACTACGGATCCGTCTGGCCGAGCGATCCGGCGATCGGCGCAACGTTCACGTATAGCCGCGAGCGGGCCGCGGCCGGTGCCTGGTCCGGGCGGCTGGGCTACGACTTCTCGGCGGCCGACGGCTACGTGCTCTATTCGACGCCGGCGCCGGAGGCGATCGGCGAGGTTCCCGACGGGCTGCGGCTCGCCGTCTGGGGCGACGGCTCCGGCCACACGCTGGCGGTGCGGCTGTACGACGCCACCGACGAGCGCTTCGTCGGCGCGGTCGGTCCGGTCGACTGGACCGGCTGGCGCACGATCGAGGTGGGCGACCTGCGGT
>Ga0068707_1000549_pt1 | contig 24832 bp, 23 predicted proteins | sample YNPNPMetaG_FD_66600 | JGI IMG/M metagenome (GOLD analysis project Ga0068707, IMG submission 66600) | Anoxygenic and chlorotrophic microbial mat microbial communities from Yellowstone National Park, USA - YNP NP MetaG | ecosystem: Environmental > Aquatic > Thermal springs > Hot (42-90C) >... | reverse complement strand
CCTCTTCGCCATCCGGCCGGCCAAGGAGGCCTTCAGGGACTTCATGGACCCGTCGGTCATGTTCATCTTCGGCTCGGTGGTCATAGGGCTCGCATTCACAAAGACAGGGCTCACGAGGCGCATCGCCTACAGGATGTTAGAGCTGGTCGGGGAGCGCACCGGGGTGATCCTGCTCGGCTCCCTGGTACTTACGGCGGGTCTGGCCCACTTCATGGCCCACACCGCAGCAGCGGCCACCGTCTTCCCGATCCTCATCGCCATAAACCACCTCTACGGGGAGGGAGACAGGCCGACTCGCTTCGGCAAGGCCCTCTTCATAGGCATGGCCTACGCCGCAGGGGCCGGGAGCATCATAACCTTTCTGGGTGCCGCCCGCGGTCCTGCGGCGGCCGGGATGTTCAAGGAGTTCACGGGGGCGGATGTGGGCTTCTTCGATTTGCCCAAGTACCTCTTCATCATCGGCTGGGGCATGGTCTTCATCATCTGGGCCTACCTCATGGTCTTCTCCCGGCCTGAAAAGGGGAGGATCGAGGGACTCAGGGACACGGTGCGGGAGCTCTCCTCCGACCTCGGCCCCATGAGCAGGGACGAGAAGTTCGTGATCCTGTGCCTGGTCCTGGTGGTGATAGGCATGGCCCTCCAGTCCTTCGTCCCTGCCCTGGCAGGGTGGGACCGGTCCGCCATCATGCTCGTCTCGACACTGCTCTTCTTTCTGTTCCGTGTCCTCTCCATAAAGGAGCTGGAGGAGATCCCCTGGAACATCATCCTCCTATTCAGCGGGGCCATGAGCATAGGCTTTTGCCTCTGGAAGACGGGTGCCGCCCAGTGGATGGCCGTGAACTGGCTCGTCATGTTCCAGAGGGCGCACTGGATGGTCTTCGTCCTGGGCATCGCTCTTTTCGTCCTCATCATGACGAACTTCATCATGAACGTGGCGGCCATCGCCATCTCGCTTCCCGTCTCCTTGGTGATAGCCAAGTACCTGGGCGTGGTCCCCGAGGTCATACTCTACGCATCCCTGGTCACCGCCGGCATGCCCTTCGTACTCCTCATCGGCGCGGCACCCAACGCCATCGCCTACGAGTCGAGGCAGTTCACAGCCGGGGAGTTCCTGAGGCACGGCATACCCATGAGCATCGCGTTGATGGTCTTCTTGGCCTTGGCCGTGGCTGTGTTGTGGCCTTTGCTCGGGATGCCCATCTTGCTCAAATAGGTCGTTGCGTTGTGACGCATGAGGTAAGGGTGGTATAGTGTGCCCTCGAGGGGCACAGGCCAGCTTGTCCCAGGCAAGGCAGATAAGTGCGTCACGGCGCACTCGCAAGAGGGACAGACGGTCACGATCGATCGGGATAACTGCCAGTTGCTAGTTGTTTGTCGTGGGTGGCAAGAGACAACCGGCCAGAAACAACCGGCCGGAAAAAAATGCACGGTCTATATCCCCCGGGATCTGACTCACCACCGTGATGGGTGAACCATGGAAGGAAAGGACTACAGGAAACTCAGGCGCAGGATCATAGGGCTGACCCTGTGCTTTTCCCTGATCCCCCTCTTCGCCTTGGGTTTCAGCATCTATTACCAGTTCCACACCTCGTACACCGCCAAGATCATGGAGAACCTCAGGACCATGGTGGAGAACAGGCGGGATGCCATAGATCTCTTCTTCGACGAGAGGATCTCCCAGCTCAATACCCTCGCCTATACCCACACCCTGGATCAGTTGAGAGACGAACAATACCTGGAGCGGATCTTCACCCTCATACAAAGCCGCTCCAGGTCCTTCGTGGACCTGGGGGTCATCGACCAGGACGGGGAACACGTCGCCTATGTGGGCCCGTACAACCTGAGAGGGGTGAACTACAAGAACGAGGACTGGTTCCAGTCGGTCATGTTCCGCGGGGTCCACATCAGCGACGTCTTCACCGGCTTCAGGAAATACCCGCATTTCATCATCGCCGTGGCCCGGAGGGAGGGCAACAGGGTCTGGATCCTCCGGGCGACCATAGATACCGAGATCTTCGAGGCTATGGTCAAGGCCGCGCAGGTGGGAAAGAAGGGGGATGCCTTCGTCCTCAACAAGTACAACGTGCTTCAGACCACGCCTCGCTTCGGGGGAGAGCTTTTGGGGAAGGTGGTGCATCCTGATTACGCGACGGTTGCCGGCACCAGGGCAGAGGAGATGAAGATCGACGGGGACACGGTGCTGGTCGCCTCCACCTGGCTGAGGAACAAGGAGTGGCTCCTGGTGGTAAAGGAAGATCCGAGGGAGGAGCTCATGCCCATATTCAGGGCTAGGGGTATGATGATAGGTCTTGCCCTGGCCGGGGTACTGGTCATCGTCCTGGGGACCGTCATCGTCGCCAAGGCCATGACCGAGCAGATGATCCGGGCGGATCGAGAGAAGGCGATCTTGGATTCCAATCTGATCCAGTCCAGCAAGATGGCCGCCTTGGGGAAACTGGCCGCCGGCATAGCCCACGAGGTCAACAACCCCTTGGCCGTGATCAAGGAGAAAGCGGGCTGGATCCGCGACCTGCTCACGGAAGAGGACATCGCCGGCAGCAAGAACTTCAGGGAATTCGAGGACGCCATCAAGAAGATCGAGTTCCATGTGGAGAGGGCCAGGAAGGTCACCCACCGCCTCCTCGGCTTTGCCAGGCGGATGGAGCCAGTGCAGGAGACGGTGGACATGAACAGGTTGCTGGACGAGACGGCCGGGTTTCTGGACAACGAGGCGCGTTTCAGGAATATCTCCATCGTGAGGGAGTTCGCCGATGAGCTGCCCATGGTCAAAAGCGATTCCTCGCAGCTGCAGCAGGTCTTCCTAAACATCCTTGAGAACGCCATCGATGCGGTGGGCAGAGACGGGGAGATACGGATCAGGACGGAGCTCGGCGACAAGGGCAAAGAGGTCCTGGTCACCATAGCCGACACCGGGCCGGGGATCCCCAAGGAGATGCTCGGCAAGATATTCGACCCCTTCTTCACCACCAAGTCCGTGGGCAATGGCACAGGCATGGGCCTGGCCATCAGCTACGGCATAGTGGACAAATTGGGGGGAAGGATCGCCGTAGAGAGCGAGGAGGGCAAGGGGGCGGCCTTCACGGTGTGTCTGCCTGTAGGCTGAACGGAGCGATGTGCCGGCGCGCAGATGCCTAGGAGGTGAGGGGCATGGAGCCGTTTAGGGTCCTGGTGGTGGACGACGAGGAGGACTTCCTGGAGACCCTGGTGAATCGCCTCAAGAGGCGGCAGGTCGATACGGTAGGGGTGGACAGCGGGGCAGCGGCCTTGGATCTCCTGGGCAGGGAGGAGTTCGATGTAGTGATTCTCGACGTGATGATGCCCGCCATGGACGGTATAGAGACCCTCAAGAGGATCAAAGACCTCAGACCTTTCACGGAGGTGATCATGCTGACAGGGCACGGCTCGGTGGAATCGGGGATCCAGGGGATGCGCCACGGCGCCTTCGACTACATCATGAAGCCGGCCGAAATAGATGACCTCCTGGTGAAGATCAGAGAGGCGTATGAGAGGATTCGACTCCACAAAGAGAGGGGCTGAAGGGGAGGGGCCCGGTGCCTCTGCGGATGCCACCTCGGCCGCGGCTCATGGGGGAGGGGATCATGGGGGACCGGGGACCGATCCGAGCAGGGTCAAGGCCTACGGCCCGAGCATCCTGGCCGGAACGGCAGCTGTGGTATGCGCCCTCCTCCAACACGACCTCCTTGCCCCGGGCCTTTTTCTCCTCTTCGGGGCCGTTTCATTTCTCCAGGGCCGCAGCCTTCTGCAACGGATCAGGCAGGCCGACCGGCACCGATCGCTCCTGGACGCCCAGTTGCTCCAGTCGCAGAAGCTCGCCTCCATCGGAGAGCTTTCCGCCGGCATCGCCCACGAGATCAACAACCCCCTTGCCATCATCGCGCGGGAGACGGAGTGGTTGCGCCACCTCCTCGAAGGGCTCACCGGCAGGGAGACCCGAGAAAGGGCGGATTTCTCCGACTCCTTGCGGGAGATCGCGGTGCAGGTGGATCGCTGCAAGGAAATCACCCAGAACCTCCTCAACTTCGCGCGCAAGGTGGAGCCCGTGCTCCAGGAGGTCAACGTCAACAAGCTGGTCCAGGACATGGCCAAGCTGGTGGAGCGCGACGCGCGCGAGCTCGATATCGTGGTTCAAAGAGAGCTCTCCCCGGAAACCCCCATCATACTTTCGGATGCGCCCTGCCTGAGGCAGGTAGTATTGAACCTCCTGAACAACGCCAGACAGGCCATAGGAAAGGGAGGCACCATCACCGTTGGGAGCAGAGCGGCGATGGAAGGGGAGGAGATAGAGATCTTCGTGAAAGACACGGGGTGCGGGATACCCAAGGAGCATCTCCCGAAGATCTTCGACCCTTTCTTCACCACGAAGCCTCACGGAAAGGGCACCGGGCTGGGGCTTTCCATCTGCCACGGGATCGTGGACCGGTTGGGGGGGCGCATCTCGGTTTCGAGCGAGGTGGGCAAGGGCTCCACCTTCACCGTGAGTCTGCCCAAGGATCCGAGGAGGGCGAGGAGATGACCATGGATTCTCCCCCGAAGGTATTGCTAGTGGACGACGAGGAGCGCTTCAGGATGACCACCGCGCGCCTGTTGCGGGTCAGGGGGTTCGATGCCGTGCCTGTGGGTAGCGCCAAGGAGGCGCTGGAGGAGCTCTGGAACAGGGACTACGACGTGGTCGTGCTCGACGTGCGCATGCCCGGCATGAGCGGCATCGAGGCGCTGGCGGAGATCAAGAGGATCCGGCCCGAGGTGGAGGTGATCATCCTGACCGGCCATGCCTCCGTGGATGCGGCCGTGGAGATAATGCGCCTGGGCGGGTACGAGTACCTGCTCAAACCGTGTCCCATAGATGACCTGGTGGACAAGATAGAGAGGGCCTTCGAGAGGAGGCAGTCGAGACACAAGAAGGTAAGCAAGACGCCGCAGGGGGGAGGCTGATGGGTGGTGCGGCGCCGGATTGCGCGAGGGTCGGAGGTGTCACGGTTCCAAGTGGTAGTCCCCCCTCAAGAACGATTCGGTCACCCTGGCCACGCTCGCCTCGCTGGCCATGAGCATGTCCATCTGTCTGGTGAACTGCAGGAGGCGTCCCACCATCTCCAGCTTCTCCTCGGTTACGGCCTGATCGTGCCGCAGAAACCGGGCATCCACCCGGTCCTCCTTGACCTCCACGCTGAACCCCAAGGCCTCGAGCATCTTGGCGATGGCCCTGGCCCTCCGATTCCTCCGGATGTCGTCGGCGGCCCCCCCCTTGAAGGAGAAGGTGATGTAGTTCTTGTTGGATGTCGCACCGCAGTAGGCGTCTACCACCCCATAGTGATAGCCCACCCTCGAGCTGAAGTTCATGTACTTGTCCGAGATGATGGCATAGGTCCTCTCGCCGAAGCGCTCCGAGGCGTGGGGGTTGGTCAGCATCTGCTCGCTCATGACGGAGAGAAAACCCTTGAGGTGGATGGGCCGAGGCTCCTGGCGACGCAGTTCCTCGTGCAGCATCCCCTTGAGCAGGGCCCTGAAAGGGATGGACGTGACTTGATCCACGTTGGCCCAACTGGCGTTTTCCGGGACGCCGGAGAGGCCTTCTCCCAGGTCGATGACGTGAAGATCCAGGGGGATCGGTCCCTGGAGTTTGAGGGCCCCGCCGCCCTTTGTGGAAACCAGGTCGCTTATCTGGAACATCTCGCTGTAGGACATCTCGTGCACGTAACGCATGATGTCGTGGAGGGAAGCGCACGATCTGGGGGCGAAGTTGGGGGACTTGGGGTCCACCAAGTGCAAAGGGACGATCCATCTCGAGACCCTCTCCAGGGTCTCGTGGACCGGTGTCCCCTTCATGTGGGGCCTCCTGGAGATGCGGAGGGCCATGAGCTCGGGCACCCTGCCTTCATAGACCCTCCCGGTGTATGCATCCACGGTGATCTCTGCACCCTGCGGTATCCTATCTGTGGCACCTTTGGCGTCCAGGATGGAAGGGAGCCCGAACTCTCTGGCCAGGGAAGCCATGTGGCCTGTCACACTGCCCGAGTCGGCGACGATGGCCTGCGCCCTGTTCATCACCACGACATACTTAGGGGAGGCGTCCCTGGCCACCAGGACCGCACCTTCCGGGAAGTCCATGAGGTCCTCCTCCGAGCGCACATGGAAGGCAGGGCCGCTTCCCACACCTGGGCAGGCCACTGCCCCGCCCTCCACCAGCACCCGATGGCCCGCGACCCCGGGGGAGACCATGGGAACTTGGACTGGATCATCGCTCCTGAACCTCAAGGGCCTGCTCTGGAGCACCAAGAGGCGTCCAGCTCCGTCCAGGGCCCATTCGATGTCCTGGGGGCAACCGAAATGGGCCTCCAGGGCCAAGGCATAACGTGCGAGTTGCCGGATCTGGTCCTGGGAGAGGCAAGGCTCTCCACGCATTTCCGCAGGGACGGGGATCTCTACGAGACCGCCTTCGGGGTTGACCATCAACTGAACTGCCTTGTGCGCGACCCGTCGATCGACTACGCGGAGCCCGTCGTCCTTTGCCACGGCATAGGTATCCGGGGTGATCTTCCCGTCCACGGCATACGGGCCAAGACCCCACACAGCGGTGATGATCACCCTGTCCTGGGCGGGGTCGAAGGGGTGGCGCGAGTACATGACCCCGCTCGCCCTGGACTCCACCATCTCGAGGCAGGCCACGCTCATGGCCGTGTCCTCGTCACGGATCCCTTTGTTGAGTCGATAGGAAATGGCCCGGGGCGTGTAAAGGCTCGCCACGATGAACTTGTAGGTCTGGAGTATCTTTTCTGCGGGGACATTGAGGAAGGAGAGGTATTGCCCCGCGAAGGAGAGATCGCTGTCCTCCCCGATGGCGCTGCTTCTCATGGCCAAGGGCCTTCCCCTTCCCATGGCGTCGTACGCGCCGCGGATCGCCTCCTCCAAAGGGGAGGGGACGGGTGCCGAGATGATCAGCCTCTGGATCTCCTCGCTAGCGGCGGCTATGGACTCCAGACTCCCGGGATCCATCTCCGTCTTCTTCTTGTTTATCTCGTCCACTAGGTCGTTGTGGGCGAGGAAGGCCTCGTAGGCGGCCGTGGTGATGGCGAATCCGTCCGGAATGGGGAGTCCCACCGCATTTCGCACCTCCCCGAGGTTGGCGCTCTTGCCGCCGACCCAATCCACCATGGCCTTGTTGATCCGGGAATACGGAAGTACCCATTCCTCGAAAGGGAGCTCTTTCCTCGTATTCAGTTCTTCCTTGATCCTGGAATTGATCTCCTCCAGGACCTGGTACAGGGCTGGATACCTCTGGCCGGACAGGGCGTTGAGGCTTTCGACCATGCGGAGGGTATGAAACACGCTGCGCGCGGCCTGGGATCTCACGTAGGCCATGCCGAACACCTGGTGGCCCTGGAGCTTTTCCTCGATGTCCGCGATGATGTTCAGGTTCTCCGAGTTGGATCCCAGCAATTCCTTGAAACAGCCGTACTTGAATCGAAATAGCTCCGCTAGGTCCTCCCTGGAGGTCCTCGTCCTGTTGCCCCGCTTCCGGGAAAATATCTTGAGTCTCCTGAACATGAGGGTTCCCGCAGGGACGATGATCCGGCAAGGCCTTGCACTATCGCGCAGAATCGGGCAATCTCGCCAGGTGATATCGCGTTGCCGGACCTTTCCCGACCTTTCGCAAGATCCCCTTCTTGACCAGATCGGACAGGTCGTAGACCGCCGTCCGGGAGGGCAAATTGTCTCCCACGAGCTTCTGGTATTCCACTCGGGTTATCCCACCGTTCTTTATGATGAAAGGCAACGCCTTCCTCTGTCTCCGGTTCATCTCCGCGGCCACGGGGCCGTTTTCATCGCGGGGGGGGACATCCGGCAGTCCCGGCAGGGAGGGTTGCGGCCGGTCGCGCCTGGGTGGCCTCTGAGGTTCCTCCCCGCCGAGCCATATGTCCTCCGCGTGGATCGTGCTGCCCGTGACCATAGCCACGGAGCGGGTGACGCAATTCATGAGCTCCCGCACGTTGCCCGGCCAGTGATAGGCGGTGAGCTTCTCCAGGGCCCCCCGGCTCAATCCCAGTCCGTCCCTGTTCATCAGGCGACACGCTTGCTTGAGGAAATAGTCCACGAGCACCGGGATGCTCTCCTTGTGGTCCCGCAGGGCAGGGGTGCGTATGGTCAGGACCTCCAGTCTGTAAAAGAGGTCCTCCCTGAAGAGCCCCTTTTCCATCTGTTCCCTCAGATCCACGTTGGTGGCCGCGATAACCCTCACGTCCACGTCCGTCTCCTGATCGCTTCCGAGGGGCCTCACCTTTCTCATGGAGATCGCCCTGAGGAGAGACTGCTGGACCCTCAAAGAAGCAGCGCCGATCTCGTCCAGAAACAGTGTCCCGCCGTGGGCCGCGAGGAAGGCCCCCTTGCGCTCTCCCTTCGCCTCGGTGAACGCACCCTTGACGTGGCCGAACAGGGAGTCCATCAGTAGATTCTCGTCCAACGCACCGCAGTTTATGGATACGAAGGGGCCGGCGGATCGCTTGCTGTGCCTGTGGATGGCCTCTGCCACCAACTGTTTCCCGGTGCCGGTCTCCCCGACGATGAGGACGTCGGCGTCCACAGAGGCCGCCTTGAGGACCTCTGCCCTCAGGGCCTCAATGACGGGCCCCGCGCCCACGATCTCCCCTAGCTCGTGGCCCTTCAGGTGTTGCCTGAGGCTCTGGATTTCCTCCTCCAACCTGACCCTTTCCCTCTGCCGTTCCGCCTCTATCTGCTCGTCACGGATCCGGATCTCCTCCATCTGCCGTCTCAATGTGGCGATCATATCGTTGATCGCCCTCCTCAGGACGCTTGTCTCGTAATCCTGATCCGGCAGCACGATCTCCTCGAGCCTGCCGCTTTGCTGTATCCGACTCACGGCCGCAGCTATCTCGAGGCTCGGCTTCGTTATCACACGGCTCAGGGCGAAGATCAGGGAGGAGATGAGGAGGATGGTGAAGAGTGTGACCACGAAAATCACGTCGATCTGCCTGTAGCCGGCCCAGAGGGTGAGCCTGCTCCTGTCCGCGTAGGCCACCCCGCAGAAAATGGCTGGCTCGGCCCCGGGGGATCTCTCGAAACGCACCGGGGCGTAGCCCAGGAAGTATTGCCCAGTCCAGGAGTCGTGATACCTTTCCTTGTCCGTGGCCCTGATGACACCATGTCTCCCCTGACGGACCTCCTTGACCATCCTCCAGTAGTCCTCGTGGTGGGTCTGCGGCCTGAAGGCGGACTCCAAACCGGGCTTGCCCAAAGTCCCCGACAAGCCTGCCCTGGCCACCTCGACGGAGAGCTGTCTGCCCTGGTCCTCGGCGCCCTCGGACTGAAAGAGCATCCACCCCTCTTTGTCGAAGAGGTAACTGTACCTGACCTCTGGACTGCGGACATAGGCATAGATCGGGGACCGTGGGGAATTGAACAGGGAAAGGATCTCCCGGAGCCGAAGGAGGTCGATGGAGAGCATGAGGAGCCCCTTGGGAGAATCCCCTCCTCCGTAATAAGGCGTGACCAGGCGGATCACCCTGGCCGACCTCACCCGGGTCCCGCCGCTGTCGGGCGATACGGGATGAATGGCCTCGACTATGTCGGATATCCACAGATCCCCCTCCCGGAGCTCGCCCAGCTTGTCCAGAAGGAGCAGAGGGTTCGGTCGGATCTGGGTCACGGAGAGAGATGGCATCACCGTGACCTCCTCGCCCAAAGAGGAGACGAAGAGATGGTTCCCGTCCTCCTTGGAGATGTAGGCGAGTTCCGGATAGGGGGCCCCCCTCAACTCCTTATGGAGCTCAGCGAAACGGCGCAGCGTACTCCTCCTGATGGGCCCTTGGGCCAAGGCCTTGAGGTCATCCCTGGACTGCCTCAGGAAGATCTCCACCTCGTGGGCGATGGCCAGGGTCTGGACCTGTACATTCCTCTCTATGGCCTCCTGGAGGAACTGTTTCGAGAACCAGTGGGTCAGATACCCGGTGAAGACGAGGATCAGGACCACGGGGGGGATGAAAGTCAGGGAGAGCTTCGACCGGATCCTCAGGTTCCTGAAGCCGGCCCCGGTGCCCAGACCGGCAAACGGGTTGTATTCGCTCTTGAGAAGACGCATGATCCTGGTCCTTCATCCCGGGCCCTCCCGCCGGGGACCTTGACCTGTGGCCTCGGAAGGGACAGCTCGGGCTTCACGAGGTACTTGGCACGGATTTTCGTAACGACATTATACAACGATGGCCTTGCGAAATGCAGCAAGATCTCGCAAAGAGCGCGATACCCGCGGAAGGCGGGTGTTGGCAACAACGACCGGCGAGGGATCACTCGGTTCGCGGTCATCGGGAGAACAGCCAAGGGGGCAAGAGAGATGAGATCACAGCGAAGCGGAAGGAGGTTTCTCATGAAGAGGCATCTCGGCAGATGTGCTCTCCTGTGGGGCGCGGCTCTGGCCGCCCTACCGGGATGGGTCTGGGCGGCCGGGGAGAAGGCCACGAACCTGGTAGTCGTGGCCGACACACGGCGGGTCTCCGGCATCATGAAATACTTCGCCAACCTCTACAACACCAATCCATGGCTCTTCGCGGTGTGGGCCGTCGTGCTCACGGCACTTTGGGGCGGGATCCTCGGTTTCGTCATGGACCGCATCATGCTGAAGACAGGGCTGGACCTCAAGTCCAGGAAGATCGTGGAACACTGAGGCTCGCACTCGGGAGGTGGAGATGGACTGGCTATACATGTACATGCCTATAGCAGGGGTGAAGATCTTCTGGCCGGGACTGGTCCTGATCGGATTCTCGGTGGGAACAATAGGTGGTTTCTTCGGCATGGGGGGCGCCTGGATGGTGACCCCGGGGCTAAACATCCTCGGGTTCCCCATGGCCTTCGCCATTGGGACTGACATGGCCCACATAGCGGGCAAGTCCATGATATCCACCATGCGCCATTCCAAGTTCGGGAATGTGGACTACAAGCTGGGTTTCATCATGTTCCTGGGGACCTTCGTCGGGATCGAATGCGGGGCCCAGATGGTGATGTACCTGGAGCGGCTCGGCCAGGTCGAATCGGTAGTCAGATGGGTCTACGTGGCCTTTCTCGCACTCATCGCCTGGATGGTCTTCTACGATTACGCGAAGGCCGTGGGGAAGAAGAGGGCGGGCATCGAGGTGGGAGAGTCCGGGGCCACGGGGATCACCTGGTACGAAAGCCTTCACAGGATAAAGATACCGCCCATGATGTATTTCAAGACGGCCGGGTTCACCTGTTCGGCGTGGCTCCCCATGGGGGTGAGCTTCATCACGGGGGCCCTGGCCGGTTTTCTCGGGATCGGGGGAGGGCTCTTTCGGATGCCCGCCCTGGTCTACCTCATCGGGTGCCCCACCCACATCGCCGTGGGCACCGATTTGTTCGAGGTGATGATCTCGGGCCTTTACGGTGCTTTCACCTATTCCCTGAAGGGCCGCATAGAGCTCGTGGCTGTCTTCGTGATGCTCACGGGGGCGGCCATAGGGGCTCAGATCGGCACCGTGGCCACCAAATACGCCAAGGGATACGGCATCCGATTGGCCTTCGGGCTCTGTGTAGTGGCCTGCATGATCTCCATCATCCTCAAGCAGTTCAAATACTCCAACTCCTCGGCGGTCCTCATCCTGGGGACGATCTCCATCATGTGCATTTACATCACGGTGGTGATGCTCAAGGGGGCCGCGGCCGAGCTGCGGGAGAAGAGGGAGCGCGAGGCCGCCATGGGTCGCGTGGCATGATTTAATGAGGCATAAGGAGGAACGGAAATGAGGGCAAAGGCGTATTTCTTTCTTGCGGCGATCCTGGCCGTGGCCTCGTCGGCATCTCCGGCCCTGGCCGCCGAGGTCGCCCAGGGCAGGTGCATAGAGTTCGACAAGGAGAAGATGAGGGTGGTCATCGAGGAGTACGACACGAACTTCGGCCCTGAGCACCCTTATGGGCGACCCACGCAGGCCAAGTCTGCCTACGATCTCGGCAGGGCCCAGCTCGGTATCCCGCCCAAGCCGGGGGACATCCTCAGGATCGCCTACGAGGTCAGGGGGACGGAGCGGGTTGCCATCAAGGTGATGAACGTGTCGCAGCAGGATCTGATGAAGAAATGACCCGCTCCGCGGAGCGGAACAGGGAGGTCTCTTGGAGCGAGAGGAGAAGATGCGTGTGGGGTTGAACGCCAGGCAAAGGGTGGTCGTGATCCTGGCCAACCTCCTGATCCTGGCAGAGCTGACATTCAGCATATATCTGGGTAGCCGGGACCCGGAGGAGATGACCGTCGTCTTCCTCCGGAGCTTCATACCGATGGTCATCGGGACTGTCTTGCTGGCCAGGGTCCTCACGAGGAGGCTGGGGGCCGAGTAGGCCCCCTGTCTCCCCCCAGTGGAGGCCTCGGGCTGGGAGCCATCACTTTGTCTGACCGATTGCCCGGAGGGGCTTGGGCGGAGGCGGGGTCCATGGAGAGGCCGCGGGTGCTGATGGTGGACGATGAGGTGGACTACCTCGAGGCCATGGTCAAGGTCCTGAGGAAGAGGGGCGTCAACGTGGTCGGTGTGGACAGCGGTGAGAAGGCAATGGAGCTCCTTTCAAGGGAACCCATGGACGTGACGGTCTTGGACAACAAGATGCCGGGTATGAGCGGTATGGAGACCCTCAAGCAGATGAAGAGGAGGTGGCCGTTGATGGAGGTGATCATGCTGACGGCCTTGGGCTCCGTGGAGTCCGGGATAGAGGGGATGCAGTCGGGGGCCTTCGATTACGTAATGAAGCCCGCGGATATAGACGATCTCGTCGAGAAGATCCGCCAGGCCTACCAAAGGAAGTTGCTCCTGGAGGCCAAGGCGGAGTAAACTACCCCGCATGACCGGGTCCATCCCCGGAGGCCATCGCCTCGTCATGTGTATGCGTCCCGGGCGGGGCCGGGTGGCGCTTCCCCTCGGCAGGTGACAAGCCATGTCAGGTGCGATCCGCGTGCTCCTCACGGACGACGAGGAGATCTACGTAGAATCCCTCGCCAGGGTCCTGAGGAATCGAGGGCTCGAGGTGCGCACCGCGCGCGATGGGCCTTCGGCCATCGAGGCCTTGGCGACGGAGGGGTTCGATGTGGTCGTGCTGGACCTCCGCATGCCCGGGATGGACGGTCTTGCGACCCTGGAGGAGATCCGACGGAGGGACGATCTCACGCCGGTGCTCCTGCTGACCGGGCACATGGACCTGGAGAGGGTGGCCACGGCCCTCAAGGAGGGTGCCGCGGAGGTCCTCATAAAGCCTTGCCCTGTGGACACCCTTCTTTCCGCCATCGAAAACGCCCATGAGCGGAGGGTCGCAGCCAGGGAAGTCACGGAGAGGTGATGCCTCCCGGGTCAGGACCCTCCATGGGCGGAGTCGCCCCGTGGCTTCCGGCGAAGCTCGGAGCGTGTGCCAGGCCGGAGCGGTCTTGGTTTGCTCCGAGGGGCGTGAGGGACATTTCCGGCCCGCGCCAATGACAACATGGGGGAGGTCGAAGAGGCGATGGAGATATTGAACTACACCGAGGAGCACAAGATATTCAGGCAGTCTTTGAGGAGGTTTCTGGAAAAGGAGGTCATACCGTATGTGGAGGAGTGGGAGGAGGCCGGCATAGTCCCGAAGTCCGCGTGGAAGAAGATGGGGGAGAACGGCTTTCTCTGCATGAGCGTCCCCGAGGAATACGGGGGGCTCGGTGCCGACTTCCTTTACTCCGTGATAGTCACGGAGGAGCTGGCCAGGACCAACCACTCGGGGCTCGTCGCCCCGCTCCACAGCGATGTGGTGGTCCCGTACATCACCTCCTACGCCTCGGAGGAACTCAAGCACAGGTACCTGCCCGGCTGCGTCTCGGGGGACATCATCACGGCCGTGGCCATGACCGAGCCCAACACCGGGAGCGACCTGGCGGCGATCCGCACTACCGCCATCGAGGACGGAGATTATGTGGTGATCAACGGGCAGAAGACCTTCATCAGCAACGGGATCAACTGCGACCTCCTGGTGCTCGCGGCGAAAGACCCCACGGTGCCGGATCCTCACCGGTCCATCGATCTCTACCTTGTGGAGGCCGGGACCCCTGGGTTCGAGAAGGGCAAGAGGATAAAAAAGGTGGGATGGCACAGCCAGGATACGGCGGAGCTCTTCTTCAACGACTGCAGGGTGCCCAAGTCGAACCGCCTCGGGACCAAAGGCGGCGGGTTCATGATGCTCATGGAGAAGCTCCAGCAGGAGAGGCTGATGTGCGCCATCGCAGCAGTGGCCATGGCGGAGTACATCCTCCCGCTCACCATAAAGTACTGCAAGGAGCGCAAGGCCTTTGGCCGGCCCATCTCGGAGTTCCAGAACAGCAGGTTCAGGCTCGTGGAGATGGCCACCGAGGTGAAGCTTGCGCGCACCTTTCTGGACAAGCTCATCTGTGACCATATGGAGGGAAGGAACATCGTGGTGGAGGTCTCCATGGCCAAGTACTGGACCACCGAGATGGCCATGAGGGTGGCCGATGGGTGTGTTCAACTCCACGGCGGGTACGGTTACTGCGAGGAGTATCCAGTCGCCCGGGCGTGGAGGGACGCTCGGGTCCTGTCCATCTTCGCCGGGACCAACGAGATCATGAAGAACGTGGCCGCCAGGTTCATGGGACTTTGAGTCCCGTCGCTGCCCCTGGCCAAGGCCAGTGGCAGCGCCCCGGGTGCCCTGGGGCCTCGGGGCAGGCCTCTGGGCGCAGGGGCGAATCTGAAGCCGACCGAGCGTTTCGGTCTCGCAAACCGAGGCAGAATCCTCTAAACAGAGGGGACCTCGGGCTCCAGGGCCTCGATCTTGTAAACGGAGTTCCTGGTCTGGAAATACGGGGGGGTGACCTGGAGCACGGGGGTGGTCCTTATGGTAACTTCCCCGTCTGTGCGGACCCGGTACGGTCTGCCGGCCTCTGGAGGCGCCTCTTCCATCCCTTCGAAGACATGGTACTTCATCTCCCCCTTGCCCATGCCGAGGACCTTTGTGACCCGCACACGCCTCCGTGAAGGCGAAGGGGGACCCATCCCTTCTCCGGCCTCGGTCAGAAGGAGCGCCTGGGTCTCCTCATGGGTCGCACCCTCCAGGCTGGCAAGACGGTCCGTCGAGGACCCCTGCCCGGGGTCCGGCCTTTCTGCAGGCGGCAGGTCGCCAGGATCCTCGCGGGCCTTGCTGGGCCCCTCCCAGTCGACCGTTAACCTCTCATAGACGTGCCTTTCCAGATTGGCCAGTCGCCACTTGAGCTCCTCCATCTCTTCCTTGAGCCTTTCCGAGGCCCTGCGCCCGAGGATCCAGGCGACGGTCAGCCCGAGGACGAACGCCACGAGGAGGAGCCCGGCCAAGCGGTATCCCACATCGCCGAGTCCGAAAAGTGTGTCTCCAAAGGACAAGCCCTTTTCCTCCGCACCCAAGGATATTGTACACAGATCTCCTCCCGCATCCACCCAAAGCCGCAGGGGCTCAGGAACGCCTCTCCCTCGGGTGGGGGGCCCAAACGCGATCTACCTTCGGTAGAGTCGCCGGCAGGAAACGCCCGGGACCTACGCTGAATCGGGCAATGATTTCGAGTCGTTGTAAAGCCCTCAGGGGCACTTTCTACCGATGGTAGATGGCCTGGGGTCTCCAGTGCCGAGACACCAGGGGGCAGGCCTCGCGGTGGACGCACGCAGGAAGACTAGAGTCCTTTGATCTCATTGAAAAAATCGGCCTTCGCCGAGCGGGTGGGCCCCTCGGTCCCGGGGATCGGCCTTGTGCGGCACGAGGGTTGCAGAGCCATCCCGCGGCCGGCCGGTGGAGTCGGGGGCCGGCGAAAAGAGAGGGGTCGCCATGGTGTTCGAATGCGGATACAGGGCAGGATGCGAGTTCTACCGCGGGCTTTCCACCAAATTAGGGGTGGCGATGTTCTTCGTCACGCATTATTGCCATGGCCCCGGTTTTCCCAGGTGCGCCAGACACATCTGCTACTCGCAGTTGCGTCAGGTACCGGCCGACCTGTACCCCACCCAGACCTGGAGGTTGAGGTCCATCGCGGCCGGGGAGGGCGAGGCTCTCGTCGGCGCCTGATGGCCTGCCGCAGGAGAGGAGATCAGGACATGCAAATCCCCTTTCTCGTTCTCATCGGTTCCCTACTGCTCACAACCCAGCTCCATCATTCGGTGGTCTCGGCCCTGTGCATGGGGGCGGTCCCACCCCTGGTCGCCGTGGGGCTCAGGATCGCCTATCTGGAGAGATACATGAAGTAGCGATGTGACAGACGGCGATCCCCTTCCCCTGAGTCCTGGTTCCACACCTTCCCGCCTGTGCCCATGCCAGTGGTTGGTGGTGCATTGCAGGGGGCGAACAGCCAACGACCCGCCACTGGAAACTGACAACCGCCAGAGATCCCAACCTCCCTTCTTCGAGGGCTTGGCCATCCCGTGACCAATGCTTCCCTTTCCCCTGTCCCCGAACCCCTCGGACCAAGAGGGCCTTGGCACGTCTCTGTCTTCTCTGGTCTCTAGGAACGAAAGTCGAGGGCTCGGGAAGCGTGTCCAACAGCTTGAAATCACAAGGATAAAACAAGGCGGCCGTGGAGCGTCTCCCTGGATACCGTTTCGTTTTGGTAAGATGGGTGTACACTCTTGTGCGCGGTGGTCCCACCTGGGTGGCCCTGCTCATGGCCTTTTTCATGGCCCCTTGGAGGGATGGCTTCGCACACCCGGTGACGATCCAGTGGGACCCGAACCCGGAAGCGGATCTCTCCGGGTACCTCCTCTACTACGGGTCGAGCCCACGGCAGTACACAGCGCAGCTGATAGTCGGGACCGACGCCTGCCAGGGAGGGGTTTGCGCCACCTCCCTGGATCTGGAATCGGGCCACTGGTACTTCGCCGTGAGCGCCTTCGACATCTGGGGGGCGGAAAGCGAGCCGAGCGACGAGATACACGCGCGCCTAGGCACGGAGGAGCCCGTGGTCCTCTACCCCAATGGCGCCATCCGGTGGATCAAAGGGTGCACCTACGAGATCCTGTGGGAGAACTTCACCGGCGGCACCGTCGGTATCCAGCTCTTGAGGGATGGGAGGGTGGATGGGAAGATCGCCCCCTCGGCCCAGAACTCAGGGAGGTACGCCTGGGCGGTCCCTCAAAGACAGAGGACCGGTTCGGGTTTCAGGGTAAAAGTGACCTCCGGTTCGGAATCCGACGAGTCCGATGAACCGTTGAGCATCGTGGCCCCTGCGGTCCTTTATCCAGGGGCATCGAGCGTCATGAAGAGGGGGGAGGTCCAAACCATCGTCTGGGACAGGGAGACCTTCTGCGGGGGGGATGTGAGGATAAGCCTCTGCCAGGGCAAGAAGGAGGTCCTGGTCATAGAACCGGGTGTCCCCAATAGTGGCTCATACGAGTGGTTGGTCCCGGTCGATCTGAAGCAGGGCAAGAGATATCGGATCAGGGTTCGATCTTCCTCTCACAGCGCGTGCTATGGAGATTCCAATGGCTCCTTCTCCATCCAATGAAAGAGCACCCGCCGTCTGCCGCCTCCGGCCCCTCGGTTGGAGGAGACCGGCAGGAAGCCTCGATGTCCTCTCGGCGCTCCTCGGGGCCGTGGGCTCGATGCTTTGCCTCGCCCCCCCTGCCTTGGGCGCTGCCTTCACCCTGCAGTGGGATCCCAATGCGGAGCCGAGCCTGGCAGGCTACAGGCTCTATTACGGGACAGCGTCCAGGAGCTACGAGACGAGGATGGACGTGGGCAACGTCAACACTTATTATTATGTCACGGGGCTCCAGGACGGGGTGCGTTACTATTTCGCCGTCACGGCCTACGACCAGCAAGGCAGGGAGAGCGGCTACTCCAACGAGGTCACTGCCAAGAGAAACGTGCCCCCCACGGCCATGATAACCGCATATCCAAGTTCCGGGCGCGCGCCTTTGACCGTGACCTTCATCGGCGTCGGGACCGACCCGGACGGGAGTGTCGTGGGCTATGCGTGGGACTTCGGCGATGGGGGGTTCTCAAACAACCAGAGCCCCTCGCACACCTATGCATCCCAGGGGACGTTCACCGTCACGCTGACCGTTTCCGACGACGAGGGGGCGACCGCCACGGCCCAGGCCCAGATCGCTGTCTATCCCCCCAACCGGCCCCCAGCCCTGGAGGCCAGCGTCTCTCCCATCAAGGGCGCCCCTCCCCTGGCCGTCTCTTTTCGGGCCGAGGCCTCGGATCCTGACGGGGTCATCTCCTGGCAACGCTGGGAATTCGGAGACGGGGATTTCTCCAACGATCCTGTCTGCAGCCACGTGTACGCGGAGGAGGGTATTTACAAGGCCACCATCACGGTGGCGGACAACGAGGGGGCCGTGGCGACCAGGGCATTCGAGATCAAGGTGAACGCAGCCCCGAGCCGGCCCAAAGGGGTCAGGTTCGCCGGATCCCGCTAGCCGAGCCTTCAGGCAACGGCCACCCTTCTTTCTCCTTTTCTTCGTTCTTCCTTTCTTCTTTCCTCCAGGCGCCGCTCCTCGCAGGAGCGGCGCACGGCAAGCCCGCCAAGGAGCAAGGGGAAGGAGATCCCGTTGCTGCGCCTCTCGCCGTTTCGCCTCTCCCCCTGGCGGCGCTCCCCCACACGTCTGTCCAGCCCCGATCGTCGCTCCGGCCCGTCATATGCCATGTCCGAGTTCACCCCCCTCACACCTCTTTGCTGACATTCGCCAGTCCCTCAAGGCACGGCCTTGGTGTCGCGTCCGCCTCCGGTGCTGACCACGGTGACGCTCGAGGGCTTGGTCTTGACCCCTTTGAGCTTGGCCTGGTAGACCTTGCGCTTCTTGTTGTATTTCAGTGCCCCGAGACCCTCGGCGCTCAGGGTGACGGTGCCGGGCTGGGAGCTGCAGGTGGCGTTGATGGTGAGTTTGCCCTTGGAATATTGGACAAGGGTTATGGTCACCTGGTCGGTGGGGACCATGACCTTCAGGACCGCGGAGGCCGGCTCCCCCCAGGTCCCCCCGGCCTCCCGGGCCCGGACGAAGATGGTGTAGTCGCCAGGGGTCCATGGAGAGACGTCTATGGTCGCTCTCAGGCCCTCGCTGCCCGAGTCAAGGGCGCCGTCCTCGGCCTGCATGGGATAGCCCGGGCCTGTCCAGCGGTCCAGCCACCATTCCGCCTCGACGATGGTCTGGGGCTCCCCCGAAGGGGCATCGGCACTGGCACTCAGGAGGACCGTCCCCTCCCCCTGGGTGGGATTGGGGGACAGGGACACATCGGAGATCAAGGGGCCGAGCGAAAGGGGCATGAAGGCGGGCCAGGTCTCGCCGTTGGCATCGTTGTACTCGTCCCAGAGGACCTGGGTGCTGAAGAGGGAGGCGTGTGCAGAGGAGGAATCATCGAAGAGCTCTATCCACCCCCCCCCGCCTTTCCCCAGGCCCACAGCGATCTCACCTATCCCGTCTTTGTCCACGTCTCCCACTGCAGGCCTTGTCTCCCCGAACAGGGCGCTGTAATCGTCCCAGTTGACCGTCATCCATGCCGCGTGGGTCACACCCCCGGAGGAGTACTCGAGCACCTCCGTCTTGCCGCCCCCTCCAGAGCCGAGGCCCACGACGATCTCCGCCTTTCCGTCCCCGTCCACATCCCCGGCTGCAGGCCAGGTCTCGCCGTTGGAGCTGGCGTAGTCAGGCCAGTCGACCACGCCCCATGCCAAGGGGGTGAAGTCATGGTCAAGCACCTGGAAGCGCCCGCCGGGCATGGACGAGCTCCCCTGGACCGGTCCGAGGCCTATGACGATCTCGTCCTTTCCGTCCCCGTCCAGGTCCGCGCACGAGGGCCTAGTCTCGCCGCCCGCCGTGTTGTAATCGGCCCAGTCCACCGTTATCCATGCCTGATGATTCAGCTCGCCATGGGAGTATTTGAATACCTCCACCCTTCCGGCCCCCTGCGGCCCGAGGCCAACGAGGACCTCGGCCTCCCCGTCCCCGTCCAGGTCGCAACAGGCAGGCCAGGTCTCACCGTTGGCCGCGTTGTAATCCGGCCAGCTCACCCTTCCCCAGACCATGGGGCTGTAGTCGTGCTTCAGGACCAGGAACTTGCCGCCGGGCAGGGAGGAGTTCTTGGGCACGGGTCCGAATCCCACGACGATCTCGTGGCGCCCGTCTCCGTCTATGTCCCCTGTGGCCACGCGGACCTCGCCGTTGGCGGCCACGTACTCGGGCCACACGACCTGAAGTAGCAACTTGTACAGGTGGTCCTCCCCGAAGAAGGCTATGGCCCCCCCCTTGGAGGTATAGGGGCCAGTGCCGGCGATGAGCTTCTTGGCCGCCTCCTCCAGGGCCGCGCTCGAGACGGCGATGTTCAGGGTAGCGGTCTTGCTCGCCCCGTCATTGTCCGTCACCGTCAGGACAACCGTGTAGGCCCCTTGCGCTGTGTACTGATGGGTCGGGTTTTGCTGTGTGGATGTGGTGCCGTCCCCGAAGGCCCAGGAGTATCCGGCTATGGTTCCGTCCGGGTCTGTCCCGGATCCCGTGAAGTTGACTGTCAGGGGGGCCGTGCCGGATGTGGGGTTGGCGCTGGCGTTGGCCGTGGGGCTCTGGTTGGGGGGCTGGACGGAGACCTGGAGCTGTGCCGTGCCTGTGGCCCCCTTGTTGTCGGTGACGGTGAGGATCGCCGTGTAGGTCCCCTGGGTGTTGTATGTCTTGGAGGGGTTTTGCTGTGTGGATGTGGTGCCGTCGCCGAAGGACCAGGAGTATCCGGCTATGGTCCCGTCCGGGTCGGTCCCTGAGCCCGTGAAGTTGACGGCCAGGGGGGCCTTGCCCGAGGTCTTGTTGGCAGAGACAGAGGCCGTGGGGGGCTGGTTGGCCGCAGGCACGGTGTAGGATATCTCGGCCGAGAAGCCGCTGCAGAGCTCCCCCTTGCACGCCTTGGCCGCGAAGAAGTAGGTTTGTCCCTCCTGGAGCCCTGTCACGGTGCAGGTGGTCTGGGTCCCGGCCTGTTGGCTGAAGGGGTAGTTGCCGCTCGATGTCCCGTAATAGATGGTGTAGGTGGTGGTCGGGTCCGGGTCAGGGTCCCAGGCCAGGTTCACCGATGCGGCATCCGCCGCGGGGGGGAAGGGAAGGGGGGCGAGGCCCGAGAGGGCCAGGGCCACCAGGAGGAGCGGCCAGACCTTGGCCGGCCCATGGCGATGGGGAGCAGGATATTGCGAGTGGGGCATGGCAGACCTCCACAACCCCTTCAGACGCCATGCGCGCTGCGTCTTCATTCCCGGCGCCACGCGCCGAGGGTCTTGGAGACCTTGCGGAGATTCGGGAGCGAGCCAAGGACGGGCGCCCCCAGATATCGGGCCACCTGGCGCTCGGACTTGAAAGACGTGTCAGCCCACTCCAGTATCCCCAGGAGCACGAGGACCGCGACGAGGGAGATGATGGCTATCTGGACCAGGGGGGAGAGGCGCTCCGGCCGCCACATGGCCCTGTGCGCCTCGGTCACCATGGTGCCCATCAGCCGGGCAGGTGCGTCAGGTCCCTGGGACCCGGCTCCGCCGGGCTCTCCTGCCTTCTTCATGGTGCGCGAGGCCGCCAGGTGGCTTCGGCGCACTCCCTCCTCGGCCCGCTTGATCAGGCGGCTGGAGAAGAACTCCACCAGTGTCCCGCCCGTCTCAGGGTTCTCGCCATGATAAGCGATCCGCACCCCGGCCTTGGGCAGGGCGGTCAAGGACATGGAGGCATCGACCGCCCTGAGCAACGCCTCGTACTGGGGACCCGACAGGTCGATGCTCGCCCCGGGATGGACCCGACCGTAGAGCTCCCTCAGGGCCAATCTGTCCATGAAAAGCTCGGTCGGCTTGGCCAGCAGATCGCTCATCCTCACGAAGTCCACCGGGCTCGTGGCCACGGTCATGGGGGCGTCCATGGAGATCCCGACATCCTGCCTGACCGTATAGCGGTCGATCCTGGAATAGGCGAGACCGAGGTAGAGCAACGGCGGGACTATCGCGAGGAGCAGCCAGAGGCCGCGAGTCCTGATGGAGCTCATGTATCTCTTGATGAGGAATCCCATCTTTTCGCCCGGCACTGTCCGTCGATGTGCCCGAGGAATCACCGGGGCGCCGAGTGCCCTCGCCCCTCGAACGGTCTTCCACCTCAGACCAGCGGGTTCCTCCACTGGTTCACGATCACGCCCAGCAGCTTGGATCCGGCCGTGTGCAACATCATCTGCGCCTTCCTCACATGCTGCCGCGGGGTCACGCCAGCCAGTACCACCAAGACCACCCCGTCGGCCGCCTTGGACATGGCGATGGGGTCCATCATCCGGCGGTTGGTGGGGAACACGGAGGAGGCATCCACAAAGACCATGTCGTAGGCGTTTCGCGCCTGCCTCATGATATCGGTTCCCAGGACATTCTGGTCGGTCCCGTCAGGGACGGAGGCGAAGGCGGCCAGGAGCTCGAGGTCCGCCACTCCCGTGGGCCGGACCGATTCCAACGCAGAGGCCCCGTCCCTGAGCGTCGTGCCGTTGACCAGGTCGAGGCCGAAGCAGCGGTGTAGGGCAGGGGCGTGCCAGTTGAGGTCCACGGCCAATGCGCGTCTCCCGCTCCGGGAGGCCGCCAGGGCTGCCAGGCCTGCGGCCGCCGTGGTCTTGCCCTCTCGCCTCTCGGCACTGGTCACCAACACACAGACGGGGCCGGAGGCGGGCAAGGATGTCTCCATGGCAGAGTAGATCCGCTTTATCTCTGCGAGCTGGGCAATCGCCCCTATGTCCATGGGCAAAGGGTGTGCGTCCATAGGTCCCCTACGGCCCTTGGCGGGTCACTCATATGGGAGGACGACCTTTGTCTCCCCGGCCCGAAACCCCCGGAGGAGGGCGCGAGCCCTGATCGCCCCATCAGGAACTCCCCGAGGCAAGGGACCGGGGATGCGTCAAGGGCTCGGGAACTTTTCTGCAATTCCCGTTCCATAAGGCGAGAACAAAGGCGAAGTCCGGTTGGCGGCCCCTCGATCCTGGCGAGTCGCTGGAAAACATTGAGGATTATGGCACCCCGTGTCGCCTCCTCCTCGCCGCAGCCGAAAGGCCGCCGCTTCACCGCTGGGACAGTGTAAAGGATGCCGACAGTATCCCCGGGCCCGGCCCTTTCGCCCCGCAAGGGAGGGCCTCCTGCCGGTCCACCACCCCAGGGCGGAGCTTATCAGGGCGCCCCAGGCCCGTCAACCGCACCGGGCCTGTTGGCCGCTTTTCCAAACAAGAAAGGCCGCTTCGCGAAGCGGCCTTTCATCTTTCCAGCCGGGATTGACTGAGCGCTACGCCTTCTTTCTCCTGCGACTCCCGACAACGGCCCCGCCCAGAAGCCCCATCCCCAGGAGCAGGATGGTCGAGGGCTCGGGGACCAGGGTCAACTGACTCTGTTTCACGTTGTTGGGGTTGTTCTTGTCCACCAGGTTCAGGGCCCTGACAGGGCCCAGACCGTCCCATTCGCCTCCTGGGCCGCCGTTGTTCGTCTTGTTGTTGGCCAGGGTCACCAACGCATTGCCGGGGTTGGTGGTGATCTCGTTCTCGAACCACCAGATGGCCTTTTGCAAGTCGTCCCAATAGGCTGTGTCGTCGGTGTATCCTCCAAGAGCCTTGAGGTCCCCGATCCGGAAATGATAGTAGAGATAGGCGGTCTGCTCGCTCAGATAGTCCTCTGCCCCGTTACCGCCGGCTCCGCCTTTGACCGCATATGTCGCTATGCTGTCTACGCGATACTCGGCATCCAGGGCGATGTGCTCGCCGGTCTCTATGCAAAACGTCCAGAACAAGGGGTCCGTGGCATCGTACGTCCCTTTGTAAACTCCAAAGGGGCCGCCGCTCGTGGTGCCGCCCATGTCGTGCAACTTGATCAGTTCCCCCACGGCCACCGGATCCGCATAAACCGCCGGGGCCGCCAGAAGGATGCCGGCCAAGGCCATCGCGCACAACAGGCCGTTTGTCACGGTCTTTGTCATTGCTCGCATCTTGTCCTCCTCCGTTGTATCAGTTGAGCCGTCCCACGCCAAATCAAAGATGTCGGTTCTGTCTCATGCTAGAAATGTGCCGACACCAAGAAGACCCCTCGAGTTATTTGGAGCAAAAGGGCAATGCCTTGTCATTATTTGGTTTTTAACGCTGGCATGGGATGCATCGCGCAGGCCTCCGGCCCGTCACCGTCTCCGAGACCCAGGGACATCCCCGAACATTGTAAACTACTCCGACGCTCCCCTCGGGGTCGGGCTTTGAGTGTTTTTGGTCTGTTTCGTCTATCTGGTCTATTCCGTCTGTCTGGATTGTTCTGTCTGTTTGGTCTATTCCGTCTGTTTCGTCTGTTCCGTCTGTTCAGTCTGTCTGGTCCATCTGATCTGTTCAGTCTGTCTCATCTGTTTGGTCGGGTTGGTCGAGTTCGGGATCTTGCGAGGAGGTCTTCACAGGGGTCTGAATGAAACCGGTGAGAAAAAAGCGGGGCCCTGCCTTCCAGGACCGGGGAACACGAGAAGGCCGTTGCCTCGGCGGCGACATATCTGTGAGTTAAGGCTTGACGGTCTCACGGCAGAAATGGTCTGCCGGATGGGGAATCGGCCTTTGGATGCCGAACATCCGTTGAGGCTCATATTCTTCGGCTCGGGTTTCGGGTTGCCCCCCCGGAGGGGTTCTCACGGGCGGCCCGATTTCCGGACTCAGGGGCAGGTGTAGGGCTTAGGGGAATGCCGGTCAGCGTCTCGCTCATTCGAAAATTGGAGCAGGTGGAGCCTGGGCTCAGGGAGGTCCTCTTGGCCCTCCTGGAGGAGATAGACCGGCAAAGGGAGGAGACCGTCACCAA
>Ga0068707_1000544_pt1 | contig 24900 bp, 18 predicted proteins | sample YNPNPMetaG_FD_66600 | JGI IMG/M metagenome (GOLD analysis project Ga0068707, IMG submission 66600) | Anoxygenic and chlorotrophic microbial mat microbial communities from Yellowstone National Park, USA - YNP NP MetaG | ecosystem: Environmental > Aquatic > Thermal springs > Hot (42-90C) >... | reverse complement strand
TCACCTACGACGCCGAGGCCTCGTTCGTGCAGTTCCCGAGCGGTAACAGCGACTTCGATCAGGTGGTGACGACGCTCATTCCCTTCGATCGCAACGTCCCCGGCGAAACCGAGATCAACTTCCCGGCGGAGATCCGCTTCGGCTTTGCCTGGCAGGGGGAGAAGCTCTCCCTGGGGGCGGATGTGGTCAACATGGGGTGGGACAGCTTCCAGGATCTCCCCATCATCCTCGAGGGGTACCCGCTCCTCTCCTCGGTGCGCCCGGAGGACTTCAAGGACACCTTCACCTACCGCGTGGGTGCGGAGTACAAGGCTTCGCCCACCTGGGCGTTCCAACTGGGGTGGCTGTTCGACGAGAGCCCCATGCCCACCTACATCGTGTCACCGCTGCTCCCTGACGCCGACCGAACCGGCATTTCCGTGGGCGCTTCCTACAAGCTTTCCGACAAGATCTCCGTGGCTGTGGGGTTCCTCCACCTAATGTTCGAGGAGCGTTCCACCGAGGGGCAGAACATCGACAACTTCAACGGGACCTACAAGCAGAGTGCGGAGCTCCTGGGCGTCAGCATGGGCTACCGGTTTTAGGAGGGAACGATGAGAAATCTCATGCGAATCGTGGCCATCGGCCTGGTGATGGGGCTCGCTGCTTCCCCTGCCCTCCTCGCGCAGGCTGATCTGTCCAAGTACATTGCCCTAGGCGACAGTCTCACCGCCGGCTTTGCCTCGGGCGGTCTCATGGTCAACTACCAGAAGGATGCCTACCCAGCCATCCTGGCCCGCCAGTTCGGCATGGCCAGCTTCCAGCAACCAACGGTGAGCGACCCTGGCATCCCCTCGGTGATGATCCTGCAGGCGCTGCGCCTCACCTCCCAGGGGGTCTCGCCGGTGATCGTGCCCAAGTCCGCCTCCACCGGCGCTCCCACCAACGCAACGCTGCAGGGGCCGTACCACAACTTGGGGATTCCCGGCGCCAAGGTGAACGACCTCCTCACCAAGACCGGCGACATTCGACGCCTGGCGGCGGGGCAGTCCACCGCGGCCACCGTCATGTACGACCTCATCCTGCGCGACAACACCACCACCGCCATCCAGCAGGCCATTGGCGCAGCCGGGACGTTCTACACCGTTTGGATCGGCAACAACGACGTGCTGGGTGCGGTCACCACTGGCGTGGCCCTGGACGGGGTGACGCTCACGCCGGTAGCTGCCTTCCAGACCCAGTACGCGACGCTGTTGGGGGCGCTCAAGCAGAACCGACCCAACGCTGGCATCGTGGTGGCCAACATTCCCGCCGTGACGGCCATCCCCTTCCTGACCACCATCAAGCCGTACCTCATCAATCCGGCCAACGGCTCCCACATCCCCCTGATTGGCGAACAGGGTCTGCTCACCGAGAACGACTACCTCACGCTCGCGGCGTCGTCCCTGATCGCCCAGGGAATTGGCGTGCCTGCGGCAGCCGGAGGCACCGGCCGGCCGCTCCCTGAGGGCTCCTTCGACCCCGCTACCGGGACGCTCACCCCGGGTGTGATCCTGCGGGCGGCGGAGGTGGCGGCCATCAAGGCCCGGCATGCCGAGCTCAACACCGTCATTGCTTCGGTGGCCTCCCAGATGGGGGCGAAGGTCTTCGATGCTAACAGCTTGTTCGCCTCCATCCTCGCCAACGGCTACTTGGTGGGGGGGGTGAAGCTCACCGCCTCGTTCCTCACCGGCGGGCTCTTCTCCTACGACGGCGTGCACCTGCAGAACCTGGGCAACGCCGTGCTCGCCAACGAGATGATCAAGTTCGTCAACGCCCGCTTCGGCACCGCCGTGCCCGAGGTCAACCTGCGCTCCTACCTCATGGGCGCGGCGGCCACCACCAGCGTGCTGGCCGGGAGCACCCAGTTCAGCATGGCCGCATGGCAGAACCTGCTGGCGGTCACGGTGCCCGAGCTGGCGGCCGGGGCCAAGTTGCCCGGGCCCGCTGGCGCGACGGCGGCAGGTGCAGGGGGCAGCAGGGCAGAGTAACGCGCTGTTGGGCAGGGTTCGAGGGGCCGCCTGCAGGCGGCCCCTCGTCTCCATGGCTCCGCGTCGTGTGAGCTGTGCTACAAAGGCGGGTGGGAAGGGGGACGGTATGGACTACCCTATCTGGAACCTGGCCATGGGCGGTGGGGTGCTCATCGGCATGGTCGCCATCGCCCACGTGATCGTCTCGCACTTTGCAGTGGGGGGCGGCATCGCCATGGCGGTGGCGGAAACGGTGGCGGTGCGGCGTGGCGACGCGGCGCTGCGCCAGCTATGCCGGCGCACCTCCCTCATGCTCATCCTCATTTCCACGGTGTTCGGCGCCATCTCCGGCGTGGGGATCTGGGTGACCATCGGCCTCGTGCAGCCGGTGGCGACCTCGGCCCTCATCCACAACTTCGTTTGGGCCTGGGCTACCGAGTGGGTCTTCTTCATCCTCGAAGTGGCAACGGCCCTGGCCTACTACGCCACCTGGGACAGGGTGCGGCCGCGCACGCACCTGCTGCTCATTTGGCTCTACGCCCTGGCCGCCTACATGTCGCTGGTGATCATCCAGGGCATCATTGCCTTCATGCTTACACCGGGCCGCTGGGTGGAGACGCACTCCTTCTGGGACGGCTTCTTCAACCCCTCTTACTTGCCCGGTCTGGTGCTGCGCACCGGCATGGCTCTGTTCCTCGCTGGGAGCTACATGACGCTCGCGGCTCTGCGCGAGAGCGATCGCGAGGCGCGCGCGCGGCTCGTGCGGTTCCTGGCGCTCTTCCAGGTGGTGGGGGCGCTGGTTGCGTACGGCGGGTACCGGTGGTGGGAGGTTGCGCTGCCAGGCTCGGTGCGGGCGCTGTTCCTGGGAGCCTCGCCACTGCTGGCGAGCCTCGCCGGCACGCGACACCTGCTGCTGTGGGCCCTCGCCGCCTACCTGCTGTTGGCCCTCTTCGCCCTCCTCCTGCCTCGACTCCAGCGGTGGCCTGTGACGGTCCTGGCCATGCTCGTGGCCTTCACCTCCTTTGGCGGCTACGAGCGGCTGCGGGAAGGGTCACGCAAGCCCTTCGTGATCCGCGACGTCATGTTCTCCAACGGGGTACTGGTGAGCGAGATCGCTGCTCTCAACGAGCGCGGCATCCTCTCCAAGGCGGTCTGGGCCGCGCGCGAGGAGGACGGCACGGCCCAGGGGAAAGGGCGGGCCGTGTTTAGAGCGCAGTGCGCCTCCTGCCACACCCAGAACGGCTATCTCTCCATCCGGCGCATCGTGGCGCCCATCGACGCGGACATGATCGTGGGGATCCTGGAGTCCATGCGCGACGACGGCCAGACGTACACCACCGGTGCCATCCTCCACGAGGGCCATGCGGTGACCCAGGGCCTCAACTACCCCTTCATGCCACCGTTCGTGGGCACGGAGGAGGAGATGCAGGCGCTTGCCGCGTACCTTCTCACCCTCAAGCCAGCAACGGTCGCGGAGGTGTCCCATGGCAACTAACCTCATCCCGGCTCTGGATCCGGCGCCCCTGCCTGGACCCACGTGGCTCTTCCACCTCTTGTGGGTGGTGACCTTCACGATCCACCTGCTGTTCGTCAACAGTGTGCTGGGAGGCACGGTGCTGGCGGCGCTCTTGGGCACCAACCAGGCCGTCCATCGAGCGAGCGCGAAGCTGTTCGTCGAGGTGAACTCCTGGGCCATTTCCTTCGCCATCACCTTCGGTATCGCCCCGCTGCTCTTCCTGCAGGTGCTGTTCGGCCGGTTCTTCTATACCGCCACCATCCTCGTGGCCTGGTGGTGGCTGGGGCTTTTGGGCCTCCTCACCGTGGGGTACTACCTCAACTACGTGGCCAAGTTCCGACTGCGGGCGGGGAAAGGGGCTGGCGCGGTGCTGGTGGTGGAGGCGGTGTGCTTCCTCGCGGTGGCCATGATCCAGGTGTTGGTGAACCTACTCCACCTGCAGCCCGAGCGCTGGGAGCGGGTGGCCGACGCCACGTGGGCCGCCTTCGCCGACCCCACCTTCGTGCCGCGCTACCTGCACTTCTTGCTGGCGGCCGTGGCGCTGGCCGGGGCCATCCTCGCCTGGGCGGCGGTGCGGCGTGCCGAGCGGGGCGGGGACCAGCAGGAGGCGCGCGGGATGGCCGGCATCGGCATCCGCGCCGCCCTGGTAGCGACCATCCTCCAACTGGTGGACGGGTTCTGGCTCCTGTTTGCACTGCCGGAGGGGGTCCTCAAGGCGTACATGCGCAGCGGGGCTGCCTCCATGGTGCCCCTGGCCCTTGGCATTCTGGCTGGCGTTGTGCTGCTCACGGTGCTGGCTGGCATTTCCGATCCCCTGGCACAGGGGACGAGGGTACGGCGGGCCGCCGAGCTCATTGTGGGTGCCATGCTCGTGATGGTCGTCACCCGTCACCAGCTGCGGGAGCTCTACCTGGCCACCGCTCGGGCCAACGAGCAGCTGGTAATCGCTCCCCAGTGGGGGATCGTGGTCACGTTCCTGCTGGTATTTGTGCTCGGAGTGGCGGTGACAGTTTTCGCACTCGTGCGCGCCGCCAAGGACACCCCGGCGCCAGGGGAGACGGCCGCCTAAGGCCCAAGCGATCAGGCCGTCAGGTAGTCGCGGACCGCGCGGATGGCGGCCTCGATCTCGGCATCGCCGATCTCGTAGTGGGTGACCATGCGCACCTCCAGGGCGCCGAAGGCACCGCAGAGGATCCTACGCTCCCGCATCCCCGCCACGAAGCGCTGTGACGGCGGCAGCGGTGCCGCAGCGAACGCCTCCGGGCGGAGCCGAAAGACGATGATGTTGGTCTGGATGCGGGCCGGGTCCAGCTCGACGGCAGGGTGCTCGGCCAACGCCTCGGCGAGGCGCCGGGCCCGGGCGTGGTCCTCCGCGAGCCGCCCTACCATCTCGGTGAGGGCGACGAGCCCGGCAGCAGCCAGGACACCCACCTGCCGCATGCCACCGCCAAAGATCTTGCGCACACGGCGAGCCTCGGCGATGAAGTCCGCGTCGCCCACCAGCATGGACCCCACGGGCGCGGCAAGCCCTTTGGAGAGGCAGAACATGACGCTATCGCACTCGCGCGCAAGCTCGGCGGCGGAGGTCTGGAGGGCCGTGGCGGCGTTGAAGATGCGGGCCCCGTCCAGATGCACGGCGAGGCCGTGCTGGTGCGCCACTCGAGCGAGGGCGCGGGTCCGCGCCGCGTCCATGGGCAGCCCCGACCACAGATTGTGGGTGTTCTCCAGGCACAGGAGCTTGGTGGGTGTGCGGTAGTTCACCTTGGGGTTGATGGCGGCCTCCACCTGGTCGGGCTCCAACAGCCCGTTCTCGGTGGTCACGGGTCTCGGCAGGGCGCCGGAGAGGGCCGCCATGGCCCCCATCTCGAAGTTGAAGATGTGGCCGCGGGCCTCGATGATGACTTCGCTGCCCGGGTGGGTGTGGAGGTGGACGGCAATCTGGTTGCCCATGGTGCCGGTCGGAACGAACAGCGCGGCTTGCCGTTCCAGCGTGGCGGCAGCCAGCTCTTCCAGCCGACGGACCGTGGGGTCCTCGCCGTACACATCGTCACCCACCTCTGCCTCGGCCATGGCACGGCGCATGGCCGGCGTCGGGTGGGTTACCGTGTCGGAGCGGAGATCGATCATGCGGCTATGATAGCCACTCCCGCCGGCACTGCGGGCGGCAGGAGGGTGGGCCGGGATGAGCCGATCGTTCGACACCATCGCCCAGGAGCGGGGTCTGGAGGAACTCCGCCTGCCCAGCAACGGTCTGCGCGTGCTGCTGCTGCCGCAGGTGGAGGTGCCGGTGGTGACGGTGTGCGTGGTGTACCACGTGGGCTCCCGCAACGAGGCCACGGGACATACCGGCGCCACGCACCTGTTGGAGCACCTCCTGTTCAAAGGTTCGCAGCGCTTCGACCCGGCCCGTGGCCGCTCCATGGCGCGCGAGCTGGAACGGGTAGGGGCTGGGTTCAACGCCACCACCTGGTTCGACCGCACCAGCTACTACGAGGTGCTGCCCGCGGAGCACCTGGAGCTGGCGCTGGAGATCGAAACCGACCGCATGCGGAGCGCCCTCCTGCGGGAGGAGGACCTGGTGTCGGAGCGGACCGTGGTCCTCAACGAGTTCGAGCAGGGCGAGAACGATCCCTTCGACGTGCTCCTCAAGCTCTCCTTTGCTACCGCCTTCCGAGAGCACCCCTACCATCACCCCACCATCGGCTGGCGCAGCGACATCGAGCACGTGGGCGTGGACCGCCTCCGCGCCTTCTACGACACCTTTTACCAACCCGACAACGCCACCCTGATCCTGGTGGGGTGTTTCGAACGGCAAACAGCCCTGGACGCCATCTGGCGCCACTTCGGCTCGATCCCCCCCTCGCCCCAGTCGGTGCCGCCGCTGCACGTGGTGGAGCCCCCCCAGGAGGGCGAGCGGCGGTTCGTGGTGCGGCGGAGCGCCGAGCTGGGGTGGGTGGCGTGCTCCTGGCGCACCCCCGAGGCCACGCACCCCGACACCCACGCCCTCTCGGTTCTCGCCGACATCCTCAGCGGGGGGGTGACCTCGCGCTTGCACCAGCGGCTGGTGGAGACCGGCTCCTGCGTGGACGTCCAGGCCACGGCCTGGCAGCTCCGCGATCCAGGGCTCTTCCAGGTGTTCGCCACCCTCAACGGGAGCTCTGACCATGCAGCCGTGGAGCACACCATTCTCCAGGAGCTCCAGGCCATCGCCACGGGTGGGGTGAGCGCCGAGGAGCTGGAGCGGGCCATCGCCCAGGTGGAGGCCGACGTGGCGTACCACCGCGACTCGCCGGCGGCGGTGGCAGGGGCGCTGGCGGAGTCCGTGGCCTGCGCCGACTGGCGCTTCTACCTCTCCCTCCTCGACCACGTCCAGCGGGTGAGCCGCGAGGACGTGCAGCGGGTGGCCGCCACCTACTTTTCCGAGGATGCGCGGACAGTTGGCTGGTTCGTACCGAAACCCCAGGCGAGCAGCGCCGCCGCCACCCGCCCCCGCGACCACGCCGGGCCGTTGCGCTGCCACCTCAAGAGCAACGTCGCGGCACGGCTCGCCACCGCGACGCTGGGCGGCGGGGCGAGGGTGGTCCTCATGGAACGGCACCACAACCCCACCGTTCACGTGCAGGGTTCCTTCCTGGCTGGCCCGGGGCTCTTCCCGATGGAGGCGTGGTCGGCCGCGTCGCTGCTGCCGGACATGCTGGAGCGCGGCACGGCGCACCACGACCGACTCGCCCTCGCCCGCCGCCTGGAGGATCGGGGCATCCAGCTGGGTATCGCCGGCGATGCCTTGGGCCAGATGGAGGTTTTGGTGGCTGGCAGCTGCCTCGCTGCCCACCTGCCGGTGCTGCTGGAGATCATGGTGGAGGTGCTGCGCGAGCCCACCTTCCCCGCCGACGAGCTGGAGAAGTTGCGGCAGCTGCGCCTCGGCGAGCTGGCACTGGCCAGCGAGGAAACCTTCCTGCGGGCGTACGATGCCTTCTCTCGCCTGGTCTTCCCGCCGGGCCACCCGAGCTTTCGCCGCACGGTGGCGGCGCGGCGCGAGGGGCTCCTGCGCACCACCCGCGAGGATCTCCTGGCCCTCCACCGAGCTGCCGTGGGGCCGGCGTCGCTGGTGCTCGTCCTGGTGGGGGACTTCCAGACGGAGGGGGCGGTGGCGCTGCTGGAACGGCTCTTTTTGGGGTGGGAAGGGGGTGTGACCGCGTGCCCCCAGGTGGCGCGGGTTCGCCCGGAGGATCGGCCGCCAGGCCAGTGCTTCGAGTGGATGGAGGACAAGCCCAACCTGAACGTGGTGCTAGGGCATGCCGGCAACTTGCGGCGCGACGATCCGGACTACGTGGCAGCGATCCTGGGCAACTCGGTGCTGGGCGAGTCCACCCTCTCCTCCCGGCTGGGAGCGCGGCTGCGCGACCAGGAGGGGCTGACGTACGGGATCATCTCGCGCTTCTTCGGCGCCTCCCTGGTGGACGGCCCCTGGGCCGTTTCCTTCTCGGTGGGGGCGGAGCACCTGGAGCGGGCGCTTGAAGTGGTGCGGGAGGAGATTACCCGCTTCGTCGAGTTCGGCCCCACCGAGGCGGAGGTGGAGGACGAGAAACGAGCCTGGGCCGGGAGCTACACCGTGACGCTGGCAGACCCCACTGGGCTTGGGGGAAACTTGCTTCGGCTTGTGCGCCACGGCAGGCCGCTTACGGAGATCGACACCTTCCCCCAGGAGATCCTGGCAACGGATCGCCACGCCGTGGAGGAGGCGGTGCGGCGCCATCTCTACCCAGAGCGGCTGTCGGTGGCGGTGGCCGGTTCCCTGATTGACCGGCAAAGGGTGGAAGGCTAGCATCGAGGCCGATGCTGCACGAGCTGGAGGTCCGAAACCTCGGGATCATCGATTCCCTGCGCCTGGAGCTGCCCGCGGGCTTCACGGTCCTCACCGGAGAAACGGGCGCCGGCAAGTCGCTCCTGGTCCAGTCGCTCCAGCTCCTGGCTGGGGAGCGGGCCGACGCCGATCAGGTGCGCAGCGGCAGCGACCGCCTGCTCGTCCAGGGCACCTTCTCCCGCCCCAACGGGGGGGCGGCCAGCGAGCTGTTCGCCGAGTTGGGCCTCGACCGGGGCGAGGAGCTGGTGGTTCGCCGTGAGGTCACCACGGGGGGGCGCTCCCGCGCCTGGGTCAACGATGTGCCCGTGACCGTGGGCTCGCTCCAACGGCTTGCCCCCTTCCTCCTCTCGGTGCACGGCCAGCACGAACAACGGGGGCTGTCCGACCCGGCGACACACCTCCACCTGGTGGACCTCTCCGGCGGCCTGGAGCCAGCGGTGGAAGAGGTGGCAAGAGCGTTCGAGGCCTGGGAGCAGTGCCGGGCGGCGCTGGCCGCTCGCCGTACCGCACTCGCCGGCAGGCGCGATCGGCTCGATGTGATCGCCTTCCAGCTGCGCGAGCTGGAGGAGGCCGCCCTGCGCCCCGGCGAGGAGGTGGAGCTCCGGGAGGAGCGCACCTGGCTGCAGCACGCCGAGCGCATTGCCGAACTCCTCGCCACGGCGCAGGGGGAGCTGGCCGGCGATCGCGGGTCGGTGGCCCTGGCTCGGGCAGCGCGGGCGGTGCGGGCGCTGGCGGAGCTGGGACTGCCCGTGGCCGAAACGGCGCAGGGCCTCGAGCAGGCCCAGTGGCTGGCGGAGGAGGCGGAGCGGGAGCTGGGCCGGCTGGCCGATCGCTCCCCCGTGGACCCACGGCGGCTGGAGACGGTGGAGGTACGGCTGGCGCTGTTGGAACGCCTGGCGCGAAAGTACGGCGGCTCCATCGCCTCGGCCCTCGACCACCTGGAGGCACTGCGGCAGGAACGGGCCGAGCTGGAGGGGGTGGAGGACGACATTGCCGAGCTCGAGGTGGCAGAGCGGGAGTACGCTGCTGCCTACCTGGAGCGAGCCCGGGATTTGTCCTCCCAGCGCCGGGCAGCAGCCGAGCGCCTGTGCCAGGGTGTGGTGGCGGTGGCTGGCCGCCTCGCCATGCCAGGCGTGCAGCTCGTGTTCCAGTTCGGTCTGCGCGCCTCGCCCACCGGGCCTCTCACGGTGGACGGCGTGGCCGTGGAACCGTCCCCTCGGGGGATCGACACGGGGGAACTGCTGGTCACCACCAACCCCGGCGAACCACTGCGACCGCTGGCCCGGGTTGCTTCGGGGGGCGAACTGTCGCGGCTTCACCTGGCAATCCGCACCGTGCTGCGGGACTTGAGCCTGCACCGGCAACCCCTCACCTTGCTCTTCGACGAGGTGGACGCTGGCATCGGCGGGCACGTGGCCGACGAGCTCGGGCGGTTGCTGGCCGAGCTCGGCAGGCGGGACCAGGTGCTGGCGGTGACCCACCTGCCGCAGGTGGCGTCGCGCGCCAGCTGCCATCTGGCGGTTCGCAAGGTGACCGCCAAGGGGCGGAGCGTGACGCGCATCGAGCGCCTCCAGGGGGAGTCGCGGGTGGACGAGCTGGTGCGCATGCTCGGCGGCGGCACCGCCACGCCCTCGGCCCGTCAGCACGCGCGCGAACTCCTCGGCGAGACGTGATCGCGCGGCTCCCCTTTCGGCGCCCTGCCGACCTGCCGGCGGCGGTGGCTGCCGTGGCCGAGGCAGCGCTGCGGCACGCGGTGGTGGCCATCCCCACGGAGACCTTCTACGGTCTTGCCGTGGTGCCCCACGACGCGGTGGCCGTGGCCCGGCTCTTTGCCGCCAAGGGGCGCCCTGCTGAGAAGGCGCTGCCGGTCGTGGCAGCAAACCTCGAACAGGTGGATTCGCTCGTCGTCCTCCCCCGCCGCCTGGCCGAGCGGCTCGCAAAAGTGTGGCCGGCGCCGCTGACGGTGGTGTTGCCGCGCCGCGCGGCGGTGGCGTGGCAGGCCGAGACCCTGGCCGTGCGCATCCCCGCCCACCCCCTGCTGCGGCTGCTGCTGGCCCGCCTGGGGCCGCTCACCGCCACCTCCGCCAACCCCAGCGGCACCCCACCCCCCACCCTGCCGGAGCAGGTGGAACGCACCCTGGGGGAGGGGGTGGAGCTGCTCCTGGACGGTGGGGTTACACCCGGCGGGGCCCCATCGTCCCTCGTGGATTTTTCCGTGTCTCCCCCCATCCTCTTGCGCCAGGGGAAGTTCCAGGTGCCGGTGGAGTGGGGTGTGAAGCTCGGGTGAAATTTCCACAGAAACTGTGGAAAACCCTGTGAAAAACTCTGTTGAATTGCGGCCAAGCCCCCCTGGTACAAGGGCTTATGCGACGTGCACTGAACCGTGTGCGTGCGTCTAACGTCTTGCATACGTTGGGTTTCTATTTTGAGAGGGGGTTCGCGACACTTCCGCGCTGGGGGCGGCAGGTGGTCTTCCACAGGGTGCAGTCCGACACCAACTTACGGGGGGGCTGGGGCGGTGCCCGAGCGCTAAGTGGAAGTGGCCGCCCTAAGCCGCGCCCTTCCCCCTCCCCAGCGGCTGTGCTAGCGTTCTCCTTCTGCGGAGGTCGGGAGGATGCGCGAGGAAACGATTGGCGATGTTGGCCCGCGCCTGGGAGAGCGGGTGTTCGTAGCGGACACGGCCACGCTCGTTGGCGACGTGCAGCTGGAGGAGGATGTGAGCGTCTGGTTCGGGGCGGTGCTGCGGGCCGACCTCAATTCGATTCGCGTGGGGCCCCGCAGCAACATCCAGGACGGCGTGGTGATTCACGTGGACGAGGGGGACTTCCCGGCCATCGTGGGCGCGGACGTGACGGTGGGGCACGGGGCCGTGCTCCACGGCTGCCGGGTGGAGGACGGGGCCCTGGTGGGCATGCACGCCACGGTGCTCAACGGCGCTGTCGTCGGCCGGGAGGCGGTGGTGGCGGCAGGGGCACTCGTGCCACCGGGCGCGGTGGTGCCTCCCCGTACCGTGGTGGCGGGGATTCCGGCCAAGCCCCGCGGGCAGGTGGGGGAGGAGGGGGTGGCCGAGATGCGGCGGGGGGTGGCTGTGTACCTACGCCTCAAGGACCGGTACCGGGCTGCCGGGCTCGCGGCAGGGGGGAGGTGAGCGTGATCCAGCGACCGCGCGGCACGAGAGATTTGCTCCCTCCTGAAGCCCGGCTGTGGCAGGCGGTGGAGGCGACGGCCCACGAGGTGTTCGGGAGCTTTGGGGCCGAGGAGATCCGCACGCCAATCTTCGAAGCCACCGAGCTGTTCGTGCGATCGGTGGGGGAAACGACCGATATCGTCCACAAGGAGATGTACACCTTCAGCGATCGCAAGGGCCGGTCGCTTTCGCTGCGCCCGGAGGGAACGGCCGGTGTGGCCCGGGCCTGGATCGAGAACCGGCTGGAGGATCGCTCCCACCCCCTGCGCCTCTACTACATCGGGCCCATGTTCCGCTACGAGCGGATGCAGCGCGGCCGCTACCGCCAGTTCGCCCAGATTGGACTGGAGATCCTGGGCGCCGATTCGCCCCTCGCCGATGCGGAGCTACTCCTGGTTCTGCACGAGTTCCTCACCCGCCTCGGCTTTCAGGACCTCCTGGTCCACCTCAACAACCTGGGCGATCCCGAGGACCGACCACGCTACCTGGAGGCCATCCGCACGACCCTCCGCCCGTACCGGGGCGACCTCTGCACCGACTGCCGGAGGCGTCTGGACGAGAACCCGCTGCGGGTGCTCGACTGCAAAGTCCCACGCTGCCAGGAGCTGGCGGCTGCCGTCCCGCCGGTGGGGGAGGTGGCCTCCGAGGCCTCGCGTCGGCACGTGGGGGAGGTGGAGGAGCGCCTTTCCGCGCTGGGGATCCCCTTTGTCCGCAACCCGCTCCTGGTGCGGGGCCTCGATTACTACCTGCGCACGGTGTTCGAGGTGGTTTCGCCGGAGTTGGGGACCGGTGCCGTCCTTTGCGGCGGCGGCCGCTACGATCGCTTGATTGCCGACCTGGGGGGGCCAGCCATCCCGGGAACGGGGTTTGCCATTGGCGAGGATCGCCTCGTGGAGGTGGTACCGGAGCACTTCCGGCAGCAGGTGCTGGCCCGCCCCCGACTCTACCTCATCCCCCTCGGCGACGCGGCGTGTGGCAAGGTGCTGGAGCTGTCCCGCCAGCTGGTACGGGCGGGAGTCCCCCTCGAGCTGGAGCTGGGTGGCCGCTCGTTGAAGGCGGCGCTGCGCCGCGCCGACCGCGACGGTTTCCGCGCTGCGGCTATCCTGGGCGAGGCGGAGCTGGGCAGGGGGGTGGTGACGGTCCGCAACCTGGGCACGGGCGAGCAGCAGCAGGTGGACACCTCACGCTTGGCCGCGTGGTGGTTCGATCGGATCGCCCAGCAGCACTGAGGAGCTGGCCGGCCTTGGGCAGCCAGCCTTCACACGCGCACGATGAAGCGCAGCGCGGCCATGTGCTCCACCTCCACGAGCCGGTTCTTCACCGTGGGGTCGGCAAGTTCCGAATTGCCACCCGAGACGATACCCCGGCGAGCCGGCTGGAAATCGAGGGCCTTCATGGTGGTGATGTCGAAGACGATGCGGAAGAAGTAGTTCATCGTCCAGTTGAGGCCGACGGTGAACTCGCGGACATCGCCGGATCCCTGGAGCACCGCCGCAGCAACCGAGTTCCCCGCTCCCACACCACCGGGGAGCGTAGGGGGGAGCTGATCCGTGCGGTAGCCCTCCACGCGGGTCGAGTCGAACAGTTGGGCATCGGTGGTGGTGGTGGCGTAGCGCGCCAGGATCTCCCACGCTCCCCGTCCCGTGCCCTTGCCGGTGAACGGCGCCAGGGGTGCGGGTTGGCGCCAGCCGAAGGCGTCGAGGAGCTTGCGCTCGCCGGTGAGGTAGAAGCTGCCCCACACGGAAAACGAGCGAATCGCGCCGCTGCGGGTGAGCACTGCTTCCCGGCGCACGCGGGAGGAACCAGTGAGGTAATCGTGGTAGACGACAATCCCGTCGTAGGAGGTCTCGAGCCACTCGGCGCTCACGGTGAGGGGGCCCGCCAGGTAGTGGGCCTCCAGGCCGAGGCGGGTGCGGGAATCGATCTCGGCGGTGACCAGATCGCTGCTGCGACCGTCGCTGCCGATGACCTGTTCGGTGCGCCAACGCCAGGTGAGCGATTCGTAGGTGGGGGCCACGAGTCCGCGGGTCTCAAAGCGCCGGGTGGGCGCGGAGGTGAGGGAGCGGGTGGCTTCGGCTGCAAGGTGAAGCCCCTCGAGGGCGCTGTTTTGGCGCTGCTTGAACGGCTGGTAGAAGAGCCGCACCGCCACGTCCTTGTGGTCGTCAATGTCGCCCTTGGCCCCTTCCACGTCCACGCCGGTGCCGTTGTACACCCCGAGCTGGTAGGCGAGGGTGGCATCGGCCAGGTTGCCCCAGAGCATGAGCCCGCGGTCGAAGAACGGGTAGACCGGCTCGGCGCTGGGTCGCTCGATGAAGTTCAACTGGTTATCCAGGGTGAGCCACTGGGTGGAGAAGGGCACCTTCATCTGACCGATGCGGAGGTTCACCGCCCCGCCCCGACCCAGGTCCAGGTAGGCGTTGCGGATGTAGGGGCTGTCCTCCAGGGCTGCCTGGATCCGCACCGCCATGAAGTCGTCCATCTTGGCGTTGAAGTCCAGGCGGGCGCGGCGGAGATCGAAGGAGTCGGGCGCCACGCTGTCGCCAAAGTAGGAGCGGCTGTCGAGCTGGAAGCTGGCGCCCAGCCGCAGTTCGTTCGCCCCGTCGGCGGTGCGCAGCACGAAGCCGTTGCTGAACACGCCTTCCAGCGGCACGCCCTGGGACGGCTTTGCCTTCCCGGGGGGTGCCTCCCCCTTGGCTGGAGCGGAGGTGGCCGGGGGCTTTGGGGCAGCGTTCTGGGTCTGGGGGTCGCCCTGGGCCGAGGCCAGGGTCGTCGTGACGAGGCAACACACGACGGCGCAAGCCGTCCAAAAGGTGAGACGGTTCATCGCTACCTCCCATGGCGGGGCGAGCTTTCTCTGCCCCTGCCAGGTTAGCCGCTGGCGGGCTGCAGCGGTTGGGATCGGCGCGATCCAAATCCGGCGGTGGGCGGCGTGCTGGGGGGGACCGACGCACCGGGCCGCGGCCTTCGGCATCGGCGGAAAGGCTAGCACACCTTAGCTGGCGGCACGCGCGTGCCGCTGCCCGTTGCCCCTTCTGCGCTACCATAGCAGCGGAGCTGCAAGGAGGATGACTTTCCCCCGAGGCTTGGACGCTCGCTCCCTGCTGCGGGCCCTCCCCTGGCTGCTGCTGCCAGCGGCCATGGCGAGCGCTCCGCTCCACGCCCCAGCCCCCCTGCGCTTTGCCCTGGGCGGGGCGGCACTGGTGCCGCTGGCGGGGGTGCTGGGGGTGGCCACCGAGCAGCTCGCGGCCCGGCTCGGACCCGTAGCGGCCGGACTCCTCAACGCCACCTGCGGCAACGCCGCCGAGCTCATCATTGCGATTCTCGCCCTGCGCCGGGGCCTGGTGGCAGTGGTGCAGGCGTCCCTCTCCGGCTCGATTATTGCCAACCTGCTGTTGGTGCTGGGGGCCGCGCTGTTGGCGGGTGGCCTCCGCCGCCCCGTGCAGCGCTTCTCCGCCCTGGCGGCGGAAAGCCAGTTGGGCTCGCTGGCGCTGGCCGTGTTTGCTCTCTTGCTGCCGGCTGTGTTCTTCCACCTGGCGAGCCTGGCGCATCGCGAAGAGCTGGCCTGGCCGCTGTCGCTGGGGGTGGCGGTGGTGCTGCTGGCGGTGTACGCGGCAGCGCTGCTCTTTTCCCTCCGAACCCACCGCCACCTGGTGGGTGCCGGCGAGGGGGGGCGAACCCCCACCTGGAGCACCCGCCGGGCGGTGGTGGTGCTCCTTTTCGCCGGTGGGGCCACCGCGGCAGCTTCGGAGGTGCTGGTGGGGAGCGTGGAAGAGACGGCGCACGCCCTCTCCCTGGGGCCGGTGTTCTTGGGCGTGGTGGTGGTCGCCATGCTCGGTAACGCGGCGGAACACGCTGCGGCCGTCTTTCTCGCGTGGCGCGAGCAGATGGACGCAGCCATCTCCGTATGCCTGGCCTCGTCGCTGCAGGTGGCCCTCTTCGTCACACCTGTGCTCGTGCTCCTCTCGCTGCCGCTCGGCCACCCCATGACCCTGGTGTTTTCCGCCGTCGAGGTGATGGCTGTGGCCATGGCCGTGGCGCTGGCGGGTCTGGTCATATTGAACGGCGAGAGCAACTGGCTCGAAGGCGTGCAACTGCTGGCCCTGTACGTCATCCTTGCGGTGTGCCTGGCGCTCCTGCCGCCGGGCGAGGCGCTGCGGCCCTTCTAACCGTGAGCTCCTCGTGGCGGCCGAGTCGGATCGTTTCGGGCGGCCAGACCGGCGTGGATCGTGCCGCCCTGGACGTGGCCCTGCACCTGGGGATTCCGCACGGGGGTTGGTGCCCGCGGGGGCGACGGGCGGAGGACGGGACGATCCCAGCCCAGTACCAGCTTTCCGAGACCCCCTCCTCTCGGTACGCGCAACGGACGGCGTGGAACGTCCGGGACAGCGACGCCACCCTGGTGCTGTGCAGCGGTCCCCCCCGGGGTGGCACCGCGCTCACCGTGCGCATGGCCCGCTCCCTGGCACGCCCCTGTCTCGTGGCGGATCCTGCCGATCTGGCCGCCGCCGCATCCCTCCGCCACACCCTTGCGGCGCTTGCGGTCCAGCGCCTGAACGTAGCCGGGCCGCGCGAGTCGCAACACCCCGGTATTGGCGCGCAGGCTCTTGCCTTCCTCCTGGCGCTCCTGGAGGCGGAGCCGGCACAGGCCGCTGGCGCAGCTAGTCGATGACCTGCGCCGGCAGGAACACGGGATCGCCGGTCAGGTTGTCCACCACCGACGCGTAGGCGAAGAACCGCGCTCCCGAAGTGGTAGTGGAGAGGGAGATGTAGCCATCCTCCACGGCGCTTGACGTCACCTCTTCGAAGACCTTGTCGATCTGCCGGAACTCGAAGGGTTTCAATTCGTACGTTTTGGCACCCATGAGGAAGCCGGTGCTGGTGTAGAAGAGGGCGTCAATCGTGATGGTGGCTGGGCTGGCGTTGACCAGGCCCAGGTTGGTGCGGTAGCCGCTCGCGAGGGTGGGGTCGTGGGCGAGCTGGATGAGGCGAGCGTGGGAGCCCGCGTGGATAGCCAGCGCCCGCTGCACGGCCGGCACGTACTGCCCGTAGGTCCCGTGGCTGGTCTGGTTGTACGTGCGAGAGGCAGCGATGAGCGAACCGCTGATGGGGATGATGCGCAGGGCAGCCGCGCCGGTGAAGGAGAAGAGGCTTGCCAGGATGTCGTTGTAGCGGGCCGTGCGGCGGGCAGCGAGGGTGAGCGTGACGGTGGTCGGCTCGGAGTTGTCCTCGTTGCGCGCCAACAGCTGGATGGCAAATTCGGCGCTGTCCAGGCCGGTGTTGTGCACCTCCACGTCGGTCCGCCACTGCGTCCCCTGGTACCCCTGGAGGTGGGCGGCGGTGGCAATGTAGAGGTGGTTTTCCGTGGGCAACTCGTTGATGGTCACGGTTACCTCTCCGGAGACGTCGGCCCCGGAGATCTTGCCCTGGCCCTTCACCTGGTAGGTGCCAGCTGCGGCGTAGGCGTGCTCCACCTCGCTGCAGCCGCCAAAGAGATCGCAGTAACTGCTGTGCGTCACCGAGGCCGTGGTGCGATCGCCAAAATCGAACGTCACCCAGTCCCCAGGGTTGAACACCGCGGGTCGGAAGGTGAAGACGATGACCTCACCCGCGAGGGCCGTTGCCTTGGAGGGAGTGATCGTGAGCCCTGCTGCTGCCGTGGCGCGGGCCGTCCCCGCCCCCAGCAGCAGGGCGCACCCCAGAACCAAACTCCAACGTGCCATGCCTCGCATGCCTCACCTCCTGTTCCGCCCCTCCCTGCCCTCGCCGATTGTAGGTGGCTTTGGGTCCATCGCCAAATCTCGGCTGCCGCTGCCGTGCCGCAGCCCTCCACCCCAGGGTCCCGCAGGCTCGTGCTAGACTTCACAACCGCAGCGCCCGGCATCCTGCCGGTCTTCCCGGCGGGTGCGGAGGTCTCCGTGGAGCGCATGGTCTACCTGGACAACGCAGCCACCACCTTTCCCAAGCCCGACTCGGTGCACGAATCCATGAACTCCTTCTACCGCCACTACGGCGTGAACCCGGGGCGAACCGGTTGCGACATGGCCCTCAAGGCCGAGGAGATGATCCACTCCACGCGCAGGCGCCTGTCCGACCTGTTCAACCCCAGCCTGGTGCAGCGGGGCGCACGGAAGGACCCCAACCGCCTCGTCTTCACGGCCAACGCCACCCACGCGCTGAACCTCGTGATCCAGGGGACGCTCCAGGCTGGCGACCACGTGGTCACCACCGCCACCGAGCACAACTCCGTCATCCGCCCCGTCAACCACATGGGCCGTCGCGGCGTGACCGCCACCTTCGTGAAACCAGACGGCGAGGGGTACGTGGACCCGGAGGCCATCCGCCGTGCCATCACCCCCAGGACCCGGCTCGTGGTGGTCAACCACGCCTCCAACGTCATCGGCGTGGTGCAGGACCTCCCAGCCATTGGCTCCGTGTGCCGGGAGGCGGGGGTGCCCTTTGCCGTGGACGCGGCCCAGACCGCCGGGGTCCTGCCCATCGACATGGCGGCGTGGGGGATCAGCTTCCTGGCCTTCACCGGCCACAAGGGGTTGTTTGGCCCCACCGGCACGGGCGGGCTGTGCGTGGCGGATGATGCAGAGATCACCGCCACGGTCTTCGGGGGCACCGGCGTTCGCTCGGCGTACCCCTACCACCTGGAGGAGTACCCGTACCGGCTGGAAGCTGGCACCTTGAACCTGCTGGGTATTGCCGGCTTGGCGGCAGGTCTGGACTTCATCGAGTCCCGCGGCCGAGAGGCAATCCTGGCCCACGAGCTGGCCCTCCTGGAACGGCTCCAGGAGGGGATCCGAGGGGTGCGCGGGATCACCATCCACGGCACGACCCGTCTCGAGCGGCGGGTGGCGGTCTGCTCCCTCACCGTGGCGGGCTACGATCCTTCCGACGTGGGTACGATGCTGGACGTGGACTACAACATCCTCACGCGCACCGGCCTGCAGTGTGCCCCCTTGATCCACGAGCACCTGGGCACGAGTCCGCGCGGGACCGTGCGGCTGTCCATCGGACCGTTCAACACCACGGCGGACATCGACCACGCCGTCACGGCCCTGAGAAGGATCGCTGCGAGCCGCAACTGACGCACACGGCAGGGACGCCCTGCAATGCTATAGTGCCGCCAGGTGGCGGTTGGTCGCCGGCGGTGAAGGCTGCGGTGCGGCCAACGCCGAAAGGGGTGTATGGACCTGCCCATCCGCCGGCTGCTGCGCCCCAGGGATCCGGAGGAGGCGGTCGAACTGCTCGCCCGCTACCCTGGCGCGCTGCCCGTGGCGGGTGGTACCGATCTCGTCGTGCAACTCCGCAGCGGCAAGGTGTCCGCCGAAACGCTGGTGGATCTTGGGGGGGTGGGGCTCGAGGGGATCGCGGAGGGCGCGGAGGGGTTGGTGATTGGCGCCGCCACCACCATGGACGCCATTGCTGCTGATGGCCGCATCCGCGCCGGCTGGCCCGCCCTGGCGCAGGCGGCCTCGCAGGTGGGCGCCTGGCCGATCCAGTGCCGCGCCACCCTGGGCGGCAACCTGGCCAACGCCTCGCCGGCCGCCGACACCGCCCCGCCCCTGCTGATCGCCAACGCGCAGCTACGCCTGCTCTCGTCTCGCGGCACCCGCCTGGTGCCCCTGGCGGAGTTCTTCCTCGGCCCTGGGCGCAGCGTCCGGACGCCAGAGGAAATCATCCTCTCGGTCACCCTCCCCCCGCGCACGCTGCCTGCCCACGCCACCCTCTACGAGCGCTTCACCAAGGTGGGGCCGCGCCGGGAGCAGATCATCTCGGTGGTGAGCCTCGCCGCTCGCCTCGTCGTGGCAGGCGACGGGAGTGTGGGCGAGGTGGCGCTGGCCGTGGGGGCGGTGGCGCCAACCCCCCGGCGCGCCCGTCGAGCCGAGGCGGTCCTGGCAGGGCGGCGCCTCACCGGCCCCGTGCGCCGGGACGCCATCGCTGCCCTCCAGGAGGAGTTGGCCCCCATCGACGATGTGCGTGCCCCAGCCTGGTACCGGCGGGTGGCGGCGGCTGTGCTCCTGGACCGGTTCCTCGCCGAGGTGGCAGGTGGCTGAACCGGTGCGCGTGCGGCTGCGGCTCAACGGCGAGCTGCGCGAATTCTCGGTGCCGCCGGGGCGGCGCCTGCTGGATCTCCTGCGGGAGGACGCGGGGCTGACGGGCACCAAGGAGGGGTGTGGGGCCGGGGAGTGCGGCGCCTGCACGGTGCTCCTCAACGGTCGGCCGGTCACCTCGTGCCTGGTGCTGGCGGCCTCCTGCGACGGGTGCGAGGTGACCACCGTGGAGGGTCTCCTGGCCGCCACTGGCGAGCCCCACCCCGTGCAACGGGCCCTCGTGGAAGCGGGGGGAGTGCAGTGCGGTTTCTGCACGCCGGGATTGGCAGTGACCGGCGCGGCCATCATCGCCCGCGGCGTGGGTAAAGCACCGGAGCGCTCGCGCCTCATCTCCGGCAACCTCTGCCGCTGTACGGGCTACCTCACGGTGCTGGAAGCCTTGGAACGGGCTGGAGGAGCGGCCGATGGCGCCGAGTGAGGGCGCTCCCGGGCTCCCTCGCGCTGAGGCGCTCCCGCCGACGGGGCACCACCCCCGCCCCGACGCCTGGGGGAAGGTGTTGGGCCAGACTCGCTACGTGGGGGACCTGTCGCTACCCGGCATGCTGCACGCGGCGCTGGTGACGAGCAATCGGGCCTCGGCGCGGGTGCGCGCGCTGGAGCTTTCCGCCGCCCGCTCCCTCCCCGAGGTGGTGGCGGTGCTCACCGCTGCCGATGTCCCCGGCGCCAACTCCGTCGGCGTGATCTTCCCCGATCAGCCGCTCCTGGCCGTGGATCGGGTGCGCATGGTGGGGGAACGGCTGGCGCTGGTGGCAGCCCGGTCGCGCGAAGCTGCAGCCGCCGCCGTGGGGGCGGTCCGGGTCGAACTGGATCCCCTCCCCTCCGTGCACGACCCGGTGGCGGCCCTGGCTCCCGGCGCGCCGCTGGTCCACGAGGGGGGGAACCTGATCCGCACGTTCCAGGTGGTGCGCGGCGACGTGGCCCGCCACTTTCGGCGCGCCACGGTGGTGTTCGAAGCCGAGTACCGTATCGGCGGTCAGGAGCACGCCTACCTGGAGCCGCAGGGTTGCCTGGCCGTGCCCGAGGGGAGGCAGCGCGTCACGGTGTACGCCTCGTGCCAATGTCCCTTTTACGTGCAGCAGGCGGTGGCGCGGGTGCTGGGCCTTTCGCTGGCCGCGGTGCGGGTGATCCAGACCCCCACGGGGGGTGGGTTCGGTGGCAAGGAGGACTACCCCTCCGAGCCGGCCGCCTGCGCTGCCCTGCTGGCGTGGCACACGGGTTTGCCGGTGCGGCTCGTGTACTCCCGCGAAACGGACATGCAGCTCTCCAGCAAGCGCCACGCCATGGTGGTGCGCCACCGCTGGGGCGCCGATGGCGCGGGCAAGCTGTGCTTTGCCGAAGTGGAAACGTTCATGGACGCTGGCGCGTACGTTGGCCTCTCCACGGTGGTGGCGGAGCGCGCCAACGTTTCCGCGATCGGCCCCTACCACGTGCCGGCGGTCCGGGTCCGCACCCACGTGGTGTACACCAACAACCTGTTCGGTGGCGCTTTCCGCGGCTTCGGTGCCCCCCAGGTCACCGTGGCTGGCGAAGCCACGATGGACGCCCTCGCCCGCCGGCTGGGCCTCGACCCGGTGGAGTTCCGTCGGCGCAACGTGCTGGACGACCGGCGCCGCACGACCTGCACCGGGACGAGGCTGGAGCGCCCGGTACTGGCCCGCCAGTGCCTGGAGCGAGCGGTGGAGCTGGCAGCCACCACCCCCCCTGTGGCAGCTGGCCGCGGTGAGAAGGTAGGCACTGGGGTCGGCCTGGTGCTGTACGGCTGCAACTTGCACCACGGCGGGCAACGCCTCGACCGCTCCTCGGCGGTGGTCATCCTCCAGCCCGACGGCTCAGTGGTGGTGCGGGTGGGGTTGACCGAGATGGGCCAGGGGCTGCTGGTGGCCGTGCAAACCGTGGCCGCGCAGGCGCTGGGGGTGCCCCCGGAGGCGGTGGAGGTGTGCCTGCCGGACACCTCCACGGTGGCGGATTCGGGTCCCACGGTGGCCTCGCGGGGGGCGCTGGCGGCGGGTCGCGCCGTGCTGGACGCGGTGCGGCGCCTGCGCCGCCGGCTCGATCCCGTGGCGGCCGAACTGCTCCACTGCCCCCCGCGCCAGGTGGAGCTGTTGGGAGGGCACGCCCGGGTGCGGGGCGAGCCGGAACGGGCCGTGCCGATCGCCCAGGTGGCGGCGGAGATGGCGGCACGGCGCATCGAGGCCATCGCCACCGGATGGTACCGCTCGCGCCCCCGTCGCTTCGATGCGGCGAGCGGCCAGGGCGGCGCCTACGACTTTTACGCGGTGGCCTGCCACCTGGCGCAGGTGGTGGTGGATGCCGAGTTGGGGCTCGTGCGGGTGGCGCGCGTGGTGGCGGTCCACGACGTGGGGCGGGTGCTGCACCGCCCGGCGCTGGAGGGCCAGATCCACGGCGGCATCGTGCAGGGGATGGGGTGGGCAACCTCCGAGCGGTTGGCTGTGCGCGAGGGCCGCCTCGAGAACCCGAGCTTCACCGACTACGTAATCCCCACGGCGAGCGATGCACCCGTCGTGGAGATTGAGGCCATCGAAGGGGCGGCGGGGCGCGGACCCTGGGGGAGTAAGGGGATTGGCGAGCCGTCGCTGATCCCCACGCCGGCCGCGGTGCGCAACGCGGTGTGCGACGCCTTGGGCATCGAGCTGTTCGAGCTGCCGCTCGTGCCGCCAGTGATCGTCGCGGCCCTGGGTCAACGCCACCCCTTTGCTTGGCTGAGGGAGCAGCCAGCCGACGAGGGGGTTGGTGTCCGCTGAGGTGCCCGTGGGCCACGGGTCGTTCGTGCTGGAGCAGCAGTTCCTGCCGGCCCCGCAACCGGCCAAGAGCCGCATCCTCCTGGGAACGCTCCTCATCGTCTTCACCCTGGCGGCCGCGGTGATCGGCGCCGCCGCGGTGTGGCTCCCGCACCGCGTGGCCTACCGGACCGGCCCCCAGGGGGTGACGGTGGTGCTGGATCGGGGAGTGTGGGTGCGGGAGCGCCGCTTCTCCCGGGAGCAGGTGGCGGGGATCGAGGCGGTGGAGCTGCCGCCCGGTAGCAAGCGGGTGGGCACGAACCTGCCCGGCTACTGCGTGGGAACGTTCGTCTACCGTGGCCTCGGCAGTGTGTGGCAGGCGGGGAACTGCTCCCGCTCGGCGGTGCTGCTGCGCCAGCACGGCGAGCCGGAGCGCGTTGTCCTCACCCCCCAGGACCGGGCCGAGTTCCTGGCGGCGTGGGCGGAGGGTCAAAGCGCCTCCTTCCACCCTGCAGCGGTACCGGCGGACGGAGTATGGTTGGGGCTGAAGCTCCTGGTCCTCCTGCCGCTACCGGCGCTCTTGGTGCTGCCGCTGCTCTTCTTGGTGGCGCCGGCCAAGCTCCGCTACGCAGTGGGGGGAGGTTGGCTCGAGGTGCGCACCGTGTTCGGACGGCGGCGCTTTGCCGTGGCGGGGGCGACGGCCCGCCCGATCCGGCCCGGGCGGTGTTTCAAGGTGATGGGAAGTGCCTTCCCCGGCTACTACACGGGATCGTTCCGCCTGGATGGGGTCGCCACCAAGGTGTACGCCACCTCGTTGCGGGAGGGTGTGCTCGTGGCGGGGCAGCAGCGCGTTTTCGTGACCCCCGCCGACCGCGCGAGTTTCCTCGCCGCCCTCTCGGAGCAAGGGGCGAGTGTGGACAAGGGCGAGCTGTCCGTCTGACAGCTTGGGTGGGACAGCGACGAGCCCGGCACTCCCTGGGCCGGGGGCGAGCGCAGCGCCAGCCCGGCAGCGCCCAGGAGTCAGCGCGGCCAATCTGCCGCGTTCACCGCTGTCACGGTAGGCTGGACGAGAAGGGCAGCAGCGCTCCGCTGCTCCTGCCTACACCGCAAACAGGGCGGCTACCGCTTCGAGATCCGGCGGGATAGGCGCTGGCAAGCACAGGCCGCGGGCTGCTGCCGGTACGTCCTTGAGGCCCGAGCCGGTGACCAGGAGCACGGTGCGCTCGCTGGGCTGGACCAGCCCCTCGGCGAGGGCCACCTCCAGCCCCGCCAGCACCGCCGCCGCCGCCGGTTCGGCGAATACACCGGTGGCCGCCGCGAGGCGGCCGATGGCGGCCACGATGGCGTCATCGCGCACCGTCACGGCACCCCCGCCGGAGGCGCGTAGAGCGGCCAGGGCCAGGGCGCCGTTGCGGGGCGTTGCCACCACCAGGGAGTCGGCGACGCTGGCGGCACCCGGGTGGGGGGCGACGCTTGCCGCCCCGCTGCGCACTGCCCGCGCTATGGCGGCCGAACCTTCCGGTTGCACGGCCACGAGGCGGGGGTGGCGGGAGAGGAGGCCAGCGCGGCACAGGTCGGCGAACCCTTTGGCAAGACCGGCAAGGATCACCCCGTCGCCCACCGGCACCACCACCACCTCGGGTGGCTCCGGCGCCAACTGCTGGGCCACCTCCAGGGCCACCGTCTTCTTCCCCTCGATGGTGAAGGGGTTGAAGGCAGTGTTGCGGTTGTACCAGCCGAACCGCTCGCAGGCGGCGAGGCACAGTTCGAAGGCATCGTCGTAGCTGCCCGCCACGCGCACGAGGCGGGCGCCCAGGGAGGCGATCTGCACGAGCTTTGCCTGCGGGGCGGCTGCCGGTACGAAGACGACGGCCTCGAGACCAGCGGCGGCGGCGAGGCAGGCGAGGGCAGAGGCGGCGTTGCCGGTGGAGGCGCAGGCCACCGTGTCGAACCCGTACTCGCGAGCCTTCGCGACCACCAAGAGGGAAGCCCGGTCCTTGGTGGAGCCCGAAGGGTTACGGGAATCGTCCTTCACCCACAGGTGCGGCATGTGGAGCACGGCCCGCAGGCGGGGCACCGGCAGGAGGGGGGTGCCGCCCACCGGGAGGGGGGGCAGCGAGGCGGGGGAGGCCAGGGGCAGCCACTCGCCCAGCGCCGAGGGTTCGGCAAACCCTGTGGCGGGGAAGGTGGTGGGGAGGGATGCCAGCTCCAGCTGGAGCACCCCCCGGGTGGCCCCGCCCCGCACCTGAGTGCGCGCGCAGCGGGGGCACACGTAGCGGACGGCGCCCTCCGGGTAGGAGGCACCGCACTCGCTGCACAGGAAGGTGAACGCGGCCATCGCGCCTACTCGTCCTTCTCCCAGCACCGCCCGACGCCTTGCCGCGCGACCTGCCTACCGCCGGGGGACGTGGCGCCCATGGGCGCTCACATCGTCAGCGCCATGAGCGCCTTCTGCACGTGCAGCCGGTTCTCGGCCTCGTCGTAGAC
>Ga0068707_1000543_pt1 | contig 24912 bp, 18 predicted proteins | sample YNPNPMetaG_FD_66600 | JGI IMG/M metagenome (GOLD analysis project Ga0068707, IMG submission 66600) | Anoxygenic and chlorotrophic microbial mat microbial communities from Yellowstone National Park, USA - YNP NP MetaG | ecosystem: Environmental > Aquatic > Thermal springs > Hot (42-90C) >... | reverse complement strand
CGGAGGAGGAGGCCATGAACCGAGCGACGAGGGTGCTGGTGCTGGTAGCGGTGGCGGCGTTGGGGGCGCAGTGCCGGACGGGACAAATGACCGGCACGATGGTGCCGCAGGCGGACCAGGTGTCGGGTGCGTCGGAGGGGTCGGGCGCGCCGGAGACGAGCGACGGGTCGTCGGAACGCACGAGCCGGGCGACAGAGACCGGTGGATCGCCTTACCGGACGGCCGAGTGGACCTCGGGGACGAAGTACACGGCCTGCCCCCATGCCCTGTGCGCCTCGCGGCAGGCGCCGGCGGGCGCGTCGATTCGCGGCTGCGAGGCGGGGGCGGCGCCGCCGGCGGAACCGGAACCGTTCCACTTCCCCGAGGAGTACATGGACAACCGGTGCAACGACGGCAGGGACGGTTTCGCGCAGCAGACGCGTTCGTTCGCCGCCGCGGTGCCGCCGGCCCAGCCCGTGATGATCGCGCCGGCCCCGTCGGGGCCCGTCGGGGGGAACGGCCACCGGGGGGCACCGAGGAGCATGGCGTCGGTGCCGCCTTCGTCGGGAGCCGTCGTGAGGAGCGCCGGCCGGGCGGCGCCGAGGGCGGCGGAAGAAGCGTTGTTCGAGGGTCTGGCGGACGCCGACGAGGTGGTCGTGCTGGAGCGGGCCGAGGCGGAAGCTGCGGCGGCCGACGACGACGGCCGGGGCGACGAGGCGGCGAGCGGGGCGGCGGCGCGGCCGACGCAGGGCACGCTGACCGCGAGGAAGGCCGACGGCTCCGAGGCTGGCGAGTTCCCGCTTCGGCACACCGAGGTCACGGCGGAGGTCTCGGGCTACATCGCCAAGACGCTGGTGGAACAGCGGTACACCAACCCGTTCCGCGAGGTGATCGAGGCGGTCTACACCTTCCCGCTGCCGACGATGGCGGCGGTCAACGACTTCGTGATGGAGGTCGGCGAGCGGAAGATCGTGGGGATCGTGCGGCCGCGGGAGGAGGCCGAGCGGATCTACGCGCAGGCGCGGGCGCAGGGCTACACGGCGTCGCTGCTGACGCAGGAACGGCCGAACATCTTCACGCAGAGCGTGGCGAACATCGAGCCGGGCGGCGAGGTGCGGATCCGGATCACGTACTTCGAGAAACTGATCTACGAGAACAAGCAGTACGAGTACATGTTCCCGATGGTGGTGGGTCCCCGGTACATTCCGGGCGACGTCCGGCCGGCGGCGGGCGATGCGGCGAGTCCGGCCGCATCGGCCGGGGCGGCGCCTCCCGGCGGGGGTGGCACCGCGGCGCCCACCGACCGCGTGCCCGACGCCGACCGGATCACCCCGCCGGTGCTGCGGCCGGGCGAGCGTTCCGGCCACGACATCGGCCTCACCGTGCTGCTCGACGCCGGCCTCGAGATCCGCGAGCTGACGCCGGTGACCCATTGCGTCGACGTCGAGGACATCTCGGCGTCGCGGAAGAAGGTGGTGCTGTCGCCCGCCGATTCGATCCCGAACCGCGACTTCGTCCTGCGCTGGAAGGTCGCCGGCGCCGAGACGCAGTTCGGCGTGCTGGCGCACCGGGGCGAGCAGGGCGGTTTCCTGACCCTGATGGTCCAGCCGCCCGAGGCGCCGACGGACGAGCAGGTGACGCCGCGCGAGATCACGTTCCTGATCGATATTTCCGGTTCGCAGATGGGGTTGCCGATCGCGATCTCGAAGGAGATCGTGCGTCGGGCGCTGGACCGGCTGCGTCCGGAGGACACGTTCAACATCTTCTACTTCGAGAGCGGCAACGGGCAGCTCTGGGAGCGGCCGAGGCCGCGCACGCCGGAGAACGTCGCGGAGGCGAAGCGCTTCGTCGCCAACCTGTGCGGCGGCGGCGGCACCGAGATGCTGGCCGGGCTGCGGCGCGCCCTGCGGGCCGAGCATGATCCCAAGTTTCTCCAGATGTACGTGTTCTTCACCGACGGCTACATCGGCGACGAGGAGGAGATTTTCCGCGTCGTCCGGGAGGAGCGGGGCGAGGCGCGCTTCTTCGTGTTCGGCATCGGTTCGAGCGTCAATCGCCACCTGATTGAAGGGGTGGCGGAGGCGGGGGCCGGCGCGTCCCACATCGTGCTCCCGCGCGACGAGAATCATGCGGCCAGGGCGGTGCAGCGGATGTTCGACCTGATCGATTCGCCGGTGCTGGTGGATGTGACGGTTGACTGGAATGGCCTGCCCGTCGAGGACGTTTACCCGCGCAAGCTGCCCGACCTGTTCGCCGGCCAGACGATCAACCTGGTGGCACGCTACACGCGGGCCGCGGAAGGCACCGCCTATGTGGAGGCGCGCGTGGGTGCCCGGCGCGTGCGGCTCCCGGTGGCGGTGCGGTTGCCGGAGGCCGAGGCGGAACACGCGGCGCTGGCCCCGATCTGGGCCCGCTGGCGCATCGCCGACCTGTCCGACGATCTGGCGGCGGCCGACACCGACGCCCGGCGCGGCGAACTCCGCCGGCAGATCACCGACCTGGCCGTCGAGTTCCGGCTGGTGAGCCAGTTCACCGCGTTCGTCGCGGTCGACGAATCGCGCGTCGTCGGTCACGGCACCCCGCTGCGCATCGTGCAGCCGGTGGAGCTGCCGGAGGGGGTGTCGTACGAGGGGGTGTTCGGCGAGCAGCCGGTGGGCGAGGTGTTCGAGGTGCCGGCGTGGGGGATGACGATCCAGATGTCGCAGAGCGGCCGGATCCGCGTCGGATCCGTGCGGCTCGACTCCCCCGCCGCGCGGGCCGGCGTCGCCGCCGGGGCGACGATCACGCGCGTCGATAACACCCTGGTCCACGACCTCGCGCACCTGGAGGGTCTGGTCCTCCAGGGCGGCCCCACGGTGACGGTGACCTTCGAGCCGGGCGGCGACGTCTCCCTCCCCGCTCCGTAGCCGATCGCGCCGGCTTCGGCGCCCGCGCCGCCCTCGCCCTCTCTTCGGCGTCCCGGCTTCCGGCTTCGGACTTCCGGCCGGACCCGGCCCCGACCCGGCCCCGGAAGGCGGGAGGGGTTCCCGCGGGCGGAGGATGCGGTTGTCAACTGCCACCGCTGGACAGGGCGCTTCCCCGACGAGGAGCGGCAGGGTTTGCCGGCGGAGCTCCGCCGCGGGGCCAGGTCCTCGGCGGCGAGCCTCGTCGAGGGGTGCGCCGGTTGCCCGTGCGGCGTTGCGCGGGTAGGCTTGGTCCGGTGCGGAACGGAGGTGCGGCATGCGAGGAAGGCGAAACGGGAGGGCTCGGGCGACGGCGGCCTGGGCAGCGGCGTGGCTGGTGTTCGGCGCCGGCTGTTCGCCGGCCGACGACGGCGCGCCGGACGCGCGGGACGACGGTGGCGGGTTCGAGGACGGCGATGTCCCCGCGGAGGCCGGCGACGCGCCGGACAGCGAGACGAGCGGTTCCGGCCCGCGGCTGGCCAGCGTGTCGCCGCCGAGCGGCCCGACGGCGGGTGGGACGCTGGTGACCCTGTACGGAGAGAACTTCGCCGCCGAGGCCGTCGCCACGTTCGATGGCCTGCCCTGCACCGGCCTGGTGGTCCACACGGCGCGGCGGATCACCTGCCGCACGCCGGCGCACGCCGCCGGCGCGGTCGACGTGACGGTGGCCCATCCCGACGGCCGGTCGGCGACGCTCGCCGCGGCGTTCGAATACGACGACGCGGCGACGCCGCGGGTCAACTGGTGCATCCTGCACTATCCGACCGAGCTGTGGGTGGAGCCGGATGCGACGGCGGGGCCGATCTACGGCCGGGTCTACGTCGAGTCGGTCACGCCGGGCGCCGGCCGGGGGGAGGGGGTGCGCGGCCAGGTCGGCGTCGGTCTCGCCGGATCCGATCCCGCCGACTGGGCCTGGGCCGAGGCGACGTACAACGTCGACGTGGACGGCATCGTCCCGGGCGACCGGGCGAACGACGAGTACGCGGCGTCGCTGGTGGGACGCGCTGAGGGCGACTACTCCTACGCGTACCGCTTCAGCCTCGACGACGGGGAAACCTGGCTGCTGTGCGACCGGAACGGTTCGGAGGACGGGTTCGACGGCGCGCTGGCCGGGATCCTGCACGTCGGGCCCGCGCCGCGGCCCTCGGTCGCCTGGTGCGCCATCGATCGCCCGGCCACGGCGACGGCCGAGAGGGGGGGCGACCCGATCCCGGTCTTCGGTCGCGTGCACGTGCCGCGCGTCACCGTCGGTGCCGGCGCCGGCGCCGGGGTGAGCGCCGAGCTGGGCCGTGGCGTCGCCGGCGTCGCCCCCGATGCGGCCGGCTGGAGCTGGACCGCGATGACCTACGTCACCGACGTCGACGGCCTGGTACCCGGCGACCTGGCGAACGACGAATATCGGGGAGCGCTCGCCGTGCCCGACGTCGTCGGCGAGTACCCGTACGCGGTGCGCTTCTCGGTCGACGGCGGCGCGACCTGGACCTACTGCGACACCGCCGGACCGATCTACGCCGAGGTCACCGCCGGCCGGCTCCGCGTCACCGAGCCGGGCACGGGACCGCTCGTCGGCTGGTGCAACCTGCAGTGGCCCTCGTCGCTCCGGGTCCCGGCCGGCGCTGCCAGCGAGCCCGTGTACGGCCGGGTCTGGGCCGCCGGCGTCACGCCGGGCGCGGGACGCGGCGCTGGAATCCGCGGCCAGGTCGGTTATGGCAGCCCCTCCGCCGATCCGGCGACCTGGACCTGGACCGAGGCGGACTTCAATGTCGATGTCGACGGCCTCGCGCCGGGCGACCGGGCGAACGACGAATACTGGCAGCGGATCCCGCCGACGACACCGGGCACCTACGCCTACGCCTATCGCTTCACGATGGACGATGGCCGGTCGTGGCGCTACTGCGATCTGGACGGCACGGCGGTGGGCGAGTTCTCGATCGACCAGGCCGGGACACTGACGGTGGAGTAGCCCCTTGCGGTGTCGTGGCGGAGGTCCTCGCCGCCGGCGGGGGGACTCGCGGCGGACAGGCGCCTCTCGCGGATTCCTCGCTACAGGTTGATATTGGAGTACTTGCGCCAGACCTTCCAGGGGCAGGTGCCCGGCGGGACGAACTTGTTGGCGAGCAGGTCGAGCGACCGGTTGATGATCTTGCGCGTGTCACGCGGGTAGATCACCTCGTCCACGCACATCCGCTCGGCCGCCACATACGGGTTCTCGTAGATCTCGCTGTACTCCCGGAGTCGCTGCGCCCGGGTCTCTTCGGGTGTCTTCGACTCCTTGATCTCCTTGGCGAAGATCACGCTGGCCGCTGTCGCCGCGCCGACGATCGTGATCCGCGCGGTGGGCCAGGCGAAGACCAGGTCGGCGCCGATCGACTTGTCGAGCATCCCGTAGTGCGCGCCGGCGTACGATTTGCGCAGCACGATCGAGATCAGCGGCACGGTGGCGTCGGACCAGGCGTAGAGCAGCTTCGCGCCGTGGCGCAGGATCCCCGCCCAGTCGGACTGCGAGCCGATCAGATAGCCGGGGCAGTCGACGAGCGTCACCAGGGGGATGTTGAACAGGTCGCAGAAGCGGATGAACCGCGCCGCCTTGTCGGCGGCGTCGCAGTCGAGAATCCCGCCCGCGACCATCGGCTGGTTGGCCACGATCCCGGTCGGCCGGCCGCCGAAGCGGGCGAAGCCCGTGATCATGTGCCGTGCATGGTACCCCAGCGTCTCCAGGAAGAACCCGTCGTCGACAATCTGCCGGATCACCTCGTACATGTCGAACGGCCGGAACGGCTCGTCCGGCATCAGCGTGTCCAGCGCCGGGACCAGGCGATCCTCCGGGTCGGCGGTCGATTGCCGCGGCGGCTTCTCCTTGTTGCACGACGGGAAGAACGACAGCAACGTCTTGGCCAGGTCAATCGCGTGCTTGTCGTCCTCCGCCACCAGGTGCGTCTGCCCCGACTTGACCGCGTGCGCCTGCCACCCCGACAGCTCCTCCAGGCTGATCTTCTCCCCCGTCTGGGTCTCGACGAACGCCGGGCCGGCGATCCCCATGAACCCAGTGTTCCGGCACTGGATGACGAAGTCCTGCATGATCGGGTGGTAGGCCTGGCCGCCCAGGCACGGGCCGAGCAGCACGGCGATCTGCGGGATCACGCCCGAAGCGAGGTCCTGGGTGTGGAACAGCCAGCCGTAGGACTCCAGCGTGTCCATCCCCTCCTGCAGCCGCGCGCCGCCGGAGTCGTTGAGCCCGATCACCGGCATTCCCTTCTCCATGGCGAACTGGACGCAGGCCGCCTCCTTCTTCCCGTGGAACTCCCCGAAGCTGCCGGCCATCGAGGAGAAGTCCTCGGAGAAGGCCGCCACATACCGCCCGTTGACCTTCCCGTACGCCGTCACCACCCCCTCCGCGGGCACGTTCGCCTTGTCCATCCCGAAGTGCACCGTCCGGTTCCGCACGTGCATCCCGATCTCCGTGTACTCGCCGCCGTCGAACAGGTGCGCCAGCCGCTCCCGCGCGTCGAGCTGGCCTGCCTTCCTCCGCTTCTCGAGCACCTTGGGATCGCCGAGTTGCGTGATGCGCCGGCGACGCTCCTCCAGCTCCTGGAACAGATCCTCGCGAGACTTGTACACGCCACCGGGATAGCGATGCCACTGTGTCATCGGTACGTACCTCCCTCGGCCTGGGGTGCTTAGGGGAAGCGCCGGGCAAAATCAACCCTGCGTCCCGAACCCGGGACGGAAGAAATCGAGGCCGCGCCACGGATCGGCACGGCAGGGAAGGGCGAAAGCTCGGCCTAGGAAGCCGCCGGCGGCTCGGTCGTTCCGGGCTCGGTCGTTCCGGGCCCGGTCGTTCCGGGCTCGGTCGTTCCGGGCCCGGTCGTTCCGGGCTCGGTCGTTCCGGGCTCGGTCGTTCCGGGCTCGGTCGTTCCGGGCTCGGTCGTTCCGGGCCCGGTCGTTCCGGGCCCGGTCGTTCCGGGCTCGGTCGTCGCGGGCTCGGTTGTCGCGGGCCCGGTCGTCGTCTGTTCCTGCGCCGACCCGCACCCCAGGGCCGCAGCCAGCACCACGAACGAGATCCACCGCTTCATGTCTTCTCCTCCTCTCTCCGGCGTCTCGGTGCGCCGGGGACAAACGCTTCATGTGCACGTTGGGCCGAGAAAATCAAGTCCCTGTTGCAAGGCGGCGCAGCGGCAGCCGTGCGGGCCGAGCCATCCGCGCTGTCGGGCTGACGGGGTGCGACCGCCGGCGGCATGCGGTGTCGTTGCGGCGGTCCCGCCGGCGGCTGTAGGATGCGTCGCGGACGAGGGCGCGTCGCGAACGTTTCGGGGCCCGAGTTCCGACGGTGGAGCGGCCGAGCTGTCAACCCCGCTTCGCGAGGCCGCGGACGAGTCGCGCGAGGCGGTTCCGTTTCTGCGGGTGGTGACGATGCGATCGTCTCCGGCACGCGCCGCGCGTTCCCCCAGCGGGTCGAGGGAGCGGTGCGCCGGGATCCGGGCGGGCCGGACCTGCTTGCGCCGTGGCCGGGGCGCATGGTAGGGGGCGGGCATGACACTGCTTTTCGGCGTGTGTCTCGCGGTCGGGGCGGTCACCGTCCTGTTCTCGTTGCTCGCGGGCGGCGACTCCCATGCCGACGCCCACGGCGGGGCGGAGGCGGGCGGGGATGCCGACGCCGTCGCCGGCGGCGGCGGGGAGGCGGCGGGGCACGCGGGCGGCGGCGCGGATGTGCATCCCGGGGAGGTCCACGGGGTCGGCGACTTCTGGCTGCTGTTCCTGTCGATGCGTTTCTGGGTCTTCTTCTTGACCTTCTTCGGGTTGACGGGACTGCTGCTGGAGCTGGCGGGGGCGGGCGAGCTGACGGCGGCGCTGATCGCGGTGACGACGGGCCTGGGGACGGGGTTCGGGGCGGCCTGGGTGTTCCAGCGGTTGCGGGAACAGACGGTGACGAGCCAGGTCAGCCCGGAACAGCTTGTGGGGATGGAGGCGAAGGTGCTGCTGCCGGTGAGCGGACGGGTGGCGGGAAAAGTGCGGCTGCAGCTTGGCGGACAGGTGCTGGACCGGATCGCGCTGCTGGAGGGTCCGGAGGAGCTGGCGCGGGGGGATCGTGCGCTGGTCATCGGGGTGCGGGGGGACAAGTTGGTGGTGGCTCGGGCGCCGACGGCCGCGCTGGGGGAGAGGCGGAACGGCGAGGGCGGTGCGGCGGGATAAGCGGGCCGGCGAGCGTGTGCCGTCGGGAGACGACGCGCGCCGCTCGGTCGGGATGTCGGGAACGCGCGGCGAGGGCCGCGGCAGGGAGGGGCGAGATGGACCAGGCGATCGGGACGGTGGCCGGGGCGATTCTCCCGGCCGCGCTGCGGGTCACGGAGCAGCTGGTGGTCACGGTGGGCATTGCGGCTGCGGCGACGGTGATCGGGCTGCTGCTGCTCAGCTGGATCACGCGCCGGTTTCTCATCATCTGTCCGCCGAACCGGCTGCTCGTGCTGTCCGGCCGGCGCCGCATCACCGAGGATGGCCGTTCGGTGGGCTACCGCGTCGTGGCCGGCGGCCGCGCCTGGCGCGTGCCGGTGGTCGAGACGGCCAGTTTCATGGACATGACGACGATCCCGATCTACGTCGTCGTGCAGAACGCCTACTCCAAGAACTCGATCCCCCTCGAGGTGCATGCGATCGCCAACGTGAAGCTGGCGAGCGACCCGCGGATCGTGATGAACGCCGTCGAACGGTTCCTCGGCCGGGACCGGGCCGAGATCCAACGCGTGGCCAAGGAGACGCTGGAGGGGGCGTTGCGCGGAACGCTAGCGCGGATGACGCCCGAGGAGGTGAACGAGGACCGGCTCAAGTTCGCCGCGGAAATCTCCGACGAGGTCGAGGAGGACCTGGAGAAGCTCGGGTTGCAGGTCGATACGTTGAAGATCCAGAGCGTCTCCGATGAGAAGGAGTACCTCGATTCGATCGGCCGCGTGCGCATTGCCGAGGCGATCAAGCGGGCGGAGATTGCGGAGAGCAACGCGCGCAACGAGGCGAACAAGGAGGCGGCCAATGCCAAGGCGCTGGGCGATGTGGCCCAGGAGCAGGCGCAGAAGGCGATCTTGCAGAAGCAGAACGAGTTGCGGCGGATCCGGGCCGAGCTGGAGGCGCAGGCCGAGTCGGAGGAGAAGAAGGCGGTCGCGGCGGGGGAGGCGGCGCGGGCGACGGCCGAGCAGGAGCTGCAACGCATCCGCTCGGAGCTTGAGAAGATTCGGTTGCAGGCCGACGTGGTCATCCCCTGGGAGGCCAAGAAGTCGCAGCAGGAATACGAGGCGCGGGCGCAGGCCGCGCCGATCGCCGAGAACGGGCGCGCCGTCGGCGAGGCGCTCAAGCTGATCGCCGACGCCTGGCGCGCCGCCGGCCCCGATGCCAAGGAGATCTTCCTGATCCAGCAGCTCGACCAGATCCTCGCCGACGTCGCCGCCCGCCTGCAGCACGTGGCGATCGACGACGTCCAGGTGCTCGACGCCGGCGACGGCCGCGCCCTGCCGCGCCTCGTTTCCGGCTATCCGGCGATGGTCGCCGCCGTCCTCGAGGAGCTCCGGGCTTCCACCGGTGTGGACGTCCCTGCGATCCTCGGCCGCCGTCTGGAGGCGGCCGCCGGCCGCGTGCCGGCGCCCGCGGGAGGTGCGCGATGAACCCTGTCGCCGGCATCACCCCCGCCGTCCTCGGATACGGCCAGGCGATCGGAATCCTCGTCGGCGTCGGTCTCCTCGGCCTGCTGCTGCTGGTCGCTTTCGTCAAGCGGATCCTCAAGATCTGCGAGCCGAACGAGGTCCTGATCTTCTCCGGCGGCCGGCACCGCACCGCCGACGGCCGCCTCGTCGGCTACAAGACGATCAAGGGCGGCCGCAAGCTCCGCATCCCCCTGCTCGAAACGGTCGACCGGATGGACCTCACCAACATGAGCATCGACGTCTCGGTCCGCGGCGCCTTCTCCAAGGGCGGCATCCCGCTCACCGTCCAGGGCGTCGCCAACGTCAAGATTGCCGGCGAGGAGCCGATGCTCGACAACGCCATCGAACGGCTGCTCGGCAAGCGCCGTGAGGAGATCATGACGATCGCCAAGGACACGCTGGAGGGCAACCTGCGCGGCGTGCTGGCGAAGATGACGCCCGAGGAAGTGAACGAGGACAAGATCAAGTTCAGCCAGATGCTGGTGGAGGAGGCCGAGCACGATCTGACCAAGCTCGGCCTGGTCCTCGACACGCTCAAGATCCAGAACGTCACCGACGAGGTCGGCTACCTCGACTCGATCGGCCGCATCAAGACCGCCGAGATCAAGCGCGACGCGCTGGTGGCCGAGGCCCGCGCCCGCGCCGCCTCCACCGTGCGCGACGCCGAGAACCGGCAGGACACCGAGCTGGCCCGGATCGATGCCGAGATCCGGAGGGCGCGCGCCGAGACCGAGCGGCGGATCGCGGACGCGCAGACGAAGAAGGAGGCGATGGTCGCCGAGGCGCGGGGTCAGATCGCCGCCGCAATCGCCAAGGCCCAGGCCGAGATTGAGGTCCAGACGGCGCGGGTCGAGCAGGTCCGCCGGCAGCTCCAGGCCGACGTGATCGCGCCCGCCGCCGCTGCGTGTTCCGCCGCCGAGGCGAAGGCCAAGGGCGAGGCGGCCCGCATCGTCGAGCAAGGGCGCGCTCAGGCCACCGCGCTTTCGGAAACGATCGCCGCCTGGCGCCAGGCCGGTGCCAACGCCCGCGACGTCTTCCTGATGCAGAAGCTCGGCGGCCTCACCCGCACCGTGCTGTCCACGATCGACCACGTCGACATCCACCGCCTGACCCTGCTCGGTACCGGCAGCGGCGCCGGCAACGACGCCCCGCTCGCCGCCCGACTGCTCCTGTTCGCCGAGCAGCTCAAGGCCACCCTGGGCATCGATGTCGTCGAGGCGGTCCGGGCCAAGGTGGGAGCCGTCGCCGCGCCGCCGATCGCCGCGCGCACCACCACCACCTTGCCGAAGCCCTCGCCACCTGCCGCCGGCTGACCCGCCCCGCAAGGGGGTGCCGGAGAAGGCGCCGCGAGTTTCCGACGGGCCGGCGGTCGATCCGCCGGTCGCGAGAAGGCGGAAGGGGGGTGCGGCCGCCGGTCGATCTTGCGGGCGGCGGAACCGTCAGCGGCGTTTCGGCCCCTCCTCGTCCCAGTCGTCGGGCAGCCCCTCCTCGGGTTCCGCCGCGGGCGAGAGCAGGTCGAGCGGCCGGACGGGGTGGATGCGGGGCTGTCCGAGGGGGACGGGGGCGACGGGGGTCGCCTGGGGCCGTCCGAGCGGGACGGGGGCGAGGGGAGGCGCCGAGGGGCGTGCGGGCGAACCGAGATCGAGGACGTGGGGGTCGTAGGGTCCTGGAACCTGGGGGCCGCCCGGCTCCCCGCTGGGGGCGTGCAGGTCCCCCGCGTCCGGCACGTAGGGCTCGGGCTCGTCCAGCGCCGACAGGATGGCGGACGGCGATTCCTCGACCGGCTCGGCCTCGATCGGTTCGGCCTCGAGGGGGGCGGGTTCGATCGGTTCGGCTTCGATCGACTCCGGCTCGTCGGTCTGGTGAGCCGTCGAGTCGTCCTCGACGTCGGGGATTGATTCCTCGGCGGCGGCGCCAGCCGCCGCGCCGCCGTCCGGCGCCAGCCCCAGCAGTTCGGCGGCGATCGCGTCGCCGGAGGCGATGTCGCGGCCGCCCGGAGCGGGCGGGGACGGGACCGGCCGCTCGGGTTCGCGGTCGGCCTGGGACTGGCCGTCGAGCACCACGGGGATCGCCACGTCGGCTCTGGGTGGAGCTGCCGGCCGGTGCGCCACGAAGCCGCGGGGTCGGCGTGCCGTGAGACAGCCGGCGGCCACCGTCAGCGGAAACGGGGAGTCGGACCAGTAGGTGTCGATCATCTGGCGCACGTGCCAGAACACCCGCTCGGCCTCGTCGTCCAGGGCCCGGCGCCAGAGTCCTTCCCAGACCGCCTGGGTCAACGTCGCGGCGAACAGCTCGCGGGACGACGCGAACCGCCGTTCCATCTCGGTGCAGTCGACCCGAACCCGCTCGAACCCGACCCCCCGCACCATCTCCTCCCACTCCTCGGACGTCGGGAACATCCGCTCCAGCGCCTCGATCCGAGGTTCGAGCCTGGGCACCAGATCGAGCTTGACCGCCACTTCGCGGGCGAGATCGACCAGCTCGGCGAAGGTCCCGGCGAGCGGGGCGGTGAGGATGAGGAGGCCGTCGTCGTCCAGGACGCGGATCATTTCGCGGAGCAGCTCGTCGCGGTCCTGGCGATCCCACCAGCCGTAGTTGGAGACGACGACGGAGAAGACCTTCTCGTCGTAGCGCAGCCGGGGGAGGGGGTCGCTGTTGAAGAACAGGCGGGAGCCGACGTGGTCGGCGAGGCGGGCGCGGGCCAGGTCGAGCAGGAAGGCGCGGCCCTCCTGGGCCACCAGCCGCGTCTTGCCGCCCAGGGCCTCGAGCAGCCGCTCCGTGCTGCGTCCCGTCGCGCAGGCGACCTCGAGCACCATGCCGCGGCCGGGCGGTTCGAACCGCTTGGCCACCAGGTCGGAAAACGGTTGGAGCCATTGTTCGTGGACGTCGGTGTCGTAGGCCGCCGCGAGCCACTCCCGGAATTCGGGCGTGCTCTCGTCGCTCGGCCGCTCCCCGGAGGGTGCCCTGGTTCTAGACGTCCCCATGCCGCTCGCCGTCTCTTCCTTCCCCGAACTGCTCCAGCACCTCGGCCGCCACGAGCGCCAACGTGAGCGGACCCTCGTCGGTCTCGGCGTCCGGCACGGCCCGGGTGTCCCCCCGGAACCGTTCGACCGTCCGCCGCGCCAGCGCCCGCTCGTCCGGCTCCACGACCCCGGGGAGTGCTTCGAGCGCGGCGGCGAGGGCGGCGGGGGACGTCAGCCGTTCGCACAGTCCGGCCAGGATCCGGCCGACCCCGGGCTCGTTGCGCGCCTCGAGCAGGGTGACCACGGCCTCCCACCAGGCCGCCGCCGGCTGCCGGCGGGCGAGTCGATCGAGGGCGGCGCGCACCGCCAGAAGTTCGGCCGCCTCCACCGCCTCGGCCGCCTCGACCTGCACGTGCGGGTTTGCATCGCCGAGGAACGGGATCACCGTCGCCAGGGCGTTCGCGTCGCCGGGGTGTCCGGCGAGGCGCACCAGGACGGCGGTGGACCCCGGCGCCGACCGCTCGGGATCGGGCCGCCGGCGCGCCAGCTCCGCGGCGGCCGCCGCGGGGACGCCGGGGGCGGAGGCGAGCCTCTCCATCGCCTCCTCGACGGCGTCGGCCGCGGCGATCAGGGTCGGCAGATCGGGAATCGCACGCGGCCGCCCGCCGGCCGGGGGGGGTGGCGCCGCCGTTCGTCGACGCTCGGTGCGTCGCGCTGCCCGTCCTGCCCGCATCGCGCCTTCTCATCCCTTCGGCGCGCCGCCGAGCAGCGCATCGACCTCGGCGCGCGCCGCATCGTCGGCCGCCAGAGCGCGCGCCGCGTGCAGCTCGCGCACCCCTTCGGCCTTCCGCCCGATCTCCTTGAGCAGCCTGCCGGCCCGCAGATGATACCCGAACCGGCCGGCGACGTTGCGGCCGCGCGCCAGGTGCCGGTACAGGTTGGCCGCCTCCTCCTTGTGCTCCTTCGTGCCCGTCTCCAGGTACAACGCGCACAACGCCTCGGCCGTCTCCGGATCGAAATCGAACTGCCCCAGCGAGGCCTGGTGATCGATCACCGCCTTGAGGCATTCGATTGCCTCCTTCCGGTGGCCGGCGTCGCGATGGGCAAACCCCAGCTCGCGGTACACCCGGATGTCCGGGGTGACGGTACCCATCTTCTCCACCGCCAGTTCCAGCCGCCGGATGGCGTCGTCGTAGCGCTTCTGCAGACGATAGAACCGACCCAGGTTCAGGTGTCCGTACGTCTGCTCGTGCGTCGCGTCCGCCGCCTCGATCAGGCACTCCTCGGCCGCCTTTGGGTCGCCCAGCTCGAGCTCCACCTGCGCCAGTTCACTCTGCACGGTCGCGTACAGCTCGTCGGAGGCGTCGTCGGGTTCGTGGTCGAGATAGTACCGGAACAGGGTCGCGGCCTCCTCCAACGCGGCCTTCGCCTCGGCCTGGGCCTCTTCCTCCGTCGGCGTCCCGGCCGGTGGACGCCGTCGCCGGGTGATCGCCAGGGCGCGCGCCAGTTCGAGCTTGATGTGCAGCGCCTCCGGATGCTCGTCGGAGATCTTGCGGAAGACCTCCCGCGCCTCGTCGGCCTTGCCCTCGTGCAGCGCGAGGAACGCCCGCCGGAACTCGTTGCCGTACGACAGCAGCTCGTCCGCCTGCTCCTCGGACCAGCCGCCCGACAGTGCCAGGAACACCTCGTCCTCCGAGGGCGGCGTGGCCTCGGGCTGCGAGTTGCGTGTGAACTCCTCCATGAGCGCGTCGGCCTTCGCCTTGACTTCGGCCTTGATCGCCAGGCCGTCCGCCATCTCGATCGTCGAGCGGCACAGGTCGATCGCCGCCTCGAGGTCGCCGCGTTCGCGGAGCCGATCGACCTCGGCGAGCTGCCGGCGCACCAGCTCGGTCTGGCAGTCGGCGATCCGCCCTTCGATCGCCTTTTTCTCCGCCTCCGGCGCCTCGGCAAGCCGTTCGAGCAGCGCTTGGAACGCGAGCTTGGCCGACCCGAAATCGCGGGCCGCGAACTGCGCCTCCGCTTCGCGACGCAGCGCCTCCGGGTCCCGGCCGAACAACTTCTTCAGGAATGCCATGCCGCCCTCTCTCGGAGCGAACCATATACCAGGGTCGTCGGTCGTGGGGTAGAGGGTTGGACCAAACGGCGAAGCACCTCCGGCCGGCGCGGCAGACCGTTCCGGCCGCCCGCCTGCCGGCACTTCAGTCCCGCCACGACCGACGCGAGGCGCAGGAGCCGTGCCGGCCCGTACCCGCGCAGGAGGCCCCAGGCCGCCGCGCCGTGGAACGCGTCGCCCGCTCCCGTGGTGTCCGCGACCTGCACGCGCAGCGCCGGCTGGAAGAGGTAGTGGTGCTCGCCGGAGCGTCCGAGGACCGCGCCGCGAGACCCCAGGGTGACGCCGGCCAGGCGCGGACCGAGCGCCAGCAGGGCGCGGAGCTGGGCCCCCGGGTGGTCGTCGCCCGCCAGCGCCCGTGCGAACGGCTGCGACGCGATGCAGACGTCGACCCGCCGCGCCAGCGCGACGGTCGTCGCCGCGGGCGAGCCGGCGTCGAGCAGCACGGGGATGCCGTGCCGCCGGGCGCGAGCCGTCAGGGCGGCCGCCGCCTCCGGATGGCGGCCGTCGATCAGCACGACGCCGGCGTCCGCCAGGGCGTTCGCGGGCAGTTCGGCGGGCCGCAGGTCCGGGGCGTCGCCCGGGTGCCACAGGACGTTCCGCCCGCCCGTGCGCCGGTCGGCGATGCAGACCGAGAGGTGCGAACGCCGCCCGCGTCGCGTCCGCATCCCCTCGACCTCGACCCCCTCCGCACGCAGTCCGGCCAGGATCCAGGCCCCGAGCTCGTCGTCGCCGACCACTCCGAGCAGGCGGACCGGGGCCCCGAGACGCGCCAGCGTCACCGCGGCGGTGGCCGCCGGCCCGCCGCCCTGGCGGTCGAAGGGGGCGAGCAGCCGGGTCTTCTCGTCGGGCCCGGGCCAACCCTCGACCGCCCCCACGAGGTCGCAGGTCGCGTGTCCAAGGCAGACGGCCCATCGTCCGGGACGGCGCATGGCCGGACTTCTAGCACGGCACGCGATCGGGCACAGCCCGGGTCGCGGCGCGCGCGACGTTCGTCGATCCGGAGTCCCGATGCCTGCGGGTCGAACCCCTGCTAGGATGTCGGTGCGAGGTGGACGATGATCCGACACACCCTGCCGTTCCTGTCGCCCGCCCTCCTGCTCGCGCCGGCCTGCGCGCCGGCCGGGGACGACGCCACCCCTCCGCACGACGTCGGCCGGGACGACGCCGACGCCGCGGAGGTCTGGACCGGTGCGCTGGTCCCGGCGGCGCCTCCGGTGGAGGTGTACGTCAGCCCGGACCATGTCCTGGGACCGGTGCTGCTCACCGCGCTGTCCGGATCGGCGGCGGTGATCTGGGGCGAACGGGACACGGGGACGGCGGACTGGGGCGAGCCCGGCGTCGCGATGCTCGGCGAGACGGGTGCCCTGACGTTCGACCCGGTGCACCTGCCGGACCGCGGCCACGAGCCGATCGGGCTCGAGCCGTTGACCGCGCTGCGACAGCTTGCCTACTTCACGCTCCAGCGCGGGAGCGGCTGCGAGGCCACACTGTACCGCCGCACGGTCGATACCCTGGGGCGGATTCTCGGCTCGGCCGCCACGGTCGACACGCTGGACGACCCGGTCGCCGTCCACGTGGCGTCGGTGTCCGGCTACTCGCTGGTGCTGGCGGTGGAGGGTTCGGCGTGCACGCCGCGCGAGTCTCCCGCGGCCCGGGCGATCGTGGTCGGCGAGGACGGCCGGGCGACGGGCGAGGTGCCGCTGGGCGAGGCGGACCGCATCTCGGCGCTGGCCGCGAAGCCCGACGCCAGCGGCTACCTGGCCCTGCGCTACGTCGATCGCGACGGCGTGCGGCTGGACGAGCTGGGCCTGGGCGGTGGCGCGAGCCGGGGCTGGACGATCGTCCGGCGCGACGGGACCCGTGCCGGCGCGACCGCGGCCGCGGCGCTCGCCGCCAGCGGCACGGACTACCTGGCGGTCTGGGCCGGGGAAATCGAGGGGGTCTCGTCGTGGTACCTGCACCGGGGGCCGTACGGCGACGACCTGGAGTTCGGCGCGGAACCCTCGGTGCTGGCGCTCGACGCGCGGTTCGACCGCCGGGTCGCCGTCGCGCCGTTCGGGGCGGACTACGTGGTGGCCTACGTGCCGAACGGCGGCGCGCCCCTGCGCCTGGACCTGCTCCGCGCCGGGTCGCTGGAGGAAGGCTGGTCCCCGGAGGTGCCGGGCGAGGTGACGTGGGTCGCGGTCGCGCCGATCGGAACGCAGGTGGCGGTGGCCTGGATCGAGAGGTGGGCCGGCGCCTCGGCCCCTTCGATCCTCCGGGTCGGCCTGTTCCGGCGGAACTAGGACGACCGGGATCGTTCCACGGAAATCGAACGGGCGACCAGGGCGTCCGCAGGCTTCGGCGAGCCGGCGCGGACCGCCGGCCGGGTTTCGGCGATGCTTCTCCGCGGCCGCGCTCGCCGGGCGGTCGATCCGGGTGTAGGATGGATTCGTCGCGCGGGCGCACGCCTTCGCAGGAGAACCGCGCGGCCGGGAGGTCGGCGATGCTCCAGGGACGGCAGGCGGTGCGGCTTGCGGCGGCGCTGGCGCTGCTGGCGCGGGCGACGGCGACGGCACGCCGATCTGCGCCGGGGATTGCGACGATGCCGACGCCGCGCGCCACCCCGGCGCGACCGAACTGTGCAACGGGATCGACGATGACTCCGACGGAATGACACCGGTCGACGAGGCCGACGAGGACGAGGACGGTGTGCGCGCCTGCGCCGGGGATTGCGACGACGCGAACCCGGCGGTGGGCCCCGACCGGGCCGAGACGTGCGGAAACGGCCGGGACGACGACTGCGACGGTCGGACCGACGCCGAGGACGCGGCCTGCGGCGGCGTCCCGGACGCGGGTGCCGACGGCGACGCGGACGACGGAACGGACGCCGAGGCCGGGTCGGACGCGGAGGCCGACGGCGGCAGGGACGCCTCCGCGGATGTGCCTCTCAGCCCCGGCTCGGCCACCACCGGCTGCGGCTGCGTCGTTTCCGGCCGCGGCCCGTCCGCGGGCCTCACCGCCCTGGTCGGCCTTGCGCTCCTCGGCTTTCCGGCCCGCCGCCGCCGCTGATCCGCGCCGTTTCGAATTCCGCCGGGCGCGCGAGCGACGGCGGGCGCGGATCCGTTCCCGCGGGGAGGATCGCCCGGCCGCCCGGGTGTCCCGGAGGCAGATGTCGTTCCCGACGGGGCGGACGGGAGGCGACCGCAGGACAGGGCCTTCCGCGGAAGAGGGTCGGGACGGAGGAACTCGGGAGGCGGGCCGAGGAGGGACCGGCGCGCGGGACCGGACGATCCTGGCCGGGACTCCGCCCCTGCACCCCGAACGGAGACGAACCGGGATGGACAGGTCGGCCGTTTCATCATCGGCCGCTCCATCGTCGAACCGGGGTTGACCGGTGGGCCGCTCCATCGTCGGAAGTCGGGGCGGTCCGACCCCTGGCCGCCACCCGGCGGCTGTGGTAGACAACGGGCCGTGGGCACGACGCAGGTCGACCAGCAGGTGGTGATGGACCGGCGCGCGATCGGGCGGGCGATCCGGCGGATCGCGCAGGAGATCACGGAGCGCAACGGCGGCCTCGAGCGGGTGTGCCTGGTCGGGATCCGGACCCGTGGGGTCGACCTCGCCCGGCGGCTGCGCGAGGTGCTGGCCAGGGACGAGGGTACCGCCCCGCCGCTGGGTGAGCTCGACATCACGCTGTATCGGGACGACGCGCCGGGACGGTGGATGCCGGAGGTGCGGCCGACCACGATGCCGTTCGATGTCGAGGACAAGGTGATCGTGCTGGTGGACGACGTGCTGTACACGGGTCGGACGGTCCGGGCGGCGATCGATGCTCTGATGGACTTCGGTCGGCCGACGGCGATCCAGCTGGCTGTGCTGGTTGACCGGGGGCACCGCGAGCTGCCGATCGCGGCGGACTACGTGGGCCGGAGGGTGGAGACGCGGGTGGACGAGACCGTGCGGGTGCGGCTGGAGGAGCGGGACGGGGAGGAACGGGTGGTCCTGCGGGGTCCGGCCTGACGGCCGGGAGGGGGCGGGAGGCGCGGATGGCCGAAGGGAACGGGGAAGCCCGGGCGGTTTTTCCGCACAAGCACCTGCTGGGCATCGAGGGGCTCGGGCGGCGCGACGTCGAGGTGATTCTCGACACCGCCGACGCGCTGCGCGGCATCACGCTGCGCCGGATCAAGAAGGTCCAGACGCTGCGCGGGCGGATGGTGGTCAACGCCTTCTTCGAGAACTCCACGCGCACCCGCGTTTCCTTCGAGATGGCGGAGAAGCGTCTATCGGCCGACTCGGTCAACATTCAGGCCAGCGGCTCCGCCATGGCCAAGGGTGAGACGCTGCTCGACACGCTGCAGAACATCGAGGCGATGCGGCCGGACATGGTGGTGATCCGCCACGCCTGCTCCGGCGCTCCGCACTTCCTGGCCCGGCATCTGTCGAGCCACGTGATCAACGCCGGCGACGGCAACCACGAGCATCCGACGCAGGCGCTGCTCGATGCTCTGACGATCCGCCACGCCAAGGGGACGCTGGAGAACCTCGAGGTGGCGATCTGCGGCGACATCGCGCACAGCCGCGTCGCCCGATCCAACGCCCACCTCCTGCGCCTGTTCGGGTCGCGCGTGCGCGTCGCCGGCCCGCCGACCATGATTCCCCGCGGTGTCGAGGAGGCGCTCGGCGTCCGCGTCTGCCGCAGCGTGGCCGAGGCGGTCGAGGGGGCCGACGTGGTGATGATGTTGCGGATCCAGAAGGAGCGGATGGGCGCCGACCTGTTCCCTTCCGACCGCGAGTACGCCCGGTGTTTCGGCCTGACGCGCGAGCGGCTGCGCGGGGCGAAGCCGGATGCGATCGTGATGCATCCGGGCCCGATGAACCGCGGCGTCGAGATCGATCCGGACGTCGCGGACGGCGATCATTCGGTGATTCTGGGACAGGTCGAGAACGGGGTGGCCGTCCGGATGGCCGTCCTGTATCTGCTCGCCGGTGCTTCCGAGCTGCCGGCCGAATAGCCGTCAGTTCGACCAGCGCAGTGTCTCGGCGAACCCTCCGGCAATCCGGTTCTGGTTCAGCCCCTCGGGATTCATCAGGTAGATGCCGCCCCGGCTCGAGTAGAACCCGATCAGCCGGCCGTCGGGACTCCAGGTGGGGTCGGCGTTGGAGCCCTGGAACTGCGTCAATCGCCGCATGGTCCCCTGGCCGACTTCGACCGTGAAGATATCGAACGTGCCGCCGTCGCGTCCGGCGAAGGCGATCGTCGGGGCGTCGCAGCGCGGGCACCACGACGGTGTCTGGTTGTAGCTGCCGCGGAACGTCACGCGGGTCTGGCCCGAGCCGTCGGCGTTCATCACGTAGATCTGGGGCGAGCCGTCGCGGTCGGAGACGAAGGCGAGGCGTCCCCCGCCGGGGGCCCAGGCCGGCGAGACATCGATCGCGTCGTTGTAGGTGAGCCGGGCCAGGAGCTCGCCGTCGACCGTCGCCAGGTAGATCTCGGCGTTCCCGTCGCGGGTGAGCACCACGGCCATCTTGTTGCCGGGCCCCATCGCGGCGCCCATGTTGATCCCCGGCTCCGCCAGGATCGGCTCGTCGCGGTCGCTGCGGTACAACCGCGCCCAGTCGTTCTCGTCGAGCCTCGTGTAGAACACGGTGCCGTGCGGGCCCCAGTTCGGGATCAGGTTCTTGCCGTGGTCGCGCGTCCACTGCTTGAGGCCGTAGCCGTCCATGCCGATCGAGAAGATGTCCTTCGTCTCGCGGCTCGTCGGCCGGGCGAACAGGATCCGCGTGCCGAAGATCCCGCGCACGCCGGTGAAGTACAGCAGCACCTCGTTGATGAAGTCGTGCACGTCGGCCCGGATCTCGCTCCGCGGTCCCTCGTAGCGGCGCTCCAGCACCGCCGTGTTGCCGCGCACCGTCTCGAACAGCCGCAGCGTCATCGTCATCTCGCCGCCGGCCAGGTCCACCGTGCCCTTGATCACCCCCTGCGCGCCGCCGTCCATCCACAGCGCCGGATTGATGCTCAGGTCGTCCGGGTCGCCCACTCCTGCCGTGCCGTCCACCAGTCGGAACAGGCTCGACAGCCGCAGGTCGTTCTTCGCCACGTCTCGCGCCTGCTGGGCCGCGGTGGCGTGCCCGCCCAGCGGCGGCACGGCGATCCGGTACAGCTCGCGCGTCGGCCCGTAGATCTCCAGCTCCAACGGTCCGGTCGGACCCTCGGTGAGCTGCGGCAGCGGCAGCGCCTCGACCGCCCCTCCGGCCGCCTCGTCCCTCTCCTCGTCCGACTGCCCCCGCACGAACGCCGGGGCGGCCAGGCCGCCGGCCAGCAGTCCCAGCGCGGCCGCGGTCCACCCGCGTCCCGTCCCCCGCCGTTCTCCCTTCGCCCGCCGCGCCTCGCTCATTTGCCCTTCGTTCCTCTCATTCCGGCTTCCAGGTTAGGATCATCCCGTTGCGGATGATGTAGTCCCGCACCGCGGTCGGCACCGCCGGCAGCGGCGTCCGCTCGAGCTGCAGCTTGCGCAGCACCTCCTCCACCGAGGCGTCGTAGCGCGGGTTGCCCGACCGGCGGACCATCTCGTACTCGACGATTCGGAAACTGGCGTCGAGCGAGATGCGGACCTTGCAGGACAGTCGCTGCAGCTCCCGCGGCGAGATCATGTTTGGGATCGACCAGCGTTCCTGGAAGAACTCCATCAGCTGCGTCGCGTACCAGTCGCCGGGCCGGACGAGGGACGGGTCGAGGGTGGTGCCGTTGGGGTCGCCGTTGGGGAACCCCTGCACGCGGCTCCACGTTCCCCGCTCCGGGAAGTCCTGCCGCAGGCGGTCCCAGATCCGGTTGACGTCGTTGGACGGCGCGGCGCGGGCGGGGCGCCGGGGGACGTGCATCGGCTGGATATCCATCGGCGTCAGCGTCCGGCGGGGGCGGGGACCGGCCGCCGGCGCGTCGGGGTCGGGGGCGACGGCCGGTTTCACCTCGGGCTCCGGCGGCGCCTCCGGCAGCGCCGGCACCTCGCGCTGCGGCATCTCCGTCTCGACCGGACGGTTGCCCAGCTTGAGCAGCCGGGCGGGAACGAACGAGAACGGCTCCGGCGGCGGCACCGCCAGTTCCGCCTGCCGGCGCCGCTCCTCTTCTTCCTCCAGCGCCGCGCGGTGGACGGTCACGACGGCGATGGCGATCAGCGCCGCATGGAGCCCGGCCGACAGCGCCAGCCCGACCGCGGAGGGGGCGTAGGGCCGCCGTTGCAGATCGAGGACCCTTCCCACCGCCGGCATCGGTTGCGCCATTCGGCCTTCCGTGCTCCGGGGGGACCCGCTCGTCCCCGCCACCCCCGTCAGCGTCCGACGGAGGCCTCCTATTCTACGCTCAGGGAGTGGTCGCCGGTGCGGCCTCCAGCGGTCGCGGCGCCACGCCGCCCGGCTGCTCCGGCTCCTCTCCCTCCTCGGGGAGGTTGGTCACCAGCCCGAGCTTGTCCACGCCCAGTTCCTGCAGCAGCGCCATGATCCCGACGACGTAGCCGTACGGAATCTCGCGGCTGGCCTGGATGAACAGGTCTTCCCCCTCGCCGGTCAGCTTGATCCGCGCGGCGAGCCGTTCGCTCAGAAGGCGGCGTAGTTCGGGCAGCGAGTCGAACCGGATCACCTCGTCGTTCAGCCGGACCTCGCCGAACGTCTGGATCCTCAGCATGTCCAGGTCGGGGTCCTGCGATTCGAGCGTCGGGGCTTTCGCTTCTGGCAGGTCGATCTCCACGCCGGCCTGGAGCAGCGGAGCGGTGACCATGAAGATGACGAGCAGCACGAGCATCACGTCGACGAACGGCGTGACGTTGATCTCCGCCATCGGGCCGCGCGTCGGGGTCGGCATCGCCATCGGAGCGCCTCCCTAGCCTGCGCCTGCGGCCGGCGGCGCGGCCCGTTTCGCGTCCTCCCGGTTGACCAGCTCGGCGGCGAACGCCGCCAGGTCCTCGTTCCAGACGCGGATCCGGCGCACGAACGCATTGTAGGCGATGACGGCGGGGATCGCCGCCACCAGCCCCACCGCCGTCGCGATCAGCGCCTCGGCGATCCCCGGCGCGACGACCGCCAGCGAGGCCGACTCCTGAGCGCCGATGTGGATGAACGAGGACATGATACCCCAGACGGTGCCGAACAGGCCGACGAACGGCGATGCCGAGCCGATCGTCGCCAGCAGGCTGAGCCATCCTTCCATCCGGGTGACCTCCAGGTCCACCGCCTTGGACAGCGTCCGCTCCAGCCGCTTGATCGGTCCCTCGCCCGGCTCCCCGCCCGCTCCCTCCTGCGGTCGCACCTCCCGCTCGTGCCGCGCCGCCAGCCAGAGCCGGGCGTGCGGACTTGTTCCTCCGGCCCGCACCGCCAGCTCCGTCGCCTGGTCGTCGTCCACGGCCAGGCGGAGCTGCCGGAGGAACGACCGCGAGCGCACGCGGGAAACGCCGAGCTGCACCGCCTTGGCCACGACGATGGCCCAGCAGATCACGGAGGCGCCGAGGAGGATGATCAGCACCCCTGTGACGACCGGACCGGCGTGAAGGATCAGGTCCCAAGGATTCAGGGTGGCCGCCGTTGCCGCCGGCGCCCCCGGCTCGACCACGGACCCCGCCGTCGGCGAGGTCGCCAGGCCTGTCGCTACCGCCCCACCGGTCGCTACCGGAACCACACCCTGCCACATGAACGAGACCTCGTTTCTTCTCCTCTCGGTTCGGGGATATGGCCGAAGCCGCCGGAGGAGTCAACTTTCCCCGAGTTCCGACCGAGGCGCGAGCGGCGGTGCATCCCGGAGCGTTCCCTGAGCGGCGCGAAGGACGTCGCGCGTGCCCTCTGCGTTCCTTGACGGACCGTCCTCGGGGTCGTAGACTGCCTTGCCGCTGCCTGCATCCGTCGCCTTCGGATGGGAGGGTGATTGAATCTTCGGGGGCGGGAGGGGGGTCCAAGAGGCCGCAGAACAACGGGCCCCGGAGGGCCCACACGGAAAGAAGATGGAAAGAAGGAGGTGTTCGAGCGATGCGAACGTTGCAGAAGATGTTGTTGGTTCTGTCCCTTGTCGCCGGCGCGGCCGCCGCGTGCGTGGTGACCGTCTGGTGGGAGGGGAGCGAGTCCTCGGTAACATTTAGCTGGACGCTGAACGGATCCCCGCCCACCGCCGCGAGCTGTTCGGCGGTCGGCGCGACGACGGTCCGAATGTGGATCTCGCAGTCCACCCCGAGCTGCTCGCTGGCCACGGGGAGCTGCGGCACGTGGGACATCGCCTGGGAATGGCCGTGCAGCGCGGGCACGGGCACGACCGGCCTGGTGTTCAAGGCGCAGACGATGCACATCGGCTGGACCCTGCTGGATGGGTCCGGCCGCGTGCTTTCCGCCACCACCTGGGGCGACTACACGCTGGTGCCGGGCGAGAACGTGCTCACCCCACCAATTGCCTTCGTCGTGACGGAACCGGGTGCCGACGCCGCGGCTGTCACGACTTGGACGATCGACGGGGCGGCGGCGAGCGCCGCGACGTGCGCGGCGGTGGGCGCCGCGAACGTGTACCTGACCTGGCGCCAGCACGGCGAGACGGCGACCCAGTCGATGTACTGGCCGTGCGAGTCGCCCTCCGGCACGACGGGCAACGTGTTCCACAGCGGGAGGACCTACGACCTGCGGTGGGAGCTGCGCACGGCGGCCGATGCTGTCCTCTCGGCGGCTCCCGGACCTGATACGTGGCAGGAATATCCGATGGTCGCGGGGAACAACCCGTTCACGGTGGAATTCGTCACCGCCCGCGCTCCCGACGCCACCCTCACCTCGACCTGGACGATCAACGGCCTGACCGCCGACGCCGCGGCGTGCGAGGCGGCGACGGGCGCCACGGTCGTTCTGCTGTACCAGGAGGCCGGCGCGGCCGGCACCCCGAACGAGGTGACCTGGACGTGCGGCGCCGGCACCGGCACCACCGACATGCTGTTCGTCTCGGGAACCGCTTACGAGCTGCGCTGGGAGTTGCGCACCGACACCGGTACTGTGCTCTCGGCGGCCCCCGGCGCGACGACCTGGACGGCGTTCACCCCCGTCGCGGGGGCCAACACCGCCACGGTCGACTTGCCCGTCACCGTCGGCCGCCTCGACCTGACGCTGGCCTGGGCCGACAAGGTGACCGGGCCGACATACGGCAACTGCACGTTCCCGCCCCACGACGTCGCCGTGATGGGCTATGTGCTCGAGACCGCCACCGGCACGGTGGTCGCCGAGGTGGATATCGA
>Ga0068707_1000542_pt1 | contig 24912 bp, 18 predicted proteins | sample YNPNPMetaG_FD_66600 | JGI IMG/M metagenome (GOLD analysis project Ga0068707, IMG submission 66600) | Anoxygenic and chlorotrophic microbial mat microbial communities from Yellowstone National Park, USA - YNP NP MetaG | ecosystem: Environmental > Aquatic > Thermal springs > Hot (42-90C) >... | reverse complement strand
AGAGAAGGGGGAATCTTAGTGGGGTTTGGGGCGGGCGGCTTCGCCGCCCGCCCCAAACCCCTCATCTTCTCCCCCTCCCCGCTGCCGCACAGCGGCAGTGGGGAGGGGGTAGGGGGAGGGCAAAATTCAGCATGCCTGGAATTGTCAACCAATTTCCCTGGAAGTTTGAATCATCCCTACAATTGACAGGAGTTACGCCGTTGGGAGCCAAACCGCCGGTTGCAGGGACGAATGGCCATGTGCCCCATCTGCGTCAACCCTGGTACTCTCGTGCTGTTGACATCTTTCAAAAGTTGCAGGGACGAATGGCCATGTGCCCCATCTGCGTCAACGTAAGGGCTTTCTCGCGAAAGCCCCGAAAAGTCACTGTCCAGGGGCTAGCGGTTGAAAACGCGCCTGCGCGGACAGGTGCGTCCACGCAGGTGGACGCCCGGCTGAAAGCCCACCAGGGGCGATTTCAATCGCTGACTTCTTTCGTCAGGACGGTGGGCGGCCGTTTGGGCCTTTTGGCGCGGATTGAATCAATGGGGCCATCCAGGTCTTGCCTGAGCACCTGGCGATACAAGAACAACAGGGCGCTGAGGGCCTGGTTGGGGGTTGAGGCGGCGACTTTCCACGGCCAGGTGGGTGAGAAAGGCTTCGATCCTTCGACGGGCTCAGGACATCGTTTCGGCGATGCCCATCTCACCGGGGTGTCGTTTTTGGTGAAACAGGATGTAGCGCTTGATCCAGGCGGCATAGGATTGTCGGTGGGGATGGAGTAGTGTTTCAGCCGTATGGCGTCACGGACACTTCGACGAAGCTCAGGCCTGGTCGAGCAGTTTTTGGGGACGTTCTTCCATGACCCCTCCTTGATTGAAAGCAGATAGTGTGATATAATGTCCACAGGTGGCAAGGCGGTGATTGGCGCCGCTGGCTCATATTGGCCGCAACCCTGCGGAGGGCGTGAGCCTGTCCGGGGCAATGGCACGGCTGGGAGGGGAGCCTGCATCCCGAGAAACCACCCTGGCGGTGTGGCACCTGGCGTGTTCCTTAAGGGGCTAAAACAATGGGCATAGGTTGTAACCCATGCACGATTATTGCGCCTAATGGTGCAACTCTCTCTCCACAATGTCTGACCGAATCAGAGTGCTTTGGGCCCTTCAGGCCAAATGCGATTCTGAACGTGACTCCAGGCGAAGTTTACAAAGTGCAAATATTTGGCGGGGATTCCTGCCCAATAAGAAAGGGTGTCACGCCACCATGTGCCCCTGAGATTTACATTTGGTTCAACTTACCATGAAATCCTGCAAGGTTGCCTCCCAACATGCGCTTTGTGCGACCCGTTTATCCGAAACCGTGAAACACGGGGGATGGGTAGCAGGGGGAAGGATAACCGGCAATCCTGAACCTTGACGACTGGGTGTCCATTCAGGTGCAGTGAGGGGACTCACCAACTCCTGACCTCCAGGCAGAGGGGTGACTGCATCACCCTACGTTGTGTGCGTGGTGAACACACGGCGGAGTGCAAGGGCGAGAAGGGGATAAGCTGCCAGCCGCAGGCGGGCGATCGCCCCACCGACCGTAACAAGCTGCCGCGCTTCGCGCTCGCCTTCGGCTCGCGCTCGCGCGGCGGCTTATGCGCAATTCGTTGGGCGCAGCGTCCGAGTGAAGAAAGGAGCAAAGGCATGAGCGTGCATGATACGACTATAACCAAGATTCGCCAGTTGCCCGAGTCACTTGCTCAAGAAGTGAGCGATTTCGTAGATTTCTTATGATGAGACAAGACAGTACTCGTTGGCAACTGTGGAATCAATTTACTGAGACATTAGAACTTTCCGAGGCAGGTTTCTCTGAATACTTGCCTGGTCTTGAAGATTACGAAAATCGTCTGGCACGCGGAGAGATTCAATGGTAACTATCGCGCGCGGCGATGTGGTGTTATGCGACCTTAATCCCGTGGTAGGTACAGAACAAGCAGGCGTGCGTCTACAGATTGACCGCGCCAACGCCGTCAGTCCTCATACAATCATTGCACCGTTGACGACCAAGATTCGTCGCGCGCTTTTGCCTTCGCATGTGTTTGTTCCTGCAGGTGTTGGTGGCTTGAGCCAGGATTCGGTGGTGCTTTCCTCACCCACCACCCGACGGCAATGCCGTCGGCAACCCCAACCCTTCCCTCTCCGCGTCAACGAATTCGTTGACTCGGAGAGGGAGGGGTGAGGAGAGGTCAAAAAGCCTGAATCTGTCGAGATAGAATAGTGAAGCTTGGAGGACGAGTAAAGCAACAGACTCAGTAGACCGCAATGGAGTTGTGGAGTCGAGGCTTTAGCCGGAGAGTTCCGCCTGAAGGCTCCACTCCAGGTGATCCCTTGCGGTCTGCTGAGACTAAAGACTAAGGGGGTAATGAAGAACTATGGCTCTTATCAAATTTGTGCGCAACTACAGTGACTTGAGCACAGACCGCGGCTTCCAGTTCGAGTTCTACTGCGACCGTTGTGGCACCGGTTATCGGACCAAGTTTCAAGCCTCAGCCACGGGGCTGGTCACCGAGGCTCTGGATGTGGCCAGTGGTCTCTTCGGTGTCCTGGGCCGGGTGGCCGACGTCAGCGAACGGGTTCATTCAGCAGCCTGGGAGAAAGCTCACGACGCAGCCTTTGCCGCCGCTGTGGAAGAAGCCAAACCCCATTTTATCCAATGTCGGCGCTGCACCCAGTGGGTCTGCCGCGAGCTGTGCTGGAACACCGAGCGGGGCCTGTGTAAAGAGTGCGCTCCTGAGGTGGAAGCCGAATACGCAGCCGCCCAGGTGGAAGCCGAGATCGAGCAGGGACGGGAGGCCATCCGTGAGACCGAGTACCTGAGCGCCGAGGAGAAGAAACGGCTCAAGAAAGCCGTGATGGCTGCCTGCCCCCAATGCGGAGCCCAGGTCAGCGGTGGCAAATTCTGCCCGGAGTGTGGAGCACCTCTGAAAACAGAGAGATTCTGCACCGAGTGCGGCGGCAAAATCCCGGCCACGGCCAAATTCTGCCCGGAGTGTGGAGCACAACAGTAAATAGCGAATAGCTGATAGCTAATGGGCCGCTATCCGCCATCTGCCATATCAGGAGGGGATTTGTGTCCGAATTAACCGAGCTCTACAAGGAAATCGCCGTCTGCCAGCGTTGTATCCTGGCTCAGGCACGCACCAGGGCCGTGCCCGGCGAAGGTCCCGAAGACGCCGCTCTCATGTTCATCGGCGAGGCCCCTGGTTTCCACGAGGACCGCCAGGGTCGTCCCTTCGTCGGCGCAGCGGGCAGGTTCCTGGAAGAGCTGCTGGCCAGCATTGACCTCCAGCGCGAACAGGTCTATATTTGTAACGTGATCAAATGCCGTCCACCCGGCAACCGCGATCCCTCGCCGGCCGAAATCGAGGCCTGTCGCCCTTACCTGGACAGGCAGATCGAACTGGTCAATCCCAGAGTGGTCGTCACCCTGGGACGTTTCTCCATGGCCCGCTATTTCCCTCAAGCCTCCATCTCCCGTATCCACGGCCAGCCCAAAAGAATAGGGAGTCGGATCTACTACCCCATGTTTCATCCTGCTGCGGCGCTGCACCAGCCCAAATATCGGGCTGCCATCGAAAAGGATATGCTCAAGATCCCACAACTTCTGGCAGAAGCCCAACAGATAGTGGACGAGACGCCCCCCCTCCAGGCCGAACAACTGAGCCTCTTCTGAGGAGGTTGACCGAAATTGTCCAGAAACACCCTCAGACTGATCCCTCTCGGCGGTTTAGGCGAAATCGGCAAAAACATGATGCTTATGGAATACGGGGACAGCATCCTGGTCATTGACGCCGGGCTGATGTTCCCCGAAAACTATATGCTGGGCATTGACATCGTTATCCCCGACATCACCTACCTCCTGGAGCGCAAGGATAAGGTCAGGGGCATCATCATCACCCATGGCCATGAGGACCATATCGGCGGGTTGCCCTACGTGTTGCCTCAGGTGAACGTTCCTGTCTATGCCACCAGGCTGACCAGAGGCCTGATCGAAGTCAAACTGAAGGAACACAAATTGTTGAGGGAAGCCTCGTTGCACACTATCCAGCCGGGGGATGTCCTCAACCTGGGACCCTTCCGCATTGAATTTTTCCGTGTCTGCCACAGCATCCCCGACGGGGTGGGACTGGCCGTAGAGACGCCGGTGGGGTTGGTGGTCCACTCTGGCGATTTCAAATTCGATCACAGCCCTGTAGACGGACGGCTGACCGACTTTGCCAAGCTGGCCGAATTGGGTGGGCGAGGTGTACTGGTTCTCCTCTCCGATTCCACCAACGCCGAGACCCCTGGCTATACCCACTCTGAGCAGGAGATCGGTGAGACCTTTGACCGCATCTTCTCCAGGGCCGAAGGGCGCGTCATCGTCGCGACCTTTGCTTCCAATATTTCTCGTATCCAGCAGGTCATCGAAATAGCGGAGCGATACCATCGGCGGGTAGGCGTGGTGGGACGCAGCATGGTCAACAACGTCAAGATGGCCATCGAGCTGGGCTACCTCAACGTATCACCTGACATGCTGCTCACCATTGACGAGATCAACCGGCTACCTCCCAAGAAAGTGGTCATGGTCTGTACCGGCAGCCAGGGCGAGCCCACTTCAGCCCTGGTACGTATGGCCAGCGATGAATACAGGTCCATCAGCATCCGCCCTGGCGATACGGTCATCGTCTCGGCCACTCCCATACCAGGCAACGAAGAGTTGATCAATCACACCCTGAACAACCTCTTCCGCCTGGGAGCTGACGTCTACTACGACGAACTGCTGGATGTCCACGTCTCAGGCCACGCCAGCCGTGAGGAGCAGAAGATGATGATCAATCTGGTCAGGCCCAGGTTCTTCGTGCCCATTCATGGGGAGTACCGCCATTTGGTCCTCCATGCCCAGATGGCCCGGCAGTTGGGCATCCCGGCGGAAAACATCTTTGTCATCGAGAGTGGCCAGGTGCTGGAGTTGGATGGCGACAAGGCCTGGCCTGGCGAGGAAGTGGTGGGAGGCTACGTATTTGTTGACGGGCTGGGGGTAGGGGACGTGGGACAGGTGGTGTTGCGGGACCGCCAACACCTCTCCAGGGACGGATTCCTGATCGCCGTCGTGGCTGTGGATAAGAAGACCGGTAAGCTGCTGGCAGAACCCGATATCATCTCCCGGGGCTTTGTTTACATGCGCGAGGCCGAAGAACTTATTGAGCAGGCCAAAGAGCAGGTGCTGATGGCTCTGGAGAAAAAAAGTTCTCCGGAAGTTATTAGCGCCAAGATCAAAGACACTCTCAGCGAATTCCTCTACGAGCGGACCAGACGCCGGCCGATGATATTGCCGGTGGTGATAGAGGTGTAAAGGGGCTAAGGGACAGAAGGGCTGAGGCGTGGGGCATCGCGGCACAGGTCTGCCAGCACGACCTCTCGCTGCTCAGGGTGGTCAAAGGAGAGGTAGATGGTCTCCTGTGAGCCCGATCCCCCCGACCGGTAGACCACTTTGAGGGCCGGACGAGGTTGCAGCCCGAAAAGCACCTCCCCTACTTCAATGGACTTGATGCTGGCTGGCGTAAAAAAAGCATACCATAGCCCTGCCTCTTCACGGGGCGAAGAGGCCAGGCCCAGGAGGCTGTGGCGGGGTATCCAGACGATGACGATGTGCTCGCGGTTGTCCACCGTCTCGAAATAGGCCTGGGCCTCAACGAAATAGCGCCTCATGTCACTGACTTCAAAGTGCCCGCTGGCCCGCACGGGCACTTTTTTTTCAGGAGCCAGTGGCGGCACATCCTTCGTCAAAATGGGTTTTTCGGCCCTTCGAAAGATGAGGTAGCGTGTGCGCCCCGTCCACACCAGGACCAGCATCAGACCCAGGCAGGCCAGGATGACCACCCCCTCCGTGACTGGCCCGCTCTTGATCAAACCCAAGGCTGCGGCCAGGATACCCAGCAGGGACACCAGGAACAGCCAGCGGGTCAGAGGCTGGCCCCAGAGCCGAAGACGGCTCAAATGGTAGTTTATCTTCAGAACGAGACCGTGGACCGCCAGGAGGTAACCCATCTCATCTGTGCCGCTTGTATCGCCGCGATCCAGGCGCTGCGGCCAGGCTGCTGATAAGAGCATCGAGCACGGTCTTCAGGTACAAGAAAGCCATTCCCCGGTACTCGTCACGGATGGGCGGGTTGTCCGGGTCATGGTCTTCTTCTTCGATCGCTTCAACGATGTATCGTAACACTTCTGGCTCAGGATAGGTGGCCAGCATGGCCCGAGTCGCCTTGTCCAGGTCAGCTTCCGATTTGGCCGAAAAGCGCTCTAAAAAGGCAAGGTTGGCTTCCTCTGCCTGGTTCAGCTTCTTGGGAGACACCTTGAGCAGCCGCCGTTTGCTTTGTTTCATTATCTGCCAGACCACCATGCCCACGTAGAAGATGGTTTCCCGTTCGTGTTGGTTGAAGAGAGCGTCGCCCACAGCCAGCAGGTAGGCCATGATGGCAGGCTGCTCCTCCTGCATCTGCTGCACGAAAAGCGGGACCTCGCTGAGAGAGAGCTGGGCCATATTCTGCCACACCCGGGTGACCGTCTCGGCTGAAACCATGTCTGTCATGGCATTTTCCTCCTCCCTGTTCTCTGGATAAGCTCTAACCTGGTAACAGTATACCCTGTTATTGTCTGTTGGTCAAACTCAGACGAGAATGAAGTGCAGGGGCGGAGCCTCTGTCGAGGGGCGTGGGGGCATATGCGTCAAGAAAACGCACCTCAGGGCGTTCCGCCGGGCATCCTCTTTCGCCTTGCTCAGGACAGGCTCTCCGAGGGGCAGAGCGCCGCTCTGCCCCTCCTCTTCAAAAGGAGACTCAGTAGACCTCAATTGAGTTGTGGAGTCGAGGCTTTAGCCGGAGAGTTCCGCCTGAAGGCTCCACTCCAGGTGATCCCTTGCGGTCTACTGAGACTGCTGAGAAGGTCAGGGGTGAAGCGCCCCCTCCGGTCATTGTCGCGGCAGGTGCAGACAGGATAAATCCTGTGCTGCAAATCCCGGCGGGGACTTTTTCAGCAGCCTCAAAGGGCCGGGAAGAGAAGAGGGCGTACGCGACTCTCATGAGAAAAGGCCGACTCACAGGCGGGTTTGCCAAAAAGAACATAAGGGGATATAATTACTGCGGAGGTGATTGGGAATGCCTGAGCAGAATGGAGAGCTGGCTGGCCTTTGGGCGGCCATCATTAAGAACATCAAGCTGATCTGGCGGCTGTTAAATGACAGGCGTGTTCCACCCTGGATCAAGATGATCGTCCCGGCCACTTTTCTCTACTTACTTTTCCCCGTTGATCTTCTTCCTGACCTGGCACCGGGGTTGGGTCAACTGGATGACATCGCCGTCATCCTGCTGGGTTTGAAACTCTTTGTCGAAATGTGTCCCGCAGAGATTGTCCGTCAGCATCTGGATGAATTGGCCTCTGTGGCCAGCCCCTGGCGGATCGTTGAGGAAGATAAGGCCCCGCCCACGGAGTCTCCTGGTCCTGGTCTTGAGGCTCCTTACCGGTTGGTAGATGAGAAGGAAGAGGAGTAAAGGTGGTTTAGATGCCCGATGAGGACACAAGACTCCGGCTCCCCAGTCAGGTAGCTGCGCGCCTGGACATATCGGGCTCAACGCTGCGACGCTGGTCCAGAGAGTTTGCCCCTTTCCTCTCGCCAACCGCTGGCTCCCCGGATCTTTCCTCTAACGGCGGGATGAGTCATCGGCGCTACACGGATGAAGACCTGGAGACCCTGATTATCATCAAGGGATTACTGGCCGAGGGCTATTCCTATCGCCAGGTAGCAAAGCGCCTGGAAGCCATGCGTTTGAGCGAAACCCATCGGAACGATGGATACGCCGTCGTTGCGGCTGAAGGGGAAAAACTGGGCCTGGCACCGGCCATGGCTGTCCTGGCCGACACGATCCACACCGTAGCCGACGGCCAACAGATGCTGCTCCAAAGCCAACAGGCCAGCCGTGACCTCCTGGGCGTAATCTTGCAGGATAACTTTAACCTGAAAGAGGAAAATGCCAGGTTGAGGGAGCGGATGCTGAGATTGGAGCGTGAGATCTCGGAGATCAGGCGCAGGGAGGAGGAGCGACGCCAGGCTGTCGAGGAGCGGTTGTTGCAACTGGAATTGGAGCAACTGGAGAAACGGAGGGGATGTTTGGGGCTGTTCTTCGGCTTATAGGACAACACGGTGCAGCCGCACTCCGGGCCTGACAGGCCAAAGGCTACCTGCTATTGCAACCCAGGCGCGTCATTGCTCAGCGGTGATTAGAAATCACCCTTCAAGTCGCACCTCAGCCTGAATTTCGCACCTCGCCAGGTGGATAACCCCACCCCCTGGCCCTCTCCCTAAGGGAATGGGGTGTGAGCGGGCGGCTTCCGCCCGCTCACACCCCTCTTTCCCTTTGAAGGGGGATGGGGGGATGCGAGGGGCTATTCAAGCAATGACCGCGAAATTCAGGCTCAGGGGCTTGCAGCCGGGCGTCCACCAGCGTGGACGCCTCCGTCCGCGCCGGCGGACGGCCCGCGATTTCCAATCGCCCGCCCCTTAAGTTGATGCCTATGGGGCGCAGCGCCGCTGCGCCCTCAATTGGGCTGAACAGTTACCCGGGCGCTACAGGTTCTCCTACCAGGTCATAGGCCATAGCCCCCGTGATGCGCACCGGCCGCATCTCACCCACAGGCAGTACCCCCTGGACCAGGACCAGTCCGTCAATTTCCGGGGCATCGCGGTAGGAACGGCCCACGCTGAGACCTTCGCCCTGTCCTTCGACAAGCACCTCCAATATCCGTCCCACCATTTGCTGATTCCTGGCTAAGGAGATGCTTTGCTGCAATTCCATGAGCCGCATGTAACGTTCTTCTTTAACCTCTGCTGGCACCTGACAGGGCAGCGTGGCTGCCTTTGTCTCTTCTTCTGGTGAATAGGTAAAAACCCCTACCCGGTCGAAAGCTATTTCGGCGACAAAGTCGAGCAGGGCCGAGAATTCTTCTTCGGTTTCGCCTGGATAGCCCACGATAAAAGAGGTGCGCAGCGCTATGTCAGGCATAGCCTCTCGCAGCCTGGCAATCAGACGCCGTATTTTGTCTACATCGTGAGGGCGGTTCATACGGCGCAGTATATCGGGGTGGCTGTGCTGGAGAGGGATGTCAAGGTAATGACAGACCTGGGGGTGGCGGGCCATTGTCTCGATGAGACGGGGAGTGACGTGTTGGGGACAGGCATACATCAGGCGCAGCCACCGTAGCTCCGGCACGGCGTCCAGAATAGCCTCTACCAGAGGGGGTAGCGCATCGCCCTCGCCGCGGTCATGGCCGTAGGCGGTGGTGTCCTGGGCGATGAGAATGATCTCCCTGGCTCCCCTTCCAACCAACTGCTGAGCCTCGGCCACAATGGCTTCCAGAGGGCGGCTGCGGGCTGGCCCTTTGATAGCCGGGATGACACAAAAGGCACAGGGGGCGCTACAGCCGTCGGCAATTTTGAGGTAGGCGCTGGCCCCTTGCAGGACGCCACCTGTGGGTTGAGCCACACCGTCAAGGGGATCCCCGATCATGACCACCGGCTTACCTGGTGGATGGTTGCCAGAGACCAGGTCTCGAACCAAAGTTGTGATTTCCATCCAGCGGCGGGTGCCAAGGATGCCGTCCAGGCCGGACACCCTGGTAACAAGCTTGTGTCCATAGCGTTGTGAGAGGCAGCCAGCGGCGATAAGGAATTGACCCGGCTGCTTCCGCTCCGCCAACTCCTTCAGGGCAGCCCAAGATTCTTCCCTGGCCCTGTCAATGAAGCCACAGGTGTTGACGATCAGGAACTGAGCCTTCTCAGGTTCGGTGAGGGCCTGGTAGCCAGCCTGCTGGAGCAGACAGCTCATCCCCTCAGAGTCAACCGTATTTTTGGGGCAACCCAAAGACAGCAGGTAGAAATACATCATCCTCCAGGGCCAACGGTGGGAGTGGTCTCAGGCGTTGGGCTCCCTGCCTCTGGTGTTTCAGGGGTGGGCGTGGGCGTTTCAGGACCGGGTGTAGCGGTCGGTGGCAGAGGGCTTGTGGGAGTGAGACCGGGTGTGGCGGTTGGTGATAGGGTAGCCGGGGTTAATACAGGAGGTGTGCCAGCTACCGGCGTCGTTCCTGGCCCTTTTGTCGTCCATTCCCGGTCTACCACCTGTCCTCGACGGCCCAAAGGCCCCAGGTTCTGCCCGTTGAGGATAACCTCTACACCGCCGGCGTTATTACAGCGCACGGCCACTCGCTCTTCCCCATGCCAGGTGATCTTGGTGCCCTCGTCGAAAACGCCTTCAAAAACCTTCTCCCCATCCACGTGGACCTGCAACCAGGCTCTTTCTTTTATCACCAGTTCGACATCCACACCGGTATAGACCCTGGGCGTCGGTGTGCCAGCAGGGGTAGGTGTCGCTGGCGTCACAACAGGGGTTGGAGTAAAAGTGGGTCTGGGCTGTAGCGCCATCGCCGTGGCCTCAGGCTCAGAGGTGGCTTTTATCGGCCGTGGAAGATATGTGCGGAAGGCCCAAAGGCCCAAAAGGGCAAAGGCCAGAAGAGCCAGGGTGACGACCAGAAACGGAAAAGCCAGCAGGCGCGGTTGAGTCAGTGTCCGGTCTAAGGGGAAGGCTTGGGGACGCACGCCTCCTCCCGGAATCTGGCCTGCCCAATCGGGCTTCCTCCCTTTCGGTTCTCCTTTGTAAAGGGCTTTGACTTCCTCTGGATCCAGGCCCAGATAGATGGCATAGTTACGCAGGAAACCTTTGGCATAAACTTCAGCAGGCATGACAGAAAAATCCTCATCCTCCAGAGCCTGCAAATATTTACTGCGTATTTTGAGCTCTTTCTCGACCTCTTCCAGAGAGACCCCTTTGTTTTGACGCGCTTCTTTCAGCAACTCGCCGAGTTGACCCATCGTCCTCCTCTCCAAATTCAGGCTGGTAGCACAAATATATACTGTATGCTCATAAATGTCAAATCCAGGTTGAGGATCAAGTAGAGGCGAGGCATTGCCTTGTCCCTGCTTGCAGCGCAGGTCTGAGAAGCGAAGGGTCCGCCTCCGGGTTGACTAAATCGGCAGTTGGGAGTATGATTTATCTACTGGCCTCATTGGCGTAAACCTGACTCTGAGTGTTCACCAGAACATAGCCCGTCGTAGGGGGGACAGGGTTGATCGCCCCATTGGCATCAAGTAGGGGCGGAGCGCCGCTCCGCCCTTAAGGCGCTCAGCCCGTTTTTCGCCCTTGCCGTGCTGAGATATTTCCCCTCTCAACCCCCGTTCCCCTTCTCTCCCCGCAAGTGGGAAGAGAAGGGGGAAATGGAGGAGAGGTTTGGGCGGGCGGCGAAGCCGCCCGCCCAAACCCCATTCCCCTTATCTCCCCTTCCTCACGCCGCAAGCGGCGTAGGAGGGAGGTGGGGCCATCCACCACGCAGGGCGCGAAATCCAGGCTCAGGGGCCTGGAGTCAGGCGTCCATCCTTCGTTTTGCTCAGGGACAGGCTCTGCGTGGACGCCTCCGTCCGCGCGGGCGAACGGCCAGCCGGGTAGCCGAAGGCATTGCCTTCGGCTACCCGGCGCGATTCCCAATCGCCTGCCCTTGATGCCCATGGGGTGACACGGCTGGCCACCCCTTACCGCCGGGCCTGTCCTGCGGATCAAACGGCTCCTGGCAGTCAGAACCTGCTTTGCTCCTCTCCTCCCGAAGGGGAAAAGAGAGCAGCGCCATTTTCAGGGGGCAGGCCGATGGTGAGAAGAGGAGTGTTAGAGACAGCCCAAAAGGTGCTCCTGGCGACGATGGTTGTTATCGCCCTGGCCATCGTTTACCTGAGTTGGCGAGCCTTCCAACCATCAGATGGTACAACGGCTTTCTCCTTACCATCGCCGGTGCCGGGAGATAGCCTGGTTCCTACCAGCAAACCTGCCCCGAAAGTCGGCATTGTGGCCGGCCATTACGGGTTCGACTCGGGAGCCGTCTGCCCTGATGGGTTACAGGAGGTCGAGATTACCCTCGCCGTGGCGCAGAAGGTCGTGGCGCTTCTGGAACGCAAAGGCTATCGAGTCGAGCTGTTAGGGGAATTTGATAACGCTATCCTCGGCTATCAGGCGGATGCTTTTGTATCTCTGCACGCCGATTCCTGTGACGTGCCGGGAGCCTCAGGTTTTAAGGTGGCTCGCGTGACCAATAGCGCCGTGCCCGAGGAAGAGGACCGTCTGGTGGGGTGTCTGTGGAACGAGTACGAGAAGTGGACGGGCCTGGCTCGCCACGAGAATAGCATCACCCCCGATATGCGTCAATACCACGCTTTTCGTAAGATCGCCCCAGAGACCCCCGGCGCAATTATCGAGATGGGCTTCATGCTTGACGACCGGAATATCCTGTTGTATGAGCAAGACAGGGTGGCGCGGGGGATAGCCAGCGGTATTATCTGTTTTCTGGAGAGCAACCCAGGTGAATGAACCTGGCTGGTAAAGCCGCATGAGTGACGCTGATCGAGAATGAGAGGCAGAAAACCGGGCTTGGGTCTCAGACAATGGAAGCCATTGCATGGCCGATGGTTTGCCACAAACCCTGCCCTGAACCTGGCCGGAGGGCCTGCCCTGAGCCGAAGCCGTGAGCCACACCCCGGGCGGAGCCAGAGGGAAGGTCGCAGGGGCCGCGAGGGGACAGCCTCTCCTGGGCCTGGTTGTTGGGTCAAAGAAGCCGTCGCAAGGCATAGCATCCCCGGCGTGATTTTGGCCTACGCGCTGATCACCCTCATTATCACCTATCCCGTAGCCTTCCGGCTGGGGTCGGCCCTGGCCGGTGCGCCGGATCAGGATGCCTTGCAGCATCTGTGGATCTCATGGTGGACAGAGAAAGCCCTGTTGGATTTGGGCACCAGTCCGGCAGAAGCCAGTTACCTCTATTATCCCGATGGCACCTGCCATCCCCTGCTCTGGGTGACTCCCTGGCCCCAGGTGGTGGCCCTGCCCCTGCAATTGCTCTGGGGCCCGGTGGCAGCCCACAATCTGCACCTTCTCCTCTCCTTCGTCCTGACAGGGCTGACGACCTATCTCCTGTGCTGCGACCTGACGAAGAACAGAGGGGCCGCTTTCCTGGGCGGCCTCATCTTTGCCTTCTTTTCCAACCGCCTCAGCCATGCCACGGCCCACCTGGCCCAGGTGGAAACTTATTTTTTCCCTCTCTACGCTCTCTATCTCATCAGGCTCTTTGCTCCCCTCTCCCAACCTGGAAAGAGGGTTGGGGGTAAGGGGCAATCGCTCTGGCATAACACCTGGCTATGTGCCATTCTCCTGACGCTCTCTATGCTGGTCAATCTTGTTCACGTTGCTTATTTCGTCTTGCCTTTCACCGTTCTGTTCATCCTCTGCCGCATCGCCCGATGGAAGTTAATCTATCGGACAGGTTGCCAGCCTGTCCTGCAGGGCCTGGTTGTGGCCCTGACGCTGGCGGCGATGTTGACCGCTCCCTTTCTTTTGCCCTTCGCCTGGCGTTCCCTGAGGGGGGAACTGAGCTACTTGCGCATGGCCGGCACGGTAGACTACTCGGCCGACCTTTTGGGTCTGGTCACACCTGCGCTGACCCATCCTGTGTGGGGGCAGTGGCCTCCCTTTCGAGCCTGGGCCACGGCGCTCATCGGGCGAGGCAACGCTCTGGAGAATACCGTCTACCTGGGAGGGGTGACTTTGTTCCTGGCCGGACTTGGGGCCAAACGGCATTGGAAGGAAGCCCGCTTTTGGCTTATCCTGGGCCTGGCTGGTCTGGTCCTATCGCTGGGCCCCACCCTCAAAACAGGCGGCTTGCCGACCGGCTTACCGCTGCCTTACGCCCTGTTGGAGCGTCTGCCTTTCTACCAGTGGGGACGCATCCCAGGACGAGCCAACGAGACCATCGTGTTGGCTCTCGCTGTCCTGGCCAGTTTGGGCACCAAATCCGGGCGAAGGTTTGTGCAACCCTCCCGGGGATGGCTGACAGCCATCCTCTCCGGGCTCATCCTTTTTGACTATATCGTTGCCTGGCCTTTCCCAACGATGGACGCCAGCGTGCCCAGGTTGTATCAAAATATGGCTCATGAACCAGGAGATTTTGCGGTGTTGGATCTGCCTCAATGGCCCATCTGGCTGCGAGCAGCCTCCAACCGGGCCATGTACTATCAGACTGTGCACCAGCATAAAATTGTAGGAGGCTATGTCTGGCGTCTGCCGGAAGGTCGGGAAGGCGGCATGAAAGCCCTGCAAGAGTTGGTCCTGCCGCCGGTGGCGAGGGACATCATCCCCCGCCCTGCGCCGGAGGATGCCTTGCAGGCTTTGAATCGCTACCACATCCGGTACGTGATCCTGCACAAGGGGGTGTGGTCAACCGAAGAGGATGAAACGGCGCTGGCTTCGCTCCGGCACCTGCTGGGTGAACCTTTCTACGCCGACCAGCGGCTGGTCGCTTTCCTGGTTCCCCAGGTCAGGGTTGAAGGAGAGGAGAAGGGTTTGCTGGCTCTGAGCTACGGCTGGTACCAGGTCGAAGAGGCTGACGGCCACCCGGCCCGCTGGCTGAAGGATGAGGGCACTCTGTACGTTCACCGCCTGAGCGAGGGCGACTACCGCCTGCGTTTCGCTGTTTACCCTTTTCAAGGCCCTCGTCACGTCCAGGTAACCGTCAACGGCCAGGTCCTGGCCGATTTCGAGCTCACGAGCTGGCAGGAGCTGACCACATCGCCGTTCACCCTGGCGAAAGGTCAGAACGACATTGTCTTTCGGGTGGCCGAAGGCTGTGAGGTGCCCGCCGAGGTCGAAGCGGATTCCAATGACAGGCGTTGTCTGAGTGTGCTCTTCCAGGATATACGTCTGATCCCGTAACTGCCTGCCATGCCGACTGGAGGGGCGAGGCACTGCCTCGCCCCTACGGGCCTTTGGCCAGTGGTCGGCCTTCGCCGACCGGGGGGCGTCGGCGCAGGCCGACGCCCGGCACAGTGTGCCCAGGGAGGCTGATTTCCAATCGGCGCACGGCAGCAGGCAGCCGGACAGGTAGTTACCTGATCCCTGTTTTGGAGGAGGCCGGAAAGTCGTCATGGAGAGGGGTGCTTCTCCTCACCGTCCCCTGTTCTGCTCAGCAGAAATGTTGCTCCTGGGAGGAGTGATACCGCTCGGATTCGGTTTGGGTCTGATCTATCTGTTAACCATCAGTCCCCATGTGGATGAGTATTCCACCATCTGGGCTGCCCGGCAGGTCCTCCAGCGCGGCCTGCCCCTTCTTCCCTCGGGCTTTTTCTACTCGCAGGGACTCCTCTTCACCTATCTCGATGCTCTGTTCATCGGCCTCTTTGGTTCCAGTGAGCCGGTGGCCAGAGTGCCGGGCCTCCTTGCGGGTGTAGCCAGTATTCCACTGTTGTATCGCCTCGGCCGGCGATTTTTCTCAAAGCGAGTCGGGCTGCTGGCTGCTGTCCTGCTGACCCTGGCTCCGGAGACGATCGTCTGGATGAGCCGGGCCAGGATGTACAGCCTGCAGACGCTCTTTGTGCTTCTGGCCCTGTACTATCTGGGCCGAGGGGCCATCGAGGGCGATGTCCGCTGCGAGCGCTACCTTTTCGCCCTTTTCTTTGTCCTCGCTCTCCTCAGCCAGACGGTGACGGTCCTGTTGCTGCCGGCCCTTATCCTGGCCCTGGCCGCCCGACGGGGCTGGCGTTGGTTGCGGCGCAGCGACGTCATGGCCTCTCTGCTCCTGACCGGAATGGGAGCTGCGGTCGCGATCCTCCTGAACCGCATTGGCGGCCCGGTGACCGACTCCAGCCAACGACCTTTCCTGGAATTATCCACCGGTTGGGGGATGAAACCGGCTTTCTATTTCAGGGAATTTTTCTGGTCGCCCACCCGATTTCCTTTAACCCTGCTCCTTATTTTGGGCTTCCTCTACCTTCTGATCGGGACAATCAAAGCCGTTTCCCAGGGGAAGCTGGCGGCATTCCGGGAGCAGAACGCAACTTATCTGTTCCTTTATGCTGTCTTCGGCCTGACTGTATTCCAGCTCATTTTCCTGGTTGGTGAGACCTGGCGACGACCTCGTTACATCACTATGCTGGTGCCGGTCTATTTCCTGTTGGCAGGAGCGACTTTGCTCAAGGGGATGGCCTGGGGGGCTTCCTGGTGGCCACTGGCATCCAGAGTCAGATCCATGCTTGAGGGCGGGCAGAGGAATGGTGGAGGGGCGAGGGACCGCCGCCAGCAAGAATGGATTCTGAATCTGTTATTGGTGGCGGTAGTGGCTGTCCTTTTCCTGCCAGGGGCTCTGGCTGTGCTGGGGCAGCAAGAAGTGGGGTACGACCTCGCCTTCCGTTATGTGCGCGACCATTGGCAGCCAGGGGATGCGATCCTGATGCCTCTGCCTTCCATCAGCGGCGTCTACCTGGGCCGCTGCGATGGCTATGCGTTGCAACAGGGCTACCGGGAGTACGTCGTGGAGAAGGGCGGTGTCCTGGTAGATCGCTGGACGGCAGCTCCCCTTCTGAGCTCGGTACGCCAGTTGCAAGATGTCCTGGCAGCGAGAGAGCGAGTCTGGTTCGTGGTGGACGACGTACGTCTGGAGCAAGGTTATCGTCCTGATTTTCAGGAGTACGTCCGCCGCCATATGGAGCCAGTCTATCATCGGCAAGGGGTTACGGCTTTCCTGATTTCAGATTTCACGCCGCCCGTAATCCGTTGCCTCCGCCCGACCAATTTTGCGGGCAGGCTCAGCCTGATCGGCTATGAACTGGGAGCCGTCCATCTGCAGCCCGGTGACTCCACCGCTCTCTCCCTTTTTTGGCAAAATCAACAGGCTCTGGCAGAAGATTATGTCGTTTTTGTCCATCTGACCAGCCGGGGTGCCGGTCTTATCTGGCAGGAAGATAGCCAGCCTGTCAGCGGCCTCTTCCCTACCAGCCAGTGGCCCGCAGGCATTGAGGTATGGGATGGGCGCGAAATCTCAGTTCCCACCGACGCTTTCCCAGGCCGCTACCGTCTGGAAGTCGGCTGGTACGATCCTGACACTTTGGAACGCCTGCCTGTGCTGGATGAGGAAGGCCATCCCCAGGGCGACACGCTGGTCCTGGACTACCTGAAAGTCGCAGGCGAGAGGGAAAGCCTTTCACCTCAGCATCCTCTGACAGCCACCTTCGGCAACAGCATCTCATTGTTGGGCTACGACCTGGATTCAGTAACGCTCAGACCGGGCGAGACCTTTCATTTGAGGCTGTATTGGCAGGCCAGGGAACCGGTCGGCGAGGATTATACCGTCTTCGTCCATCTGTTAAGCCAGGACAGCCAGCTTTGGGCCCAGCACGACGGCCTGCCTGAGGGGGGCTTCTACCCGACCTCCTTCTGGGACAGGGGTGAGGTGATTGTGGACGAGCACGAAATCGTCCTCAGGCCTGACACGCCGCCGGGCGAATACCGGATCGTCACAGGGTTGTACCGGCCGGCTACGGGTGAGCGGCTGGCCGTAGAGGCAATGGGCCGGGAAGCAGGTGCTGGCCGTTTTCTGTTGGGCCTCGTGCAGGTTTTGGAGTCCTGACGGGCTGGTGGCACATCTACGAGGACGGAAGCTCCCATGGATAATCATCAGGAACAGCAATCAGGTTGTCAAATTGGGAAATATGTGATAGACTATTACTGAGGAGGCAGGGGGTGAGTGAGAAGGTTAAAGTAGCCGTCGTAGGCTGTGGCTATTGGGGGCCCAATCTGGTGCGCAATTTCCACCAGTTGCCCACCGCCGATTTGGTCTCCTGCTGCGACATAGATCCGCAACAATTGAACAAGATCAAAGCCCTTTATCCCAACGTGAAAACAACGGTGAACTATGTTGATGTTTTAGCCGACAGGGAGGTGGAAGCAGTAGCTCTGGCTACACCAGCCCGAACTCATCATGAGCTGGCCAGGGAAGCATTGCTGGCCGACAAGCACGTTTTCGTGGAGAAGCCCCTGGCCATGAGCAGTAAAGAGGCCGAGGAGTTGATCGCTCTGGCCCAGAAACACAGCCGGACACTGATGGTCGGCCACGTATTCGAGTATAATCCGGCTGTGCTGAAGATTAAGGAGCTTATTAAAGGGGGGCAGATCGGCCATATCTATTACATCTACTCTAACCGGGTCAACCTGGGGCGGGTACAGAGCGACATTAACGCTCTGTGGAGTATTGCTCCCCATGACATTTCCATCCTCCTTTACCTCCTGGATACCATGCCCCTCTCTGTCAGAGCCATCGGAGCGACTTATCTGAACGAGAAGGTCGAGGACGTGGTTTTCGTGACCATGACCTTCCCCGGTGGTGTGCTGGGCCATGTGCAGGCCAGTTGGTTAGACCCCAGCAAGGTGCGGCAGATGACCATCGTCGGCAGTCAGAAGATGATTGTCTACGACGACATAGCCGATGAGGGCAAAATCAAAATTTACGACAAAGGGGTCTACCGCAAGGGCAAAGAGGAAATCTACGGTGAGTTCCAGTACAAGGTTCATTCGGGTGACATCTACATTCCCAAGATTGAAATGACGGAGCCCCTGCACAATGAGTGTGCCCACTTTATCGAGTGTGTGCGCACGGGGGCCCGGCCTCGCACTGATGGCGAGAATGGCCTGCGGGTGGTCAGGGTGCTGGAGGCGGCCCAGGCATCCCTGGACCGGGGTGGTGTGCCGGTGGAACTCAAGCCTTCACCCTTCTCACAAGAGGATGCCTGGTTAAGACCTTACGAGTGAAATTCTTGCCTGTTGGGCCAGAAAATGAACCACAAAGGACACCAGGGACACAAGGGCAAAAAAACGATATTCTTCGTGTTCTTTGTGTCCTTCGTGGTTAGCTTTTTGGTTCCGGCTGGTCCGGGTTAGGGAGAGAAAGGGATTATGGAAGTCACTTACCGCCTTTATCCCAATGTTCGATTGGGGGAAAATGTCCAGATCGGCGATTACGTCATCATCGGCCATCCGCCGAGGGGCAAGAAGCCCGGCGAGTTGCCTGTGGTCATCGGCGACAATGCTGTCATCCGCTCTCACACCGTCATCTATGCCGGCACCATCATTGGCCGCAACTTTCAGACAGGGCACGGGGTGCTGATCCGGGAGGGGAACCAGATTGGCGACGAGGTCAGCATCGGCACCCAATCTGTTGTGGAGTACGGCGTCAAGATAGGGAACAGGGTGCGATTGCACTCCCAGGTCTTTGTGCCGGAGCACTCTGTCTTAGAGGACGGCTGCTGGCTGGGTCCCAACGTGGTGTTGACCAACACCTTACATCCCCTCTGCTCCAAAGCCAGGGCGTGCATGAAGGGCCCTACCCTCAAGCGAGGGGCCAAAATCGGAGCCAATGCCACCCTCCTGCCCGATATTACCATTGGCGAGATGGCTCTGGTGGGCGCTGGCTCCGTTGTGACCGGGGACGTCCCACCCCGGGCCGTGGTGGTCGGCAATCCGGCCAGGGTGGTGAAGACGATAGATGAACTGGAATGTCCGTATGGGTTGATCGAGAGGCCATATGAGGAGGTGGAATGAAATCGAAATCCGTAGATAGAGTGAGGCAATACTTTCGGGACAATGGCCTCGACATCAACGTGGTCGAGCTGGATAAGAGCACCCGCACAGCCCAGTTGGCGGCTGAAGCCATCGGTACGGAATTGGGCAGCATCGTCAAGTCGTTGCTGTTTCTGGTTGATGGCAAACCGACCCTGGTGCTGGTGGCTGGTGACAGGCGAGCTGATACCGGGAAGCTGGCCCGGCTCCTGAAGGCTCAAAAGGTCCAGATTGCCGATGCCGACACCGTGCGGGCGGAGACAGGCTTTGCCATCGGTGGCGTACCTCCGGTGGGCCATCCCAAGCCACTGCCCACCCTCATTGACCAGAGTCTGAACCGCTTTGAAACCGTCTATGCCGCCGCCGGGGCGCCCAATGCCGTTTTCCCCATCGCTTACGAGAGGCTCCTTCAGATAACCGCGGGCCGGGTGGCAGACGTGACAGAGGACTAAATCGCCCTTGACCTGCGACGGGGTAGCTCTACATGTAACCGTGACCAGCGAGCATAGTGGGGCTTCGTCCCAGAAGTCTATTTCTCCCCCTGAAATGGGGCAAACTCGCTATCCACGGTGATCTGCTCCGCTACCCTGCGACGCAGGCCCGAATGTAAACCCAAACGGTTTAGATCGGCAATGGGGGTGGAGCCTTCAGGCGGAAAAGACCGCTAAGAGCCTATCCGAAAAGGTGTAGGACAGCCTTTCCAGGCTGGAAAGCCTGCCCTACAGTTTTTCGGATAGGCATTAAGCTTCGACTCCAGCCCTTAACGAACCGTATTGGTGCCAAACCTGAGTAAGAGAGGCCATGACCATGTCAGCTCAACTGAACATGTCCCAACAGCAAGGGAAGCCAGACATCTGGGCAAAAGGTGTAAGAGTACTCATCATTTCAGCCTTCGCCCTGGCTATCGTCCTCAACCTTATCGCTCCCTGGCTGGCCTGGCGCTGGAGCCGCGTACCCTTCATGGGCGTACTTTTGGAACACACTCTGGTGGTCAGCGAGATGTACGGTCAGGGATGGAGTGGCCGTCTGGCTGGTCTGGCCGGCCCTGATCGCATCCTGGCCGTCAACGGCCAGGCAGTGTCCAACGCGGCCGAACTGGAGCGAGTCCTTCAGGCGGTAGGGTCTGGCCATCAAGTCACCCTGACCGTAGAAGGCCAGGAAGGGGAAGGCTGGAGCCAGCGCCGGGTTAATGTCACGTTGATGGATTTCCCCAGGCGTGATTTCATCTCCTTTTTCTGGCTCCCTTATGGAATTGGCCTTGTTTACCTGTTTTTGGGCCTATGGGTTTACTATCTTAAAGGCCATGGGCGAGGGGGACAGTCCTTCGGCTTTGTTTGTGCCTGTGCTGCCATCTTCACTGCCTCCTTCTTCGACATGGCTACCACTCACCGTCTGGTGCGCTTGTGGACGCTTTCCCTGCCCTTACTTGCCGCCAGCATAGCTCATCTGGGCCTGGTCTTTCCGGCCGAGACGACCTGGGTCAGACGCTATCCCTTCTTACGCTTCCTGCCCTATCTGCCCGCTCTGGCCCTGGCCACCTGGGCCGAGTATGCGCTGTTTGATCCCCGCAATCCGCGAGCCTATTTTATCCCCTGGCGTTGGAACTATGTTTACATTGGGTTGGGTTTCCTGATTTTTTTCGCCTCACTGCTGTACATACGGCTGCGCACCCCTCCCGGCGTCGTCAGATACCAGGCCCGGATCATCCTCCTGGGCAGCACCATCGCTTTTGCTCCGCTTATATTCTGGATCATCTCAGCCGCTTTGCAATGGAAGCTCCCCTTTCAGCCGTTTCTGTACGGCCCCCCTTTAATCGCTTTCCCTCTCTGCGTGGCCTATGCTCTCTTGCGCTATCACCTGCTGGATGTAGACCTGGTCATCAGCCGGGGTGTGACCTACTCCATTTTGACCATAGGGGTCACGGCGGCCTATTTCCTGCTGATTGGCCTGCTCAGCCAATTGTTGGCCATCGCTTCCCCGGTCAGCAACCCCTTCATCCTGGCCATATTGGTCCTGATTCTGGCTATCTTTATCAGCCCCCTCAAAGACAGGGTGCAACGGCTGGTGGACAGAGTCTTCTATAAAGAGCGCAAAGATTACCGCGCCATCCTGCAAGATTTCAGTCGCTCCTTAACCGACATTCTGGACCTGCCGCACCTTCTGGAGATGTTGGTGAGGTGCGTGCAGGAGGTCTTGCCCACAGAGCGTATGGCGATCGTCTTGCTTGACCGGCACACAGATTGCTACATCTCTCACAAAGCCAGGGGGATATCCGAACAGGTCATGCAGATGATTCGTTTCAGTAGAGAGAATCAGGCGGTGCGCTGGTTGACCGAAAAGGGGCCTCTGTACCTGCACGGGGAAGAAGGCAACTCGTTCCCGGCCGGATTCCCGGTGGAGGAAAGAGCGCGGTTAGAAGCCCTGGGGGTGGTGCTCTGTATCCCCCTGCACATTGAAGAGCAACTGATTGGCTGGTTGGCCTTGGGGCCCAAGCTGTCCGGGGACCTCTACAGTCGGGATGATTTGGCTTTCCTGTCGGCCCTGGCCGATCAGAGCAGTCTGGTTATTCAGAGTGCCCGTCTCCATGAAGAGACTCAGCAAAGGGTGCGGGAGCTCTCCCTCCTTTTCCGGGCCAGCACCGCCATCTCCTCCACTCTGGAGATAGACGCCGTGTGGAATACCCTGGCCCAACGGATGGTCCAGATCGTTGAAGCGACCAGTGCCCGTGTCTATGAATGCAGCCCGGATGAACAGACCGCTTCTGTCATCGCTGAGTATGCGGGGCATCGGGCTTCCGAGAAGGAACGGGTCTCCCATCTGGGCGAGAAGTTTCCGTTAGGCGAGTCCCCCATTACCAGAGGTGCTTTACGGGCTCGCCGGCCTTTGAGCATCGGCCTGAGCGACCCGACCACGGGGGAAGGAGACCGGGCCCGGCTGGTGCGGTTCGGAGGGCGAACGGCTTTGATCATCCCTCTGATGGTGAGAAGTAGAGTCATTGGTTTTGTTGATCTCTGCGAGAGCCGCCGGGACCGGCAGTTTACGGAGGGGGAGATCAGGCTTTGCCAGACCGTAGCCAATCAGGCCATCATCGCTGTGGAGAACGCCGGGCTTTTCCAGGAAGAGCGCAAGAGAGCCCTCCAACTGGAGACTGTCAGAGAAGTCAGCCAGAAGATTGTTTCCATCCTTAACCTGGACGAGCTACTGGCTCAGGTGGTGGCGCTGATCCAGCAACGCTTTGGTTACTACCACGTCCAGGTCTTCCTGAACAGTCCCGATAACCAATGGACGGTTTTCCAGGCCGGCACCGGCCCGGTCGGAAAAGTCATGCTCCAGAAAGGCTATCAGCTCCAGATTGGGAAAGAAGGAATTGTGGGTTGGGTCGCCGGCAGCGGTGAGTTTCTGCTGGCCAACGACGTGAGCAGAGAACCCCGCTTCCTCCCCCACCCGGCGCTCCCTGACACCAAAGCCGAGCTGGCTATCCCCCTGTCCCTCGGCGAGCGGATTCTGGGTGTCCTGGATGTCCAGAGCAGGCGCATCAACGCCTTTGAGGAAAGCGATCTCTTTGTTTTACAATCCCTGGCTGACCAGGTGGCCATCGCCATCGAAAACGCCCGCCTGTACACCATGACCGACCAGGCTCTGGCCAGGCGCCTGGAAGAACTGGCCATCATGCAAGAGATTGACCGCCAGCTTAATGCCACCCTCGATTATGATAAGGTCATGGGCTTTACCCTGGACTGTGCGCTGAGGATAACCGGGGCCAATGGAGGCCTGATCGGCATGCTCACTCAAGAACAAGATGGGATGCAGCTTCTGGCTACCCGCGGTTACAGACAGGAATCCGGGCCATATGTTGGGCGACTTTGGCCCATCAATCTGGGGATCGTGGGGCGCGTGTTGCGGACGGGGCAGCCAGCCCTGGTATCGGATGTGAGGCAGGACCCTGACCATGTCAGCGTTCTTCCGAAGACCCGCTCTCAGCTTACCGTGCCTATCCGGCGCGAGGAACGGGTGATGGGTGTGATCAGTGTGGAAAGCTCAGAGGTCGCCGCTTTCAATGAGGATGATCTGATTTTTATGTCGCGCCTGGCAGACCATGCCGCCATCGCCATTGATAACGCTCGCCTCTATTCTGATTTGAAACAGGCCAACGAAGCCAAGTCCGAGTTTGTCTCCATGGTGGCTCATGAGCTCAAGACCCCCATGACCTCCATCAAAGGTTATGCCGACCTTCTGTTCAAAGGCACCGTCGGTGAAATCAGCGAGACGCAGCAAAAATTCCTGCGGGTGATCAGGTCCAATGTGGACCGTATGAATGCTCTGGTCAGCAATCTGTTGGACCTCTCGCGTATCGAAAGCGGGCGGTTGAAACTGAACATCCAGCCTGTTTCCATTAAGGCCGTTGTAGATGAAGTGGTGCAAACTCTGCAGGAAGGGATCAGAGCCAGGAATCTGACGCTGACTGTCGAAGTGCCTGAAGACCTGCCGCCAGTGCAGGCTGACGAAGACCGTCTCATCCAGGTGCTGACCAATTTGCTGAGCAATGCTTATCAATACACCCTGCCTGGCGGCAGGGTCAGCGTGAAGGCGACGGTGTGCCCGGATAGTTCACTACCCGATGGAGCTCAACCCGTTCCCCCAGGCGAGCCAGGCCGTCGGTATCTGTGCCTGAGCGTCAGCGATACGGGCATTGGCATATCACCCAAAGACCAGGCCCGGATCTTTAACCGGTTTTTCCGTGGCGATGACCCCGTCGTGCGCGAAACCCCAGGAACCGGTTTGGGCCTCTCCATCGCGAAAAGCATTGTGGAACTGCACAACGGCCAGATGTGGTTCCGGAGCGAACCAGGCCAGGGTAGCACCTTCAGCTTCACCATCCCTTTATAGACCTGCAAGAAACCCTCGCTCTCAGTCTCTGCGGGCAAACTGTTTGTGCCCTCTCCCCGGCGTCTGAAAAAGGCGTCGGCGCAGGGCTACGGCCCGAGGGGGCCTCACCCCGAGGGCCGACGCCCGGCGCAAAAGCGCCCAAGAAGGCCGATTTCTAATCGGCGCAGGGGCCGAATTAGCCTGTTTCCCGCACTTTGAACTCAGCCCGTATATCCCTTTCATCCCCCACCCCTTCCTGCTCTTGAAAGCCCCAGAACCGTGCGAGGTGTGGCGGCATTCTTGACAAAAAATGAATATATAGTATAATATTTTATATGGAGACTACAATTCGCATCATGGGTGAGAAGATCCGGCAGTTGCGATTAGACCGCCGGCTCACTCTGGAGGAAACGGCGGAGCGAGCCGGTTGTACCCCGGGCTTTCTCTCCCAGGTGGAGAGAGGTCAGGCTGTACCCTCCATTACCATGCTGTACGCCATCGCCCAGGCCCTGGGT
>Ga0068707_1000539_pt1 | contig 25038 bp, 15 predicted proteins | sample YNPNPMetaG_FD_66600 | JGI IMG/M metagenome (GOLD analysis project Ga0068707, IMG submission 66600) | Anoxygenic and chlorotrophic microbial mat microbial communities from Yellowstone National Park, USA - YNP NP MetaG | ecosystem: Environmental > Aquatic > Thermal springs > Hot (42-90C) >... | reverse complement strand
ACGGGGATTCGCCCGAACGTCTATCTCCAACGGTTCCTGGTCCGCTCCCTTGTAGGTGAACTTGTAGATCGACGCAATATTGAACGGCGCAGTTACCGTGAGGTTCGTTATCTCTACTATCGTGGGTTCGCCTTCCGGCTCGCGAGCTTGTCTCGCATCCGAGATGCCGCTCACGATGAAATAAGATTGATTGGGCTGGAATCGAAGCTGCGCCTGCAACTTTTTGCCGGTTTGGTGACCGACAAGCCGAGTATAGGATCCAGTCTCTTGGTCGAAGATCGCTGCGTCTTGATAGTTCTTCAAGGTCGCTGTGACCTTTCGGTGCTTGTCAGACCTGTTGAGCAGAAATGTTATCTTGTGCTCATCCTTTTCTCGCCGATATGCCATAATGTCGTCGGCGCCGCCGCCCACAATCTGAATATCGTCGTCTAGTTCTCTCTTAAGAATCTCGATGAATGCCTCTAGCTCTTCCGTTCTGACAAAGTTTCCGCCGCGCAGACCTTCTGGCACGTTCTCACTAATCGGTTCCATAGAGCGATAAAAGAAGGTGGTGTTGACCTTAGCGGTCACGATCTCGTTCAACTTGGCGATCTCGGCCGGTCGTAAATACGGCGTTGCGGGCACAATTAGGTATTCATAGTCCTCATTGGCGAGTCTGATGTGTTTCCCGACTATCTCGGAGGTCTGAAGCGCCGCGAAATCCACGATGTCGAAGTCGATCTGGTTCTTCACCATCTCAAGGCACAGCGACGAGAGAAAGTTCTCTATCTGCTCGAAGTCGGATGTTTTGCGATCGCTTTGGTATGTTGACCATAGCCCGCTCAGCGGGTAGAACACTGCCACCTTGCATAGATGTCTTCCACCACAAAGCATCTCTTCCATGCGCTTTAGATAGTCTGCGAAGTAATCGAAATCTTCCCATTGCGGTGATTGGTAAAAAAAGCTTGGGGGAGACTCGCGCTTCGTCATGCCCGAGATTGTATGATAAATGGCGTGGGGGATAAGCAGGTTGATTCCAAGTGCGTATTGCCAATCGGTCACGCGTTTAAGGTTTTCATACGTAGCATCCCATTCCATCAGCCCAAAGCTCTCGCTCATACACCGAGCCTTGCCGGATACGTGAGCTTGGGAGGAGCATATCTTATGGCCGACAATCGATATCCAACTATTGCCTAACGTCTGTTTGCCCAAGTGATCCACGCCGGGGATGTCCATTGTTCGCATTGTGCCGAACATATCCCCCTGGAACCTAATCTGATAGCGCAGCGGTTCCTCGTGGTTGTTGTGGCCCGTGTAGAATACCCCGTGCTCGCGGCACCACTCGCTCAAGTTGCGATGATATCGTTCGTTGAATAAATGGCCGGCGTGGTCCCAGTAGTCGGCGCGGAACTGCGAGGCCTCCTTGCCCGGGTAGAACAAATACGGGATCATCGGCTCGGGGCGATAGCCGAACCTTTGCTCAAAAGTCTCAAAGTAATCGTCGGTGTAAGGCAGATTCCAGTCGTCGTAGCCCACACTTACCCAGTAGATCGAAGGCTCGTCGGTGAACACTGCCCTGATGGTATTCCCGAACTCATTTCCAAAGCGTGCGTAGTAAGCTTCGTAAGTTTTTTCTTTGAAGCAATCGACAGCGGCCTTTGAGAGAGTGTCGATGTAGTAAGGATCGTACTTAACGGTGCAGTTAAGAAGCATCCAGTCGCCGGTCAACGCCTTTGCGGCGTGGGCGTCAGGCAGAAATCGGGTTTTGGTGACGATTCCCGCTTCTATGTTAGCTGCCACCATAAAATGCCCAGCTTCGAAACGGGCGTAATCTACTTCGCCAAGCGGCTTGGCCTCTACGGCTAGATACTTGCTGCGGAAGTCGGGGTTCTCGTTCATTACTGTCATTCCGGCCGTGCCGCTCGGCCAGTTAAACTCATCGTAGATCCATATGTGCATTCCGTGTTTTTTTGCTTCGCGCACGCACCAGCCGAAAATCTCAAACCATTCGTCCGACAAATATGCCACCTCGAGCCCGTAGCGAGGGTGGACTATCACATCGCTGATACCTTTTTTCTTCATCATCTCGAACTCACGGACGATGTGCCACTCCTCCACGTGCCCGTTCAGAAACCAAAACGGTACCGGAGACTGGATATGTCTGATCAGATCGTTCAATCGCTCGTTTGCCAATTGGCCCCCTCTTGTTCTTCTTTGCGCGGCGTGAACTTCTTATTGAGCCGCATCTGATTGCCGACTCTCAACCTTGTAACGGTGTTCCTTGCCGTCGGTTGTTACCAGGAATACGGATCCAAACGATCCGTCGTCGCAAACGAAGACCTGATAGCCGTCCTTGTGGTTTGGCCGAGCCTGGTCTATGATATACTTTTCGCCGTCTATGTTATACAGCCGCAGTGTATGATAATCCTTCGCGCCTTCAACAATGATCGGTATATAATCCATTCCCCCGGCAATGCAGAACTCTGCATTGCCGTTGGCATCGAGCCTAATTCGCGTTGGAAAATCGTCCAGTTTTGTTCCGCACGCAATCTGCGTCACTTTTGGCTGGTTGAGGCCGTAATCAAGGGCTAGCTTCTGGGCAGGTTTCCAGTCCTGAGTCCCGACTCCATACGGCATCAGTACTATACTTGCCTCGATGTAATCGTCTTTCTTAGCTGTCTTAGCTTTCGTGATTGGAACCAGCATCAGAACGGTGTCGCCGTTTTTTTGGCCTATCAGCGACACACCCGGCAATACCTCAGCTCCATCCAATTGTCCGACAAATCGGCTGACCATGAACGCATTAGCCCCGTGTACATCCGGATAAATCGCGGCAAACCCATTCGGACTCGGCAAGACCGCACCGAGGAGAGTGAAATCGTCGTTGAGCTTGATCGGAACCACGGACGCCTCTCCAGTGGGTCCGCCGTAAGCTAAATGCGTGTAACGCATACCCTGTACCCAACTGGCTATGTTGAGAAGCCGCATATTGCGAGCGAAGTCGCCGTCCTTAATATCTACATCATCAAGGAAGTCCACGCGCATCCGCACGAAGTTGCGTAATTCGTCCTTCTGCGGAACCTCGAATATGTCCAGGGTTACCCTAACCTTGCCGTCGTCTGAGAGATACTCCATACGGACATCGGCCCAATTAGGTCCGGTGCTCCTAAATAAAGTCCTACGATATTCGATGAAGTGCCATATACCACGGGCATCCAGGTAACGCAAGAAGCTGTGTCCAGCGACGTTGTCGTGTTGTGGCTGGCTTTCCCACATCTTCTGGCTCATTGGTCTGAAGTCTGCTATGTGTACTCCAGTCAGACCCCCAAAGAGAAACGGCACGTAACAAGTGGTCTCCGTGACGCCAGTGGACATATGATAATAGTCCATCCAAGCTCCAAGCGATGAGAACTGCTTAAGCGGGTGGATTCCCCAGTTCTGATAGATGTGCAGGCTACTCAATCGTCGCTTCTCGTCTTCGCCTAAATACAGCGGAAAGAACGTTTCAGAAAACGCAGTGTCCTGTGGATTGTAGAACGGCTCTTCTATCTCACACGAGAAGTTCTTACTCGTTTGGACCGCTATCGGCAGAGGCCAGCCCTCATCATCTAATACTATTCCGCACTCAACCGTGCCTGGATGCATCCGCGTTTCATGCATTATGTATATCTTACGCGGCTGACCCAGATTATGAACCGCAAACTCTGCTATCTCGTAGTCATTCGGATTCTCAAAATGGTGGGCGAAACCGCCGGGATTATCTGTCTGTACTTTGTAGCAACCCCTGACCGGATCATATCCGAGCGCGCGTCCCTTTGTGGCGCTAAAGCAGCTCGAAAGAATCGGCGTTACCTCAGCTTCCAGCTCAGCGCTTACCTCGCTGTTGATTAGCGGGAACAACTCTAGAAAGCCGCTTTTCTTGGAACCTGAGTCCCAACTGGCGTTTTCTGAGCGATGCGACTCCGCATTATGGATGAAGTGTGTGATGCGTATCCCGTGATCGATCTTCTCGAGTACAACGTCGTCCAACCCGCGCGGAACTGGGTAGATCAGCGCGCACGACGGAGCGTTGCCTGCGCGCCTGACCAGCCAAAAGTCATTCACCTTGATTTCGCCGTACTTATTGCGTGCTCGTCCGGCACAGGTGAGTCCGTCCATCTCGATCACCATCGCCGCGCTCTTTATTTCAATAGACTGCGTAACATGCATGGTTACTCCTATATGCGTTTTTTCGGGGTAGGAGTAAAAAACGACCTCGCCCTTTATCGGGGCAACCTTGCCTTCGCTGTCCGACAATTCTATGTCTAGCCAGTGGGTCTCTATGTAGTAAGGTCCGCGGCGGTAAATATTGATACGCGATGGAGTCTTTGTGTTAAGTGAACTGTAGGTCGTTCCATGCGAGTCAGTTAGCTCAAGATAAGCTCCCTTTCCTGTGAGCACGGAAGTGGCTCCTCTATCGCCACTGATACTAATGTCGCGAATGCGCTGGCCATCTTCCGATCTCAGGTCGACAGATATCGTATACCTTTGGGCTTCTATCACCAATCCGGTGCGGCTCGCATCGGCATACCTAGCTTCAATCATCGGTCTCCTGCTCGGCGGTTGATGTCTAAAGTCCTCGTTCCAAGTGGAGCTGCGGTCTCCAGCCGCTCCGGTAGCCGAAATCCACAGCGCCGCTGTGCCAATCATGATCACGTATGACAAACCCAAGCTTCCACCTCCTCGGATGTTGGATTATCTTCCGGAGCAGGCAATCCCTTCCTTGCGGATGAAGCAAGTGCTCATACAGTGTCAATAATACATCAAGATGTTTATGAATATGTGGCGTCTGGGGTAAACTGTTAACGATGTGGTCTTTGAAAGCCTAGTCGTCAACACAATTCGTGCCAGTTGGCGGCCATCAGCAGCCAGACATCGTCCCCGGGCGACAATTCTTAGGGAGGAATCAGGATGACATCGAGCACGCGACGTCGACTACCTCTGATTATCATACTAACGCTGCTTCTCACGCCCGCGCGTGCGGGCGTCATCTACGTGGCATCAGGGGGGCCTGGGCCGGATGGTCTCAGTTGGGCTACAGCATTCGGCACGATCCAGGCAGGATTGACCGCCGCTGCGGCGCAGCCAGAGCGCACGTGCTGGGTCAAGAACGATACCTTTAGCGAGAACGTTACGGTGCCGGCAAATGTGTCCGTCTATGGAGGTTTCCTCGGCACCGAATCCCCGCTCGACCCCAATCCCTACGGCCGCACTGGGAAAACCACAGTGAACCCGGCGGCAGTGGGAACACCCATATTTTCCGCCAGCACCGGCACTCGTGTCGACGGCTTCATCATCCAGAATAACACCGCCGATATGGGAGCTGGAGTGCTGCTGGCGGCGGGAGCGACCTGCATCATCAACAACAACGAGTTCAGCGGACTTTCATCGCGCCTGGGCGGGGCGATCTATGCCGGTGGCGTGACGTCCCTCTCAGTCACCGATTCCACCTTCACCAATTGCCTGGCCAACGATACCTCCGGCACGCTAGCCGCCGGAGGAGCGATCTACTTGACAGATGGTAGTCTCATCGTGAATAGGTGCGCCTTCACTAATGCCCGAGCTACTGTGACGACGACGTCCGGCAACGAAGCCAAGGGCGGCGCGATCTACGCGGCAGGTGGCACTCAGCTCCGCGTCGAGCGTACCGCGTTCAATTCGTGCTACACGGGTGGAAGCACCGTCGAGACCCGCTACGCCCAGGGCGGCGCATGCTACTCCAGCGGAATGAACGCTACATATCGCAACTGCCTCTTCTCGGCCTGCTCGGCTTTGGGAGCCGGTGCTCCTGTCACTGCCAAGGGGGGCGCGATAGCGTTCATGAACCAGGGCGCCGTCACGATTATCAACAACACCTTAGTCGGTAACGAGATCACTCCGCAGGCCGGGAGCGTTAGCGACACTGACCGCTCCTATGGCCTTGGCTCGGCGATCTACGTTAACGGCACAGCCACCGCCAACATAGTGAACAACATCATCACTCACAACCTCGGCACGGCCGTCGTAAACGAGGGGATGGTAATCAACTTCAACTACAACCTGCTTTGGCATAACTCAGGCGGCGACATCTACGGATTCAACTTCCCGCCGCAGGCATCCGATTTCAACATAATGAAGGACCCGCAGTTCTGGCGCGATCCTACCACTATGGCGCTCGATCCTGATTATCACATTTCCTACGGCTCCCCGGCCAAAAATGCCGGCACAAACTCCGGCGCTCCGTCCACCGATATTGACGGAGAGCCCAGACCCTGGCCGCCCGGCGGTATAGTCGACATAGGCTGGGATGAGTTCGTAGACGCGGACGCCGACGGCGGCCCGGACATCTTCGATCCAAGTCCCGGTAGCATCGTGCCTCCCGAGGTCGATCCCGACGGCGATGGCATCTACTTCCCCTACGACAACTGCCCACTTATTGCCAACCCGACTCAGGCGGACTCCAACGGCGATGGCGTAGGTGATGCGTGCACCGGCGTCGTGCCAGTCTATTACGTTGACAGCTCGGTAGCTTCGAGCGGTAATGGGACGACGTGGGCCACCGCGTTCAAGACTATTCAGGAGGGTATAGATGCCGCCGACTTGCACAATATGGCAGGGTGGACCTACAACCCACAGGTTTGGGTTCGCGGCAATCTTACCTACAATGAGGACATTCAGATATGGCATGGCGTCCGTGTCTATGGCGGTTGGGCTGGTACGGAAGTCGATTGGACCATGAACCCCAACATCTACTTCACGCGCAATGTTACTGCCAACAAGACCATAATCGACGGCACGGGAGTTGGTTCCACGGTTGTGATTGCGCATCTGCCTCAGGACCGTTACTTGAGTGGTGTTCTCAAGACTAACTACGCCGCTCTCCAGGCGGTTCTTGATGGGTGCACGGTGACCGGCGGGGTGGGTGAACTCGGAGGTGGAGTGAGCATCTACAAGGAAGCCGCGAATGTGTCATCGTGTATTATAGAGAACAACACGGCGGCGCTCGGTGGCGGCGTCTATCTGTACAAATCCAGCGGGGTTGTAGGAGACGGAATTGGCCCGCCTCCGGGCAACGTTCTTACCGGCGACACCGCGATCGACAACAACGACGCGATCGGCGCGGAGAGCTATGCGGGCTACGGAGGAGGTGTCTATATCGAGCGTGGCTCGCCGACGCTCTTTGCCAACATCATAACAGATAACACCGCATATTTCGGCGGCGGCATCGCCTCCTTCAAATCAGCTCCGCTCATAGTCGAGAACCTGATCGGCTGCCAGGCGAAACCCAACACGGCCAGCGGCACGCCAGGCGACAACAATGCTCTGGGAGGCGGTATTTACCTAAACGATTCCGATGCTGTGATCAACAAGGAAACGTTAGTCAGTAACATTGCATCAGGCACAGGCGGACTGGGTGGGGGCATTTACGCCGTTGGCTCCGACTTCTGGATGAAGAACTCTATTGTGGCCTTCAACACGGCCAATCTCGTGAACGGCGGCGGCGCTATCTACGGCTCGCTATCAGCGCCAATTATCACTTACTCAGACTTCTGGAACAACACCGCGCCGCAGTTCGTGGGCATCACTGACCCGACTACGTTACCAGCCAACCACAACCTTGCCGTGAACCCGCTGTTCGTGAATCCCGCTGCCTGCAACTACCGGCTTCAGGCTGGCTCACCTCTGAACGGCGCCGGAGACCCGCTCGATGGTTCCCCGAATATGGGCGCGTTCCAAGACGAAGACCCCCCTGTTACCCTAGCCGAAGCTAAGAAACTTCCAAACGGCGTGACAGTGGAAGTCGAGAACCTCGCGGTTACTGCCGTTTACGAAGATGGAGTTTACGTTGAAGATGCCAACCGTACCCACGCGATCAAGCTCATCACCTACCGTTCGAATCTGAAGGAGGGAGACATTGTCAACGTGGTCGGCGTCATGACTACAATTCAGGGTGAGCGCATGATCATCAAACCCGAAATTTCCCTCACCTCTGGTAAGAGGATCACATCACCTGTCGGTCTTTCCAATGTCAATCTGGGTGGTGGTCCATACGGCGATTACGCGCTCGGAGTTACAGGGGGTACCGGTCCCAACAACGTCGGTCTGTTGGTAAGCACGACCGGAGTTGTGAAAAGTGGTCTGAGAGGAATATGGCCGAGCGTCATAATCGACGACGGCTCGAAAGTGGGGGTTTGAGTCTATCTGCCTCCCAAATCTATCTTGCCCACACTCGGGAAGATGATGCTGGTTACCGGCATATCTGGCTTTGACGTCGATCGCTATGGGAAGCGTACTAGAGCTATCAAGACTAGGAGGTCGGCTGATGTTGTCTACCCGCTGAAATAGCCTCCTGCGGGTAAACAGGTCCACGCCGCCGTGCCCAGCGGTGTGGGCGATTGCGGAGTCGTTGCCTCCGCCGGTGGCGGCGCGAACACAGGGAGTTTCGCGCCGCTTCTTTACGTATGCCACGGCGGGTGTTCGTCGAACAATGCGTCGATGGCGGCTGAGAGGCGATGTGTTTCCGATATGGCGACGCTTATCCTATCGATGGCGTCAGGCCGAAGGTTGACAATCATCCTTGGTAATTCGTAGCCGCCGATTGTGAGTTCCCGTTCTGTGTATGGACTAGCGCGCACCACTTTCATCAATTGCACGTCCACGATCTGTCGTCCCAACTCAGCGGCTGTCATAAGCAAGTCTTCGTTATCAGGTATGGGTATGCGTGGGTAATCGATCATCAAATGATCGGCGTAGCGAGAACGATAGGTATGCGAGTTCAACACTGCGCAAACGTAATAGAACAGTAGACTGTGGTCGAGTTCGTTGTGTACTATGTTGCTCTTCTTTTGGCCATCAGCCCAAATGAACCGTGGTAGGATCGTTGCCCCGCCCCGTCTGAACAAGTTGAGGTCGACAGGCTTGTCGGCGCAAAAGATTACATCCCACTCTGACGAACCGGTTGCATATCCGCTTCGGCCAACGCATATCGCTTCGTTAGGATGGGTCATATTGAGCATGAACGGTAGTCGTGGGCGTTCCAAAAGTGATCTGGCATAGCAACACCAGCGAACATCGAATGGTCTATAGAGCACCTGCACTATTGCTTTCCGCCAGTCGTCCATTGCGAGCAACTCGCGGCGCGCTCGATCTACGTCAAGGTCGCCGATACCCAGTTCCACCATGGCGGCTGTGCCGAGGCGTGTATCGAGAAGACGTTCAATGCGTTGAACCATAGCCTCGCGGGTCGGCGCGATTGCGAACTCATCGCGTGAGGTAACGAAGCCTACGCTGCGCTGCTCAAAGAGCTCAATCACCGACGGGAACGACTCATACTCATTGGTCAGGTGAATGATGCGCGGAGAAAAGATGTAAAACGGCTTGACCGGCTCTATTTTTTGCCACGGTGTATCGGCGACGATCAGACATTCTAGCGCATTCAGCTTTTCCCGCGTCGTGCCACTGAGCTCGGCATAATGAACCGAGCTATGTCTCTGTTTTTTCGACCTGACCAGAAATGTTACGGCGACACCTGTTTGGATAGAAAAGACATTCTCATCGCGTCCTCGGCGACGTCCGACTCGGCGGGCATCGCCGCGAAGGTCCAAAATATATATGTGGTCGAACGAGCGAGTGAGCGAATCGCGCATCGCGCGGAAAGTAGGGTTAGTTATGTAGCTATGGTTGGTAATTAGTGCCACTACACCCGTACCTGTCCGTTCGACCCAGTCTTGCGCTACTCGGATGAACTTAACGTAGTCGTCTTGAAGCCATTTGGTATTGCGTTCGGAAAGACCGGCTCGGTAATCGAACATCAGATCACGAGCGGCATTGGGGTTGGCGGAATGGCCGGAATATGGTGGGTTTCCTATAATGAGCAGGGGTTCCTTCACGGATTCGGGCATTTCGACTTCGAGGAAGTTGTCGTTTCGTATCTCGCAGTTGGGGAGCAGTAGTTTAGCCAACTCGCTTGTCGAGTAAGACACCTCGAACCCGATTATTTTTCGCGTTAAACCAAGGTTAACACATATCCAATCCAGGAACGCACCTGTTCCACAACAAGGGTCAACCACAGTCGCATCTTCATAGTTTGATTCCAGATGCTTGCGAAGCAGTTCCCCAGCTCCTCTTGCGACGTAGGACACTATTTGCGGAGGACTATAGTGGACTCCTCTCTGGCGGGATTCTGTGGGACAGATGGCTCTTGCGAATTCTTCGTAAAAGTATATTACGGGGTCACGCCCATCTTCGATGTACTTGCGGAATGTGCGCTGAAGATCTATGGCGTTGAGAAACCCGGCGACTTCCTCGTCTGCCGGCACGTGAAGCAGCTTACGAGCGGATCCGCTTGCTCTGATCCACGCATTGACGAACGTCGCATAAACAATCGTTTGCGACTTCGCGTCTGCACAATAGCCAGCTAGTTTTCGCGCAAGTTGTCTCGGGCCGATCTTTATCACACGGATAGGCTATCATCCAGGATGGATCAGGTCAATCTGATTGCCGCTGAGAACGTAGTTCAGTTTCCATTTCAATTAGCCTGAGGTTCCTGATGCGCGTGCGGCGGCCCGTGTCAACAAAGCCGGCACTGAGCCAAAACCTAATTGCGGGCTCGTTGTTAACGTAGACGTTGGCCGCGAGCACTGTGTGGCGACCCAAGCTGCGGCAGTGGTTCTTGATGTGATCGACCAGTTTCTTGCCGAATCCTCGCCGGCGGTGTAGTGGGCGTATGTAGAATTCGTCAATTCGATAGCACACGCCTACGTCCTGAAGTAGGCAGAATCCAGCCGGTTCGTGGTCGCTAAGCAAGATGAACGGTGTGCGCTTTGGGTCGGACCAGTAGAGGTCGAAACACGGGTAGTGATAAGAGCCGGCCCGGCGCTTTTCTCCGTCATACTCGGAGAGTTCTTTTGCGTAGTCCTGAAACATCTCCCAGAGGGTCTCTTTCGTGTCCTCCGGTGCAACGACGATTTCGATCACGCTTGATCAACTCCTTTCGCGAACAGACCGGAGTACTTAAGCCTTAGTTGGACAGTTGCGTTTCTCCTTTGTTGTTGATTCTAGACAAGGGATAACCGGCTTGAATGTATAAGTAGGTCTGGATTTCACACACACCAATTGCGGAGGTGGAGGCACTTGTCAACGGCAATCAGCCTTAACGGTAACTGGCAGCTAGAATGGAAGTCTATAGAGGGCTCGATCGGCGTTCCCGAGTGCAAGGGGCCGATACTCGGACGTGTGCCGGGGGATGTGCATCAGGACTTAGTTGACTCAGGGCTACTGCCGGAGCCACTTATCGGCCTTAATGTCCGTGAGCACGAGTGGGTCGAGCAAGCGCTTTTTACCTACAAGAGGACGTTTGCGATTGAAGCGGATTTCGACCGAGCTGAACTGGTCCTGGACGGCGCTGATTGCTTCGCAGAAGTGTTCGTAGATGGGCAATTCGTTGGGGCGTCGGCGAACGCGTTTGTCCCGCATAAGTTTGACATAACCGGCTACGTGCGTTTAGGAACTAGCCACGAGATAGAGATCACGGTGGAGAGCGGTGTGCAATGGGCCAAACAACGAGATGTTGGCGAACTCATAGTTCACGAGAACCCGGAGCGAGTTTTTCTTCGAAAGCCACAGTTTGCCTTCGGTTGGGATTGGGCGCCGCGTTTGGTAACCTGCGGACTATGGCGCGGAGCCTCAATTCGGCTATACAAATCTGCGGCTATCCGAGATGTCAGTTACGTGTGTGAGTTCGAATGCTCAGGTGTGACACTAAAAGCAAAAGCCGAAATCGATGCATTTGCCAAAGGTGATTACGCCGTCAATCTGCGCGCGAAACGTGGCCCAAAGGTATTGGAGGCTGAGTCAGTTGCGTCGCTTGTCGAGGGGACAAACCATGTAGAGCTTTCTCTTGTAATCGACCCGGTAGAGCGATGGTTCCCAGTGGGTTACGGAGATCAGGCGCTTTACGAGCTTGAGTTTGAGGTTAGCCGGGAGGGTCAGTCGGTCGACATCGCTTGCACCAATTACGGTTTTCGCGAAATCAAGGTCGAACAAGAGCCTCTGGCCCAGGGCGAGACGTCTTTCATAATCAACGTTAACGGCATCGACGTATTCTGCAAAGGGGCGAATTGGGTTCCGGCTGACAGCATTGTGGCGCGAGTGACGGCGGAGAAATATGAGTCGTTGGTTAAAGAGGCGGTTGCGGCCAATTTCAATATGTTTCGCGTCTGGGGTGGGGGTATCTACGAAGACGAGGTATTCTACGACCTGTGCGACAAGCACGGCATTTTGATATGGCAGGACTTTATGTTCGCCTGCGCCGAGTATCCCGAAACAGAGAAATGGTTTGTTGAAAACGTCGAGGACGAAGTCGGGAAAGCCGTCAAGCTACTGCGCGATCATCCGTGCATCGCCCTTTGGTGTGGCAACAACGAGAACGACTGGATGTTCGGTTACTACGAGCGTGGCAAAGATGGCAAGATGCAACCTTTCTACGGTCAGAAAATCTATCACGAGGTGATTCCCACTATCTGTGCGCAGTTGGACCCGTCACGATTCTACTGGCCGTCCAGTCCTTATGGCGGCGATGATCCTAACTGTGAGCAACACGGCGACCGTCATTGCTGGAACGTCAGCATATTACATAAAGACCCGCTGTTCAAGGCCGACATTCGCAACTATCGCCTAGAACGCGGCAAGTTCAACAGCGAATACGGCGTGCTTTCGCTCGCCTTGCCTCGAACTGTGCTAGACTATACCGGCCGTGCCGAGCTGGACTATTCGACCGACGTCTACAGGTTTCACGACAATCCTAACAACTACAACAGCGGCATGGTCGAGCAGCATATGAAACTGGCTTTTGGTGGTGTTCCGGATGATCCTACCCAGTTTGCTTATCAGAGTATGGCCTATCAAGCAATTGGCTATAGGGAAGCCATAAGCCAGTTTAGAATACACAAGTTCGATTGCGCGGGCAGTCTGTTTTGGATGTACTCTGATTGCTGGGGTACTATTGGTTGGACGATCTTAGACTACTACCTGCGACGCAAGCCCAGCTACTACTGGGTGCGCAGAGCCTATGCCCCAGTAGCAGTTTTCGTGCGAGTGGAGGACGGTGTCGTGCGTACCTACGTCGTAAACGACACACTTGCCACATTGTCCGGTAGGCTCACACTCGAAGTCGGCGATATGTCCGGCAGGGGCAAGAATACTTGCGCAGAGGTTGCGATTCCCGCTAACGGTGTTGTTTCTGGTCCAGAGCTGACGTGCGAACCGGGTTACGCATTTGCCAGGTTCCAGCCGGAGGGAGGCGTCTCGGTTGATGATTGTATCCTTACCCACTTTCCTTCGGAGTTGGATGTGCCGCCGGTTACAATTCTGGCTGAGAAGAGGCAGATCGGAGAAGAAATCGAAGTGGCTATATCAGTGGATGGATTCGCTCACTTCGTAAGGTTAGAGTTGCCTGACGGCGCGGTGCCGACTGACAACTATTTCAACGTCATTCCGAACAGGCCAAAAATCGTCCGAGTTCGCGGGGCGAAGATCAGCGATATATACGTTACTGCGCTCAATGCCCGCCCATAAGAGTCGTTTGCGCTGGTTTTCTAGTTGGGTAACGCGGTAAGGTCATAACTTTGCCTTGGAGATTGTTAACTCGTGCCGACTGCTGAAGCACTAAGCGAGTTTTTTACCATCGTCGCAGGGCTGCTAATTATGCTTGACCCGCTTGGCCTTCTACCCATCCTCATCGCAGCCGCAGCCTCTGATGAAAAGCGCCAGCACTATAGATTGGCGTTTAAGGTGGTGGGCGGAGGCACTGTGCTGATACTCTTCTTTACGCTCACGGGAACCTGGATTCTGAACCTCTTCGGCGTAACGCTTAACGACCTACGAATTGGGGGTGGCTTACTGTTGCTCATCATCGCCCTCAGGATGGTTCTAGAGGGCAGAATGGTCTCTGGCCAGAACGGTGAGCCCGATTACAGTGCGGCTATTGCCCCGCTTATCTCGCCTTTTCTTGTTGGCCCAGGCACGATCACCGCGTCGGTTGTATTGGCTGCTATCCACGGAGTTTGGATGACGGTAGGCGCGGCCCTGGTTGCGATGTTAGTATGTTTGTTGTTCTTCTTATCGGCGGGATTCTTTCATAAGCTGGTTGGCCGCGCAGGCGCCGACTTAATAACTCGTATTATGGGTGTGCTCATCGCAGCCATCGCCGTTTCCTATATCCGATCCGGTATCATAGATGTCCTCAGCTTTACAACTCGTCAGAAGGGTTACTCCAACTATACGTAGAACACATAACCAACGACCGATGTCGTCTGAGCATAAAATCAGAGTAGTTCTCGACACCAATGTATTTGTGGCGGCTTACTGGGCGCCCGAGAGTGCGTCCGCTAAGCTATTACGAGCGTGCTTCGACGGTCTCCTAGAAGCAGAATACACTCCGGAGATCAAGCGAGAGGTCACCCGAGTGCTTGAGCAGATAGGGATTGATGAGTTTTTTGCGCGTTGGATTGAGGGTTTCTGGGCTATCGCTGTCGAGACTACGCGAGTAGAGCCGGATGACTTGGAGTTGCCTGATCCTGACGACCGGAAATTCATCGAAGCGGTTCTCGGCGCGGAGGCGGACTTTCTGGTTGCCAACGACCACCATCTGCTTAGCATCGGTTACATTGGACGAACCGAAGTGCTAACCCCGGGCTCTGCCATTAGGCTTCTGGGCTCCTGCTGCGACTCGGTCGATTGATGGAAGTAGCTTTGTCATAACAGGAGGATACCGTGAAGCGAACCATTACTTTGACCATCTTAATTCTCGGGTTGCTCCGCGCTTCGTGTGTCGCGCAGGAAATGTTCTTGCCGCTCGACGGATTGAGCACCCTTCGCGATTTTCGAGCAATGAGAGCTTCAAGTTCGGATCCTAACTGGGAAAACGGCAACGGCGACGCTCGCAACATTGCCCCTGGAGCCACACTGACACTGGCCGAGCTTCAAGGTCCTGGTAGGATCGTCCACATCTGGTTTACCATTTCTCACAACGAATCCAACTACGGCAAGCTGTTGGTACTAAGAATGTATTGGGACGGAGAAAAGACGCCCAGCGTGGAATGTCCCATCAATGATTTCTTCTGCCAAGGCCACGGTATGGATGTCTACGTGAACTCGCTTCCAATTCGCGTTACTTCTGATGGCAGAGCGCGCAACTGTTACTGGCCCATGCCATTTAACAAGTCTGCCAAGATCACTGTTACAAACGAAGGCAAGGTCGCCTGCGGGGCGTTTTACTACTACGTGGATTGGCAAAAGACGGACAAACTGCCGAAGAACACTGCCTACTTCCACGCGAAGTATCGTCAGGAGTATCCCTGTGTGAGCGGCCGGGACTACTTGATCCTCGATGCCGAGGGAAAAGGACACTACGTTGGCTGCAATCTCTCCGTCAGGCAGCGCGAGCCGGGTTGGTGGGGCGAGGGCGACGACCGTTTCTATATCGACGGCGAGAAAGTGCCGTCTATACAGGGTACTGGGTCCGAAGATTATTTCTGTGACGCATGGGGTATTCGCAAGCTAGAGGGGCTATTCTATGGTGTCCCGATTTACGAGGGCTACGACACACTCAACAGGCACACTTGTTATCGGTTCCACATACAGGATCCGGTGCCATTCACTAAATCCCTTAGGGTTGTGATCGAGCACAAGGGATCCAGACTGATGCCTGATGGTACCTGGAACGGCTATGTCGAGCGAGCCGATGACTTTTCCAGCGTAGCCTACTGGTACCAAACGGAACCTCACAAGGATTTCGCTTCTCTACCGCCTGCTGCAGAAAGGATTTACCCAGCAATTGTTATCGAGGGCGAAAGAATGGTTGATAGCGCTATTTCCGATCAGGTCAAGCCGTCCAAGCAGGAACTCTTTGGCTACTCGGCAGGCGCGCAGCTCTTCTTTACGCCACATTCCGCGCCCGCTTCAGTTAGTGCAAAGTTCAATGTGGAGAAGCCGGGTAAATACGCCGTAACCATTGTCTTCACCAAGGCGACCGATTACGGTATATACAGAGTCTATCTCGATGGAAAGTCTGTTGGTCCTGTATTCGATCTTTACGCTCCTGCCGTGCAGCAGTATCACGGTCAGATAGGCATTCTTGACTTAACAGAAGGCGAGCACGAAATCAGGTTCGATTGCTCGTCAAAGAACCCGTTATCTACGGGGTATTTCTTCGGGTTTGACAGAATAGAACTCAACTCTTTGTAGGTCTAAGTATGTGCATGGTGACTGAATGCACCGAATAGAAACCATATTTGCGCGGTGTCTTGATCTGCCGCTGCACGAACCGTTTGAGACGGCGCAGCGGCTCGCTACATCGTCGCAAATCGTGGTAGTCGAATTGTATGCTGGGGGCGTGGTAGGTCTAGGAGAAGCCACGCCCGTTCGTTACGTGACTGGCGAAGATGTCAATTCCGTAATACACGATATTGCTGTGGCTGCCAGGGCTCTTGAAGGAACTCGTCTTAACGAATATCGCTTGGCGTCGAGCAAACTAAAGAAAGTCATACCACACGCGCGTTGTGCCCGCGCAGGAGTCGAAATGGCGATAATGGATGCTCTCTGTCGCACGCTAGGCCTGCCGCTCTACGCGTATCTCGGTGGAGCACCAATGGAGATAGAGACGGATGCCACCATACCAATACTTTGTCCCGATCGCTCCCGTGAACTTGCCGCCGATCTAGGGGCCAGAGGCTTCCGTCTGTTCAAGGTTAAGGTGGGCAAGGATCCTGAGGAAGACCTGGAGCGAGTGGTCGCTATCAGCGAAGGAAGCCCTTGTTGCTCATTTATTCTCGACGCAAATCAGGGCTTCACGCCGACTCAAGCAGTCTCCTTTGTCGAGTCTGTTTTGGGAAGGGGTCTTCAGGTGAGGGCGCTGGAACAGCCGGTAGATGCTGCTGATCTCGACGGCATGCGCTTCGTCACAGAGACGGCTGGCGTTCCGATATTCGCCGATGAGTGTGCGCAAACACCTGAGGATGTGATCGAAATAGTGCGTTACAGGGCTGCGCACGGGGTGAATGTTAAAATAATGAAAGCGGGGATCATAGGTGCCTTGGAGATCAAATCGATCTGTACCGCAGCCGGGTTGGACTTGATGTTCGGGTGTATGCTCGAATCACGAATCGGACAATCAGCCGCCGCCCATCTTGGCTGTGGACTCCGTGTGTTTAACGTTTTCGATTTAGACTCGGATATGTTTCTCGCCGAGCAGCCAGTGGAGGGAGGTGTCCGGCGACAAGGCGCTGTTCTTAACGTGCTAGACCGCCCCGGCCTTGGCTGCGAAATACTCGAACGTTAGTCGCAGACCTTCTTCGAAGCTTACTTTCGGCTCGAATCCAAGAAGCGTTCGCGCCAAAGTGATGTCGCTTGATGAGTACTTGATATCGCCTACTACCGGCGGACCGTGAACGATCTTGACATTTCGGCCTGCTAGTGCCGGCAGCTTTTCGGCAAGCTGATTAATGGTGACAGTCTTTTCGCTAGCGATGTTGAACACTTTTCCGGCCACATTTGGAACGGTGCACGCGAGATAGTTGGCCAGGGCGACGTTAGACACGTAGATGAAATCGCGGGTCTGTTCGCCGTCACCGTTGATTGTGATCTCTTTACCTGCCAGGATGCGGTCGATGAACTTCGGAATGACGGCCGCGTATTGTGACTTCGGGTTTTGCCTGGGGCCAAACACGTTGAAATAGCGGAGTCTGACCGTTTCCAAGCCATAGATCTGATAAAACACGCTGAAGTAGTGCTCTCCGGCCATCTTGCTGGCGCCATAGGGTGATAGAGGTTGAGGAACGAAGTCCTCTTTCTGGGCGCGTTGTCCGGTGTCGCCGTAAATGGCGCAAGACGATGCCATCACTACCCGCTTTACGCCGTGGTCTTTGCAGGTGATGAGCACGTTTAGGGTGCCGTCCACGTTGACAGCGTTGGTGAATGCAGGGTCCTCGACCGAGCGCACCGGCGAAATGTCGGCGGCCTGATGTATTACATACTCAACCCCCTCCATGGCGCGATTAAGTGCCTCGATATCTCGTATGTCGGCTTCTACGATCTCCACATTGTCTTGCACGGCACGCAGATTATCTATGCTGCCCGTGCTAAAGTCGTCGAACACGATCACGTCGTGCCCCTTGGAGACCAAAAGCTCCGTTATGTGTCCGCCTATGAAACCGGCACCGCCGGTAACCATAAATTTGCTCAAATCGTCATTCCTTTCGTTGCCCAGACTCGTAGAAAGCCTTTTGCTCCTCGCGTGTCTTGTGTCGTTGATCGCCGTAGCTAAAAACCCTTATAGCGGAGATCGGTTGAATCGGGCACTTGTTTTCGCAAATCCCGCACCCAACGCACTTATGCTCGTCGATGAACGGCCGCTTGATGTCATCCACATATTGCCAATACACCGCGCGATACGAGCAACACTCGTCGCATACCAGACATCGTTTACTCGATTTGCACTCGTCGAAGTTCCACATAATGCATAACGAGCGGTCGATGGCAGCTGTTCCAATGTAGATATGCGGTTTCTCATCAATCTCGAATCGTTGAATGGCCTGGCTCGAGCACACTTGCGAACACAAATTGCAGTTTTGCGCACACTCCCCGATTCTCGGCACCAAAACCGGTGTCCACAAGCCCTCTAACCCCGCCTCCGTAAGCGCCGGTTGCAAGCCGCCGGTCGGACAAACTTTCATACATTCGCTGCACCGAATACATCGGTCCACAAACTCTTCCTCCGGCAGTGAACCCGGTGGCCTAATCAGTCCTGCGTCGGACACTTTGATTTTGCTGTCCACGGCGGTCTTTGCGGCGATATTGGTTCTTGCCATTACCGCCACCAACGCCCCCGCACCCATCGCTAGAACAGTGCGGCGCCGACTGAGGTCCAGCGTAGAACGGTAGCCTTCTTTTCGTATTGTCGGCACAATTCTGGTGCTGAGTGTAGGGCACGTCTGGGTACAGTTGTAGCAGTAGATGCACTCGTTGGCCTGGTACTGCGTAGGATTGTCCAGTATCGCTCCCATCTTGCATTTGGGCATACACATCGGGCATGCGACGCAGGTATTCGCTACCAGTCGTCTTACGACCGAAAACCGCGACATAACCCCCAACATCGCGCCCAGCGGACACAGATTCCTGCACCAAAACCGCCTACTTATGACTTCTGCACCCAGCACTCCGATGAGCATCGCTGCTGCAACGAAGTTCAGTCTGTAGTAGTAGAGAACGTCGTTTGGGAGGTATGTGTTGGATATAAGAAACGGCAGTCGTTCGCTGATAAACTCGGAATGTCCAAAGCTCCTGCCCGTCAGTTGGGCCACCGGATAAATGGAAAAAGTGAACGCTCGGGTGATGATGGTGATGGGGTCTAGGAAGTAGGCGATCTGACCTCCAAATACCGCCGCTGTGATTATTGCGGCAAGCACGTAATACTTCACATTTGCGAAGTGCCTGTTCGGCTCAGCCGCGCGACGGTTTCTGAAGAAGATGGTGCTGGTTGCGTCAATCGCCGTTCCCAGCGGGCATATCCAGCCGCAGAAGAATCGCCCAGCGACTATCGATAGCAGCACCACTGGAAGCGCGTAGACAAGCATGACCTCTATCACGCGGCGTGCTGAAAGCATAGCGGAGAGCCCCAGCAGCGGATCGATGCGGAAAAACGTGTCGATTGGTGCCCGGGATGGCAGTACAGGCCTGTTTAGGTTTGTGTCAAATCTATGTACGGTTGCAAGGAATAGATAGACAAAGCCGACAAAGCATAATACCTGCGTCGTCCGCCTCAGGTTCCTCACGGTCAAGAGCTTTGTTCTACGCGATGCCTTCCAGTTGTTGTCGGCCATATTGATGGAGTGAACCATGGTTATGTAATTATAACCCAGCAAAGTTATGCAGACTTGATCACAATCTTGGATAGGTCGATCTCGCCGATGCCCATCGCTGCGGCGCACTTGATGTAACCTATGTCACTCGGTTTGATGCCGAAAAGTCTCGCTCCATAAGCGTCCACTGCCACTTGGTCAACTCCTGCTATCACCTGATTAACGTCCTTGGTCTTGCCTGGTCCCTTGGGACCGTTGTCGAGGAGGATTCTCGTTGCGTCTAGGACCACTAGGTCGGGGCGAATTGCCGAGGCATAGTCGGCGATACATTGGTCCAGCGAGGAGCTCCGATGCCAAGCTTGACGATCATAATTGCAGCCCATCAAGTTCTTCATTCCGAGGGTGAGCCGCGTAGCGCCGTGATCTTTTGCGATAGGCACGTTAATAAACACGTCGGCTTTAAGAATGTCTTTTAAGCAGGTGTCGGACTTGAGCATTTTGCCTTGGGGGATGCTCACCGAACGATAGTCGGACTCGTTTTGGGCCGCTACAGCTTTTGCGCCGGCTTTTTCCGCTGCAGGGCCAATACCGTTGAACGACAATACGGTCTCTGCGGGCCGGTCGATAATATGGTCGATTACTAGAACCTTGCCTGCTCCAGCAGCAAAGCAAAGCCTAACGATCTCGGCGATTACCTCGGGGTTAGTCGTGGCGGCTTGCGTGGGTGCCCGGTTCCAGGCCATATTCGGTTTCACTACTACGAAGTCGCCCTTGCGTATTAGCTTGCCTAAGCCTCCTAGCGCATTAATAGCCCCTCTAGTGTTTTTGGCCGGATCATCTCCTTTGGCTACGGCTAGAGTCTTGGGGTCGAACTTTGGAGGACGGTTCGTTGCTGGCCGAACATCGGCTGCTTCCTTTCCGCTACATCCTCCAGCCAGAAATGCCGCGCCCAGGCCAGCGATGCCTGCGATGAACTCACGCCTGTTTAGTTTTCCCATAGTTTGCCTTTCTGGCTGCAGCTCTTGTGCACGCTGCGCACAGCCCGCTGATGTTGTGGAACGGCCCTTGTGTGCGGCCATGAAAGTGCAGGTTGCATAGAATCCGCTTGCATTCTCGGCACACGTTTCCAGTGCTGAGAAGTACCCCACACTCGTCGCAGAAAAACGTTATTATCCCGCGATTTGCCATCTCATCGTTCAATTGGCCAAGTGCTTGATATTGTTCTCGACTGCCATTGCCAGTGCCTTTGCCAGGCTGGCCATGTGGGCTCTTTCTTTTGTCGTAGGGTTTACTTTCGAAGTAGAGACGTTTACTATCGTAAGATATTTTTTCGTTGAGTAAAACGCGGCTGGTGTCGCTGTGATACGGGTGAATCCCACCGATGCGTCGGTCTTCTCTGCCTTGTTGATTTTGTTTTCCTTCTGCCAATATTTGAGGAACTCCAGCGCCTCACGAGGCGACTTAAGCGAGTGCACAGTGACTTCGTAGACATCCTTGTCTCGCGTGTATAGTTGCTGGGCAGCGTCTATAACGCCATGGTCGGTATACAGCTCGTAGCCGCCGTCGTAAATGTCAGCAAGCCCCGAGTCCTTACCGTAGATTAGGCTGCCCCGCATCACCTTTAGCCCTTTAGCCTGGTCCGCTTTGGGAAGGAGCCTGCTGACCAACGGGGTAGTTGCCAGTGCAGCTACTGCTGCTAACATCAAAATTGCTGCGAGTGGAGCTGAATGAAGACGCTTCACACTACCACCTCGGAACCCGCGTGTGTTATCTCAAGTATAGCTGTCACCAGCGGCGGTGTCCAGCACAAGAGTGGTTGCCAAGAAGGAATGATCCAGGCTGAGGGTTGAAGTTCTACCTGTTGTATTCGTCTGGAGGATGTTCACGTGAAGCTGCTGCGATTTCTCGCTTGTGCCGCGATACTGTCCCTTATCGATACGATTAGCTATGCGGCCGTTGGCCCAGTCGGCGCCGCCGATTTCCGCGCGCAAAACGGCATATGGCTATACAAGGGCAAGCCGTTCTTTTCTACGACTGCACATGCCATACACCACAGGTTTCGAGGCGATCGTGAAGGTGCCTTGGAGGATCTTAAAAGGTTAAAAGAAGCTGGTTTCTCCGTTGTAGAGGTCTATTGGAGTTGGCGGCGTGTTTTGAAGCCCGATAACAGTTGGGACTTCAAGACTCTGGATGACTTCGTTCTCGCAAGCAAGGCTTTGGGCCTGAAGAATTTCTGTATGTTGGAAGAAGTTTGTCCAGAATGGCTAGCGGCGAAATATGGGTGGAGTCATACCAATGAGTTGGGTAAGCCCGATACCCGAATAGATGACTTTTATATGTGTGATCCATCGTATATTGCCGAGTCTAGGCGTTTCTACGAAGCGATTGTCAAACACCTTATGGAACGCCCAGAGGTTTCAGAAAACATACTCTATTTCAATATGGGCGGCGAATATAAGCCGTTCAGACCGATAAGACAAGAACGTCCGATAGATTACGGCTATGACGATTTCACAGTCGCCGCTTTTCGGGACTGGCTTAAGTCAAAAGGTCTTACACCTAAGATGGTCGAGCTTCGCTGGGGCGCGCCTCGCGATGTTTACAAAAGCTGGGAAGATGTCTGGCCTCCTGTTAGTTTGAAGAAGACTGACTATAAGGACCGCGACCTCAAGGGGTGGGGAATTGCCAGTTGGGATTGGTTCGAATTTCGACAGGAGATTGCATCGAAACATATGATGGACGCAGTTGCCTTGCTGAGGGGATTAGGCGAAACGCGTCCCTTGATACACGAGTACAACACAGTTATTCCAGGCGGACAGGCCCTATTCCTAGATTGGAGTCGCACTGGCGCCAGACTAGGCTCGGACGGCATATTCCTCGGCACGGGCAGCTTCGACCGGGAGTTCGACTTTCCTTCAGTGCTCTTCAACCTTGCCATAGCTAGGGGTGCGTCCGACCCACCCTGGCAGTCCAACGAGCAGGGCGGTATGACTACTCCCGAGTGGATGCAGCGTCACGCATGGTTTATGATCGCGATGGGTGGCACAGGGCTCCACTTCTGGGAGTGGCGCGGCAAGGATTGGGGGATTTTGAACGACGATGGGTCGCCCAAGGATTCCTACGCATCGGCGGTTCGGCTTAATGCCCAGTTCAACTATCTAGGCGATCTGTTCAAGAGCAGTAGACCAATGCCCAATAGGATTGGCATACTGCTGTTGCCGGAAGAAACGCTTTACGCGCCTTATGCTCACTTGGCGGAAGTTTCCTCATTGCTGAAGAGCCTGTTGGCAGTCGGCTCGGGTTGTGAGGTCGCTGTAATTACCGACGACGAGCTGCTTAGCCACCAAGCTTCGGGCTATAGAGCCATCATAGTCCCTGGTCAGATGCGTACAAGACTGATAATAAGGGAAAAGCTAGCCGAGTTCGTGAGGAACGGTGGTGTATTATGGCTTACCGCGCAGACCGCCCAGCGCGACGAGGGCGACCAAGAGCTGTTTGTTAACCCGGCCAAACCGCTGGACGAAGTGGCCGGAGTCCGTGGTCCGTTTAGTGCCGCGCTTACGCTCGAGGGCAGCGCTGGTTCCAAGGGGATCGGTGTGTTTGGTATGCTGGACCGCCACTTCGGCGCGGACAAGGCGAAGGTCGTCGGCAGCGTGGGTGGGCGACCGGCGCTTTGGGTCAACAATTACGGCAAAGGCAAGTGTTTTATGCAGGCGGCGCATCTTGCACAGGTCCCTGCTGGAGATAACCCGCTGGCCCGCGACCCGGAAGCCGCAGCGGCCTACGTTAGAGTGAACTCAGGTCAGGTGCCGGTTGAGATCGTCGAGAGAGTTCTTAAGGCTGCTGGAATACAGCCATACGTCAGGCTTACAAATGCCGTAAACGGAAAGCCTGTGAGCACAGTGATGGCCGGGGTGCGTACGTCCGACCCCGGTTATATTCTATTCCTTATCGAGGGTGACAACCGCCGCTCGCAGGTTTGTGTCGCACTAAATGCTAAAAGACTTGGCCTAAAGGGACATTGGTCCGCCTACGATATGATGACTCTGAAACCTTTGCGATTGAGCTCCGATGCTACTTTCACAACCACCATTTCACCGGCCGAGGTCAAGATAGTTCATTTGGTGCCTCAATCGGAGTTTGTCAAATGTAGAGACCGACTCAAGGCGGCTAACTGGCCTGCCATAGAGACGACATTGCCCAAGATCCGACAGACGAAGCTTGTGCCTCCATCAGAGCTCGGCGCTGCGAAGGTTGGGGACCTCTCCAACGTTCGTCCAAAGCCTTACGGTGATAAATGGCTTCTCTTAGATATTTCCAAGCATGCCAACCGCAGCCTCATTGACGAAGGTCGTTTAGAGAATGCCAAGGCATTCCTTGGCAGCATAGGGACGGGCGATAACGATCTTACGGAACTTCCGTACGGTTTACAGGAGTTCCTCGGTGTGCCATTCGACATACTCGACCCCAATAAGAACTCGACCTCGTGCATGATCACAAAAACGCGCGGCAGGCCGTGGCTGGGTCCGCTTGAGTTCAAGGACATTCCTGTCCGAGCGAAGGTAAAGAAAGTGCACTGGCTCTACGGCTCTGGCTGGGCGCCAGGGTTGCTGCCGGTAGCCTACATCACATATAACTATGCTGACGGTTCCAGGGTACAAGAGAACGTGGTATGTGACAAGAACATTGCTAACTGGTGGGGTTACGGTGGACCGCCTAAGAATCCGGATCTTCGACTTGCCTGGGCGGGCTCGACCCCTGCTTCCAGACGAAACTTTACTCAAGTCGGACTGTGGCATTATGCGTGGAGAAATCCTTATCCGTCAAAAGAGATCAAATCCATCGACATCTCTAGCTACGGAGGCGACGCTTGTATAATTGTTGTAGCAATTACGGCAGAGAAGTAAGACAGACCTATGCAGACATCGCAGCTTAGTTTGTAGTTTGGACGTATGAGTCCGTTGTTTTCGAGTTGTCTGCATTACAGACAAAACCGGGGAGTGAGCGCAAACTACTCCCCGGCCCCTTCTTCGATGATTCACGATGCTCTGCTATTGTACGCTAACGTCGTCAATGTAGAGCTTTGCTCCACTAGCTGTCCCAGGGTGCGCCGCTCCACCGACCATGATAGTAACGTAACCCGACGAATCCGCCGTCACTGTCATTGACCTGGTAACCCAAGTAT
>Ga0068707_1000538_pt1 | contig 25043 bp, 23 predicted proteins | sample YNPNPMetaG_FD_66600 | JGI IMG/M metagenome (GOLD analysis project Ga0068707, IMG submission 66600) | Anoxygenic and chlorotrophic microbial mat microbial communities from Yellowstone National Park, USA - YNP NP MetaG | ecosystem: Environmental > Aquatic > Thermal springs > Hot (42-90C) >... | reverse complement strand
GGCCAGCAGCGCGTTGACCAGCGTGCCGCTGGTGTGGCCGGCGGCGGGGTGCACCACCAGGCCGGCCGGCTTGTTCACCACCAGCAGGTGCGCATCCTCGTAGAGCACGTCCAGCGGGATCGGCTCAGGGAGGATGGGGGGTTCCTGCTGTTCCGGCAGCGTGATGGCGAGATGATCGCCGACTTCGACCCGAGAGGCTGGCTTGCGTGGCTCCCCGTTGACCCGCACCGCGCCGGAGGTGATCAGCCGCTGGATCTGCGTGCGGCTCAGGTCGGGGAAGCGGCTGGCCAGCCACACATCCAGCCGCTGGCCGTCGGTCTCGGCGGTAAAGGCAATCTCTCTCAAGTGGCCTCAGAGGTCTGGCGTTCCGCAGGTGCGGGCGGCTCCTTATGGAGCCAGAGGATGGTAAAAGCCAGGATGGCGACGCCCAGCACGATGGAGGTATCGGCCAGGTTGAAGATTGGCCATTCCCGCAGCGGCCAGAAGTTTGTGTCAATGAAGTCCACTACCGACCCCCCGCGGGTCAGGCGGTCCGTCAGGTTGCCCAGCGCCCCGCCCAGCTGCAGACCCAGGGCAGCGCGCATCAGCCACTGGCCTCGGGGCAGACGGTAGTTATAGAACAACAGGGCCAACACCACGACGATGGCTACAACGATGAAGACGTCCCCCATTCCCCGAAACAGCCCAAAGACAGCGCCAGTATTGGTGACGTAAGTCAACTGCAGGACGGGGGTCAACCAGGGGGTGAGGGGCACAGACTGGCCTTCGGTCAGATGCGCGACGATCCACGACTTGGAGACCTGATCTGCCACCAGGCTTACCAGAGCGATGGCTGGCAGCAGGAAGGTCTCAAGGTGCAGCCGCCGCAAGGCCGCCCCCTACTTCCCGCGGCGTTCGCGGCGGGACTGGCAGTCCAGGCAGTAGAGGGCGTACGGGAGCGCCTTCAGCCGGGCCGGGTCAATGGGCCCGCCACAGGACTCGCAGATGCCGTACGTGCCCAGGTCAAACTTACGCAGGGCGTGCTCGACCTGTTCCAGCAGCGCGGCCTCGTTTTGTTGCAGCGTGACTCCTTTGGCCTGTTCGAAAGTCTCCGTGGCGTCATCGGCGATGTGGTTGCCGTAGCCCGCGCCGCGGTATTCCTGCTCGCCCAACCGGCTGATCTGCCCCATGAGCCGGGCGCGCTCCTCAAGCAGTCGTTCTTTCAGTCGCTCACTCGAGATGGCCATCTCGCTCTCCTCGGCGCACCTGTCGTCTGGCAGGAGGGTTATTCTACCACAGGGGGGAAAAACCGCAACTGGCGCGCTTTTGGCCTGCGGCGCTTTTGGACTACGGCAACTGTGGACTGCGGCGACTGTGTCGCCGCTTTCAAAGCGCCGACCCGTCGGCGCAATCCAAAGCCGCTTTGAGAGCGCCAACCTTAGACTGCGGCGACTTTGGACTGCGGCGACTGCGTCGCCGCTTTCAAAGCGCCGACCCGTCGGCGCAATCCAAAGCCGCTTTCAAAGCGCCGACTTCGTCGGCGCAGTCCAAAACCGCTTTGAGAGCGCCAACCTTAGACTGCGGCGACTTTGGACTGCGGCGACTGCGTCGCCGCTCTCAAAGCGCCGACTTTGGACTGCGACGACTGCGTCGCCGCTCTGAAAGCGCCGACTTCGTCGGCGCAATCCAAAGCCGCTTTGAGAGCACCAACCTTAGACTGCGGCGACTTTGGACTGCGGCGACTGCGTCGCCGCTCTCAAAGCGCCGACTTCGTCGGCGCAATCCAAAGCCGCTTTCAAAGCGCCGACCCGTCGGCGCAATCCAAAGCCGCTTTCAAAGCGCCGACTTCGTCGGCGCAATCCAAAGCCGCTTTCAAAGCGCCGACTTCGTCGGCGCAATCCAAAGCCGCTTTCAAAGTGCTGACTCCGTCGGCGCGGTCCAAAAGGCGATGAGCGCTGTGGCCCCGGTCAACACCAAACCCACGACGGCGACGAAGAGAATCTGGATGCCCGACAGGAAGGCCACGAAGGTGCTGGCGAAATCGGGCAGCGTCCAGGTGACGCGCGCGCCGTTGAGGGCCAGGCTGAATAGCACCGGCAGCGCCAACAGGTAGATCGTGACGAGGACGAAACTGAGGGTGGCCTCCGCGGCGGGGCGGGGTGAGCGACGGAACGCGCGGCCGCCCAGCGACACAACCAGCCAGGCGACGGTGAGAGCGAGAGCGACAGTGACCGCACAGTACAGGATCAGTTCGTTGGCGCCGACCACAGAACTGAGCGAGTAGGTCAGCCCGTCGAGCACGGCGTAGCGCAGGTTGAAGAGCGCGAGGTACAGAACACCCCCGCCCAACCACCAGACCAGGTCCCGCCTCTGCTGGCGCGCCAGCCAGATGATGGGCAGGAACGCCACGACCAGCGCCAGCAGCGCGCGGGGCCAGCGTTCGCCGTTCAGGCGGGCGGCACGCGCCGCCTGCAGGGCGGCCTGATGTGTGGCGACCACATCATCGCCAGGGGCGACGGTCGCCTGGCGACCAATAGCCGAGAGGTAGGCTGTCAACAGCGCGGCCTGCTGGGCCTGCAGCCCCCTCTCCACCGCTGCCTGCTGCGCCGCGTCCAGGGTCAGCATCTCCGTCCGCACGTGGCCCTGGCTGGAGGCGGGGATGTTCGCGCCCAGCAGCGTCGCCAGCGTCGGCGCCACATCCACCATCTCCACGTCGTCGTAGTGGCCGGGTCGCACACCCGCCCCCACCAGCACGAACGGCTCGACCAGCACAATCGCGTCTTGTCCGCCGTGGCCGCCGCGATCAATCTGGCCGTGGTCGCTGCAGACGAAGAGCGTATCCTGCTCCAGGTCGAGCGTGGCGGCGATCTCGCGCAGCAGGTCATCGGCCCGACGGGCAGCCTCGTCCCAGCGCGGGTCACGCGGCCCACCCTCGTGATGCCCGGCATAGTCCACCTGGTCGAGGTGGATCAGCACCAACTCGTACCCCCCATCCCGCAGCCAGGGCAGCGCTGCATCCACCACCGCGCGGTCAGCGAAGCGGTCCTCGCCAGGGGTGTAGAAACTGGCGCTGACAGCGGACTGTGGCACCAACCGCTCGAACCAGTAGTAGCCGGAGATGGCCGTGCGCAGCCCGGCGCGGTGGGCGGCCGAGATCAGGTCATCCTGGGTGAAGGTGGGGGTCTCCTCGTACTCGAGGTTGAGCGCCGGCCCGTCGCTGAGGTCAGGCCAGGCGCCGGTCAGCAGCACCGAGTAGCCGGGCATGGAGTAGGAGGGCGGACGGCTGTGCATCGTGGCCCAGGCTCCCCGCGCGCGCAGTTCGTTCAGGAAGGGCATCACCTCAGGCCGCAGCGAGGTGTCCTCGCGCAGCGCGTCCACCAGGACGAAGACGACCCGCCTCGTCACCGGTGTCCCCAACGGTTCGCCGGGGGTTGGCGGACTGGCATGGAGCGGCGAGCGGTAGGCGAAGAGCGAATCCATCAGGCCGGTGACCCAGAAGTAGGCGGAGCCGGCCAGCGCCAGACAGAGGATGACGGCTGTCAGAATCCCAATGTACCGCTTCATTCGCGCCTCCCGCGTCCTCCCACACCCGATGCCGGGTGACGACGTCCCTGGAAGAGGGCTTCGATCTCCGACAGGTGCTCGTCGCGGTGGATAGACCGCCGGAAACGGAAACCCACCCCCAGGCCTTCGATGGCGGACACCATCTCGTCGGAGAGATCTTCAAGTTCGCGGTCCACCGCCTCTGCCGCTGCCAGCGCCAGTTCTCCCGCCGCGCGCGGGGGGATCGCCAGGCAGAGTGGCAGAATGGCATCGTTGGTCGCGTCAACGTCAATCGGCGAGCGACCCACCCCGCTCTGCGCCCAGCGCCGCAGCAGCACCAGCACCCGCTGATCCCAGAAGGCCAGGTGAGCCAGCGCCGCGGCTACCGTCCAGCCGTTGGGCAGTTCCCTCTCCAGGTCCCGGTCGCTGAGCCGACGCAAGAGGGCACGCAGCCTCTGGCGCGAGCGAGCGTTCTCGGCCACAAAGGAGCGGTCCATGCTTCACCCCCGTAAGGTCACTATCTACCCGCTTGAACGCCATTCTACTCCGGTCAGCACAAACCGCAACCTGGCCAGTTCTGAGGGATTTCGAAGCAAATCCCGATCTGGGGACGGAGTCGAGGCTTTAGCCGGTGCAAACGCGGCTCAAACCCGCTGAAGCCTCGACTCTGGGCGGGAAAAGCAGCATCGACGTAGCCTAAATCGCTTCTGCTTCGAACACCCTTCTGAGCGTGCCAAGGGGTCCACTGCGAAGGCGCATGGGTACCCGCGCTGTACAGGGCAGGTGGTGAGTGCATTTGCCTGTTTGGCTCAGAGGATGTATGATATTCTTGTCTGCTCGGGTGCTCCCGTGGAGTCTGTGACGCGGAAGCGCTGTGAATCCCCAGATCGTTGTGATCTCTCGGATGAGGGGCCTGGCCGGGGCATAGATTCCCAGTGAGGACAGGGTCAAGCAGTGTGACCCCGGAGTTATCAGGCAGGAAAGGAGGGATGCACAGGGAGAACGAAGAAAAGAGTTATCAGACCGTTTCCCCAATAGATGCACCAAATCTGCTCAATGTGGAGGAAGGAGATGTTCAAGAGGAACCTGTGGACCGTGGTAGCAGTAGCGCTGATTGGCCTGGTTGTTCTGGTGAGCGGCTGCAGACCCGCAGCGCCGGAACTGGGCACCGAGGAGAACCCGATCATCTGGTCCTTTGTCCCCTCGGGCGAGATGGAACGCGTAGCCGCAGGCGCCCAGGCGGTGGCCGACCTGCTGCATGAACAGACCGGGCTGTACTTCGAGACCAATGTTGCCACTGAATACGCTGGCGTGATCGAGGCCCTGTGCAGCGATCCGCCCGGGGCGCACATGAGTTCACTGGCGACCTTTGCCTACGTCATGGCCCATGAACGGTGTGGAGTGGAAGCCGCGCTGGTCTCCGTGCGCTACGGCAGCCCGACCTACAGCGGGCAGCTCATCGTCCGCGCCGACAGTGGCATCACCAGCATCGCTGACCTGGCAGGCAAGACCTTCTGCCGACCCGATCCCCTTTCCACCAGCGGCTGGATCATCCCCATGCTGACCATGCGCGCCGCTGGAATTGACCCGGAGACCGACCTGGCAGAGATTGTTGATGCCGGTTCTCATGACGCGGTCGTTGCTGCTGTCTATAACGGCGAGTGCGATGCCGGGGCCACCTACGTGGACGCCCGCACGCGCATCGAGGAAGAGCACCCGGACGTGATGGAAGTGGTGGCTGTCCTGGAGGTCACCGAGCCGATCCCCAATGATGGCGTCCAGTTCATCGCTTCCATGCCGACGGATCTGCGCGACCAGATCGTGGAGGGGCTGCTGGCTATCGCCCAGACCGAGGAAGGGCAGGAAGCCCTCAATACTGCTTACCAATGGAGCGGTCTGGAGCAGCACGACGACTCCTTCTACGATCCATTCCGGCAGGTTCTGCAGGCTTCTGGCCTCAGCATCGCAGATCTGATGGGAGAGTAAGCAGTCACCAACGACGTATGCACGAGCGGAGGGGGGAGTGTATCCCCCCTCCGCGATAGCAGGGAAAGAAATGCTCGAAGTAAGGAACCTGACCAAGATCTATGATGACGGAACGGTTGCTCTGCGCAACATCAGTTTCACCGTGGAAGATGGGGAGTTTCTGGTCATCATCGGCCTGAGCGGCTCGGGCAAGTCCACCTTGCTGCGCTGCATCAACCGCTTGATTGAGCCAACTGAAGGAGAGATTATCTGGAATGGTGTGAACATCACCCAGGCTGACGCAGCGCAGATACGCCGCATTCGCCGCGAGATCGGGATGATCTTTCAGCAGTTCAACCTGATCAAGCGTTCTACCGTGATCATCAACGTCCTCGCCGGGCGGCTGGGGTACGTCAACCCCTGGTCCAGCCTGGTGTATCGCTTCCCGGAGCAGGAGCGGGCGATGGCGATGCGAGCGTTGGAACGGGTCGGCATCGCTGACCAGGCGTACAAGCGGGCCGATGAACTGAGCGGTGGTCAGCAACAGCGGGTGGGCATTGCCCGCGCACTGATGCAGCAACCTCGCATGATCCTGGCCGATGAACCGGTCGCCAGCCTCGACCCCGTCCTGGCCCACTCCATCCTGGGCTACCTGGAGCAACTGAATAAAGAGGGGATCACCATCCTATGCAGTCTGCACTACCTTGACCTGGTGCAGCGGTACGCGACGCGAGTGATCGGCCTGCGCGAGGGACAAATTGTCTACCGGGGTAGCCGGGATGACATTCGCCGCATGACCGACGAAGAGTTTCGCGAGGTCTACGGCGCGGAGGCGGTGCGAGTGAGCGTGGGGTTGGAAGGAGGAGCAGCATAATGGTCAAGCGCACCGAATCGCAGCAGGAGAAACGCTCCAGCCTTATACCCGCCCCTGTAGCTGGGCTGTTGTCGCTGGTCGTTCCTGGCCTCGGGCAGATACTGGCCCGCTACTTCTATCGTGGGTTGCTTCTTCTCGCCTCTATGGGCACCATCGTCGGACTACTGGCCTGGCGCATCCATCTTCTGGCACACCGGGAAGGGAGCCCGCTCGCGGTGCTGGCCAAGGCCTTGCAGCGACGCCCCTCCTTCGTGATCCCGATGCTGATCGGGGCTGTGGCTCTCTGGCTGTTCATCGCCTGGGATGCCTATCAGCTGGCCAAACCGGAGCAGCGTAAAAGGTCTGGCATCGTTTTTCTGCTGATCTTTCTGCTTTTCTTCGCTCTGGGTTGGCAGATCACTAATATTGACCTCTACACGGCAGTGACAGAACTGCCAGACGTGTTGCCGCGGCTATCTCAGATCCTCTGGCCTTGGGGCGCCGCGTTCGACGAGATAACTGAAGTCATCAGCGCCGGCGCTAACATCCAGGTCCCCTGCACCGACAACCCTCCGCCTCCGCCAGAGGAGATACCTGGCCAACCCTACGTGATGGCAACCCCCACCTGTGGTGATCTCTCTGTCCAGGATGAGAATTACCGGCTCGTACCGGGCACCGTTCTTACCTTCACCGGCCGGGGGTTCGCGCCCAACACCACGGCCGAGATCTGGTGGTTCGATCCCCTGGGCAACGAGTTTCGTGTGCGTCAAGAGGGAGAATACCTGACGGTGGAAACAGACGACCAGGGGGCGTTCGAGATCGAGGTCACTATGCCCTATCGGTTGATTCCTTCCACTGCTGAAGGGCCACAATTGCATCGCATCGAAGCACGGCAGGCCTCCCGAGTGATCGGCCTGGCGCCAAGCGAGGCTCTGCGGCTCAGCATCGAGCGGATGATCGAGACCATCATGGTGGGGATGATGGCGACATTCTTTGGCATCATCCTTTCCGTCCCGGTCAGCCTCATGGCCGCGCGAAACCTGATGAGCGGGTCCTGGGTTACGATGGCGTTCTACTACATTGTCCGTACCCTCATGAACATCGTCCGCTCGATTGAGCCCATGATCTGGGCAGTCATCGCGGTCGTCTGGGTAGGACTGGGGCCGTTCGCCGGTTTTATCGCCCTGACGCTCCACTCCATCGCCGCGCTAGGCAAGCTGTACTCAGAGGCTATCGAGAGCATTGACCCGGGCCCCATTGAGGCGATTCAGGCCACCGGCGCGAACCGTCTGCAGACCATCGCCTACGCGGTGGTGCCACAGATGATCCCGCCTTTTATCTCCTTCTCGATCTACCGCTGGGACATCAACGTGCGCATGTCCACGATCCTTGGCCTGGTCGGTGGCGGCGGCATAGGTTTCCTTCTCATCCAGTACATCCGCTTGTTGGACTACCGGGCAGCGGGTATTGCTGTCTGGTTCATCACCATCACTGTCGCCGTTATGGACTACGCCAGCGCCGAGATCCGCCGGCGCTTCGTCTGAGGCTGCCCGTCGGCGATGCTTTTGCCCCTCCTCTCAGGTTGGGCGCGGCCTCCTGACCGCGCCCAACCTGCCTTGACCACCAAAATTATGAGCGCGGCTGGCGATGTCCACTCCTCGCCGCCGTGGAGCCTGGCAAGCCCCACCGTACCTGCAGACCACGAGGTTAGCGCCCAATGACGCGCCGTTCCCGGCGCACCAGCCAGACCGTCTCGCCGGAGCGCCCCTGCCCCTGTTGCAGGTCGGTGACCCACAGGGTGAGCGGGCGGGTGCCGGCCCAGAAGAGCACCTCCGAGCAGACCGCCTCCCGCTGGCGGGGGTTAGGGGCCACCAGGCAGAGATGGTTGGCGCTGGCCCGGCAGATGGCGGCCCAGCGCCCCGCGCGCTCTTGAGGCGGACGGCTGAGGTCTTCCACCTCGACAGGCAGCGGCCCTTCCGGTCCCTGCACCACCAGGTCGGGCAGGAAGGCCTCGCCATCGGCGGTGGTTAGCGGGTCAGGCAAGGAATCCACCGCGTAACCCGCCGCGGCGAGCAGGGTGGCTGCGGCGCGTACCTGTGCGCCGCGGGTCGGCCCGTGGCGGGCCAACAGCGGGTCGCCGCTGGCGGCGAGGGCCTGTTCCGCCTGATGGAGCCGCTGGCGCAGAAGGGCCGCCTCGGCGGCGGCCTCGGCGGCCCTTCCTTCCGCGGCGCGCAGACGCTGGGCCAGGCTTTCGGCGCGCTCCTCGGCCTCGACACAGCGACGGCGCAGGTCATCGGGTGGGGCAAGTCGGTGGGCTGGCTGTACCGCCGTCAGCACCATGTCGGCGATCTGACTCAGGGAGAGCGCCTCCAGTCCTTCTGGGGACCGCCGGCGCACTTCGTCCACCTCCTGGGGGCAGAGCACCACGGCCAGCCGCTCCATCTGCCGGCGCGCCTCCAAGGCCACCCCCTCGGCGACCTTACGCAGGCGGGTCTGAGCGTCCAACAGCGCTTCCAGTTGCCGCAGGCTGATGTCGTGAATCTGGCGGTCAGTGTCCATCTTGCTCCCGGTCGAAGCCGGCCAGCCAGCGACTGGCAGCCAGTTGGGCCTGGAGTCCGCGGGCCTGGCGCAGCGCCTCCAGCGCAGCCCGTCGCGCCGGCGGTTCTGGCGCGCCCACCCAGTAGGTGGTGGCCTGGGCGGCGGCCAGGTAGGCGTTCGCCGCTGTCTGTGCCTGCGCGGCCAGACCGCTCATCGCTGGCGGGGCGGGGGTGAAGGTGGCTCCCCGCGCCAGCACGGCCGCCTGCTCCAACGCCTCCTGGGCGACGCGGCTGAGGTCATACAACCGGACAGGATCGGCGACTTCCTCCTGGGCGAGGATATGGGTCAATTCCGCGTCCAGTTGCGCCATATCGGCGACCCAACGGAGCGTTGCCCGGCGGTACTTCTCCGCGGCGTAGACGGAGGGGGAGAGGAGAAGGGGATGGCCCTCAGCGTCGCGCGGCGTCATACGGTTGCCCAGGAGGAAGGCAGCGACCAGCAGGACGAGCAGGCCGGCGGCGACTCCCACCCCACGCAGCAGGCGACGGGAGAGGCGAAGGCGGATCATCCCCCGTCCCTCGCGCTGCTCTCGGCCGCCATCTGCAGCCGCGCGGCCTCCCCGCGCTCCCAGTTGATCTTGTCAATGAACACGACGTGATCGGCCACGAACTCGTGCACCGTTTCGTCATTGTCGTGTCGCTTTCGCTGGCGGTAGTGGCCCTGCACCAGCACCTTCGAGCCGGCCTGCAGGTAGGGATAGGTCAGTTGGGCCACGTCCCCATAGGCGACGATGCGTACAAATGAGGTGTGGTCCTTCCCGTCGTCCACCGCCAGGTAGAGGCGAAGGAAGGGGGTCTGCGTCTCGCCCACGCGCTGGAAGTGGGGCGGGTGGGTGATGTTGCCGATGAAGCGGCAGTCGTTATTCCACGCCATGGCCCACCTCCTGGCGGGGAATAGAGCAGGCAGGGTACGGTGAAAGCATCTTTGGCCTCCTCTGAGATGTGGGATAGGAACAGTTGCGTCAGCAAGACAGACGGGGCGCAGCCCCTGAAGGGGAAAAAGAGAACGCCGGCACCAGGCCGGCAAGGGGAAGACCGCCATCTATCCATTGGACCTGGCTACGATGTAGGTTGCGTTGATTGGTCGTTGATGATTCTATCATCTTTAGGCTGATTGTCAAGTTTCGCCCAGCCGGCGCTTGTCCCGCCCCTGCAACGGTTGTATAATCGGTGACATACCTCCCCGGGGCAGAGAACATGCCGCCGATTCTGGATGAGCATTCCCTGGAGTTCATCAGCCGCGACGAGGAGCAGACCCGTCGCCTGGGCGCGCGTCTGGGCTCCCTCCTCCGCGGCGGCGAGGTGATCTGTCTCGAGGGGCCGCTGGGCGCAGGTAAGACGGTGCTGGCCCAGGGCATCGGCCGAGGCTGGGGCGTGGTCGAGCCGCTCATCAGCCCGACCTTTGTCCTGGTCCGCCAGCACAGCCGGCCCACTGGCGATCAGTTGCTATTGCACGTGGATTTCTACCGGCTGGAGGGAGCACAGGAGGCACAGGGGTTGGGACTTGAGGAATGGCTGGGCGACCCGCGCGCAGTGGCCGTGATCGAGTGGCCGGAGCGGGCAATGGCGGCGCTGCCGACGGAACGGCTTTGGGTGCGCCTGGGCATTCTGGGTGAGACCCGCCGCTCTCTGCTGTTCACAGCCCAAGGCCCGGTGCACCTCGATCTGTTGCGCGCTTTCCGCCACGTGGCCTTTGGAGTATGACGATGCTGATGGCGATGGATACGGCGACCCGCACGGCCAGTCTGGCCCTCCACGATGGGGCCCAGGTGCGCTACGAGGTGACCTGGGAGGCCGACTGGCAACATGCGGTCCATCTGACGCCGCGGCTGGTGGCGGCGCTGGAGGGGTTGGGGGTGTCGCCACAGGCCCTCAGCGGTGTGGCGGTCGCGTTGGGCCCCGGCTCTTTCACCGGCCTGCGGGTGGGTCTGGCGCTGGCCAAGGGGCTGGCTCTCGCCAACAACCTCCCGCTGCTGGGAATCCCCACCCTCGACGTGGTGGCAGCGGCGCAGGGGCGCGACCGTCGGCCGTTGTGCGCCGTCGCTGCGGCGGGCCGGGGACGCATCTGCGTCGCCACCTACCGCTGGCGACGGGATGGGTGGCGGCTGGTGGACGGGCCGCGTCTGACCACCTGGGCCGAACTGGTGGCGCAGATCGCCGCGCCCACCCTGATCTGCGGCGAAGTGGATCGGCAAGGGGCGGAGTGGCTGCGACAGCCAGGATGCCCGGCAGTGCTGGTGCCGCCTGCACAGCGGCTGCGCCGGGCTGGCTTTCTGGCAGAGATGGCCTGGGCGCGCCTGCGCCGAGGCGAGGCGGACGATCCGGTGGCGCTCGCGCCGATCTACGCCGCCTGATGGGCGGGGGAGTATGACCACGGAGCCAGGAAGCCGCGGGGAGAAGACGGTCAACAGTGGCCTGCCGCTGTTGCTCCCCATCGTCGTGCGTCCGATGAGGGTCGAGGACATCCCCGATGTCATGGACATCGAGCGGTGTTCCTTTCCCTCCCCGTGGCCGGAATCAGCCTACCACTACGAACTGCGCTACCGGACGGACTCGCGCTACCTGGTGGTGGTGCAGCGGAAGGAAGAGGAGCGCATCCCCTCCTGGCGTGAGCGGCTGATGGGCGGGCAGGGATCCACACGGCCTCGGCTGCTGGGCTATGTGGGGTTGCGGCTGCGCGGCGATACTGCCCACATCGCCACCATCGCCGTCCACCCCGACTGGCGGGGGCGGGGGTTGGGGGAGTACCTGCTGCTGACCGCGGTGGAAGAGGGGTTGCGCTGGAGGGTGCGCTGGGTGACGCTGGAGGTGCGCGCGTCGAACCATGTGGCCCAGTCCCTCTACCACAAGGCCGGCTTCGTCCGCACCGGCCTCCGTCCGGGATACTACTCAGACGGCGAGGACGCCTGGTTGATGCGGTTGGGGCCGCTGGAGGCCGAAACCATCGTCAACCTCGAGCGGCTGCGACGGAAGGTGCTGGAAAGGCTGACCACGGACCACGGACCGCGGACCACTTAGGGTTATGTGGTGCGTGGTGCGTGTTGCATGGTCCGTCGTCCGTGGTCTGTCGTCCGTGGTCCAATGCAGACAACGACCCAACAGCGGGGAGGTGACGACGTGTCAGAACTGGAGAAGATCGCAGCGGAGGTTCGCGCCTGCACAGCCTGCCCGCTCCATCAGGGCCGCACCCGGGCCGTGCCGGGGGAGGGGCCAGAAGGGGCGGTGCTGATGTTCATCGGCGAGGCCCCCGGTTTCCACGAAGACCAGCAGGGCCGCCCGTTCGTCGGCCCGGCGGGGCACTTCCTGGAGGAACTGCTGGCCAGCATCGGCATGCGCCGCGAACAGGTTTACATCGCCAACGTCATCAAGTGCCGCCCGCCGGGAAACCGCGACCCCCTGCCCGAGGAGATCGCCGCCTGTAGTCCCTTCCTCGACCGACAACTGGCGGCCATCCGCCCGCGGGTGGTAGTGACCCTGGGTCGCTTCTCGATGGCCCGCTTCTTCCCTCAGGCACGCATCTCCGAGATGCACGGCCGGCCGCACCGGGTGGGCGATGTGCTCTGCTTCCCTCTCTACCACCCAGCCGCGGCGTTACACCAGCCGTCGCTGCGCCAGGCCATCGAGGAAGACTTCCGTCGCCTGCCGGAGGTGTTGGCCCACGCCGACGAGATCGCCGAGTACCAGCCGCCGCCGCGGGTGGAGCAACTCCGGCTGTTCTGAGGTCATTGACAGATTCCCCCCTTTCGGCTAGAATGGCCCCACACTGCCGCCGAGAGAGTCGAATGACGGACAAAAAGTGGACCAGTTCTGAGATTAGACAGAGCTTCCTGGACTTCTTCGCCGCCAGGGGCCATACGGTCGTCCCCAGCGCCAGCCTGGTGCCGGCGGACGATCCCACCCTGCTTTTCACCAACGCGGGGATGAACCAGTTCAAGGACGTCTTCCTGGGACTGGGCTCCCGCCCCTACACCCGCGCTGTGGACAGCCAGAAGTGCCTGCGCGTCTCCGGCAAGCACAACGACCTGGACGAAGTGGGCCGCGACACCTACCATCACACCTTCTTCGAGATGCTCGGCAACTGGTCCTTCGGCGACTACTACAAAAAAGAAGCCATCGGCTGGGCGTGGGAATTGCTCACGGAGGTCTGGGGGCTCGCCCCGGAGCGGCTGTGGGCCACCTGTTTCGAGGACGAAGAGGGCCTCCTGGAACGGGACGACGAGGCTGCCGGTTACTGGCGTTCGGAGACAGGGATCGACCCATCGCACATCCTCTTCTCCGGGCGGAAGGACAACTTCTGGGAGATGGGGGAGACCGGCCCCTGCGGCCCCTGCAGCGAGATCCACTACGACCGCGGCCCCGAGGCCTGCCCGGCCCGCACGCAACCTGGCCACGTCTGTGGTGTCAACCGACCCGGCTGCAGCCGGTACATCGAGATCTGGAACCTGGTCTTCATCCAGTACAACCGCAAGAGCGACGGTTCTCTGGAGCCGCTCCCGGCCCGTCACGTGGATACCGGGGCGGGTTTCGAGCGGCTGGTAGCGCTGTTGCAGGGGGTGGACTCCAATTACGACACCGACCTGTTCATGCCGTTGATGGACGGCGTGCAGAAGTTGCTGGGCCACAGCGACGCGGAACGGGAGGCGCAGATCGTCGGTTACCGCGTCATCGCCGACCACGGGCGGGCGGTCACCTTCCTCATCGGCGACGGGGTGCTCCCCGGCAACGAGGGCCGCAACTACGTCCTGCGCATGATCCTGCGCCGGGCTGTCCGCTTCGGACGGAAGATCGGCTTCCAGGAACCGTTCCTGCACCACGTGGCGCAGATGGTGATCGAACGCATGGGCCAGGCCTTCCCGGAATTGCTCCGCCGCCGCGAGTTCATCCTGACCACCATCCGCCAGGAGGAGAAGCGTTTCCTGCGCACCCTGGACACCGGCCTGGCGCGCCTGGACGAGGTGCTGGCCGAAACCCGCGCGCGCGGCGAGACCGCTGTCGCCGGCCATGTCGCTTTCCGCCTCTACGACACCTTCGGCCTGCCGCTGGAGATCACCCGTGACGTGGCTCAGGAGGAGGGGTTGGAGGTGGATGAGACGGGCTACCGGGCGGCGATGGAGGCCCAGCGCGCCCGCGCCCGCGCTGCCGAGACCTTCGAGATGGTGGACGAGGCCAGCCTGCGCCTCTACCGCCAGTTGCTGGATGACCTGCACCACAAGGGCCTGCTCCCTCCCGCCGGTGTGGAGCACGACCCCTACACGGCCACGGAACTGGAGACCACGCTGATTGCCCTGCTGCGCGACGGCCAGCCGGTCACCTCGGCGCGCAGCGGTGACCGGGTGGAAGCGGTGCTGCCAGCGACCTGCTTCTATGTCGAGTCCGGCGGCCAGGTCTCCGACACCGGCGTCATCGCCGCCTTCCCGGAGGGGGAGGACGAGCCGATCTGGGAAATCGCCATCGAGGACATGCGCCGCCCGCTGCCTGGCCTCATCCTCCACGTGGGACAGGTGGTGCGCGGCGAGCCGCGGGTGGGAGACCCGGTCTGGGCGGTGGTGGACGACGGCCGGCGCATGGACATCGCCCGCAACCACACCGCCACCCACCTGCTGCACAGCGAACTGCGTTACGTGCTGGGAGAACACGTCCAACAGGCCGGTTCCCTGGTCACGCCGGAGCGCTTTCGTTTCGATTTTACCCACACGAAGATGCTCACCCAGGACGAACTGGCGGCAGTTGTCCGCTCGGTCAACGACGCCATCCTGGCGAACTACCCGGTGATGTGGGAGTACATCCCCTATCGCCAGGCGCTCGACGAGGGGGTGATCGCCCTCTTCGGCGAGAAGTACGGCGACGTGGTGCGTGTGCTGCGCATCGGCTGGCCGGGGGAGCCATTCAGCCAGGAGCTGTGCGGCGGCACCCACGTCAACGAAACCGGCGAGATCGGCTTCTTCCACATCATCTCCGAACAGGGTATCGGCGCCGGGGTGCGACGCATTGAGGCGGTCACCGGCCGGGGAGCCGTGGAATGGGTGGAGCATCACCTGCGCGCGCTGGAGGCCAGCGCAGTCCACCTGGGCTGTCAGCCGGACGAGGTGGAACGCAAGGTACTGGGCCTGATGGGCGAACTGCAGGCGATGCGCAAGGAGATCGCCCGCCTTCAACAGCAGGTGGCCCGTCAGGACTTCGAGCGGCTGCTGGGACAGGTGCAGCAAGTGAAGGACGTGCCACTGTTGGCGGCGCGAGTGGAGGCGCCCAGCGTCGAGACGCTGCGGGAGATGACCGACTGGTTCCGCGAGCGGTTGGGCTCCGGCGTGGTGCTCCTGGGCGCAGTGCTGGACAACCGGCCAGCCCTGGTGGCTGCGGTGACCCCTGACCTGGTGGAGCGGGGCGTGGACGCGGTGACGCTGGTGCGCGAGGCCGCCCGCGTCGTCGGCGGCGGAGGCGGCGGCAAGCCCACCCTGGCACAGGCAGGCGGACGAGATGCCCATCGTCTGGACGAGGCCCTGCGTCACGTTCCCCGCCTGTTACACGATATTTTGCGGTAGTGCAGGGGTGAAGCGCTCTTGGGCTTTGCCCGAAAACGCTCCCCTCCTGCACCCCATTGCGCATGGAAACCATCACCCTCCAACCCGATGATGACCTGGCCGCGTTGCGCGACCGTGTGCGGCGCGTACAGGAACGACGGTTTCTCCTCTACCTTCCATGGGAAGCGCGCACCCTCTCCCGCCCTCTCGATTACCAGCTCCTGTGGCGTGAGGCTTCAGCGCTGGGGCGACAGTTCGCCGTCGTCAGCCCCGACCCCGAACGGCGCGCGCTCGCCCGGCAGATGGGCTTTTCCGCCTTTTCCACCGTCGAGCAGGCGGCTGCCGCCCAACGTTGGAGGTGGCCGTCGCCGGAACGGCCCACGCCTCCACCCAGAGCATGGTGGGAAGAGGAACCTCCCCTTCAGCCGCCGCCAGCACGCCGCCTCCCGCGCTGGGCGCATCACACCCGTCACGGGATGCGCGCGACCGTCTTCCTGGCGGTGCTCCTCGTCCTGCTGATCACCGCTTACACCATTCTCCCCTGGGCGGACGTGACCATCATCCCCGCCGGGGAGCACCTGAGCATCGTCGTCCCCGTCTTTGCCAGCCTGTCGGCGGAGACAGTGGACCTGGAAGCCCACGTCATCCCCGCCAGCCGGCCGGGCGACTACTTCGAGGGGTACCTGGAGGTGGAAACCACCGGCACCGCCGCCTTCGTATCGGGCCAGGCAACGGGCACGGTGGTCTTCACGAACCTGCTGGCGCAGGAGGTCGTCGTTCCCGCCCACACGGTGGTGCGCACCTCCTCCGCCAGTTTTCCCGCCCGCTTCGCCACCACCGAGTCCGTGACCATCCCCCCGCTGGGGCAGGCCGCTGCCCCCATCGAAGCATTGACCAGCGGCCCGGCGGGCAACGTGGACGTCAATCAGATCAACTACGTCGAAGGCCCGGCTGGCATGGCCCTGCGGGTGACCAATCCCGAACCGACCTCCGGCGGCGCCACGCAGGACGTGCGCGCGGTCTCGCAGGAGGATATGGACCGTGCGCGCGAACTCCTGACCGCTCAACTGCTCGAGGAAGCCTACCAGGCGCTGCAACAACCTCCCTATATCCAGCCGACGGAGACGCTCCTCCGCCCCACTTTGACCGTCCAGGCGGCCGAGGTCTCCTTCGACCGCTTCATCCACGAACGGGCAGACCGCCTGGGGCTGCATATGCGCATCCTGGTCACCGGCATGGCGGTGGATCGTGACAACGCCGAGGCGGTGGCCTATGCGGCGTTGAGCGAGCGTCTGCCGCCCGGCTACACGCTGGTAGGCGCGTCTTTTGAGATGGGCGAGATGGCCGAGGAGATGTCGCCAGAGGGCGACCTGACCCTCTTCGTCACCGCCACTGGCTATGCTGCCGCTCGTCTCGACGTGGAAACGGTGCAGCGGCTGGTGCAGGGCTGTCCCCGCTCCCAGGTGGCCGACCGGTTGGGAGCGGAGTTGCCTCTGGCCGAGCCGCCCCAGGTGACGCTCTGGCCCGAACGGCTGCCGTGGATGCCACTGCTGCCCATGCGCATCACCGTCCACATCGTGCCGATGGGTTAGCCCGTGCCTTTCGCGCCTTTCGCGCCTTTCGCGCTTTTCGTGCTTTTCGCGCCTTTCGCGCTTTTCGCGCCTTTCGTGATCATATGCGCGTCCTGGCCCTCGACCTTGGAGAACGGCGAATCGGGGTGGCGCTGAGCGACCCTTCGGGGACGTTGGCGCGCCCGCTGACCACCCTCGAGCATACCACGCAGGCGGAGGACGTGGCCGCCATCGTCGCGCTGGTCGCCGAGCACCAGGTCGAAATGGTGCTGGTGGGGATACCGTTCACCCTGCGCGGCGAGGTGGGACCGCAGGCCCGGCGTGTGGAGCGGTTCACTCAGGCGCTGGCCGCTGCCCTGCCGGTGCCGGTGCAGATGTGGGACGAACGGTACACCACGCTCGCCGCCGAGGAGATCATGCGCCAGTCCGGCAAGGGCCGGCGCCGCGGCGGTCCGGGGGTGGACGCAGTGGCGGCGGCGATCATCCTCCAGGAGTTCCTGGACAGTACAGGTGGGGTGAAGGAATGAAGGGTGCACGACAGGTCGGGCGGGCGTTGGTCTTCCTGGTGACGGTCGGGGTCGTGGTGGTGGCCACTGTCACGGTGCTGCGCGCTGGCCGTGCACCGTCGGGCAATGGCGGCGGCCTTTCCCTCTGCAGCAGCGGCTCCCCCCAGGAGGTTTATCTGGAGTCCTACATCCAGTTGCACGCCGCCGAACTGCAACAGCCCGCCGGCAATGATGACACGCCGGTCACCTTCGTCGTCCAGCCGGGAGAGACGGCAGCGCAGGTGGGGCAGCGGCTCCAGGAAGCCGGCCTGGTCTCGGACGCCGAACTGTTCCGCCGCTACCTCCAGTACGAAGGGCTGGACGCCGGGCTGGAGGCGGGCACCTTCACCCTTCGCCAGACGATGACCATCCCCGAGATCGCTCAGGCGCTGCAGAGTGGCCAGCGACCGGAGCGCGTGCTCACCATCCGCGAAGGGTTGCGCCTGGAGGAGGTCGCCGTCGAGGTGACCACCCAGACCGGCATCCCGCAGGAGGAGTTCCTGACCCTGGTCACCGACGGCTGGCGAGGGACCGACCTGGCCAACTACGACTTCCTGGGCTCCCTGCCGCCGACCGCCACACTGGAGGGCTTCCTCTTCCCGGAGACCTACCGCCTGCCGGAAGAGGCCACTGCCTACGACGTGGTCGCGCGCATGCTGGCGACCTTCGGCGAGCGGGTCACGCCGGAGATGCGCGCCGCAGCGGCGGCCCGCGGCCAGACCGTCTATCAGATGGTGACGATGGCCTCCATCGTCGAGCGGGAGGCAGTGATGGCCGACGAGCGGCCGATCATCGCCGGGGTCTACTTCAACCGGCTGAACGCTGGCTGGTACCTGAATGCCGACCCCACCGTGCAGTACGCCCTGGGCTACCAGGCCGACACGGGCCGGTGGTGGAAAAGGCCACTGTACCTGGAGGACCTGGAGGTGGACTCCCCCTACAACACCTACCGCCACCTCGGCCTGCCGCCAGGCCCCATCTGCAGCCCTGGACTGGCCTCCATCGCGGCGGCAGCCAACCCGGCCCAGACCGACTACTTCTTCTTCATGGCGGACTGCCACGCCAACGACGGCAGCCACCTCTTCGCCGTGACGGAGGAGGAGCACTACGCCAACTATGCGGCATGCGGTGGGGCGGTCCCCTGACGGAACCACTGCCTGTCGTCACCAGCGGGTGAAGGCGGCGCTGCTGCTCCTCGCTCTGCTGCTCCTGGTCTCCTGCCGCGTTCCCGGCGCAGTGCGACCGGTGGTGCGCATCGGCCTGGTCGCTCCCTTCGAAGGCCGCTACCGGTACGTGGGCTACGACGTCTTCCCGGCGGTGCGGCTGGCGCTGCGCCAGGTGAACGCGGACGGCGGGGTGCTGGGCTATGCCGTCGAACTGGTGGCCTATGACGACGGAGCCGACCCGCAGATGGCCAGAGAGCAGGCGCGCAAACTGGCCCTTGACCCACAGGTGGTGGTCGCGATGGGCCACTTCGGCACAGCGACTACCGCCGCCGCGCTCCCCGATTACAGGACTGCTGGCCTCCCGCTCGTGGTTCCTCCTTCATACGAGCCAGCCCCTCCACCTGACGCAGGGCTCTTCCCGCTGGGGGCGGATGCCGAGGCGCTGGCAACGGCCCTGCTGGATGGCCTGGACGAGGCGGTGCTGATCAGCGAAGGCGGCCCGTTGGAGATGGCGCTCCGGGCGCGGGCAGGCTTCCCGATGGCGGTGGTGTCGCCAGCGGAGGCGGCTTCCCTGGCGGCAGCGGACCCACCCGTGGTGCTGTTGGATGCCGACCCGGTGGGCGCGGGTGAGGCGCTGGCGGCGCTGCGGGCCGCTGGCTGGCGGGGAGAGGCGCGCGGCGGGCCGGCATTGGGGGCGGGGGACTTCGCCGCCGTGGCCGGAGAGGCAGCACAGGACGTGTGTTTCGTCGCCCCGTGGCCTTCGGATGAGGATACCGGCTTCGCGGCGGCCTACCGGGAGGTCTCCGGCGGGCCGGGACCGGGACCGCTGGCCCATCCTGCCTACGACGCCACCCTCCGGGTGCTGGAGGGGCTGCGCGCCGACATCGCCGCGCACGGCGCGCCGTCGCGCGCCGGGATGATGGCGGCGCTCGCCGCACTGTGGGCCGACCAGGAGCCGGCGGCGGTGGAATGGTATTGTGTCCAGCAGTGATGCCCGGCGGTTGAAACCGCGGGCAACGGCGGCGAAGGCCAACAGGAGGGGGCATTCGAAGCAGAAGCGATTTAGGCTACGTTGATGCTGCTCTTCCCGCCCGGAGTCGAGGCTTCGCCACGTTTGCGCCGGCTAAAGCCTCGACTCCGTCCCCAGATTGGGATTTGCTTCGAAATCCCGAGGCTATCTCCCTTGCCCCTTTCGGCCCAGCCGTGGTATAATCTTCCTTGTGATCCCCGAACTGCGCAGCGGTGGATTGGTCCGCCTCCACGGGCGTGCCGGCCGCAGGTTGGCCTGGGCCCTCCCGGCCTGGGCAGTAGCCTGCGGCGCTCTGGCCTCCGGCGCCCTGTCCTTCTCCCCCTCTGTCCTGCTGCGTCTGGCGCTGATCCTGCTGTTGGTCGAGGCCGGCTGGGGGACGCTGTGGGGGGCGCTGGCGACGACGGACTGGGCCGGCCCACTGCGTCGCTGGCGACACTGGCGCCTGGGGGATAGCCTGCCGCTCCTACCCTATGCCCAGCCTGACTCCCCTGCTTACCGGTTCGCCCGCTGGTTGGGGCAACTGCGAGCCTGGGGGGAGACGGTCTTCTTGCCGGTGGCAGGGCGCGGGTTGGGGGCGGCAACAGCAGGGTTGCTCTTATCGCTGCTGGTGGCTGCTGCCATCGGTCCCGGGGTCGTGCTGCTCACCCTGGCCGCTGTCGCCCTGATGGAACTGGCGGTGGTGCTGGATGACGGACAGGGTCACCCGGCCAGCGCATGGGACGGCGTTACGCGCCTGGGGTTGCCCTGGCTGGTCGGCCATCTGGCTTTCGCTCCCGCGACCCTGCCCTCGCTGGTTGCGGCTGCTGCCTTCGCGCTGGCTGTGGCCGGGCGTGGGCCCGGGACGTGGATCGCCGGTCAGGCCGTTGCGGCTCTGCTTTTCCTGCCTCTCCACCAACCGCTGATGGTGCTCCTGTTGGCCTTCCTGCTTTTTCCCCAGTGGCTGTTGATGGTATGGGCCGGCAACCCTGTCAGCAACTGGGCCCATCGCGTCTGGCCCTGGCTGGCTGCGGCCATGCTTCTGGTGGCCGGGGCACTGTAATGGTCTGGGTGTGGTTGGGCGTGGTCCTCGTTGCAGTGGGGCTGGCCTACTGGCAGTTCGTGGTTGCCGAGGGCACTTACCTGGGGCCGCGTGTGGTCACCCTGCTCTATGATTGGGCCGCCGGGGCTTACGAGCGGATCAAGCGGTTCGACCCCGGCGATGAACAATGGTTCCTGGGCCTGCCGCTGGCGATGGCCCTGGAGACGGTGCCATCCCCATTCGTGCTGGACGTAGGCACCGGGACGGGACGGTTGCCGCGGGCGCTGCTCTTTCAGCCTCATTTCCAGGGACGAGTGGTCGGGCTCGACCTGTCGCGGCGCATGCTGGCCGAGGCGGCACGGCGGATCAGCCCTTACCCCGGCCAGGTGGACCTGATCTGGCAAGATGCCCGCAGGCTGCCGTTTGTTGACGACACCTTCGATGCCGTGACCTGCCTGGAGGTGTTGGAGTTCACTCCCGACCCGCGCGGTGTGCTGCGCGAGATGGTGCGCGTGCTCCGTCCGGGCGGTGTACTGTTGACCTCGAACCGAGTCGGCCCAGATGCTCCCTTCCTGCCCGGACGTGCCTTCCGACGCCCGGCGCTGGAATCCTTCCTGCGCACGCTCCCGCTGGAGCAGGTGCGCATCCAGCGATGGCAGGTGGACTACGATCTCGTGTGGGCGGTGAAGCAGGGCGCGCCGCGTGGCGGCAGAGTGCGCCCGCTGGCGGACGTACTGCGCTGTCCTGTCTGCCGCCACGACGGCCTGAGCCTGTACGAGGGACATTACCGCTGTCCCGATTGTGGGCGAGCATATCCCGTGGCTGCGGACATGGTCATCGAAATGGCCGGGTCAGACAGAAAGTGAGGTATGGAATGGCCAAGAAAATGCGTCGGCATCTTCAGTTGCCGTCGGAGCGGCGGGGTCCCACACTGGAGCAGATCATTGAACAGGTGACCACACTGCGAGAGGCAGGCCGTTTGAGCGAGGCGTTGTCCGTGCTGCTCAACGCGCCCGAGCGCCTGCGACGGCGGCCTGAACTCCTGATCATGCGTGGCATGCTCCACATGGAGATGGGCGACAACGATCAAGCGATGAAGGTTCTCGAAGAGGCCACACAGGTTGCTCCGCGCCTGCCAGCCCCCTTCTTCTTACTGGGCTTGATCTACTCGGAGCGCGGATGGGTGGGCCATGCCCTGCGCATGCTGCGCAATGCGCAAGAGATAGGGTTGGCGGCGGAGGAGTCACTGAGCCAGGTTGCCAGTGAAACAGAATTTCTGATCGCGAGTGCGGAGGCCAGCATCCGCGAGGACGCGGAAGCCCTGGGTGTCTCCTTCAACCGGATGGAAGAAGCCCTGCACGAGATGGAACGGGCGGAACGCTTTGCGGCTGAAGGGGAGTATCGTCAGTCCGCACGCTACTACCACCGTGCAGCCGAACTCCTGCCGGAATGGACAGCACCGCGGAACGCGGAGGCCTTCTTTCTCTTCCAGGACGGTTCGGAGAACGAGGCGATCCGTATCTGCGAGTCCATACTTGAGAAGGAGCCCAATGATGTTCAAGCCTTGGGTAACCTGGTCCTGTTCCACGTCACCCGTGAGGAGATGGACAGGGCGCAGGCCTACGCAGATCGCATCCGGGCACTTCCCCTGAAGGGCCCTGGTGACCTGGAACAGGCGATCATGGCGTTTGGCCTGTTGAACGAAGACGAAACGCTCATTGCGCTCCACACCGCCCATCGGCGACACCTCCGAGACCTGGGAATGCCGGCCCTGCTCACTCTGGGCTCGGCAGCAGCCAATCGGGGAGATGCGAAACTGGCGCGCCGGTTATGGCGGCGGGCTCAGGAAATCAGCCTGGTGGAGGAGATCACCGCTCCCTACCTGGATGCGCTTGAAAGGGGCGCCCCTGGGCCGGGCATCGCCACCCGCTATCCCACCACCAATCTGCCCTGGCTCTTCCCCATCCATCGCCTCCAACAGTTCTTGGATATAATGCAGCAACTGAATGACGCGGAGGCAACGGCCGATACCCACAGGTTGCGCAAGAAGGTCAAGGAGTTCGTGGACCGCAATCCGCGCCTTTTCCGAGCAGCAGTGCGGCTGCTCTGGGAGCATCCAACACCTGCCCTGGGCCTGGACATGCTTTTCACCATCGGCGACCCGGCGGCCGTCGCCGAAATCGAACGATTTGCCTTCAGCCAGGCCGGTCCGCTCGACCTGCGCGTGCGTGCAGCGGAGATGCTCGTGGACCTGGGGGCGCTGGATTCCACGCGCCCCGTGTCGCTCTGGGATGAGGAGGTCGGGGAGTGGCGAAGGGTTCGCCCGAGGTGGAACATCGTCAGCGCGAGCGAGCCACCCTCTCTCTCTCCTGAGTTAAGGTCGCTGGTTGACGCAGGCCTTGAAGCCATTCACCAGCAGCAATGGGACTTGGCAGCGGAGAAGTTTCAGGCTGCTTTAGCGCTGGACCCCAACCTAACCATAGCCCATCACAACCTGGCCTTTGTACTCGACAGACAGGAGGACATGACCACCGCCGTCGCCCACCTGAAAAGGGCCCTCGAGATCGATCCCGACTACGTCTTCGCCCGGTGCACGCTGGCGCTCCACTATCTCTCGGAAGACCCGAAAGACATCCCGGCTGCCCAGGCGCTTCTCGAGCCGATCCTTGAAAAGCCTGCACTCACTGAGCAGGAGATGATCTACTACCACCGCGCGCTGGCCGAACTGGCGATGGCCCGGGAGCGGTATAGCGAAGCGCGAGAATATCTGGATATCGCGCTGCAGTTGGATCCCGACAACAAGGCCGTGCAGGCACAGGAAGAGAAGTTGTGGCACTTGGAGATGCTTCATTCACCCCGCTGGGCAGAGATGCGCGAGCGGCAACGTCAGCACCGTGAGGCAGACTATCGCCTTCCCATCCACCACGAAGCCACCCTGATGGAGTGCCTGAGCCGGCTGTCCAGAGAGGCCCTCCTTGTCACGGCCAGAATGACCCCCATCCCCCGCCCCTACAAGATGCGCAAGGCGGAACTGATCCAGGCCATTGCCGCGCACCTGGTCCAGCCAGCGGTGTTGGGACCGATCGTGGCCGGCCTCTCCGAAACGGAACGCCAGGCGCTGCGGGATGTGCTGGAGGCTGGCGGCACGCTGCCCTGGGAGAAGTTTACCGATCGCTACGACAACGATCTGAACGAAAGCAGGTACTGGGCGTGGTATCCGCCGGAGACGACCATGGGCCGCCTGCGGATGTTCGGCCTGCTGAGCGTCGGCACGGCGAATGAGCAGTTCGTCGTTCTGGTGCCCATCGAAATGCGCAGGCTGTTGCCCCCGCTGCTGTACCCGGCCCCGTCATAGGGTGCGGGTTGAGCGGATGAGCATGGTCCGATGAACCGTCTCGTGCGTTTTGTCTTCTCCTCCGCGCCGTGCTGGGGCGTGGTGGACGGCGAACAAGTGCACGTACTGCGCGGCAATCCGTGGGCGGAGTGGGCACGCGGCGAGCCAGTAGGGCCGCTCGGCAGCCTCCATCTGCTGCCACCGGTCACGCCGGGCAAGATCCTCTGCGTCGGACGCAACTACCCTGCCCATGCCGCCGAACATGGCGCGGACATCCCTGCTGAGCCGCTCTTCTTCCTCAAGCCGCCCAGCGCGCTGATCGGGCCTGACGAGGCCATCGTTCTGCCACCACAGTCGCAGCAGGTGGAGCATGAGGCCGAACTGGCGGTGGTCATCGGGCGGCGCTGCAGAGGTGTCTCGCCGCGCGAGGCCTGGTCACACGTGCTGGGGATCACCTGCGCCAACGACATCACCGCCCGCGACCTGCAACAGCGGGATGGCCAGTGGACCCGCGCCAAGGGCTTCGACACCTTCTGTCCAGTGGGGCCGTGGTTGGTGACCGGCCTGACCGAGGAGGGTGCAGCCGACCTGGCGGTTATCTGCCGGGTGAACGGGGAAGTGCGTCAGTCGGGGCGCACGTCGGAGATGGTCTTCTCCCCCTCCCGCCTGATCGCCGAGGCCGCGGCAGTGATGACCCTGGAGCCGGGCGACCTGCTGCTCACGGGCACCCCCGCCGGGGTGGGTCCGCTGCGCCCCGGCGATGTGGTCGAGGTGGAGGTCGAGGGGGTCGGCCTGCTGCGTAACCCGGTGCGAGCGGGGTATGAGTAGCCGCGGCATCCCCATGCCGCCGGACAATACGAACCGCTGGCTGGGCGCGGTCAGGAGACCGCGCCCAGAGTAGCGGCGGCATCCCTATGCCGCCGC
>Ga0068707_1000537_pt1 | contig 25077 bp, 24 predicted proteins | sample YNPNPMetaG_FD_66600 | JGI IMG/M metagenome (GOLD analysis project Ga0068707, IMG submission 66600) | Anoxygenic and chlorotrophic microbial mat microbial communities from Yellowstone National Park, USA - YNP NP MetaG | ecosystem: Environmental > Aquatic > Thermal springs > Hot (42-90C) >... | reverse complement strand
TGAGAGAGCTGGTAGAATACAGGGTAAAAAAGGATCTATAACGCAGATACCTATCCTTACAATGCCTGATGATGATATAACCCATCCTATACCTGATCTAACAGGTTACATCACTGAAGGGCAGATAGTACTTGACCGTAGTCTACATAAGAAGAATATATACCCGCCTATAGCTGTCCTACCATGCCTGTCAAGACTCATGGCTCGTGGTATAGGTGAAGGACGGACTCGTGAAGACCACAGTGAGGTAGCTAATCAGTTATACGCTGCCTATGCCGAAGGACATGACTTGAGGGATCTAGTAGCTATAGTAGGTGAGGATGCGCTCACTGAACGTGATAAAAAATACTTAGAGTTTGCTGACGAGTTTGAGAGACGTTTTGTATCACAGGGTCCACATGAGGATAGGAGTATAACACAAACCCTGAGTATAGCATGGGATCTGCTGAGCATCCTACCTAGATCAGAGCTGAAGAAGATAGATGAAAGATTCATAGATAGATACTTACCGAAGAGAGGATAAAACAAATATAACTATATCATAGGGAGTGGGTTCATCTGCCTGAGGAGATAATAGAGGGTGTTAACCCTACACGCATGGATCTATTAGAGACACGTAAAAAATTATTATTAGCTGATAAAGGACATAGTCTATTAGAGGAGAAGAGGGATACATTGATTGAAAAGTTCTTCTCCTTGATAGAAAAGAGAAACAGGATTAAGATACTAGTTGATGAGAAACTAAGAGAAGCGTTCATGTACCTCTCTAAAGCTCAGATGATACTAGGGGAGGAACAGGTGGCGAGATTAACGTTACTATCAGAGAGGAGAGACGACGTGTTGTTAGAGTACGATAACATTATGGGTGTGCTAATACCACGTATTGTAAAAACCACATCTGAGGACTCGGATTCATCTGTTCTCTTCAGTGGTTTATTAGGCTCATGTGCAGCTATGGATGAAGCGTACAGGAGCTTCAGTAGTCTTAATAAGTATATGATTGAACTAGCTGAGGTTGAAGGGGGTATACGAGCGTTAGCGTTAGAGATAGAAAAGACTAAACGCCGTGTGAACGTATTAGAGAACATACTTATACCTCGTTTAAAAGCAACTATCAAGTATATTGAGATGCAGCTTGATGAACGTGAACGTGAGGATTTCTTCAGGAGGAAAAGGATTAAAGCCTTATTAGAGTTTAAGAAACAAGGAGAGCAAGAGGGTGTATGATAGAATATGAGAATGACCCGGTTATAGGATCATTGTTGGATACACCTGAGAAAAAAGCTAAATGGATCATGAGGATAAAGATAGCTTACATACTATGGATCATCTTCTTAACAGTTGGAGTGTTATCATTCCTGTTGTTAAACTTCTTCTTCTAGTAAGATTCTTTATAGATATATTTATAGATGCATCGTAGAGTACTTTCAATGACCCTTAACTCTTATTTAAATAGTTAGAACACTGATAAAGGGTGTTGTGAATCCTTAACCGGACGGATTCTCATTCTACTAGTATCAGACTACCCGTTTTTTTCTCCTCCTAAAAAAGGAAAAACCCGTCCGGTTTTCTCCTCACTGTTAAAGATATTCAAAAGATGCAGTAAATACAACCGCATTATATGATAAGTATTATATTATAGGTATAGTATCACCTTTCAGTTAAATTGGTGATGATGACTATGAGTAAAAATAATGTAATCACTGAGGATATGACTATAAGAGAGGTTCTCAACAAGCACCCTGAGACTGCTATCGTATTTTCAAGTTATAATATAGGATGCATAGGATGCATAGCAGCCTCCTACGAGAGGATAAAGGATATAGCGGCGGTGCATGGTATAGATATAAAAGCATTAGTTAAGGATTTGAACAATATAATACAGAAAAAGTGAGAGCAGTCATTGCTTTTTTTCTTTTACATATTCAACACTGTGGTTACTAGTTCTCCATATTTCACACCTTTCAACGCTATGATACCATCAGCTATCTCCTTTATCTTCTTTAATACTCCTTTTATTACTAGTACCTCTAAGCAGTTGTCATCATCTAAATGTAGATGCATGGTTGATAGCACCTCGCTGTGGTGATCATGCTGTATGCTAAGTAGATGCTCAACGAGTTTACTCTTATGATGATCGTATATTATAGTTAGAGTACCTACAACTTGCTCTTCAGGGTTTTTAGTATCCTCGTATATTAAGCTTTTTCTCATGAGGTCGCGTATAGCCTCTGATCTGTTCGTGTAACCTTTCTTCTTTATCATACGGTCAAACCTACTGATCAGCTCAGGCTCTGTTGATACACCAAATCTAATTAGATCCTTCATAGTAGCACACTCTATAGATATTAGTAGCACGAATTTATATTTTTTGCTACCAAAAAGTATAATAATAGTGTAGATACTACAGGTCTAAAAAAAGATTGTCTGATATAGTGTAAAAGAGAGGTGAAACATAAGAGATGTGGTTGATTACAACATTGACTGCTTCAATTATATCATCAATCCTATGGTTTATAACACGTAAGAGATACAGGTTAGATATACTATCATTGATGCTTTGGGGTTCAACTATTATGATACTCGTAGATCACATCCTAGGTTATGATGGTGAAGCATTTGTAACCATGGAGACTGAAGGACTTATCAATAGTAGTATAACCCTAGGAGTGTTAATGATCATACCTGTATTACTTATCTGGTTAGTTATACTCTTTATAGATAAGAATAAACGAGTAGTAAGAGGTGAATGATAGAATGGCGTGTTTTATAGTACCAATGAGCCTAGGTTTAGTCACAACTCTACTAAAGAAGAGGATACCTGAAGGGTTAAAAGTGCAATGGTTGAACATCATGCTATGGGGCGGTGTGATAATGCTAGCTGTGGAGCATATAGCGCATGAGGAGATAGTATTTTACCCACCGTTCCTAACAGCGATGCGTAACCCTGCTGATACACAGGTCATGCTACACGAGATGGCCACCATAGGGGTAGCTATGACATTGACTATAATAGCAGTATGGCTAGTGCTAGTAGCATTAACAAACACCATTAATAAAAAGAAAGAAAGCAAAGTAGCTAACGTATAACAGATAACAAGGGAGGATAACCTTTATGCTCCTCATCTATTTTTCTTCTTTTTTTGTATTAGTTCACCTATAAAGACTCGTAGCATGTTAGGGTACTCGTGTTTTGTTTTACCAGCACCGTAACCAACACTGCTTATACGCATAAGAGGCATACAACCATAATGGTTAGCTATAGTGGTTAGTATAGCAGCACCTGTAGGTGTGACTAGTTCATATCGTCTCTCATCACTATAAACCGGTATGTCACGTAGTAGTTCAACAGTAGCAGGTGCTGGTACTGGTAGTAAACCATGAACGCATGAGACGAAACCTGAACCCATAGGTAAAGGTGAAGAGTAAACCTTCTCCATATTATGATAATAGTAGCATATCATTGAGCCTACTACGTCAATAATGGAATCCACAGCTCCAACCTCATGGAAATAAACCTTATTAATAGGTTCATCGTGAACCCTGCTCTCAGCTTCAGCTAGTTTATAGAATACACGTAGACTGTACTCTTTCACAGGTTCATCTAGAGTACTGTTCATGATTAACTCCTTGATATCTGATAGGTTACGATGCTTCTTTGTATCCTCGTATTTCACCTCCACATCCACGCCTGATACATGGTTATATCTCACTCTTTTAATCCTTAGAGTATAACCCTTTAACCCTAGTTTACATAGCATTCTTTTAAGATAAACAGGGGGGCATCCTGCATCTATGAGAGCTCCTAGTATCATGTCACCGGCGACACCTGAGAAACAATCAAAGTAAGCGACTTTCATGGTTATATCTCACCTGTTGATCAAGCTAGCGAAGTAGCCAGCGCCGAAACCATTATCGATATTAACCACTGCTACACCTTCAGCGCAGCAGTTAAGCATAGTTAGCAGAGGCGCTAAACCTTTGAAGCTTGCACCGTACCCTACACTCGTTGGTACCGCTATAACAGGTTTATTTGTTAAACCACCTATGACGCTAGCTAAGGCACCCTCCATGCCAGCTACTACTATTATAACTGATGCTTTCTTTATCTTATCATAAACATCCCAGACTCTATGCACACCAGCTACTCCTACATCGTATATCTTTTCAACCTTGTTACCCATGATCTCAGCTGTGACTGCAGCCTCCTCAGCTACTGGTATATCAGAGGTACCAGCAGTAACTATTAGTATAACACCTGCTCTCTTTTTCTTAACAGGTTTATTAACAACTATGATAGTTCTAGCTAACTGGTTGTATACAGCGTTAGGGAATCTTTTTTTAACACTGTTGTAAACCCTTTTATCAGCCTTCGTCGCTAGTATGTTTAAACCATGCTTATTCAACGTACCCATTATATCTATTATCTGTTTTATTGTTTTACCTTTGCAGAATATAGTCTCAGGGTATCCTTTCCGTTTAACCCTGTTGGTATCAACTTTAGCGAAACCTAGATCCTCATATGAGCAGCTTTGTTGAATCATTTTTAAAACATCCTCTAATCTACATCCTCCTCTTTTGTATTCTTTTAGTATCTTATTTATTGATGATGTTTTCATTTAAACTACCTTTTCTGTAACCCTCCATATCAAGGGTTATATAAGTGAACCCTAAATCTTTAAGACGTTTAGTAATACCCTCGTTTTTTTCAAGGATGATCTTGAATGCTTCTCTATCAACTTCTATCCTAGCGGTATCATAATGGTATCTTACACGTACATTATCCACACCTAAGGATCTTATGAAGAACTCAGCTTCACTTACTTGTTTTAAACGCTCATGGGTTATAGCTACCCCGTATGGGAAACGTGAAGCTAAACAAGGGTTAGATGGTTTATCCCAGGTATTTAAACCTAGTCTCCGTGAAAGCTCCCTGACATCATGCTTCGTGAAGCCTAGATCCATGAGCGGTGTCATAACCTCCATTTCTTTTAACGCTGAGTAACCTGGGCGGTAATCATAAGAGTCATCAACTACAGAGCCATCTAGTATGAATGATACATTATAGATCTCAGATGCCTCTTTTATAGTATTGTATATGTCTCTCTTGCAGTGGTAGCATCGATCAGGAGGGTTAGTTAAAAGGTATTCTCTGCCTTTCAAAGAGGCTTCAACTACTAAGTGTCTTATACCTATACTATTTGCTATGTGTTTAGCTTCTTCTATCTCGTATACAGGTGTTAGTATGGATGATACCGTGATCGCTATAGCTTTATCCTTGAGGGTGTCATAAGCTATCTTCGAGAGGAAAGTGCTATCCACGCCGCCTGAGAAGCCTACAGCGACTTTATTCATGTTACTAATCATTCTTTTAAGATTAGATAACTTCTCCTCTAGGTTCTTATCATCTGTTTTGATCATGATAAACACTTAGATAGGGGGCCAGGGGTGGTATTTTTAATTATTCTTTATTTTCTATTATCGTGAAAAAAACCCTTTCCATGTTAAGGTGAAGGATAAGACGATGTTTTAACAGTCTCCATGAATAGTTTATTCAGATGTTTACGCGTTCTATTCCTCCAGTTACCCTTATGATAAACGTAGCTAACCATCAGAGGGAATGATATAGTAGCCTCTGAGAACACCATCTGCTCGTAACCAGTATCAACCTTACCCCATGAGTTAGCCTCTTTAAGCGTTGAACCTGATAAACCACCATCACGTTCATCAGCAACAGTGATCTGCACAGCGTACTTATGCATAGGCGCGTTAACACCTAAAACGTCAGCTGCTACTACTGTATCCTGAACGAAGTTTTTAGGTACACCTCCACCTATCATAACCAAGCCTGTATCCTTTGATTTTATCTTAAGGTCTGTTAACTCCCTGAAATCCTTAACTGAGTCTATACTAACATGTTTATCCTTATGCTCTACTTGATGATAAACTAAACCGAAACCAGCGCTGCAGTCAGAGAAAGCAGGGCAGAAAACCGGTAGTTCATTCCTATAAGCTTCAAGTAGAACTGAATCCTCTGTTTTACCATGTTTATCAAGGTACCTACCCATCTCGTATAAGAATTCACGTGAAGAGTAAACACCTGGTTTCATAGCATCAGCGATTTTTTTAACAGTCATATCGCATATGCGTAACTCATCCTCATCTATGAATGTGTCGTATATACGGTCAATATGCAGTTTCTGTAGTTTACTATCGTCAACCCTGACTTCTCCGCGGTAATGATGAAAACCTAAAGCCTCGAAGAAATCCTGATCAACTAGTATAGCACCTGTTGAAACAATAGAGTCAACCATGTTGTATCTTATCATATCTACTACTACGTTTTTTAAACCAGCGCTGAATAACGAACCAGCTAACACTAGTATAATAGTGCAGTCCTCATCCTTAATCATTGTATCATATATCTTACAAGCATTAGCTAGATTCCTAGCTTGGAATGACATGTGATCATAAGCTTCGATTAATGGTACACTATTGAAGGTTTTTATATCGACATGTTGTATTCTATCTTTCAGTAGATTCTTTTTGTCATAGTTCATAAAGATAAACCCCTTAAATACTAAATCTCGACTATGAGTGATATAGCATAATTGTTTTTATTTTTTTTCTAAAAGTAAGACAAAAAAAACCATGGAAAACACCAGGGTAAGTGGTTTAATTATTAGTTGGGTCGTTATACGTCAGCTATTATACTGATAACATCATGGTTTTTAAGTACGTGATCAGCACCTATGACTCGATGTGTACGCGCATCAATTGCTCTTATGAAATGCTCACCGAGATCAGTATGAATCTTATAAGCTAAATCACGAGCTGTTGTACCAGTAGGGACTAGGTAAGCGTCTGGTAGTACACGACCCTGTTTATCTGTTAGATGAGTAGCATCCTCAACAGGGTACACTACGATTAGACGCAGCATTGATACAATAGTGTCTATGCATTTCTGCACGCCTGTTGACCCGTATACATCTAGTACATGTGTCTTAATGTACTCTAATGCTTTACGTTGTTTATCAGTAAGCTCATCTGATTTAATGATAGTGAATGAACCACTACCTGGTGTATAATCTATGATGCCTTTCTTAGCAGCTGTGTTTAACGCCAGCTCTGATTCAGCGCTAGTTGGTATAACAACGTATCCTCTCTGAGTTAGTACATCCCCTTTTTTAATAAGTTCAACTGGTGCTTTATCTGATTTATTAAAAGCTATAATCATGGGTTTACTCACCCTGCGTAGATAATCAACGAATCCTAGTAGCTCATCATCACTCCATCTCGACGGGTGAGATGCATCCAGGTTTAACAGTCTGATAGCGTTTATGATGTGATCCTCTTTGATGCCTAGACCTGTGAGTTTCTCTGCTAGCACCTTCTCTATTTTCTTATCCTGTAGTTCACAATGCTTTACTAAACGATCCCAGTCATCCTTTAATATCCCTAGTAACCAGTAGTTAATCTCACTCTCTAGGAATTCAACATCCTTCAAAGGATCATACACGCCTACACCGCAAGGGTTACCATCAGCATCAGTACTACCTGAAGCGTCAACGATGTTTATAAACGCATCAGCTTGCCTTAGATCATCTAGGAATTTATTACCAAGACCTCTACCTTTATGAGCATCAGGTACAAGCCCAGCGACATCAATAGCTTCTATAGGTACAAAACGTGTACCGTTAATACATTTAGAGTTATGAGGCGTGCATTTAACCTTGAATTCTACACACGGACAAGGAGTCCTTATATACATTACACCATGGTTAGCCTGTATTGTTGTAAATGGATAGTTAGCTACCGCTGCATGAGCCTCAGTAGCAGCATTAAAAAAAGTTGACTTCCCAACATTAGGTTTACCTACTATACCTATCTGCATACCCATAAGTATTTACCCCGTTTTTTTTTACAGAGCCTCTTTCTCAATTTTTAGATAAACTTGATTTAACAAGTATTAATTGTTAATCTATTAACTTTTTGAATGATCACTGGTTTCTATGCCTTCTACAAAAACACGGGGATATAATTAACGACTTGTAAACCCTTCCCTCCCCATTGAGACTTTGAGTATTATTAAATTTGAACAATAAGAACACCATAGGATGAAAACATTCATAAAGAGAGTGAGTATACACGGTTAAAAAAGTATATATATGATATATTTAGTATTAATTAATAAGTTTTTATAAAGAATAAAATAAAACCTATAATAAAAAAACTTTAGAGAATGGTGACTTGATAAGTGAATGAGAAAGAGAAACATACTGAGATGCCTTCTCCTCAGGAGTGGATTAAAAAATATTCATTCACATCAACCAAGGATATACCAGTACCATCCAGTCTGTTAGATCAAGTTATAGGCCAGGATAAAGCAGTTGAAATAGTCAAAAAAGCTGCTGAGCAGAAACGCCATGTCATGCTCATCGGTGACCCTGGTACAGGTAAATCCATGATCGCTAGAGCCATGACTGAGTTTCTACCTAAAGAGGAGCTAGAGGATATAATCGCCTACCCTAACCCTGATGACCCTAATACCCCTCTTATACGAGTGGTACCTGCTGGTAAAGCACAGGAGATAATAAAGAAGCACCGTGAGGAAGCTAAGAAACTGCGTGAACAACAGAACAGCATGCTGTTATCATTTGTTATACTGCTGATACTATCCTCTTTAATTGCTGCTTTACTTACCAATCACCCGGAGTATGCTATCTTCGGTATACTTGGTAGTATATTAATGTATATTATTATATCCAGAGGAGGTTTTAATCAACGTAGGGAGCTGCAGCAGATACCTAAAATACTAGTAGCACATGAGAAGAATGATATGCCTCCTTTCATTGATGCTACAGCTGCGCATTCTGGTGCTTTACTAGGTGATGTTAGACATGACCCGTTCCAGTCAGCTGGTTTAGAGACTCCTCCTCATCAGCTCACTGAGGCTGGTGCTATACACCGTGCGCATAAAGGAGTATTATACATAGATGAGATAAACACCCTTAGCCTTCCATCTCAACAGCATCTTCTAACAGCTATACAGGAGAAGAAATTCCAGATTACAGGGCAATCTGAGCGTAGTTTCGGCGCTATGGTTAAAACTGAGCCTGTACCATGTGATTTTATATTAGTCTCAGCTGGTAACCTCGATGCTCTTAACGGTATGCACCCTGCTCTGCGTTCAAGGATAAGAGGATACGGGTATGAGGTTTATCTGAATAGTACTATGGATGATAACGATGAGAACAGGGAGAAACTCATCAGGTTTGTCGCGCAGGAGGTTAAAAAAGATGGTAAAATACCTCATTTTAACCCTGAGGCTGTCGCTGAGATCATACACGAAGCGCAGAGACGAGCAGGTCGTAAAGGTAAACTATCATTACGTTTAAGGGAGCTAGGCGGGTTGGTTAGAGCAGCTGGTGATATAGCGATTGAGAAAGGAGATAAGATTGTAACAAAGGAGCATGTTTTAAAAGCTAAGAGTATAGCGCGCTCATTAGAGCAGCAGGTAGTTGACCGTACCCTTGAATCCCAGAGGACTTATCGATCCTTCAAGACTACTGGTGAGGAGATAGGAGTGGTTAATGGTTTAGCTGTGCATTCAGCTGATCCTTCAATGAGTGAGTTCTCTGGTTTAGTCTTACCTATAGTAGCTGAGGTTACACCTGCTGGTTCACAATCAGAAGGGAAGATCATAGCTACAGGGAAGCTAGGTGAGATAGCTAAAGAGGCTGTGCAGAATATATCAGCTATCATCAAGAAGTACATGGGTCGTGATATATCAAAGCATGATATACACATACAGTTTATAGGTACCTATGAGGGTGTTGAGGGAGACTCAGCTAGCATATCATTATTGACAGCTGTTATATCAGCTATGGAGCAGGTCGCGGTTCGTCAGGATGTCGCTATGACTGGTTCTATTAGTATACGTGGTACTATACTACCAGTAGGTGGTGTAACAGCTAAGATAGAAGCTGCAGCTGAAGCTGGTATAAAGAAAGTATTGATACCTAAAGCTAATTTGATGGATGTACTCATTGAGGATACTTACGCTGATAAGATAGAGATTATACCAGTGGAGACGTTAGCTGATGTGCTAAAACATGCCTTAGTTGGTGAAGGTAAAGAGGCTTTGTTGAAGAAGCTTGAGGAGATGCACCCCCCTATGGTTGTAGGTAAAGTTGAGCTTGAATCTGAGAAGAAAAGACTGTCGAGTACTTTCACGACTATAAGTAAAAAGAAGAAGAATCAGGGTGACACGTCTTCAAAGCTTGAGAAGGAGTCGTGAAAATGCTTAAGATATTTGTAATACTCTACTATTAAAAATTTTTTTGATGATTATATGAATGCTCTGTATATTGGTAGATTTCAACCTTATCATAACGGTCATCACAGAGTAATAGTTAACCTCTCCAGGGTCTATGATACTGTTATAATAGGTGTAGGCTCATCCCAGTATGAGAACACATGGGATAATCCTTTCAGTGTTGACGAGAGGGAGGAGATGATTAACAAGTCATTAACACTTAGCGGTGTTCACAACTACCGTATAGTACGTATACCTGATATACATGATCCCCCTAGATGGGTTGATCATGTACTCAGCATTGTATCTGATTTCGATGTAGTGGTATCTAATAACTCTTTAACAAAGGAGTTATTCTCAAAGAAGGGTTACAGGGTTAAAGGTACATCACTGTATAACCGTAGTGTACTATCAGGTGAAGAGATCAGAAGACGTATAAAAAAAGGAGAAGAATGGGAAAGCCTTGTACCTGCACCTGTCGCTGAGATTATAAAAAAAGTGAACGGTGAAGAGCGTATACGCTCATTATCATCATTAGACTCATAGCTTATACCTGGGTAACACCTGTAAAGATATTTTTATATACTGTGAGGTTAGAAACATTCTATTGGGTAATCATTGTTATGAATGAGGAGAATAATGTTTATAAGACTCGTTTGAAAGCTTATTATTCTTTACTTAGACCTTTCACTCTGCTTGCACCTGTAATCGTATCAATCTCAGTGATGCTTGCTAGCTTAATCCAATCAGGTCGTTCTGATCTCCCATTATACAGGGTCATATTGATGATCTTATCAGGTAGTGTCTCATTAGCTTTGTTGAACGGAGCGTCAAACACTCTAAATCAAGCTACTGATATAAATGAGGATGGTTTATCCAAACCTTATAGGCCTATACCACGTGGTTTAATAAGGAGAGAGGAGGCTTATGTTTTATCTATAATACTGTACACCTCTGCTTATCTACTCTCATTGAGTGTTAACCATGTATTTAGTTTATTTGTCTTGTCTATACTGTTTTTCAGTGTTTCTTATTCTCTTTATCCACGTATGAAACGTTTCATATTCTGGAATCAACTCTGGGTGGCTTTATCCAGGGGTTTACTAGGTATATTATCATCCTGGAGTGTTTTTAATGATCCTCTCAATAAGGTACCGTTATCTATAGGCTGTGTAGCCACTGTATTCCTATTAGGCGGGACTGTTACTAAGGATGTGTTAGATGCTGATGCTGATAGAGCATTCGGTATACGCACACTTGTAAACACTCTAGGTGTTAGAAGAGCAGCGGTTATAGCTGGTGTGCTCATGAGTCTAGCGTTCTTGTTGATAATACCATTTGTTTTTATAGGAACACTTGGTTTTTACTTGTTACCATTATCCTTACTCAGCTTAGCATCATTATGCATTGCTTATCTAATGTCTAAGACTGTGAGGAGTCACCGCTATGAGAATACTATATCATGGTGCTGCATGTACGGTACATATTTTTTATTCGCATTAGGGTTCGCTGTTCTTACTATCGTCTCCTATTTTTAATCAGGGTGTAAGCTTCCTTTATTGAGACTGCAAGTAGCAGTACAGATGCTGCTACTACCATGTAGTAACCTATGCTTAGACCCCAGGAGGCTGATACGTTGACTTCTGAATCCTCAATCATGAATCTAAGGTCACCGTCACCGCTCATGCATCCTACGCTGATACTTGTTAGTTTTATCAACCCGTAAGTGAAGATAGTTAACAGTATAATTAATAACAGTAGGCTTGTAATAGTGAACACGATATGCATCCTTCTACGTAGACGTTTAAGAAGTACACTTACCAGTATTAGCAAACACGCTGTGTATATCAACAATGATACCTTTGATAATGCATCAATGAATATATCTGGGAGTACTGCTACGTTGTAATCATCCCTACCTGACATGGATATGGATTCAATCATGACTACTGGTTGCATGTATAGCTTTGAACTGTATTGAACCTGCGATATCTTATTCCCTCCTGATAGACTCCACCATGGTTGAAGTAGTGATAAAACCAGAATGGTGATGACAACTCCTTTTATTAAACCATATACTGAGATTCTCCTTGATAAAACCATTAAGATTAACACAACTACGACTACGATAGCTACGCTTAACAGTATATATGGTAATGGTGACTGTATCGTTGTAACTATTTTAACTGATTGGTCACTGTAGAGTCTAACATCAGTAGCCCCTATAAGTGTGTTATCCTTGTATAGTTTAACCGTGTAGACTCCAGGTGGGAGGCTACGTGTTAGATTCCTATCCTTGTACTCGTATACTTTAACATTGTCACGCCAGAGAGTGACAGTGAAAAAACCTCCTCTAAGAGGGTTCCCTTGTCTATCAAATGGCGTCACACTTAGTTTACACGTGTTGTTGAAACGTAGGAGTATTAACCATCCATCCTCAGGTACTCTTATGATCCTACTATCAATCTTATCCCCGTATGGTAGTTGGATAGTGTACTCGCCTGCAGGTGTATCCTTGAAGTAGTAGAATCCCTCTTTGAATCTTACACCTGGTATCTGCGTAGTGTTAAAACCAGTGCCATGTATTATAACAGGGGATACTTCTACGCCTGGTGGTAAACCTAGACTGTCACGTACCTCAACAGTGATGTTATAAAGATCTACTCTTATATTATAATCAATTTTCATTACAGTGTTAATTAGGTTTTTACTATACACAGGGAAATCATGATAGTAAGCCTCAACATGGTACCCATCCTTTGGGTTGTAAGGCGCAGTCAACGTTACAACACCGTCAGTGTTAGACACACCCTTCGACACTGGTAAACCTTGTTTATTCAGGAGTATCGCTTTCACGTCTTGTAGATTGTTGCCTTGCTGGTCACTGAAGGTTAATCTAATGGTGCGTTGCCATGTACAGTACACTTGTATTGTCAGGTTATTCTGAAGGTTAACATTAGCTAAACCTATAAAGAAACCTGATGTATTCTGAATCCTCTTGTAGATTTTAACTAGGTATAAACCTGATGTTATATTATGGAATACTGTGGTTGAACGTGTTAGAAATGAGCGTTCAATGATGGATGATGACACAAGCGTATCATCACTGTAGAGCTCCACTGAGAGTGTAGGTATAATGGTTTTGTTAAACAGTGAAGGGATCATATGATATATGCTAGCATGATACGTTATAACTGTTAAATCATATCTTTCTTGTTTTTGTTCAAATGAAGGTGAAATACCCATTGAACCTTGTCTTATTAAATCCTTGAAGTAAGAAGATTCTCTTCTGATACCTTGGCATCCTCCTGTCTCTGTTGTGTACAGCTCAGCGTCAAATTCAACAACTAGGTTATAAGGTATTTTTAGATCATGACTGTAACCTTCCTCATAGGAGTTTCTACCTATGTTAATAGCAGTGTAGTCAACCTCTGTCCCTAAGAAGTTCAGGTATTCACGTTGAGCTATTTTAACTTGTAACCCATCGTTTTCATCTGATCCTCTTCTAGTTATGTTAACAGATGATGAGAATATGATACCATGGCTTCTACCATCTTTACCAAGACCGTACGATAACCACGCCTCGTCCCCTATATCAGCATCGTTGAGGTATGATACTACCCATTCTCGTTCAGTCGACTCAGGGTTAGTGTTAAGTTTTAACTCTCTCACGTTCCCCTCCTCATCAGGGTAATGCACATAAGGCATTATAACTCCAAAGTTTAATCTCTCAGATGCTATACTCCTTGATTTGAAGCATAATAAAGCGCAGTATCTACCATCAAGGTTAACCTCACCGTGTACCATACTATCCTTGAAGCATTCATGTCTAACATGAACCATGATTCTTTTATCATCAGATTCTGAGTGGTAGTATCTATAAACTGCTGTCGTCCTGAGGGTCTTATCTGATGATTCACTTATAATTAGGAATTCAACCATGAGGTTACCATCAATCAGCACCTCTTTATGAACCAGTGACTCACCTGATGAAACCTGATCCTTATCCTTTGTACCAGTAGCGTACGTGAAAGCGAATGAAGCTATAGTATCAGCGTTCAGTATGTCAAACACCCTGGTTGATTTCTTCTGTTTAACCACAACCTGTGATAAGTATTGATCAAAGAACCTACCATTCTGACCTACACCGTAAACGCAGTAACCATCATCCATGACACCGTAGTAGGTAGCCTCAGCGGTTATATCAGATACTGGTTTAGTGAAGTAATACGAGTCTTCAACGTGTACATGATCAGTATACTTAGATGATGGTTTTTCATCATCATCATAGTAGACGTAGTAGTACTCCTCACCGTTAGCTACACCTGGTATGAGGAATACTATGTTGCATTCTGATATTAAACCATCTGTTTTAAATGTTAGATTATAAACCTGGTTTTCAAGCTCATAGTACCTATGATCAGAGTAACAGCAGACCCTTATAGAGTGCTTATACTCGTTAACACCCCAGCATGGTTCATCAAAGAACACGTGTACATCAACAGGTTTATGGATACTAGTATGATCACTAGTATCAACTGGTAAGTGGATCTGCTTACGGTAATCCCATCTGGTATCCCACCATGGTGCTTCATCATCGACGCTGCTCACTGAGTCTAAAAAAATAGTAACAGATGCGGATAAGATTAGTAGGATTAAAATCAACATCGTTATCCTTATACGCATAAAACCTTGATTTATCATTAACAATAAGTGTATTCTTATATGTTTCCCTTCTCTAAAAAAATGAACCATAGAAAAAAACATTTTAGAACAGGTTAAGGATACGCAGCTCACCTAATATAACAAGCAAGGAGAAACACACAGCTAAAGCCAGGTATTCTAGATACATTAGAACCCATGCGTGAACATTCTCTAATGACTTACTCTCATCATGTCTTAGTATAAGGTAGAACACGAAGAAACTAGGTACAATAAAGAAGGTTAAAGGATACATGTAGGATTCTAAAAACCCATTGTATACCAGTAATGGTATAGTAGCGAATGGTATAACCATGAACGGTAACGCTATATACGCTGTTTTTTCAACACCGTAAGTGTTAATAAGGGTTCTAGTCCCAGTCATTCTATCAGCGACCTCATCCACTATATCCTTAGTAGCCATAGCACCCATGAAGAAAACCATAGCTGTTAAACCAAAGATTACTGGTTCTTTCTGGAATGGGTCACCGAATACACTCCAAGCTGCTAGTACACCTAGTAGACCCCGAGGTATAGCGATCCACACCTGGTTAACAAACAGGTACCTCTTCATCCTAGGTGGTAGTGAGTAAGTAATAGTGAAAAACATGATTAGAAAAACAAATACACCGAACCAGAGGTTCATCGTAGCAGCTCTCAGTAGAACAAAAAGGTACAGTATCAAAGCTATACTACGTGCCTCATCAGCTGCTACTACCCCTCGGGGTATAGGGCGATAAGGTTTAGAGATCTTATCAGCGTCAACATCTGTGGATTGATTAAGAGCATTGGAGGCAGCGTTAACTAAAGCTAATGTTAAACTAGCCTGCGCCATGGTTATGAACGTTCTCCACCAGTCAACACCCTGATAGTAATGATTGTTATACACTAGACTAGCGAACATGATGAATAAGGATACAAATAATGGTGCTAGTAACGTGAATGGTCTTAGTAAATCAATGTACCCTCTTATACGCGGTGATAGTACCCTTGCTTTTGAGTAGGGTTCTTTCATTGTTAATTTCATAGGCATTAGTCTTCAACCCTTAGTTTCTTATTTAACGTCAACTCTTTAAACCAGTGAACAGTGTAGGATCACACCTACTCTGAGTTTTTTTTAATTTACACATGGTAAAACCCTAAGATGTATATAATCCCTTACTTTTAAATCAAATAACCCCCCTGCTCCTTAGAGGAGAAAATGGTTTTATCTGCAACCATGGTACCCCCACGTTATACGCAATATTTTTATAATACAATCACTATGCGGAGATAGTGATAAAAACAAGAGATGGGGTCGGTTTTTTTACAGCCTTCAATACCCCATCCTTTTCCCCCTTATCAAATAAACAAGGAGTGAACCAGGTTTTTTTAGAATTAGAAATACTGTGTAACAATTTGAGCTGAGTTCAAAGCACAGGTTACACCTATACCTGGTGCTTTTACGCAGTCGCCTATGAGATAAAGATTTTCAACAGGTGGTTTTATATCTGGTTTAACACTTCTAATTGTTTTAGCTACACCGTCCAGATGCCATACAGCAGGGTAGATAGACCAGTTAAGATGATCCCTGTAATCTGGTATAAGATATGATAAGTACTTATCCAGTATCTCTTTCAGATGCTTCAACGTTGACGTGTTTTTCGCTTCTTCTGGTGTGCATATAATGTAAGCCTGTATCAGGTATTCAGTTTCTGGTGCTAGATGCGACTCAGGAGTGGAGATCATGAAGTCTATCATACCTACAGCATCGTTACCTGTCACATCAGCATCTCTCTCAATGAAAAGGAAGGATTTACCTATTAGATTATCATCTAGGTTATCCATTGAGTAGTAGGCGCATAGGCTACCTGTGCTTTTTAATGATTTCAAGTAATCAATGTACGCTCCTGGGAGGGTGTTCTTTTTTATTAGATCTGGTAGATCTTGAACTAGTATACTTGATAACACAGCGTCGAACATGTACTCTTCTTTATCGGTTTTTAACCCTACTACCTGTTTACCCTCAGTTATTATCTCATCCACTTTTTTACTAGTGTATATCACGCCTTTATTCCTTGTTATATACGATGATAACGTATTTGATATTGTTGATAAACCATGTTTAGGGTATACCACTGGTGTGTTACTTCCTAGTAAACCTCTCTGAGCTCTCAGGGTTTCACCTGTTGATATCTCATCTAGGTTATTCATTGTTGTTATAACCCTGGAGAATAACTCTAATGTTAAACGCATCTTACCTGAGCCGTATTTTTTTATGGTCTCACTCATAGGTACATCATCTAGTTTACGCATAGTGGATTCACGTGCTAGTAATAAACGCATAATATTAGGCAGCATCTTTATCTTCTCAGTGTTTTTCAGATAAGGATAGTCAAAACCAGTGTTATCAGGGTGTATGTACGCTAATCTGGATCCTATAAGCTCCACGTTACTGTTGATCTGCGACATTATCCTGTTAAAAGTGGATACCATCCCTCCTCCTATAACATGGTAGCCTAGGTCGATCTTGTATTTTTTTAATGAGTCATAGCTGAATATCTCCTTTAATGACGGCTCGGAGAATGGTACGTTCATGTGGAATCTTGATAGTATACCCTCGTATGATTCCTTTGAGAGTTTATCCATCTCTAATGATAACGCTCTTCCTCCTATGAATGGTTCCTTCTCGAAGATTGTTACATGGTAGTTTCTCTTTGTTAGTAACGCACCAGCTGCTAAACCTGCTACACCAGCGCCTATTATCCCTATGCGACCCTTATATTTCAACTGTTGCATCATGATATCACACTCTTTTTTTTATAATCCTGGTTTGAATAGCTTCTCACCTATAAGCAGAGTGAATACTACGTACCATGCAAATGGTAGTATGATTAATATAAAAGCTATGAGTGATGATGGTAATATAGGCGTCATCATCAGAGGCACTAGTGAGTACCTTATAAAAGTCTGACCTGTTATAAGCCTCCTTATCCTTGAACGGTCAAAGTACTTTAACGTTAACAGTTTTAATGTTAGATAATAAAGTAGTATAGTTAACACCAGCATGATTAGTACAGTGAGTACTTGGTAGTTGTATTGATCATTAAAAAATATTAAAGGTGAGAATATTAGAATAACAGAGAACGTCCTTATGCTTAATCCGAATAACATGAATACCCGTGGTATAAAAATCTTGTTTAATGATACTTTAACCCCGGTGGTTAACGCTATGTTTCTAACATTCATCAACGGGTCATGGTCAGCATCCTTTATACCACCTGACACAGCATTCTCGTATACAAGCTGATTAAACGTGAGTATAAAAATCAACCATGTGAAAAGATTTACACCCATACTACTATATGGTTGAATGATTAAAGCACCGAACAATACTAACAGAGCCTCTGATAAAGCAACCATGAAGTCTGATCCCACGTATCTTTTACCGTGGATATTGTAGAATGTACCTAGAGTAGCTGATAGTAATATGCATCCTAAACCAGTATAGTAGTAGGGTTGATCAGAGTAATAGTTAAAATGTATAAGTACCAGTGCTCCTATGAAACATACGATGCATGTTATCAGAGCGGTTCTTTTAGATATTGACCCTTTGACTAACGGGCGTTTACGTAGATCCTCTGATAATCTATCAACCTCAACATCTACGTAGTCGTTTAATACGAAACCGTATATTGAAGCGAATGCTCCTATTATAAATAGTATTATCATATGATAGGGATCAGTGACACCTACGCTTATAGCGCCGAATACAGGAGCTATTGATAAACCAGCTAACCCTGGTAATCTAATAAGCCTAGCGTAATCAGCTATGATAGTATGCATGATGAGTAAGAGAAAAAACCTAACGATATATGAGCTTTTCTAAAAAAAGACTATGGAAAAACATGGATTAAAAGGGGGTTTACATGGTTTTAGGCTGCAGTAGCGTACCATGCAGAGTAAGATTAGATAATACGAACCCTAAAGCAGGTAGTATAGTTATTATAATAGCCCATGGTGTAACACCCATGAGTAGCACAGGTGCTAAAGCAAAGTTAGTATAATAATGCAAACCTATGTATTTCCTCATTGTATCACGATGGAAGAGCTGATTGCTTAGTAGTTTATATGAGAAAAACAGCATCATCGCACTGATAGATACCAGTAGAACCCATTGAGTAAACCTTAGTAAATGGTTATCACTGAAACCTGGTATGATGAAGAACGGTAGAAATACTAGACCTATGTTGAATAACTGTATTACGTAGGCTATGACCCTGTAGGTTGTTGAAACATGCAGCTCCTTGTTTATAACCCTGACTCCTAGTTTCACTGCTAATGTATTAGCACCTCTACGGTAATCATTCTCTATATCCTTTAAACCACCTGCTACTATATTCATGAATAAGACTTGTACTCCACCGACTAAGCATATGATCCATGCTAGTAATGATACATTATCTAACGATTTTGTTTTTACTGATGCACCGTATAATATAAGTAGGAATACACTTAAAGCTAGTATGATATCAGTTAACGGTATTTTTTTACTTATTAAATCATAGATTGTTACGCATATAGCTGAGCATACAAGGATGATGAATGATGGGTATAAGCTGGTATTAGTGTATGATATATAGAACCCTAGTAATAGAGCTGTTATAAGCGCTGATGAAGCAAAAACCTTAGCTCTGTTTATACTGATCGTGCCGCTTATAAGTGGTCTATCACTCAGCTCTTTCTCCTCACGGTCGATCCTATAATCCATTATATCATTAAAAACAAAACCCCATGTGTGACCTAGGAAACCTGTTATGAACAACAGGGTTAATAATACAGGGTCGAACTCTCCTATAGCTATAGCGCCCATCACTGGTGATATACCAGTGAGTGCAGCGTTGAATGACCTAGCGAGTTTAAGGTATTCACGTATCATAAACATAAATCTAATACAAAGGATAAGCATAGACGATGAGGATAAAAAACCATCGTTTGATAAGCTGCTTCATCAATCTGAGGTTGAAAAATGTTTTTTAGAGTATGTTCTCCTCGCCGTCTATATTATAACGTGAATGTATTATTCTTGATAGTTTCGGATGAGTTTTAGTAATATTATCTAAAGCGTTTTGGTCATCCTTTAAGAAATAATCAAACCATGCTAAAGCGTATCCTAGGCTGATATCTTTCTGCCATGATGGTTTTTGGGAGTGTGACGGGAGGATCGTGGTGAAGCCTATATGGGTTCCACGTGATATGATTATTAGTTGTTTCGGTGGTTTTGCTTTTTTATAGGATGATTCCTGTATTGATATACTACTCGTACTGATATCTAAACCACCTGCTTGTAGTTGTATAGGTATCGTTAACCTTTCTACGCTTTGTGGGTTACTCTGTGAGAGAGACACTACTGCTTTTATTCTTTCATCCTCTGCTGCCTCTGTTACTGTTACACCGCCTAGTGAATGCCCTATTAATCCTATACGATCCTTTTTTATCATCTCTTTAACAGGGCTGTTGTTGACCATGTAGGTGACTGCATCCTTTGTTGTTTTTATCCATTCTCCTTGTTTAAAATGCTTAGGCGTCTCTATCACGAGTGAGGGTCTAATATACAAGTTTAATCTTTCTAAGTATAGGCTTCTTATAGGGTAGTCTCCTTCTGAGTTTCCTTGTCCTGGTTGATCAAAGATGAAGGCTATGTACCCGTGCTCAGCTAGTTTTTTTGGTATGTGATTATAAGCGTTAGTGTAACCTGCAAATCCTTCACAGCATACTATCAAAGGGTAAGTCTGATTTAGTTGAACCGGATGGTATATCTGACCGTATAACATGTATTCTCCGCTTATGAAGCTAACAGGAGTGAAAATGTATGATTGTGTCTGATGCTGCTCTGGTGAGACACATCCTTGTAATGCCTGAGCTGATACCACAAAGGTGGATGTAGATGGGAGTAGCATCATGAGTGATATTAAAATGGTATAAAGCGCATCTTGAAACATGTTCATATGGTTGTTATCCATCATTATTTATATTAACTCTTTGTGTAATTATAAAACAGGAGTAACTGTTCATCTTTAACTCACTGATTTTATTCTGGTTGCGTAGTGAAATTTACTAGTCAATGTGATAGACACTTCTTGGTCTTGTCATATGAGTCTGTTTCTGAATTCTTCAATCATGAAGTATAACTTTTTCACCCTGCTGAGCGAGTCTTTATCATCCATGCTCCACTCTGTTTTTTTACAGGGGCATCGGCGTTTAACTCTATGTAATCTTTTTTTGTATTATTACGGAGTTAATTATTATCCACCCTGAAAGATGTGTTTATGTTGGTGTTTAATGTAGTCAAGTGGGAGGAGCATTATTCGTCAGCAATTTAATTTCCAAGCCCTATACGACAATATTTATATATCATATATATTATATTTATATGGTTTCTTTTGCGGTATGTTTAAAAGTAGTCTGATATATGAAGAAGAGGGTTATATTATCTGTAATATTAGTTATTCTAATGTTGTTGTATGGGGTATTAGTTAGCCTACTATTTTTTGGTATACAAGGTATAAAAGCACCTGAGATAATCATTGATATTGATCCTCTAGAGTTAACATCAACATACATGGAAGTGCAGATGAGGATACAAACCATTAATCCTAACGTGTTTGACCTCATTATAGATGATATGAATATCACGTTGTATTCAAGGTATGATACTAGGATAGGGTATCTTCATTTTGGAAACAATATTATACCATCTAATGGTAAAAAAACACTCATAGAGACTATTAGGATACAATTCAACGATGACTCTATTGACTCGCTTAAAGCTAATGTTAAGGGTGTGATCAGTGCTGAGATACTAGGTTTAATCAAAAAGACTCTGCCTTTTTCGCTCACTATAAGAACAACAATCGGAGAGGTACTAAGTGATGTCATCCTACCTGAGATAAGAATCGATGCCGATATAAGCAGGGTATCACAAGAGGGTGTAACCATGGGGTTTGTCTTCATGGTTAAAAACATGAATAACTTTGAATTATACATGAGGAATATGACAATTAGTTTAGTAGATGAAAACAGCGGGGAGGAGATCAGTAGAATACGTTTAAACGATACTACGATGAAACCAATGCAGCTTAGCATCGTGAATTCTACTAGTTTGATACCTATCACTGTTTTAAATTCAAGAGTAATTGTGATTAACGCGGAGGGGGTCACTGGGTTAAAAGTAGCAGGGTTAAACAAGACGATGCCTTTTAGCATCCTAACAAGGATAAGGATACCTAACATCAAGGATGTATTCCCATCTGAGAAACCAACATTAGCAGTTATTAAAACAAAAACAAAACCATCATTTAGAGGTGTTATAATCGATATGACTTTGCAGATGCAGAACCCTAACCCATTAGCATTAGAAGCGAGGAATATAACCTTCACTATATACCGTGTTGATAGTGATGAGCAGTCATTCATTGCATCATGCATCGTTGACAAGGCGTTGATCAACGCTAACTCTACTGTTAACATCTCAGCTCAAGCGTTACTACCTTACTCTAAAATACTAGCACCGATGATAGGGAGAAGACTCATGCCTAGTACGATACGTATTATAGTCTCTGCTAATGTGACACTAGCTGGGCTTAATCAGTACCTTTGGGTTGGTGTAAGCGGTTATCAGAATCTACGATTACTCAGATAAAAAAAATAAGAGTGTATTAGTATCTATTTGTCTTAGATGTTTAAATTTTTTTTAGAGTAATGTTAACTCTATGAGGATGTAATGAAAAACAAAGATGACTGCACCAGTGTAAGATACTGAGATGATGGAGAGTAGAACCTTTCTATTCTCAGATAACCTTGAATGATCTATTAACAGTGTTGTAAGCGACATGAAGAATAGTATCAAGAACCAGTCTATGAAATTAGATAAAGGCACACCATGAAGCGTTATACTAGATGATTTGTTAACCCATACCCACCAGTTGTTATGATGCGCTACAGGGTCCTCTAGTAGATCTAAGCATACACCAGTTAAACCAGTTGATAAAGCAACTAGGAGTATTCTCAGATGATTCATTTTACTGTAAATCAATGATACTATATACTCACTTAGACTAAGGAATAAAAATAGGTTAACGCTCCAACCTAGCAGTATAATCAAGGGTACACTAGCATTTAACACGTTAACATATACATATACAAGGTAGTCAGGGTAACTGTATCGACCGTTAGCAACAGCGTAAGCCTCTAGGAACAATGATGCTATAATCATAGGTAGAAAATACCGTAGAGTCCTCCTCCAACCATGGTTACACAATGATAAATAAACCAGGGTGAACCATATAACAAGGATCATTAGTATAAACAAAACCTGAGTCCCTGCTTCGTTGAAAAAATCATTGTTGATCTCTACTGATATCATCCTCTCCCTGCACCTGTTTTGTATTCTTCTTTCTTTTATTAAAAAATATTAAAATATATATGATGATAAGAGGGGTTATAGCAGGTATTAAACCAGATAAAACAGTGATGCTGATTTTACTATACAACCCTGTGGTGAATACTACTAGAACCCTGAACAAGTATAAGAAAAAAATAATGAGCATACCAGATCCTAACAGGGTTAACAATGGTGTGTTCTTGTAATGAGGAGTGCTAGTAGGTGTTGGTTTCTTCTCAGTTAAAAAAAGTAGTATGGTTATAATGATACCTGCTATGCATACAATTAGGAATAGTACCTTATCGATCATAAATCATCGATCTTAAACCTGTATACGTTTCTAGAATATTAATCTAATATGATGCACCTTAACTATGTTAAACATTGTTGATTTTATCTGCTTATATTAAAATACTCTTAAAAAAAATTTTTTGGTGTATCATATTCTAGATGTGAGTAAACATAAAAAAACCTTGGCATGATAAAAAATGTCATACTGGTTAGGTATATATCCTATGATTATATTATCTAATATAATCTTATGATTAGAAGACCTGTTGAGATGAGCTACCAGGAGTTAAACGAGTTACTAGACAGATACCTTTTGGAGGAGAACCTACCAGCTACTATAAACTATCATGCTGACTCTATTAACTATAATAAAAAACAAAGACTACGTATACTACTAAAAGCATTGCATCGTCTGTTAAAAGCACAGCAGCACTACATGAAAGACATGAGAAAACAACTTGAAGAACTAAAAAAAACAGGTCAGATATACAAGGAACTAAAAGAAACAGGGTGCTTACGACAACAGCGTATATACTTCTACTTAGCAAAGATAGGTTTAACAGATCTTATAAAACACTTAGGTGGAGCATTCGATGATGATCTATTCTCAAAATTCACTATAGCAACCATGCTCTACGACGCTGCATTCGACCTGCACATATGTCGACCATACCTCAAAACCTTCGACCATTTCATAATGGAGGGAGAATATATCACATCAAACGATCCTTACCTATCAGTATTCCAAAAAAACGTTGACTACATAAACGAAAAAATAGGAGAAAACAACTTCAAAAAATTCATGAAATACGTACGCATAGAACACATAAGTCAACTCATGAGCATCTACCAATTATCAGACAAAACTATAACAAAAGAAAACCTACTGAAAATCACCTTCACTAAAGGAGGCATAAGCGGCCTCGCTCTTGTGTATCTAATGACACCTGACATCAGCCATGATGAAAAACAAGCGGTATACGAACTCGGCGCTGTCATGCAACTAATAGATGATATAGTAGACATGAATGAGGATATCAAATCAGGTATCAGTACACTTCCTAATCAAAAACTACTCGACTATGAAAACCTGAAATCATTATACCACGGTACAATAAACAACCTAATAGAAAAATGCCATCTTAACCCCGATAAACCAAACACCACACTAGATATGCTCTGCTGGTTCGACGATATAATACTCAAAAAAAGATACAAAAAAAATATTCAAAAAAAAACACACAAACATAACCATATCATAAAATCAACTCATCCATGATTCAACTAACGATAAAACAAGCCAGAAGAACAACTATTTTTGCACATTTTAACAATGTACGTTTCT
>Ga0068707_1000536_pt1 | contig 25107 bp, 21 predicted proteins | sample YNPNPMetaG_FD_66600 | JGI IMG/M metagenome (GOLD analysis project Ga0068707, IMG submission 66600) | Anoxygenic and chlorotrophic microbial mat microbial communities from Yellowstone National Park, USA - YNP NP MetaG | ecosystem: Environmental > Aquatic > Thermal springs > Hot (42-90C) >... | reverse complement strand
AGATCACCCATGAAACCATGATGGCATCCCATCGTTTTCTTGCTGTTTAGGCTGAACTACCTGTCTCTCCCTACCCATCCCCATGCCTGTAGGGCATGGGTGCGGCGGCATCCCTATGCCGCCGCTACGGGGGATGATGCGGGATTTATGGTAGGGCAGGTATCCTATGCCTGCCCATCCCATGCCTGCTCATCCCCATGCCTGTTCGTTCTATGCCTGCTCTGTCCCAACTCATGCCCGAACCTCAGTTCGCTCAAGTTGACTTCTTTTTCGATTTGTTTATACTGTTTATCGTCAAACATCAACCTGAGGGAAAAATTAAGGACTATCGGGTACAGAAATGGATGTCCCGAAAATTAGCATTGAACATCTAAATTTTTACTATCAAAAAGACAAACAGGCTCTTTTTGACATCAACATGGACATTTTCCCACGCCGGATAACGGCCTTCATCGGGCCGTCGGGTTGCGGTAAAACGACTCTGTTACGCTGCCTCAACCGTATGAACGATTTGATCCCGCAGACGCGAATGCAGGGACAGGTCCGGTTGGACGGGGTAGATATTATGAGCCTGGACGTGGTCATGCTGCGGCAGCAGGTCGGGCTGGTGTTTCAGCGGCCCAACCCCTTTCCCCAGTCCGTGTACGCCAACGTGGCCATGGGGCCGGAGGCGCTGGGCATGATGCGGGGCAGGGAACTGCGGGAATGGGTGGTTGAACAACTGCATCGGGTAGGCCTTTGGGACGAGCTTAAAGGCGACCTGGAAACCCCGGCGCAGAGCCTGAACCTGGGGCAACAACAGCGCCTGTGTATCGCCCGCACCATCGCGGTTAAACCCGAAGTGATCCTGATGGATGAACCCTGCTCGGCGCTGGATCCCATTGCCACCCTGGGGGTCGAGGACCTGATGCGCGAGCTAAGCCGGGATTACACCATTGTCATTGTAACCCATAACATGCAACAGGCGGCGCGGGTTTCGGAACGAACCGCTTTTTTCTGGCTGGGCAAACTGATTGAGTACGATGAAACCCCTCATATTTTCACCCATCCGCGCGAGGCCCTGACCGAGGCCTACGTCAGCGGACGCATGGGATGACCCCAGGGTGCTGAGCGAAAACATTAAGGAGCGGAATATGGTAAGAAGTCTACTGGATCAGGAGATTCGGCAGCTGCGGGAAGAGTTGCTTCAGATGGGTAGCCTGGTGGAGGTGGCCATTGACCGTGCCGTGACGGCCCTCAAAAACCGCGATGCGGCTTTAGCGCAGACCGTGGTGGATGGTGATGAGGAAGTGAACCGCCTGCGGCACGAAATTGAGGAGCTGTGCATTGAAACCATCGCCACCCAACAACCCATGGCGATTGACCTGCGCATGATTTTTGCCATCACCCATATTGCCGTGGAATTGGAGCGCATGGGGGATCATGCCGCGGGCATCGCCAAGCTGGTTTTACGTATTGCCGACCAGCCTTTGCTCAAGCCCCTGATTGACATTCCCCTTATGGCCAGGACCGATCGCGAAATGATCGCTGGCGCCCTGGACGCCTTCGTCCGGCAGGATGCGGACCTGGCGCGGCAGGTGGCTAAGCGGGATGATGAGGTGGATCAGCTCTATCAGCAGGTTTTTCGTGAGCTTCTCACCTACATGATGGAGGATCCGCGTAATATCACCCGTGCCACGTATCTACTGTGGGCCGCTCACGTTCTGGAACGCATCGGCGACCGCGCCACCAATATCTGTGAGCGGGTCATCTTTATTGTCACCGGGGAATTCAGCGAATTCCGGAGCGAACATGTCGCCGGTGCCGGATAGGGGTAGCGAACGGTCCCCCTTAAGGATAGGGAAACGCGGCTCTCGGCCCTGGCATAAAGTCGGGCGGATAGCGCGTTCTTCTTGCTATTAGGCCGCTGAGGTGGCGAAAGTGGGCGAGCACAGGGTGTTGATGGTAGGGCAGCGGCGGCTTATCGCTCCTTTTGTCCTGAGCTTGAGCAAGCATTATCAGGTTATCACCTGTGAAACGCGGCGAGAGGCGCTGGAGCAATTGAGTGCTGTCTCGCCCGATTTGATTGTGCTTGATCTGGCTTCGTTGCGCTTTGACGCCGGTCGCTTTTATCAGCACGTCCGTCGTTTGAACGCCACCGTCCCTTTCCTGCTACTTCTGCCCAGGGATCAGACTTTTGAATATCTGCCGGAAGCGCGCGACTATTTATATCACCCCGTGGATAGTCGGCGGCTGGTCCGCGTGGTTAAGCGCATCCTGCCCTCGTGCCCTTCCCCGCCTTTGAGCTGGGGAGGCCTGTGCCTGGAAACCTCAACGCATACCTTGAGTTGGGGGGATAAAACCGTGCTGCTTCGTCCCAAAACCGCTGCGCTGTTGAGCTTTCTGCTGCGCAACCCCGAACGGATGCTGGCCCAAAGCCTCCTCATCCAGCAGGTCTGGCAGACGGATTTTGCTGAGGATACGCGCGTGTTGCAGGTGCAGATTTATTGGGCGCGCAAAGCCCTGGCTTCGCTCGCTGCTCCCTTTGAAATTCGCGCCGAGCGCGGCAACGGGTACGGCCTCTTTCCCAAAGCCGAGACAACTTCGCCGGAGCAGGCTGGCCCGTCCGGCCCTGAGGGGGACTGATTTCAGGCGCGGGTTGGCGATTTTCCACCTTGCGCCTGGCGGATTCGTGGTTGCATAGCCCCGTTTTTATGGTAAAATTTTCTTTCGATTGTGCCAATCCGCACGCGACCGGATCGCCGGGTGGGTGTCAGCTTGCTGATCGCCGGGCGAGGTGATGGCGCGGAGGCCTAAACCCAAATCTGAGGAGGTAAACACTTTTTATGGCCGTTGTAAGCATGAAGCAATTGTTGGAAACCGGGGTACACTTCGGGCACCGCGCCCGGCGTTGGAACCCCAAGATGGACCGGTACATTTACACGCAGCGCAATGGGGTGCATATCATTGACCTGCAGCAAACCGTCAAAGCCATCAATCAGGCTTATGAGGTCGTGCGGGATGTGGTTGCTTCGGGGCGTCCGGTGCTGTTCGTAGGTACCAAGCGGCAGGCGCAGGAAGCGATCGCGCAGGAAGCGCAGCGCTGCAACATGCCCTACGTCAATCAGCGCTGGCTGGGCGGCACCCTGACCAACTGGCGCACCATCAAGCAGCGCATTGACTATCTGCTCACGCTCGAGGCGCGCCGGGATGCGGGCGAGTTCGCCCTGCTACCCAAGAAGGAAGCCCTGCTGCTCACGCGCGAAATCGAAAAGCTCAATGCCCGTCTGGGAGGGCTGCGGACCATGGACCGCCTGCCCGGAGCGCTCTTCGTGATTGACGTGATGCGTGAAACGACAGCTATCGCGGAAGCCGACCGCGTGGGCGTCCCCATCATCGCTGTGGTGGACACCAACTGCGATCCCTCGCGCATTGATTACGTCATTCCCGGTAATGATGACGCCATCCGCGCCATTCGTCTGATCGCCAGCAAGATGGCGGACGCCGCGCTGGAAGGCCTGGCGCTGCGCAAGGAGACCGCCATCGAAAGCGAAGAAGAGGAAAAATACGTCAGTGCTGACACCATCAAGCGCCTGCGCGGGCTTGACTTCACCGACGAAGATTTGGAAACTGATGAGGAAGAGGTGCTCTAATGGCAGAAATCACGGCTGAAATGGTTAAAAAGTTGCGCGAGGCCAGCGGCGCGGGGATTCTCGATTGCCGTAAGGCGCTCGAAGCGGCCAATGGGGACTTTGATCAGGCTTTCGCCTCGCTACGGGAAAAGGGCCTGGCGGCAGCGGCTAAGCGCATGGATCGCGTGGCCAAGGATGGGGCCATTCACGCCTACGTCCATGCCGGCGGGCGCGTAGGGGCCATGGTCGAGGTCAACTGCGAGACCGACTTCGTGGCGCGCACCGAAGACTTCCAGAATTTTGTGCACGATGTGGCCATGCAGATAGCTGCCATGGGGCCGCTCTATCTCTCCCGGCAGGACATTCCGGAAAGCGAAATCGAACGCCTCAAGCGCGAGTTCCGCGCGCAGGCCATCAACGAAGGCAAGAAGGAGGCCGTCCTGGACCGCATCGTCGAGGGCAAGCTGGAGAAGTTCTTCCAGCAGTATTGCCTGCTTGAACAGCCCTTCATCCGCGACGATTCGCAGACAGTTGAGCAGCTCCTCAAGGCGCTCATCGCCAAGACGGGCGAGAACATCATCATCCGGCGCTTCGCGCGCTTCCAGTTAGGTGAACATCTGGAGGGGTAACCCTCCAGATGTTTTTCCATCAAGGGGGGCATGATGGTTTACAAGCGGGTGCTGATTAAACTGGGAGGAGAGTCCCTATCGGGACCGCACGGTTTCGGGATTCAACCGGCGCGGGCCGACGCGGTGGCTGAAGTGATCGCTTCAGTCTACCGCCATGGCGTGCAGATTGGCATCGTCATCGGGGCGGGCAATATCTGGCGCGGACGCGACGGCCTGGAACATGGCATGGATCGCACTCGTGCGGATCACGTAGGGATGCTGGCGACCGTGATGAATGCCCTGGTGCTTTCAGACGCTCTGGAGCGGCACGGCGTTCCCACCCGCGTGCAGACGGCTATTCAGATGCAGGCCATCGCTGAGCCCGTCATTCGGCTGCGCGCCATCCGCCATCTGGAAAAAGGGCGGGTCGTGATTTTTGGCGCTGGCACGGGCAACCCCTACTTCACGACTGATACGGCCGCGGCTCTGCGGGCGGCGGAAATCGGCGCGGATGTGTTGATTAAGGCCACGAAGGTGAACGGCGTTTACGACTCCGATCCAGAGCGCAACCCCCAGGCTAAACACTATCCGCACCTCACTTACATGGATGTGCTCAACATGCGCCTGGGGGTCATGGACTCAACCGCCCTGACCCTGTGCATGGAAAATCAGTTGCCCATCATCGTGCTGGATCTGTGGCAGCCGGGCAACCTGGAACGGGCCGTCTTGGGCGAGCCTGTTGGTACCCTGGTGAATAAAGGAGAGGCATGATGTTGAAGGATCTCTTGCGTGAGACCGAAAATCGCATGGATAAAACCATCGAAGCCATGGAAGCGGATCTGCGCGCCGTGCGCACGGGACGCGCTTCGCCCTCGCTGTTGGAGCGCGTGATGGTGGACTACTACGGCATGGCCACCCCCTTGCAGCAGTTGGCGACCATCTCCGCTCCGGAGCCGCAACTGCTGATGGTGCGGCCCTTCAATCCGTCCTCCCTGGGGGCGATTGAAAAGGCCATTCAGCAGGCGGACCTCGGCCTCAATCCCAACAACGACGGTCGCATCATCCGTATCCCGGTCCCGCGGCTCACCGAAGAACGCCGGCGTGAGCTGGTCAAGGTGGTGCGGCGCCGCGCTGAAGAGGCCAAGGTGGCCCTGCGCAATATCCGCCGCGATGCCATAGAGGACCTGCGCTCCTTCCAGGATGAGAAACTCATTTCGGAAGATGAGGCCAAGCGGGGACAGGAGGAAGTGCAGACCCTCCTGAATCGCTACATCGAAAAAGTGGATACCTTGACGGCGCGCAAAGAAGAAGACATTATGGCGATTTAAGCGAACCGGGGGGAAACTCCCCGGTTCTTTCCCTGTTTTATACTTCGTTGTTACCAGACCTGTCCCCTGCTCCGTGGCACAAGATGGGGGTAGAGCGCCCTTGAAAGTTGAGTTTTTCACAGGATATGGTAAGCTTATTTTACTCATGGGTACCGGCTCAGCGCTCCACCGTCTGGCGACTGAAGGTTGATGCCGTAGCCAGCGCATCCCTATGCGCGGGCGGGGCGGTATAGGAATCCCGCCTACAGGGCGGCATAGGGATGCCGCCCCTACCATAGGCGCTCGCGGGCAGAAAGCGGCGCGGTTTCAACCGCCAGCCCGAGCCGTTACATTCATGGTACACCTGTTCCCCTTTGGGAAAGGTTTAACCTCCAGGAGATGGCATGACAACAACAGAAGAGAAAACTTATCCGCCTTTACAACGTCTTCCGGCTCATGTGGGCATCATCATGGATGGCAATGGGCGTTGGGCTAAAGCGCGGGGGCTGCCCCGGCTGGCCGGGCATCGCGCCGGTGTGGAAAACCTGCGGCGCATCCTGCGGGCAGCCGTGCGTTTTGGCGTCCCGATGCTCACCATTTACGCCTTTTCGACCGAAAACTGGTCCCGTCCGCCGGAGGAAGTTGAGGGCTTGATTCATCTTATCTACGAGGCCTTGAATAAAGAAGTTGACGAACTTAACAAAAATGGTGTACAATTAAGACATATTGGACGTCTGGACCCTTTACCAGAAGATTTGAAAACGCGCATTCAACAGGCTATTGACCTGACGCGCCATAATTCACGTTTGATTTTGAATGTCGCTTTCAATTACGGGGGACGGGCCGAAATCGTAGACGCTGTGAGGCGAATTGTCGCCGAGGGGATTCCGCCCGAAGCCATCAATGAGGAGGTGATTTCTGCCCATCTGTACACAGCCGGCTGCCCCGATCCAGATTTGATCATCCGCACCAGCGGCGAAATGCGGGTGAGCAACTTCCTCATCTGGCAGGGCGCTTACGCTGAATACTACGTCACCCCCACCTTTTGGCCAGATTTTGATGAGGATGCTTTTTACGCTGCTTTACAAGACTACGCTCAACGTGAACGCCGTTTTGGCGGCGTTATCTCCACCACGCAGGCAAGCTGATGCTCCGCGAACGTATCCTTAGTGCCGCCATTCTCCTGCCGCTGGTCATAGGCGCCTTGCTACTGGGGGGCTGGGCCTATACCGCTCTGGTGAGTCTGGCCCTGGCTCTGGCCGCCTGGGAATATCGAAGTCTGCTCGCGCGTTTAGGGTATCGCATCTCCCTGATCTTGCTGGAATTGGGCGTCCTGGCCTGGCCTTTCCTGTTTGCGCTGGAACGGGAAGCCTGGGCTATGCCCGGCCTGTTTATCCTGATTATCCTCACGGCGCTGTGGCAAATGCAGCATTACGGCGCGCAGGCCAGCGCATCCTGGGCTTTGACCCTGGCCGGGGGGATCTATCTGGGGCTGGGAGGCGCTTATCTCATCCGTCTGCGGGCCATGCCGGAGGGCTTGTGGTGGTCCCTGACGGCTTTGCCGGTGGTGTGGATCGCGGATTCAGCCGCCTACTTTATCGGGCGGCGCTGGGGGCTCCATAAGATGGCGCCTGCTATCAGTCCCAAGAAAAGTTGGGAAGGCTACGGCGCTGGCCTGGTCGGGGGCTTGCTCAGTGGCGCCGCTCTGGCGCTGGCCTGGCACTTGCTTTCTGGCGCGCCTCAGCTCACGGCCTGGCGTGGCGCTCTCTTGGGGCTGATGCTGGCCGCCGTGACCCCGGCGGGCGATTTCTTTGAGTCCATGTTTAAGCGCGAGGCCGGCGTTAAAGATTCCAGCGCCTTGATCCCCGGTCATGGGGGAGTGTTCGATCGCATAGATAGTCTGTTGTGGGTGGGTTGGTTGAGCTGGTTGCTGCTTCGCTTATGGGGGGGGAATTAAACGCCGTGCGCCTTCGCTTGATAGGGGGAAGCGGGGGGCCGCTGGGAGTGGCTGATGCGCCCGGCGGGGGAATTTTCTCTCTGCCCAGGGTGACTGCCTGAGCGCGTTGGTCACAGTGTCTCCCGCTGATGCCGGTGCGGGGTAATGGGCAGGGTTGCCGCTGTCTGACCGGCAGGGTTGACTTCATGAAGGGCAAAAGAGCTCCCTCCCCGGCCTGGCGTTTCAGGCCCGATGTATGGATGGGTTTGAGCGGCAGGCATCTGTTTCCGGCAGGGTCTGGGTGCAGGAGGACGTATGGATACCAGTCTCGTGACCATAGAAGCCTTTATCATGGAGCAGGAACGCTCCTTTTACCCGGAAGCTACGGGTGTGTTCAGCAATCTCCTTTACGACATCGCCCTGGTTGCGAAGGTGGTCTCGCGGGATATTCGTCGCGCTGGCCTGGTGGACATCCTGGGGCGGGCTGGAGCGGTCAACGTTCAGGGCGAGCAACAGATGAAGCTCGACGTGCTGGCCAACGACGCGATTATCCGCCTGAACAGTTACACGGGTCGGGTGGCTGTCATCGCCAGTGAGGAGCTGCAAGGGCTGGCCGAACCGACTCCCGCCATGGCTCAGGGCAAGTATGTGTTGATTGTGGACCCGCTCGATGGGTCGTCGAACATTGACACTAACGTCACCGTCGGCACCATCTTTTCGATTTTCCGGCGCCGCTCGCCGCTGGGGGCGCCGGGCACGCTGGAGGACTGCCTGCAGCCTGGCCGTGATCTGGTGGCTGCGGGCTACATCTGCTATGGTTCGAGCACCATGCTGGTCTACACCGCCGGAAACGGGGTCCATGGCTTTACTCTGGAGCCGAGTGTGGGGGAATTCCTGCTTTCCCATCCCAACTTGCGGATTCCGGAGCGCCCGGAGTATTTCAGCACCAACGCGGCCTATGAACGCTATTGGAGTCCGGGGGTGGTGCGTTTTGATCGCTATGTGCGCGGGCTGGAGGAGGAGAAACCGCCGGCCAGTCTTTCGGCGCGTTACGTGGGGTCACTGGTGGCCGATTTTCATCGCAATCTGTTGAAGGGCGGGATTTTTTACTATCCCCTCTTGTACAAGGAACCGCAGCGGCCGCAGCCTAAATTGCGCCTGCTTTACGAAGCGGCGCCGCTGGCCTTCATCGCCCGGCAAGCTGGTGGTTATGCTTCGGATGGCGTGCGCGACATTCTGGAGATTGAGCCGTCATCCCTGCACCAACGGACGGCCCTGTTTGTGGGCAACCGCGCGCTGGTCGAAAAAGCGGAGGAGTACATCCGCCGTTATGGATAACCTTTATCACACCCTGGTGTGAATTCATTCAGCATTTATGCGTTTTCAAGGAGGGTCATTGTGGAAGAAGAGCGTCAGGAGCCATTTTACGAGGAAGAAGAGGAATACACTACTCCGGAGAGCACGTTTGAGCCGGTAGAGACCCCTCAAGCGGCCCCTTACACCCCTGTGGTCGAGGAGCTGCCGGCAGGCGGGGAGGAAGAGCTGCCCCCGCCCCTGGAGGAGGCTGCTGAAGAGCCTGGGGCGAGAAGCGCCGAGGTGGCGCCTGCCGGTGTCGTGGTGTACGTTGAACCGAAGGTAGAGCTTCCGCAGCCGTCATCACCCACATCGGATGAAGGGGATCTCTTGCGCCGCCTGGATATGCGCACGCTGGAAGCGATGCGCCTGCAGGAACTGCGCGATCTGGCCCGCACTTACAATGTTTCCGGCTTCAGCCGACTCAAGAAGGAGGACCTGATCCTGCTGTTGTTGCGGGCCAAAGCCGAGCGACAGGGCTTCATCTTTGGCGGGGGCATCCTGGAAATCACGCCGGATGGTATCGGTTTCCTGCGTTCTGCCCGTTTCCTGCCGGGGCCGGAGGATGTCTACGTTTCACAGACGCAGATCCGGCGCTTCAACCTGCGCACCGGTGACATGGTGGCCGGTCAGGTCCGCCCGCCCAAGGAGAACGAAAAGTACCGCAGCCTGTTGCGCATCGAAGCGGTCAACGGCATGGATCCGGAAGCCCTGCGCAACCGTCCGCGCTTTGAAGCCCTGGTGCCGATTTTCCCCTATCAGCGCCTGCGCCTGACTACGGACCCGAAAAGCATGACGCAGCGCCTGCTGGAGCTGGTCGCGCCCATCGGCATGGGGCAGCGTGGCCTCATCGTCTCCCCGCCCAAGGCCGGTAAAACGACGGTGCTCAAAAAGATCGCCAACGGCATTTCGGAAAACCATCCCGATGTGCACCTGATTGTGTTGCTGATCGGCGAGCGTCCGGAAGAAGTCACCGATATGGATCGCTCCGTGGAGGCGGAGGTGGTCAGCTCCACCTTCGACGAGTCGGTAGAGCATCAGGCACGGGTGGCCGAAATGACCCTGGAGCGAGCCAAGCGGCTGGTGGAAATCGGCAAGGATGTGGCGATCTTAATGGATAGCATCACGCGCCTGACGCGCGCCTACAACCTGGTGGTGCAGCCGAGCGGGCGCACCCTCTCCGGGGGTCTTGATCCGGCGGCGCTTTATCCGCCTAAGCGCTTCTTCGGGGCGGCGCGCAAGATCGAGGATGGCGGCAGCCTCACCATTATCGCCACCTGTCTGGTGGATACCGGCAGCCGCATGGATGACCTGATCTACGAGGAATTCAAGGGCACGGGCAACATGGAATTGCACCTCAGCCGCAAGCTGCAAGAGCGCCGCATCTTCCCGGCCTTCGATATCACCCGCTCGGGCACCCGCCGCGAGGAGTTGCTGCTCGACGAGGCCACTTTGCGCCGTGTCTGGCTCCTGCGCCGCATGATCACGCAGATGATGACGCCGCCGCCTGGTGGACCGGGGTACGACATCACCACCGCTACCGAGGCGCTGCTCGAACGGATGCGCAAGACGCGCACCAACGCCGACTTCCTGGAGCAGCTCACCCGCGATTTACGCTAAAGGACCATGGCACCGGCAGGGAAGCCCCCTGCCGGTGTTTTATCCTGCCAGCAAAGGGAAAAGGGCCGCGGGCGGATTGACAAAAAGCCGCCCTGCGATAGAATGACCTTGTTATGGATACAGTACCGATGAAACGCGACAACAGCTTGCGCCATCAATTCAGCATTTTGCTGGCGGTGTTTCTGTTGACCGCTGTAGCTTTCCGCTTGATGGAGGTCCCGGCTCAGGTGTGGACCCTGGGCAATGTGTTGGGTTCCCCTCTTTCCCTGGTTGTGGGGCCGGCCTGGATGATCAGCCTGAGCCTGAGCCTGCTCGCCCTGACCGGCACCTATGCTTTGCTGCGCCAGCATCCGGCCTGGGAGCAGCGCCTGCCGGGATGGTGGACGCGGCTCATCACGCCAAGCCTGGCGGCGCTGTTGTTCGGCCTGGTGTTGAGCCAGTTTGAGAGCTGGACGGGTTGGCTGCGCTTCTTGCTCCTGGCCTGCGTCAGCGTGGGACTGCTGGGCGAAGGCGTGTATCTGACCCTGGGCGCCGAAGGTGCGCGGGCTGCCAGTCTGCGGCTGCTCCTGAACATCGCCGATTATGCCCTGGCCTTTGTGGCTTTTGTGGCCCTGGCACGCCATGCCGGGCGCGGGCTGCTGCTGATTCCCGCGGTGATGCTCTGGCAGGGCTTGCTGGCCCTGGAGATTCTGAGCGTGGGGCCAATGACCTGGCGCACGCTGGCGTATGCTGGCCTGGCTGCCCTGGTCGCCGGTGAGCTGGCCTGGGCCTGGAGCTATTGGCCGGTGAAGCCAGAGGTGGTCGGCATCTGGCTGACGCTGAGCCTGTACGGGTGCACTGGTCTGGCCGGGCTGGCCCTGTGGGGACGTCTGGAGCGGCGGGCCGTGCTGGAGTTCCTGGGCCTGGCTTTGCTGGTCGGCCTGGGCGCTTTACTGATTGCTTGATCACGTCCTATCTATCCCTGCGGAAAGGACGATTTTTGGGTTGGGGAGGATGGTTGGTTTTATTATGCAAACTAAACACGACAATCTGATTCGTGAGAAACTTCCTGAACGGATCGCGCGCCTTGAGGAGCTGGCTTATAATTTCTGGTGGTCCTGGAACCGCTCTGCGCGCGACCTGTTCAAGCTGATGGATCGCATGTTGTGGACGAGCACGCGCCACAATCCGGTCCTGATGCTGCGTGAGGTGCGTCCAGAGCGTCTGGAAGCTCTGGCCAAAGACCCGGTCTTCCTGCGCCAGTACGACGCGGTGATGATGGAATTCGACCGGGCTTTGACCGGCCAGGGGACCTGGTTCCAGCGCACTTATCCGCAGCACATGGAGGATACGATCGCCTATTTTTCGGCAGAATTTGGCCTGCACACGTCCCTGCCCATCTATTCCGGCGGTCTGGGGGTCCTTTCGGGCGATCATCTCAAGGAGGCCAGCGACTTGGGCCTGCCTTTTACCGCCGTGGGCTTCCTTTACGAGTTGGGGTATTTCCGGCAGAAGCTGAACGGTTCGGGCTGGCAGGAAGCTATCTATCCGCCGCTCAGTCCCGAAAATGTGGCGCTGCTGCCGGAATTGTGCGATGATCAAACCTGCCGCGTCATCAGCCTGGAAGTGGGCGAGCGCGTGGTGCACCTGCAGATCTGGCGGGTCAAGGTAGGACGGGTGACCCTGCACCTGATGGATGCCGATCTGCCCGAAAATGCCCCCTGGGATCGCGAGCTGACCGCGCGTCTGTACGGCGGTGACCAGGAAATGCGCATTCAGCAGGAAATCCTGTTGGGCATCGGGGGCGTGCGCATTTTACGCTCCCTGGGCATCGAACCCAAGGTCTGGCACATCAACGAAGGGCATTCGGCCTTCCTGGTGCTGGAACGCCTGCGCGAGCTGGTTGAAAAAGGGGTGCCTTTCGCTCAGGCCGTGGAGCAGGTGCGGGCTACGACCATTTTCACCACGCACACTCCGGTCCCGGCGGGCCATGATGTGTTCCCCTATCACCTGATGGAAAAGTACTTCCACACCTTCTGGCCCCGCCTGGGCCTGACGCGCGACGAGTTCATGGGCCTGGGCTACAGTGAGCGCAGCCATGCGCCCGGCTTCAACATGACCGCCCTGGCCCTGCGCCTTTCCGGACGGGCCAACGGCGTGAGCAAGCTGCACGGCGCCGTCTCGCGGGAGATGTGGCACTGCATCTACCCGCAGGTCAGGACGGTGGACGAAGTGCCTATCGGTCATGTCACCAATGGCGTGCACGTGCCTTCGTGGGTGGGCGAAACCATGCACAGCCTGTACCGCAAGTACCTGGCACCGGACTGGATGCAGCATCAGGATGATCCGGCAATTTGGGAGCGCATCGAGGATGTGCCGGATGCCATGCTCTGGCAGGCGCATGTGGAGTTGAAGCGCAAGATGTTCTCGATTATCCGCGAGCGCGCCCGACAGGCGCGGGTGACGCGCTCCGCTTCTCCCGATCAATTGCTGGCTTCGGGCATTTTCCTGGACCCCGATGCGCTGGTGATCGGCTTCGCGCGCCGTTTTGCCACCTACAAGCGGGCCAATCTCATCTTCCGTGATATTGAACGGCTCTTGCGGCTCCTGCACCATCGCGATTATCCCGTGCAGTTGGTCTTTGCCGGCAAGGCCCATCCGGCGGACGATCCTGGTAAGCGGCTGCTGCAGGAAATCTATCACTGGGCGCTCAGCCCTGAGGTCGGTGGTCGAGTGGCCTTTATCGAGGACTACGATATGCACGTGGCCCGCTACCTGGTGCAGGGCGTGGATGTGTGGTTGAATACGCCGCGCAAGCCCATGGAAGCGAGCGGCACCAGTGGTATGAAGGCCGCCGTCAACGGCGTGCTGAACCTCAGCATCCCCGATGGCTGGTGGGCCGAGGGGTACAACGGGCGCAACGGCTGGAGCATTGACGCCGGGGATTATCCTACCCAGGAAGAGCAGGATGCTGCGGATGCCGCGCTCCTCTACCAGCTTATCGAGGAGGAGGTGGCGCCGCTGTACTATCAACGCGACCGGGATGGTATTCCGCGCGGCTGGGTAGCCATGATGAAAGAAGCCATCCGCACCGCCGGCCCGCGCTTCTCCACCTGCCGGATGGTTCAGGATTATACCCGTGATTATTATGTCCCGGCTATGCAAAGTTCTAAATAAAAGGGGGATTCCATGCGTCCTGAAGTTATTACCTTGATGAATGCTTTGCGCGAAGTGATTGACTTTGAAATCGGCCTGGATGTCGTCTCGCTGGGCATGATTCGCAACGTCGAGTTGGGCGAGGACACGGTTAAGATCACCATGATCCTCACCTCGCCCATGTGCCCTCTGGCCTCGATGATTATGCAGCAGGTGTACGATAAGGCGGCGGAGGTGTTCCCGGATCGCACCGTGGAGGTGGTGTTGGGCAGCGAATACTGGTCTCCGGAGATGATGGAGCCGGAGGCACGCGCCGCTCTGGGAATTTAGTCAGTTGTAACGGGCCAGAAGCTGCTTCTGGCCCGTTGTTTAATCGTGAGGAGGTCAGGATGCGAAGATCACGCAGTGTGAGTCAGACGGTTTTTACGGTGTTGATTGCCCTGGTTTTGCTTAGCATGGTTCTGAGCATGTTTGTGCGCTAATCGCTACAAAGGAGGATGAGGATGGGACGCTTCAGGCAGGCTGCGCCACGGATGGAGTTCCACATATCACGGCGTGCACGTGAGTTGTATCAGTTCGACGATTATCTGTTCGCCTTCAACGGCAATGTCATTTTCGCCAACTTCCATGCCGCACGGACCTTCGCGCAGAAGATGAACACGCGACGCGACCTGGTGCGCTTCCCGGAGCAGACGGTGCGGGCCGGACAAATCAACGCCCTGGGCTTGATTGATGAAATCCTGCACCTGGTGATGGAGCTGTATCGCCGACAGGTCAACCCGCGGATCATGCAGGAAGCGCTGCTGTGGCTGGAAACGCGGCTGGGTCGCGAGGCGCTGGATCGCGCCCTGGAACAGTTCTGTACCGAATTCCCGCCCCTGGCTGTGCATCGCGGCGAGATGGATGTGGCCACCTACCTGGCCGGCGAAACCGACGGGATGTCGCATCGTCAGGTGGCGCTGGAAGAGATGCTCATGCTCTGGGTGGCTAATATGAACCCCGCCTGCGGCCCCTACCTGGAGCTGTTCGACGACGAAACACTGGAACGCACGACGGTTTATCAGCAGATCGTCACCGGCCTGCATGAGTTCTTCGAAACTCAGCCCTATTTTGGCCCCGACAATCTGAACCTGGTGGATATGCTGCGCGACCCGGCGGTCAAGGTGCCCCATTCGCTCACCGGACAGCTCGAATACATCCGGCAGCGCTGGTTCGCCCTGTTGGGTAAGTACCTCTATCGCCTGCTGAGCAGCCTGGACTTCATCAAGGAAGAGGAGAAGGCGATCTTCGCCGGACCTGGCCCCAGCCGGGTGTACGATTTCCGCGGTTTGCAGTTGGATGAGGAGCGCTTCAGCCCCGATCGCGAGTGGATGCCCCGCCTGGTGCTCATCGCCAAAAACACCTACGTCTGGCTTGATCAGCTTTCCAAACAGTATCAGCGCCCCATTCAGCGCCTGGATCAGGTGCCGGATGAGGAGCTGGATGTCCTGGCCCGGCGCGGCTTTACCGGCCTGTGGCTCATCGGCCTGTGGGAGCGCAGTGAGGCTTCCAAACGCATCAAGCAGATGATGGGCAATCCCGATGCGGTCGCCTCGGCCTATTCGCTGCGCGATTATCGCATCGCCGACGACCTGGGTGGCGAGGACGCCTACAACCATCTCAAAGCGCGGGCCTGGCAGCGCGGTATCCGCATGGCCAGCGATATGGTGCCCAATCATATGGGGATTGACTCCACCTGGGTGATTGAACATCCTGATTGGTTCATCAGCCTGGAATATCCACCTTTCCCCTCCTACACCTTTAACGGGCCGGACCTTTCGCCCGATGGCCGGGTGAGCATTTACCTGGAGGATCATTACTACACGCGCACGGATGCGGCGGTGGTTTTTAAACTGGTCGACCATCGCAACGGGCGGACCTACTACATCTATCACGGTAATGACGGCACCTCGATGCCCTGGAACGATACGGCGCAGCTCAACTACCTACGTCCCGATGTGCGCGAGGCAGTGATTCAGACGATTCTGGCCGTAGCCCGCCGCTCGCCCATCATCCGCTTCGACGCGGCCATGACCCTGGCCAAGAAGCACTATCAGCGCCTGTGGTTCCCGGAGCCGGGCACGGGCGGCGATATTCCCTCCCGCGCCGAGTTCGGCATGACCAAAGAACAGTTCGACGCGGCCATGCCGCAGGAATTCTGGCGCGAGGTGGTGGAGCGTGTGGCGGCAGAGGCGCCAGATACGCTGCTGCTGGCCGAGGCCTTCTGGCTGATGGAAGGCTACTTCGTGCGCACCCTGGGGATGCACCGCGTCTATAACAGCGCCTTCATGAACATGTTGCGCGATGAGAAGAACGCCGAATATCGCCTGCTCATCAAGAATACGCTGGAGTTCGATCCGCAGATTCTCAAGCGCTATGTGAACTTCATGAACAACCCCGACGAGCGCACGGCGGTGGATCAGTTCGGCAAGGGCGATAAATATTTCGGCATCTGCACCCTGATGTCCACCCTGCCCGGCCTGCCCATGTTCGGCCATGGTCAGGTCGAAGGCTACGCGGAAAAATACGGTATGGAGTTCCGCCGCGCCTATTGGGATGAGAAGCCCGATCCCTGGCTGGTGGAGCGCCACGAACGGGAGATTTCCCCGCTCCTGCACCGGCGCTATCTGTTTGCGGATGTGGAGAATTTCTACCTCTACGATTTCTACGCGCCCGAAGGCTACGTCAACGAGGACGTGTTCGCCTACTCCAACCGCGTGGGCGATGAGCGGGCGCTGGTGGTGTATCACAACAAGTTCGCTACGGCGCGCGGTTGGATCCGCACCTCGGTGGCCTACAAGGACAAGCGCGATGGGCAACTCAAGCAGAAGAGCCTGGGCGAAGGGCTGGGTTTCTCCCGCGATCCCAACGTGTTCCTGATTTTCCGCGATTTCCGCTCCGGCCTGGAGTACATCCGCCGCGCCTCGCAGCTCTATGAGCAGGGCCTCTACGTGGAGCTGGATGCCTATAAGTGCCACGTGTTTATGGACTTCCGCGAGGTGGTGGATAACGAATGGCATCAGTACGCGCAGCTTGAGGATTACCTGGGCGGGCGCGGCGTGCCGGGCATCGAGGAAGCGATGCGCGAGCTGTTCCTGCGACCGCTGCATCACGCCTTCCGCGAACTGCTCAACCCGGGCTTCGTGCGCTGGGTGCTGCAGGCCCCGCAGCAGAAGGCTACCGAGCAGATGATGGAGGAATTCGCGGCCAAGTACACCACTTTGTTGGATGAGGTGCGCAAGGTCACGCAGGGGCAAGGCGAGGTGGCGCCGATCGTCGCTGAGGCGCAGCGGGTGCTCACCCTGGCCCTGGAGCTGGAGGAGCTGGACACGCAGTATCCGCAGGTGCGCCGGCTGGCGGCAGCGGTGAAACGGCTGAAGGCGCTGCTCGCCAAAGACGACACGCTGGCCTGGGCGACTCTCTTGAGCTGGCTGACCCTCAAGCCGCTGGGCCGCATCGTCACCGAAAAAGACTTTGCTGCCTATAGCCGGAGCTGGATGGACGAATGGCTGTTGGGCAAGCAACTGGTAGGGCTGTTCCTGGCCCTGGGCGCCAGCGAGGAAGAGGCCTGGCGGCGGGTGAATCTGGTGAAGGCGCTCATGACCCTGCCGGCGTGGCCGGAGGTGAAGACGAGCACGAAGGCGCAGCTCCCCTACACCCTGCTCAAGACCTGGCTGAAGGAGCCGGAGCTGCAGGCCCTGGCCGGCGTGAACCGCCATCAGAATGTCCTGTGGTTCCATAAGGAGTCCATGGAGATGCTGCTGGATTGGCTGCTGGTCACCTTCGTCCTGGACCTGGCCTGGGAGGAGCAGGAGCCGGAGGCGCTGGCCACCGCCCTGGTAAGCCGCTACGATGTCTTCGCCCGCCTGAGCAAGGCGGTGGAAGTTTCCGCCTATCAGGTGGAAAAACTGTTGGAAGCCGCGCGCTGGTAATCCGATCGGCGGGAAGGGGCAGGCCAGGCGCCTGCCCCTTTTTGTTGGCGGGAGAAAAAGGAGCGGTTACGATCCGGTGACAAAACGCGAAGCTATCTTGTCAGACCTTTGCTTTGCCCTATAATCAGAGTAGGTGGGATTTCACCCCGCCATGACCCTGGGAAGAGGCTGGTATGACCGTTCTACAGGAAGCGCTGCGTTTGTTGACTCAGGCTCCGGGGGACCTGGTGTTCTTTCTGGTCACCCTGTTCGCGCTGCAGCAGGGCTTGACGCTGGCCGTGCAGGCCGGGCACCTGCGGGTCACGCCCTTCACGCGCCGCTGGCGCCAGACCTGGCTGGGTCTGCTCCTGGGCCGGGTGCTGTTGATGGGCCTGGCTCTGGCGGTGAGCGCGGGCTGGCTGGATGGGGTGCGGGTGATTCCGCCCCTGGAGCGGGCGCTGGAGGCGCTGACGGTGCTGCTCTTCCTCTGGGCCCTGGGTGGCGTGGCCCCGGCGGCCTGGCATCCCCTGGCTTTGGGCGTGGCCCTGATCGCCCTGGTGGCTTACAGCGTTTATGACCTCTTCGCCTGGTCCGAACAGGCGCTTTTCCTGCGCATGTACACGGGTACCAACGGCGAGCTGATTTGGGAGCTGCTCACGCTGAGCCTGCTCGCTGGGGCGCTGCTGGTCCTGGTTCTCACGCGCCCGCCGGAATGGGAGTGGGGCCTGGGCCTGGTGCTGATCTGGGCCGCCGGCCATGGCTTGCAGCTCTTCTGGCCCGACCTGAACAGTCACACGGCGGGCTGGGTGCGCCTGGCGCAACTGGTCTACCTGCCCTTGATGGTGGGCCTGGCCTCCCGGCAGACGATGACGCCGGAGCGTCAGCCGACTCCGCCGCCGGAAGAGAAGCCCGGCTTGCAGCTTGCGCCGGCCCGCCTGGAAGCCTTGATCGAGCTGTTGCGCACGATAAGCGACGCGCGGGATGTGGAGGCGGCCTTGATTGTGGCTTCTTCTCGCCTGGCCGACTGGCTGGCGGTGCCTTTTTGTGCGATCGGTCTGGTGGAACCGGGCACCCTGGATCACTTGCGCGTGCCCGCCATTCATCCCCCAACGGCTGCGTCGCTGGAGGCCCCGGTGTTGGATCTTTCGGTTTACCCGACGCTGCACGCAAGCTGGACTCAGGGCGAGGCGGCGGTGGTGCTGGGCCGCGATGAGGCCCTGGCCCTCTACGGCCGGATGGGGATGGCGGAATCCCTGGCTCCGCTCGGCCTGGTTCCTCTGGTCAAGGGGGGACAGCCGTTGGGGATGCTGTTCCTGGGGGTGAATCGCTCATCGGCCATGGAGCTGGCGCGTCTGGTGGCGCCCTTGCTGGCCGATGCCATCGCTCAGGGACGCGAGAAGCAGAAACTGAGCCGGCTGACGCATCTGCAGCCCGCGCCGGATGCCGGGCGGCAGGAGTGGGAAACCGAACGGCAGACGCTCCTGGAGCGGCTGGCCGGCCTGGAGGCCCAACAGGAAGCGCTGCGTGCTGCGGAAGCGCGCGAGAAAATCCTGATAGAGCACATCGCCGAGCTGGAGGCGGAGCTGCGCAAGCGGCAGCAGGAGGTCAAGCCCGCCGAGCTGGCCTTCTGGCAGAACGAGGTGCGCGAGCTGGCGCGGGACCGCGATACTCTCATCGCGGAGCGGCAGCGCATGGCGCAGCAACTGGTGGCCCTGAAGCAGGATAAGGACGACCTGGAAGAAGAGGTGCAGAAGCTGAAGGCCGAAATCGAGCGCCTGAAGCGCCTGCCCTTTACCGAAGCGCAGAAAACGACACCGCCTGAGGTCAGCACCGTCGGCCTGCTGGTGGCCGACGACCGGCGGCACATCACCCTGATTGACGCGACCGCGCGGCGTCTGCTGCGCCTACCCCCGGTCCGGCACGCCAGCCTGAGCCTGGAGCAGGTCTACGCCGATCCGCGCTGGCTGGAGACGATCGCCGCGCTGCTTTCGCCCGAACCGCAGGCCCCGCGCCGCGCGCACCTGGCCCTGCAGATCGAGGCGCAGATTGTGGAAGCGGACCTGACCACTTTGCTGGACCGGCAGAACAAGCCCGTTGGGGTCGCCGTGACCCTGTGGAGCGAGGAGAGCCTGGCCGAGCAGCACGAGGCGCTGGTGGGCATGGTGAACGAGTTCCGCAATCCCATGACCGCCATCATCGGCTACACGGACCTGCTGCTCAAGGGGCAGAGCGGGCCGCTCACGGAGCTGCAACGGCAGTTCCTGGAGCGCATCAAGGCCAACATCGAGCAGATGGGGCATTTGCTCAACGACATGCTGAGCATCGTGGCGCCGCGTGCCGAAACGCTGGAACTCAAGCCGGGACGGGTGGAGCTGGAGCCGGTGGTCGAGCAGGCTCTGGAAGCGATTCACGCGCGGCTGCAGGAACGGCAGCTCAGTGTGCAGCTCGACATTGCCGATCCCCTGCCCCCGCTGAAGGCCGATCGGGATAGTCTGTATCAGGTGCTGGTGCGGCTGCTGGCGAACGCCGCCCTGTGTTCCGAGCCGGGCTCGCAGATTGTGCTGGCGGCGCGGACCGCGCGCAGTCAGGAGCTGGCTCAGCCCAGCTGGGTGCGCGTCTCCATCACCGACACGGGAGGCGGCATCGCAGCGGACGACATTGCCTACGTCTTCCGACGCTTCCATCGCGCCGGCGAACCGCTCATCCATGGCATGGGTGAGACGGGCATCGGCATGGCCCTGGCCAAGATGCTGGTGGAAGCGCAGGGCGGGCGTATCTGGGTGGATGCGGAGCCGGGCAAAGGCAGTACCTTTAGTTTTACCGTCCCCGTCTACCGCAACGGGGCCTGACGGGGCGCGCCGGGAGGTTCAGAATGCCGATCTACACTATTGACGGTCAAGATATCTATGTGGAGGAACGGGGCCGGCCAGAACGGCAGAAGGCGATCCTCATCCATGGCTGGTCAAGTTCCTGGTACGCGCTTTCGCCGTTGCTCGATCTGGTCGCGCAGCGCTATCACTGTCTGGCCGTGGATTTGCCCGGTTACGGGCAATCCCCGCCCTTCCCCTTCCGCACGACCATCCCGGCTTATGCCGACCTGATCGCCCGCCTCATTGAGGAGTATGCGCGCGGGCCGGTGGTGTTGATTGGTCACTCGATGGGGGGTATGATCAGCCTGACCCTGGCGCTGCATTACCCGGCCATCGTCGAGCGCATGGTGCTCATCGGGCCGACGATTACCGGGCGACTGTCGCAGTTCATCAACACCCTGGTGTTTCCGGTGAACATGCTGGAGCGTTTTGGCCTGGGGAGCCTGATTGTTTCGGCGGTGGAGCGGGCAGCGGTGGGGGTGACCGATCGTCTGATGCGCCCGGCCTCTTTTGCCGAGCGCAGCGGCATCACCGCGGCGGATTATGCGCGGCTGCGCGCCGATGCGCGCCGTCCGGGCCAGGGACGGGTGCGCGCCGAATGCTATTGGGCGATGCGCGCCAACAACCTCAGTGGCAAGCTGCACGCCATCGAGACCCCGGGCCTGGTGATCTGGGGCGCCGAGGACAACACCGTGCCTTTGCGCGATGCCGGTGTGGTGGCGGATGAGTGGCCAGCGGCGGACCTGCGCATCCTGCCCAAGGCCGGGCACTGGCCGCAATTTGAAGCGCCGGACGTCACCCGTCGTCTGGTGGCCTCTTACCTGGGCCTGCCGCTGACGGCGGACCGGCTGCAGAGCCTGATGAGCGATGAGGACCTGTTGCGCGCTACCGAAATTGCGCAGTTCCTCACCAACTCCGTCCTGGGCAAGGAACTGAATCAGGCGCAGCGGATTCGCCTGGCGGCCCAGTGCGTCACCCGCGTCTACGAACCGGGGGAGACGATCGCCGTGGCTCAGGCCAGCGGGGATGAACTGTACATCGTCTACAGCGGGACGGTGGAGGTGTGGAACGATCCCGAAGCGCCTTACAGTCAGCGCTCGTCCGAGCGGCGCCTGCAGAAAACCGCCGTCCTGCAGCCGGGGGCGATGGCGGGCGAGGTGGCCATGTTCGATCAGGGGCAGCGCACTGCTGACCTGAAGGCCGGACCGGAGGGAGCGGTGGTGCTGGTCCTTTCGCGCGAGCGCCTGCTGGCCCTGTGTGAGGACGACGCCGTGTTGGGCACGCGCCTGCTGCTGAACCTGGCCACCGCCATGACGCAGCGTATGCGCTTTATCCTGTGGCAACTGGAGCGGGCGCAGCGGCGGCTCCTGGAGGGGGAAAACGCGGCACGGCGTTCGGCCCGGCCCCTGTAGCCCGCTTCTTGTGAGGACTGTAGACATCAAAATGCCCAGCATCACAGCCGGGCATTTTTGTTCTCTATAGCCTGCTTCTTGTAAGGGCTGTAGACACCCTTACCCCCCGCTGCAATCCGCCCCCAGGCGCAGAGAACGCAGAAAAGGAATAATCGCAGGGCGGCATCCCTAGGTGGGGGCGGCATCCCTAGGTGGGAGCGGCATCCCTAGGTGGGGGCGGCATCCCTATGCCGCCCCCTGTTTTTTCCGTAAAACCCGGAGCAGCAGCGCGATGATCAACAAACACCCCTGACAGCCCCGTGCCTTAGATGTGGGAGAGTATTTGCTGGGGGGGCAGCAGAGCGCGCAAAGCTGTTTCGGGTTCCCCGCGGACGCTATACACCTGTCCCAGCATGGCCAGCGTGGCGGCCTTGCCCCGCAGGTCGCCCAGGCGCTCGGCAATGGCGAGCGACTCCTGATAGAGGCGCAGGGCCCCGTCCGGGTCGCTGAAAACGGTCAATAACAAGCAGTATAAAAACGTAGGCGTTGTTTTCAGCGTCGTCGCGCAGGACAGAGGCTTTGCCAGATCTTGTTCGTTCAGGGCCAGAGCCTGGAGCGGAAAGGAATGGCTGGGTGCACCGTCCACCTGTACGGCGATCGTGGCGGACGGGGTGAGAGTAAGGGATAGGGTCAGCATCGGCATCTCCTCACATAGGGATGGTACACACGCCTGCGGCGGACGGCGGGCCGCGTCTTCAGCCGCTGGCTAAGGGCTTCTCAGGCTGATCAGGGCCGTCACACGCCGCCTCACAGAGGCAAATCCCCATCTCGCGCTTTTAAGCTGCCGTAGCCCAGCTTTTAAGCTGGGGTAAAACCGTCGCCCGGCTTTCAAGCTGTTCTACCTGAGATTAGGACATGAGTTCGGACATGGCGCTGCGAAACCGAGATAAGGTTGCGGTAAGAAGATCACCCATGAAACCATGATGGCATCCCATCGTTTTCTTGCTGTTTAGGCTGAACTACCTGTCCCTCCCTACCCATCCCCATGCCTGTAGGGCATGGGTGCGGCGGCATAGGGATGCCGCCGCTACAGGGGATGATGCGGGATTTATGGTAGTAGGGTAGGCATTCCATGCCTGCCCATCCCATGCCTGCCCATCCCCATGCTTGTCCGTTCTATGCCTGCCCTGTCCCAACTCATGTCCGAACCTCAGTCTCCAGAAGTTGCATCTCTCGCAAAAAGTTTTATACTTTTCCTTGTGGCTTCCATCCAGTTGGGATGGAGCGAGCCGGTTTCAGAAAGGGGGTGAGAAGGGGAGAGAAACCCATGCAGCGTGTCCAGACCGGTTTAACCTTTTGCAAAATCTTATCAGATGGAGGTAGAACTATGTCACGCAAGCCCCTTTGGCGTTTAGCCACATTACTGGTGTTGGCCGGGTTGCTCCTCGCCGCCTGCAAACCGACGGCGACCCCGACCCCAACCCCGGCGCCGACGGAACAGCCGACCGAACAGCCGACCGAACAGCCCACGGCCGAGCCGACCGCCGAGGCACCGCATCCCCTCTGGGCGGATGTCCGCCTCAAGCAGGCCATCGCTGCCGCGATTGACCGCGAGGTGATCGTGGACCGGGTCTTTGAAGGCCGCAACACCCCGGCTTATCACATGGTGCCTTCGGGCTACCCCTTCGCCACCGAGCCTTTCCTGGATAAGTACGGGACGCGCAACCTGGACCTGGCCAAGAAGCTGCTGACCGAAGCTGGCTACAGCCCCGAAAAGCCCTTTGAATTCGACCTCTGGTATCCGCCCGAACACTACGGTACCACCACCGCGGACGTGATGCAGGTCATCAAGGAACAGCTTGAGGAAACCGGCATGATCAAGGTCAACCTCAAGACCCAGAACTGGGCCGAGTACGTCAACAGCTTTGTGGAAGGCGAGGCTTTCCCCGTCTTCATCCTGGGTTGGTTCCCCGACTTCGCCGATCCCGACAACTGGCTGCGCCCCTTCGCTTCCTGCCTGCAGTCGCCGGATAACGGCGTGAACTACTGCAATCCCAAGATGGACGAGCTGATCGAAGCCGCGGCTTCCACTTCCGATCCGGCCAAGCGCGAGCAGCTCTACAAGGAGCTGGGCGACCTGTACGCCGAGGAAGTGCCGACCCTGCCGCTCTTCTGGGAGCCGGAATTCGTCACCTTCCGCAACGGCGTTCAGGGCGTGATGATTGGCGCGCCCTTCGAGTTCAACTACAACGTGCTCAGCTTTGCCGCGGATGCCAAACCCGCCTCCGGCAGCCCGGATACCATCATCATCGGCACCACCGACGAGGTGAACAGCCTGGATCCGCAGGACGCCTACGCCACCCATGACTGGGAAATCCTCAAGAACACCGGCGTGCCTCTGATGAAGTACAAGCCGGGCACTTCGGAACTGGTGCCGGGCGCCGCCGCGGACTTCCCCACCATCAGCGAGGATGGCAAGACCTACACCTTCAAGCTGCGCAATAACCTGAAGTACGCCGACGGCACGCCGGTCACGGCGCAGGACTACGTCCGCTCCTGGAACCGCCTCAACACCCTGGAAGGCCAGGTGTCGGGCCTGATTCAGAGCTACGTCGAGAGCGTCGAAGCGCCGGATGACCTCACGGTCGTCTATCACCTCAAGGCGCCGTATGGCTTCTTCACCACCCTGGCCGCCGCCGCGCCCTTTGTCCCGGCCAACCCCGCCATCTATCCGGACGATCAGATCGTCGCCTTCCCGGAGAAGGTGGATGGCATCGGCCCCTATCGCATGGTGCAGTACGTGCCGGGCGAGCAGATGGTGCTGGAAGCCAATCCTTACTACTTCGGTGAGGATAAGCCGCTCATCCAGAAAGTCATCATCCGCTACTTCGCCAACCCCACGACCATGAGCAACGCCGTGGAGAAGGGCGAAATTGACGTGGCCTGGCGTATCCTGGGCGCGGTCGAAGCGACCCGCCTGCAGAGCGTCAGCGGCCTGACGGTGATGAAGGTGGATGCGCCGGCGTTGCGCTATCTGGTCTTCAATCACAAGTACATGGTCGGCAAATAGCCGGGTCTCTGGGGACGTGGGGCCTGCTGGGCCTCACGTCCCCCTTTTTCCGGGCACTTTCGCCTTCAGGTTGGAAAAGGAGCATCGCCATGTCCGCTTCGCTGCGTAATTTCCTGATTACGCGCCTTTTGCTCACCATCCCCATGGTCCTGATTCTCATCACCATGGTCTTCATCATCATGCGCATCCTGCCCGGTGACCCGATCCGCTCCCAACTCGGCCCCAAGGTGAGTGAGGCGCAGGCGCAGGCCCTGCG
>Ga0068707_1000530_pt1 | contig 25226 bp, 21 predicted proteins | sample YNPNPMetaG_FD_66600 | JGI IMG/M metagenome (GOLD analysis project Ga0068707, IMG submission 66600) | Anoxygenic and chlorotrophic microbial mat microbial communities from Yellowstone National Park, USA - YNP NP MetaG | ecosystem: Environmental > Aquatic > Thermal springs > Hot (42-90C) >... | reverse complement strand
TGGTCCATCTGTGCTCCTCCTAACAGAAAAGCACTTAGACCTTTTCCGTGATATTCTTATTTGAGGAAGCGATTCATTTTCGGTGATATCTTACGTGAGGCAACGCGGGGAGTTGACACGGCTATCATGTGGGACGTATAATCTCGGGTGGTCAGCGGGTGTGCTTGGGTCCGAGTTTGGCCGGGCTTCCGCGCGTGTTGCCGCTGTTCTCGTTGTTGAGAAAAGGAAAACGAGAAGCGGCGTTTTGTTTGCCTCATTAATATCATCCAGAAAGGGGAAGCATCGGAATGCTGTGCCAGGGAATGGAACGCGGCGCAAGCCGCAGGCTTGCGGAACGAATCGTGATGACTGCTGTGCTGGCGGCCGTTGTCGGACTATTGCCCGCCACTGTATTGGCCGGCGAAGCTATCGAACTTCCGAGGTTCGACAGGCTGGACCTCGTGTGGCCATCGATAGCGATAGTCTTCGCGTGCGCTGTCATCGGCCTGCTCTTCGGAGCTAAATGGTTCAGTGCAATTATGAAGGAAGACCCGGGCTCGCAGGGGATGATCGCGGTATCTCGCGCCGTTCAGGAAGGGGCGTGGGCGTACCTGAAGCGACAGATCAGCACAATGATCTGGTTCGTTATCATCTTGGCGATCGGGCTTTTCTTCATGTACAAGAACGTTCGCGGGTTCGGCATGGAATGGACCGACGCTAACGGCAAGTTGCAGGGCGGAGAACACGGCAAATGGGGCATACCGGTTTATGCGGGAGTGCCGATTGCATTCGTGATGGGTGTATTCGCGTCATATGCTGCCGGATTGATCGGGATGATGATGGCCGTTCGCGCGAACGTGCGCGTGGCCAACGCCGCATTGAGGAGCTTCAAGAGGTCGCTTTATGTCGCGTTCCGTGCAGGCGGTGTCTCAGGTATGGCGACGGTCGGCCTGGGACTGCTGGGCGCTTGTCTGGTGTTCTATCTATTTGAAGAGCAATCAATGAAGGTTCTCATCGGCTTCGGTTTTGGTGGATGTCTTGCTGCGCTGTTTATGAGAATCGGCGGCGGTATCTATACGAAGGCCGCGGACGTAGGGGCCGACTTGGTCGGCAAGGTGGAGCAAGGTATTCCAGAGGATGACCCGCGTAATGCCGCCACCATTGCGGATAATGTTGGGGACAACGTCGGCGACTGCGCTGGTATGGCTGCGGACGTCTTCGAAAGCTACGAGGTAACCTTGGTCGCTGCCATTATCCTTGGTGCCGCGGCATATCCGTTCCTTAAGACGTTGGGCATTAACGCAGTCGCAGGAGTGCTCGCGATGGTCGTTTACCCTCTGCTCATTAGGGCGGTGGGTGTAATTGCCTCGATCATAGGTGTCTATGCCGTCCGTGGCAAGGACGACCTGAGCATGAACCCGATGCACCCCATTAACGTCGGCTTCTTCGTCTCTGCCGGCTTGGCCACGTTGGGCTTCTTCGGTATTTCGTATTACGTGTTCACTCGCGTAGAGATCACCGGATTCGAGTGGTGGCGATTTGCTACTGCTAACCTGACCGGTATCTTCCTTGCCATCGCTATCGACAAGCTTACGGAGCACTTCACGGCTATCGACAAGAAGCCTGTGACCGAGTGTGCCAAGTCCGCAAAGACTGGCCCTGCCACGATCATATTGAGCGGTTTCGCCTCCGGTCTGGAGTCGAGCGTATGGAGCGTGGTTGCGATATGTCTCGCAGTCCTGGCCTCTATGCTCTTGTTCAAGGGCGAGCCTTCGTTGGCTGCTTACGGAATCGCGTTATCCGGCCTCGGATTGCTCTCGACGACTGGGTTCATGCTGGCGATGGACACCTATGGCCCGATTTCCGACAATGCTAACGGCATATTCGAGATGTCCGGCGCTCTTAAGGACGCCGGTGAGGAATCTGACGCCAACAAGATCGTGGCTAAGCTGGATGCGGTTGGCAACACTACGAAGGCTTTGACCAAGGGTCTTGCTATTGCTACCGCAGTCATCGCTGCGACGGCGTTGTTCCGCTCGTTCATGGCGGATGCGGGGCTGCTTGATATCGGCATAAGGGTCGACTGGACTCAGGTCTTCCTGGGCTTGCTGATTGGTGGATCGGTTCCGTTCCTGTTTTGTTCTTTTGCAATCAACGCGGTTAGCCGGGCGGCATTTCAACTTGTTGAGGAAGTTCGCAGGCAGTTCCGTGAGATTGTCGGTATTATGGACTACGATCCAAGGTCGGGCAACGAGAAGGGTAAGCCGGACTACCAGCGATGTGTGGCTATTTCGACGGCTGCTGCACAGAAAGAGCTATTGAGCCCGGCGATTCTCGCGCTGGCTTCTCCGGTATTGGTTGCTTTTGGCCTTGGTTATGGTGATCCGCTTCGTGGTGCCGCTGCCCTGGGTGGCTTCCTGGCCGGTGCGATTCTCTCCGGCCAGTTGATGGCAGTGTTGCTTTCCAATACAGGCGGTTTGTGGGACAACGCCAAGAAAAAGATTGAGGACGGTATGTTCGGCGGAAAGGGAACTCCCGAACACAAGGCCGCGGTTGTCGGCGATACAGTCGGCGACCCGTTCAAGGACACCGCTGGCCCGGCCCTCAACCCGATGATCAAGGTTATGAACCTTGTGGCAATCCTCATTGCCCCGATAGCTATTCAAGATATCTCGAACACGGCCAGAACCGTGATAGTGATCGTCGCGATTCTGGCGTTGGCCGGTGCCTTTGCTTGGAGCAAAAGGGGTGGTATCGAGTCCAACGGCGGTGAGTCGGGAAACCCTAATCAGCTTCTTGAGGGCGAGAAAGAGGTCGTAACGGTCTAATTTCCTTGGGAAGGCCACGACGACTTGTCAGGGGGCGCGCATGAGCGTTGCCCCCTTCTTCATTGACACCGCCGGGGATTGCCCATATCATACATTCACACCAACGACCAGAGGTATACTCGTGACCGAACAAGCTCAAATCCCGTGCATCGAAGAGCTCGATAGAGCAGGTTATCGTCCTCCACCTTCGCTGATAGTGCGTGCTGTTCGCAGACTATACGTTAACGCTCGCATCGCGCTGCTTCGAATGCGAAACCCTGGTCTGCGGATTGGTGTGCATCCGCTGATCGACTTCAGCCGAGTGCGTTTTGACACATGGCCAGGGCCTATCGTAATCGGCAATGATTGCGCCATTCTCGGCGGCGATTTTATGGGAGAAATCTACGTCGGAGACCGTGTGAATCTTGTTCGCCCGTGTAGGATTGGTGGTAGCAGCAAGTATAAAGTCACAGTCGGTTCCGATACTTGGATAGCTCCCAACTGCTATATAGTGCCTGTGACCCATAAGTACAAACGCAAGGACCTCACAATTACTCAGCAGGGTAGCGAGGGAGGGGACATTACAATCGGCGAAGACTGCTGGATAGGCGCAAACGTAGTGATCTCACCAGGGGTTACGATAGGAAAGGGTGCGGTTATTGGAGCCAATAGCGTTGTGACCAAAGATGTCCCTGAGTATGCGGTTGCTGTCGGCGCGCCTGCTAAGGTGGTCGGCTCGCGGGAGTAGTCGCAAGAATTCCTCGCTTTAGTTGTCGCGTTTGCTCTACGTCAAATAAGTTGTCTTTGCGCCACGGTAGAATGCTATTGAACCTACAAAACGGGAGAGCGAACATGGCAAGAATAGCGAGGCAGATAATCAAGATAGATGAAGAGCTTTGCAATGGGTGCGGGCTTTGTATTTCAGCGTGCGCTGAAGGTGCGTTGCAGGTAATCGATGGCAAGGCACGTCTGGTATCGGAGACGTATTGTGACGGTCTTGGCGCGTGCCTTGGCGAGTGCCCACAGGGTGCAATTAGCTTCGAAACACGAGAAGCAGAGGAGTTTGACGCAGCGGCAGTCGAAGCCCATTTGCGCGATGTCGGAAAGCCGCAGCATGCGCATGCGGCGCATGGGGCTGTGCCACAGAAGCATCACAGTGGTGGTCAGGGAGGGTTTGTGTGTCCTTCGGCCAGAACTATAGATCGAATCGCTCACGATAGGCCTGTTTCGGCGCCGGCTTTTGGTAGTGTACCCAGCGAACTGAGGCAGTGGCCGATAAAACTGTATTTGGTTAACCCGCAGGCACCCTACTTCAAAGATGCCGATCTGTTGGTAGCGGCAGATTGTACGGCTTTCACATACGGGGGCTTTCATCCGGATTTCCTCAGAGGTAAGACCCTTGTCACGGGATGCCCCAAGTTCGACGATACTGAAATGTACCTACATAAACTCACCGACATATTCCGGCACAACAACATCCGAAGTGTCACGGTAGCCTACATGGAAGTACCGTGCTGCACCAGCATTTTGAGATTGGTACAAGCGGCGATACAGGCTAGCGGAAAAAGTCCCGACTTAGTTCCCGTTAAGATTAGCCTCGAGGGTGAATGCTGTTCTGTATGAGCGAGAACGCAAAAAACAATGCTTACTTGTTTAGCGAATAGCAGGCAGGGGTAATAAACATATGACTCGCCCAAGTCATCCTGCCTGGGGCCCTCGGCCACTAGCCGCGGGCCCTAGTGCCGTACCAGCCCTCGAAAGTACTGTCTAGTGCGCGAATTGCCCTAACCGTACCTTTGTCGGATACAGATGCTAGTGGGTTTGGTCGTAGACCTTGTTTACCAGTGCGACCATCTACACTACCTCCTTTTCCTACGGAGAACCCGATTGGAATCGCTTTTGGATTGGCTATATTTCAGCGAGAGCTCTACGCACGTTTGATCGCCGACACTGCGACCTCGAGGCGCAGTCCGAGGATGGCCTAATTCTTATGAGGCGTTGAAACAGCGTAGGCGCCGACACCGGCCAGTGCCAACAAGAGTATCCATCCTGCGGCATTGTTTAGAGTGAGAGCCACAACAAAACAAAACCTCAGCGTGATTATTGGGATTGGACTAGCAATGGCCCTTGTTACAATACATTTGGAGCTTCTGCCACATGGTTTCGGGCATTTGCTCTTACTTCGTCTCTGGTTCGGCTTCGTCAGGGGTTTGCGTCTCGGATTTATCGAACGTCTTTGCCCCAGGTTCGGCGAGTTCTTTGTCAATTTCAGTTATGGGTGTGGATTCCTGCTGTATAGCATTCGTCTCATGCGGGGCGACTCCAATTCGTAGTTCAAGCTCACGAAGCGCCTTGTCCGCTTCGGTGTCAATAGCCTGATTATGTAGCTGGGCAACTTTTGCTTGGTTGATGGCTTGGGCAAGTTCTGTCCGCGCCGACGGCTCTGACAGCGCTGTCCTTATTCTGTCGGTTGCCCGTTCCCACGCCGATGATTCCTCTTCGAAGGTGAGGCCAGTGAGCGCCTTGTCAATCTCTATCTGAATCTGGGGCCGCTTCCACTGTGCCTTCTTCGCCAGGGCCTGGGCAGTACGCTCGCGAACGATTTTTTCCTGTCGTCGGATGGCAAGTTTGACGGCTTCTGCTGCCTCCACCGCTTGGTCGTAACTGGCGCGGGTTTTTCTGTTGATCTCATCGAAGGTAAGTTTCTCTCGCAACAATCGCAGAGCAAGATCTCTATCGCCCTTGCGCAATGCTGACTCTGCCTGTGCTTCGAGTTGGCTGGCCTTCTCCTCCTGCTCATCGAGAAGTGCCTTCAAATTGTTGCGCTGGGTGATCGCATTGATAGCTCGTTGTCTACTGGCTTCCAAGTGTTCGCGCAGCTCGCGTGCGGCCTGCTGTAGCAGTGCCGCAGGGTCCTCCCTTTGATCCAGCTTGCCCGGAAAAAGCAATTTAATGTAACTCCACATTCGTCCGAGCATACGTTTCCTCCGTTGGTTGTCCTCTTAGTTCCTCGCAAGGAGAGAAAAAATAAACGGTCTATGATCGTCTGGTGCAGGACGTTATCCCGAGCGCGAGGAAGCACGACCGATCAAAATGGACAGCTAATGAACATAACATTTTGCTTCCAGCGCATTCGCCCACGCGTTTACCCCGGCAAAGTATATATTTATATTTGCCGTGTTCTGTTTGCTGTGCTGAACGATCTTGCCATTTGCTCCGCCGCTTTTGTGCCTGGCTTAGTAAATCTGCCCAACGCTGGTGTCGAGTGCTTGTCCGAAGTTGCCCATACCGTAGTAGCGGAACATCGGGAATGCCTTGATTCGGAAATTGATCATAAAGCCGCGATTGAGGTAAAAGCCTCCCTGGTCTATGTAGGTGAGCGAAGCCTCCCAGCAGTGTAAATCGCGAGTGAGCATGAAGCTCCTGTAGTCAAATTGCCTCGTGAGTCCGTTATATCCCGATATCGCCTGCAGTCTCGTGTGTTTGTCGATAGGAGTATCGAGCTCAGTCTTCACCAGTGCTAGCTTCTTCAGGATCGTGTCGTAGCGGGTTCCCACATCTACCTTGACCTTGTCACCCACCGCCCTAAACCGGAACTGATTAATCAGCGTTCGCCACTTTGAGCGGTTGATGTCGTAGCCGGTGGCGGTATACAAGAGTAAACTCGGGCAGGGGCGCACAGAGAACCTAAGTGTGATATCCTGCCAAGGGAAGTTCTTCTGGTCGAAGTTGTAGCCGCCCAAGAGACTGATTTTGAACCTATCGTTGTCCTGGTAGTTAAGCTGTAGGTTGGCTATGTTGTATTTTCCCACGAAGTCGAAGCGGAACGGTGTAAACCCGCGCGGTCTTTGGTAGCGGTATATCAGTGCTACTTTTGAACTCGGCCCAAGCTGTTTGCTCAACTCCGCGCTGGTGTCCACCGAGTACTGTGCTGTGCTGTTGGAATAGATGAACTGCTTAAAGCCTGCCCCGAGTCCGTAAGCCCAGGTCTTGGTGAAAGAGTGCTTGCGATAGGGCGTTACCATCTCGAAGTAGGTACGGCCCAGATCGATATTGGCGGGCAATTCAACATACTGGCCGTAGGCCAGTCGGAAGCTTGCAGGAATGCGCAGCGGCAGCACGTGCCCAAGCCTCGCAGTGTCCGAGATGAATGCGATCTCCGGAAGCCGCTCGATGCCCGCGAAACGTCCTCCCCCTACAAAGGCCTCATCTGTGAGGTCCGTAATCTTCTGCGCCGACAGGTCCACCTGGAACCGTTCCTCGCTCCGCGAAAACAGCAGGTCGGACGTCAGCCTTGAGCGCGTCTGATCGTTGAACCTGAACGATAGGTAATCGAGCTCCGCCTCGAGCGTTGTGTTGGCGCCGACATTTTGGTTGTGATGGAGGTTGCCAGTAATAGTCTTGCAGCGCGAGTACAAATTGGTAGCCGACTCACCGATGACAAAGCGCGTGTCTGCGTCGGGTCGGGGGCGAGTAAGTACGATCCGATTTGTGAATTGCTGGCTATCCGGCGCGTAAAGGTAGGTGTTCTTGAGGAGCTCCGATGTGACATCCATCTTGACGGTCCCGAATTGCTGCGCGTGTCGGAACTGGCCCGTCAACGTGTTTTGGCTGATATTGCGGTCGTGCAAGCCATAAAGGTTAAGTTGTCCTCCGCCGCGGTTGAGCTGATAGCTATGAGTGATGCCGATCCCGACTCCCTTGCGGCTCATAAGGTCAAGAGCCAAGGCGGCTGTATGTGTGCGTGTTCCTACAAACGAGTAGCTGCTTTTTACGTAGAAGCCTTCCTCAGATGATTGTCCGAACTTGGGTATAAAGTTGGGGTTGCGGTTCACATATCGAAGTGGGATGACTAGTTTGGGCAACGTGAACAGCTTCTTTCCATGCGCGGAGGCCGTGACGTCCCGGAACACTATTTTGTTGCCAGGATAAACGTTGAACTCCCGAGCGGTCAGTTCGTAATGCGGAGCGGGGAGGTTGCAGGTCGTAACCTCCGACTCCTGCCCGATCAGACTGCGTTGTTTGATACCCCTTATGACCCGTCCTCTGGCGAAGATAGGTGTCTCCAATAAGCCTTTGGTGTTTTGTGGCTCCAGTGTGCACTCTGCCTCATCGAAAGACCACGCCCCCGTCCTGAAATTTACAACGATCCTCCGGCCCTTTACTTCCTGCTCGCCGACTTTGAACACCACGGTGCCTTCGAACGCACCGAGGTAGGTCTGGTGGTCGAACGTGCCCGCGTCAGCAGTGAGCTCAATATTGCGGAACCTGGCGCAGACTCCACAGGTGGCCGTCGTGATGACCGGCTTGCCGTCGTCAAAGGTGGTCTTGATCTGCCCGGCGGTGAACCGTATTACGTCGTCGATGAGTTCAGGCACCGGTGATGTTGGTTTTGGTGACTCGTAACCCGTCGGTGGTTTCGAGGGCGTAACTGCAGACGGGATGCGAGCGTGAGGAGCCGGGATAAGTGGATCCAGGGGATTGTCACGTGGCGGGGGCAACTGAGCCGATGCCGGCTGGGACAGCAATCCCGTCAGCAAGACCGACCACACCCACCTCCGCATTTCATTCCACCTGCCACATTAAGATTAGCCCAAGCAGCGCGAACACCGCCACTTCGCTCCATCCAGCAAGCGCTGGTGGCAGACCGCCTGTCTCGCCAAGAACGCGGCTGAATAGGATCACGTTCCAGTAGAAAAAAAGAACCACAATTCCGATTAGCACACCAGTAAAGCCGCCGCTTTTTCCAAAGCGAATGCTAAGCGGAGCGACACACAGGACAAGCACAAGCGAACTCAGGGGCATTGCTAACTTGAACCCAAGCTCAAGCTCATATGCGTTGGGCGGATAACCGCCTTTGCGCAGCAAGTCACTCTGCCTACGCAGCTCGGCGATTGTCATCGCCTTTGGAGCTTTAGGCTCTCCCACGATGTAGTCGGCCAGTGGTTTTTGCAGGTCGAGCTTCATCTTGGCAAAAGTTCCTGTGAGTTCCGGGTCACCGCCCTTGTTCAACCTGACTATTCGACCTTCCTTGAGTACCCATACGTGATTCTCTTCGACGGCGTGCTTGGCGGTGGTGATGGTGGGAAATCCACCATCGGCAGATGGCTCGTACAGCATGACGTTATGCATTTCGAGCTTCCCGTGGCTGCGGCTTACGGAATTTACGTAGAAGAAGTAGTTATTGACCCGGAAGAAGACGTTTGCCTGGACTGAAGGCGGGCCCGGAGCCAGCAGCAGTCTCTTGAGAACCTTTACGCTCTGCTGTTCGGCCCACACGGTCACCTTCTCCTGAAAGACGTAAGCCATTCCGCTAAGCAGTGTTCCCACAACGAATATGGGCAGGAATATACGCCTCACGCTTACACCTGCCATTCGCATCATCGTGATTTCGCTGTCACGGGCCAAACGGCTGACCGCGAGCGAGCATCCGAACAACGCGCCAGCCGGAAGAGCGATCATTACGAAATAGGGTGTCTGTAGAAGTATATAGTAGAGTATGTCCCGCCAAAAGGCGGCCTTGCTCACTATTATGCTGATGTTGTTGTATATGATGTTGCCGATTAGCAGTATCAGCACCACGGAGAACCCGGCAACAAGCGGAACCACCATCTCCTTGGCAACGTATTTATCAAGTGTCTTCATACTTCGGCCCGTTTTCGATTATAGCACACGGTTGCGACGGCTTGTGAGCATCAGTATAATTACTGGTGGAGAAAGGCATTATGATACAGCTCCACGGCGTGTCTGTTGACTATCCTAACGGTGTCAGGGCACTTGGTGATCTAACCGTTACCATAAACAAGGGTGAGTTCGCTTTCGTGGTGGGAGCCACCGGCAGCGGTAAGTCAACCTTGCTCAAGTTGCTCTATCGTGAGGTGTTGCCTACCTCGGGAACGGTGATTGTGGACGGCGAAAACGTCCCCGCGCTTAAGTCTTCGCTTGTTCCCCACCTTCGCCGCAAGCTTGGCATAGTGTTTCAGGATTTCAAGCTACTTCCACAAAAGAATGTCTGGGAGAACCTGGCATTTGTGCTTAAGGTGACCGGTGCCAAGCCACGGGAAATACGTAGGCGTATTTCCGAGGTGCTCGAGTTGGTTGGACTGGCCCACCGGTGCGATTCGTTTCCCAGCCAGATGTCTGGCGGCGAGCAGCAGCGAGCGGCTATCGCCCGTGCGCTCATTAACCACCCAACAGTGCTCGTTGCCGACGAGCCTACCGGCAACCTTGACCCGGATACTTCCTGGGAGATCGTCCAGCTCCTCGAACAGATAAATGTGCGCGGCACTACCACGGTCGTTGCTACCCACGATAGCCAAATTGTTGACCGCATGAGGAAGCGGGTGATCCAACTCGAAGGCGGACGACTTGTCCGCGACGAAGATAGGGGCGCGTATCAGCACTGTGAGCTTTAGAAGCGTAGAGTTCCTCATACAGGAAGCCGTTACCGGCATTCGGCGCAACGGGCTGATGGCGTTTGCGTCAATATCCACAATCGCCCTCTCACTTGCGGTATTGGGAGCCTTCGTGCTTATGGCGATGAGCGCAAACAACTTCGCCGCTGCGCAGATCGACAAATTCGAGATCGCCGTTTACGTGCCCTTAGAAAACAAGACTGCTCTCGATAGGATCAGGCGCGAGATCGCACAGATCAGAGGCGTAGAAAGTATAATACTTCGAGACCGTGATCAGGAGTGGGCGCGTCTAAAGCAGCAAAGACCTGATATCGAGCCTGCAGGATTGCCTTTAAATCCGCTGCCCTTCACATTCGACGTGCGGCTTTCTGATCGTTCGCGAACCACTGCCATCGCCACACACGTTCGCACCATCGCGGGTGTTGAGAAGGTCACTGCGGGTGACGAGGTTCTCAATCGGCTTATGATGTTGGCGAGGGTCGTCAAAGTGGTGAGCTACGTAGGTGCCGCAGCGTTGCTCGTCACATCCTTGCTCATAATCAGTAACGCCATCAGACTCACACTTTACGCCCGCAGGCGCGAGATACGCATTATGCAGCTTGTGGGTGCGACTAACCAGTTTATCCGAATACCGCTGGTGATTGAAGGAGTCGTTTTCGGTGCTGTAGGTGCGCTTGTTGCATGGCTTCTTTTGCAGCTAGGCTCCAGCTATCTTGCGTACGTATCGCAACGGATAATGCGGCTGGCAACCCAATTCAGCAGTGGTATTAAACCCAGTGAGCTCGCACTCAGCCTTCTTGCACTGGGTGTTGCCATCGGTGCGCTTGGCAGCCTTGTGTCGATACGGAGATTCCTCCACGATCAATGACTTTACCCAGGACAACATACATAGCTTTACGATTTCGATGGTCCATTGTGGCGCTCTTGGTACTGACGTTACACGTCCAACTTTTGGCGTCCGTGGCAACCAGTAAAAGTCGGCAGTTGCGCAAGCGGCTCGGTAGCGTTCAACAGCAGATAGGCCAGGTTAGACATCAGATCAGGGTCAAGGAGCAGGAAAAGCGCACCGTCATCGGCCAGCTCAACCTCACTGAGCAGAAACTGGAAGTCGCACAGAGGAACTTATCGGAGAACAAGCTCAAGCTGATGGACGCCGAAAGCGACCTCGCTGCTACTGTGCGTCGCTTGGAGCGCACAAAAAAGCAGCTCAAGCGCCGACAGGGATTGCTAGCTAGGCGCATAGTAGACATTTATGAGGGCGAAGATCTGGACTACGTGAACGTAGTACTGGGCGCGTCGGATATGTGGACGTTTCTTACGCAAGCTCATTACCTGAAAAAGATTCTTGACGCCGATGCTGAGCTCATCTCGCAGATCAAGGCAGACAAGGCAGCTATAGAGCGCGACAAAGCACGACAAGCGCGTCGCGTGGAACAGATTCAAGGTTTGCAAGTGCGGTTGGAGATAGAGCGTAATCAGATCTCGGAGTTGGCTGAGCGCAGGCGGGATCAGCTCATTCGGATAGAGCACAGTAAGGAGTTATACGAGAAAGCCCTCGACGAACTACTCGCCAAATCAGCAGAAATTGAGGCCGAGATTCGGCGAATACAATGCACGCCGGCTGGTCGTGTTCGTTACGCCAGAACTTTTCGAGGCGCTCTGATCAGGCCGTGTGTCGGACGGCTCACGTCGCCCTTTGGCTATCGCAGGCACCCTATCACTGGTGTCTACAAGCTCCACACCGGTGTTGACTTCGCTGCGTGTGCAGGCACGCCCATTCGCGCGGCTGCGGATGGAGTAGTGATAATCTCGGGGTGGAACGGAGCTTACGGCTATGCTGTAGTTATTGACCACGGCGGCGGCGTGTCCACGCTATATGGACATTGCAGTAGTCTTCTGGTGAGCGTCGGCCAACACGTGAGGCAGGGCGAAATAATCGCCCGCGTGGGTAGCACCGGTCTTTCCACTGGTCCCCATTGTCATTTCGAAAAACGTATCGACGGTCGACCTGTTAATCCCCTATAGTGCAACTAAACGGCTTATGCAGTATGCATTTTCTCTTCGGCTATAGTGTTGCTGGATCCTCCGGCATACGTCTTTAGCGTTTGGCAAAACTCTTATCTTATAATAATGCAGTTGCTCAATGACGCTTTTGCGTAAAGAACTGCCTTCCGTGGCTTTAAAAAGAAATGAGCAGCAGTGATGCACCCAGCGGATGTTTTGATTCATTTTAGCTTGGCTCTCTACAGCAATTGGTTCTATCACAAACCTACTAGGTGTCTATTCGATGCGGGAGAGGGTTTAGCCACGGCGCTGGGCAAGAAGGTATTTGCTATCCAACACGTGTTTCTCTCTCATGGTCACGAAGACCATATAGCCGGCATTGCCAATCTGGTCAATGTTCGCAACCTCGCTGCTGGTGAGCACGACAAGCCGCTCAACATTTACTATCCTAAGCACGACAAATGGATCGATGCTCTAATCGAATACTTAGAGAAGAAGCAGTCGGGACTACTGCGCTATCCAGTTTACGTTCAGCCTGTCGAACCCGGAGATCAGATAGAATTGGAGAATGTGAAGAGGCCATCGCGGGTGAACGTTTTTGCGACGAACCACGCTCGCGAGAGGCTGTGCTTGGGTTTCGAAATCGAAGAAGAACGCCGTGGAGTGGATCCAATCAATGGCCTAGTTAGCCAAGTGGTCAAGCCCGTGTTCTTTTATAGCGGCGACGGCTTCCAAACGCATCGTGTGTCCTGCGGGCGTATTGATCTGGCTGTTCACGAGGCAACATTCCTGGAACGGGATGTGGGCGAGGCTGCTTCTCGTATCGAGCATCGTCACTGTACGGTTGAGTCAGCGGTGGAGTGGGGCGCATCCCAGGACGTGAAGGCGCTGGTACTGGCACACATGTCGGACCGCTACGAGCCTGAGGAGATCGTTAATGCAGCATCCGAAGCCGCTCAGAACTGTGCGTTCAGGGGTTCATTATGGGTAGCTCACCGCGACCAGCTTCTTGAGGTGACGTAGTCATCTGCTGTTCTGGAATTGCTGAACCTACTTCTACATCATGCCACGGCTTCTGTTGTGGCTTCCACCTGGTGAGATCCTTCCTGGATGTTGGTGAACTCTACTCCGCATTCGGTTGCCACGTATGCCTCAGTCTTAACTCCGTCTAAGGTGACCGACTTCGGATTACACACCGGCAAGACGACACGTGCCACGGTGCCTTGTGGCACTGTGAATCGCATTGCAAAACATTCCGAGCTTTTTTGCCAGTCTACCTCTATGTTGCCTTTCACACTTGGAAATACGCCCCTGGCGTAAGACAAGTCGGCCGGCTTGGGCTTTATGTCGAACTTCGCGAAGCCAGGCGCTGTTGGCCTCACGCCGAGCACTTCGCTCGACAGATGGAACGTTGGGGTTCCTGACCAGGCATGGCACATGCTTGACTGGGTTCCGGCCTCTACGTCAAGTCGCGGGTCGTTCCAGGTTTCCCACAACGTCCCTTGGCCCGCATCGATCATTGGTTTCCACAAATTGCGTGTCAAATCTACGAGTATGTCTATCCTGCCCCTCTTTGCAAGCATTTCGAAGAGAAAGTGAGTGAAAAACGGCTGTGCGGCGGCGATCTTTTTTCCGGCTTGATAGTCCTTCTTAGTACGACACAGGTGGTCTTCGTTGGTAACGTGACGCCATACGGAATCTAATCTATCCATAGGCACAATGTCGAGCAGCAGTGGCAACAGATTGGAGTGCTGACTTCGCGTCTCGCTCAGGCTTCCACCAACGAACGCATCAGCATACACACCTGCGGCTTTGTCGAAGAGCATCTCGTTGATGGCGCGCGGCAACGCCTCGGCGGCGTCGCGCCACTTGCGCATATTCTCTCGATCTCCCGCCGTTCGTGCGAACCTCGCTACAGCACGCAGCGTGGCGAGATAAAAGCAGTTGAGGACGGTCACGATACCGATCTTGGGGATTTCAGGAGTGCAGGCGTCCAGATAAAGATGCGATGGGACGTTCTCCAGAAGACCCTCTGCGTTGGTCCGCTCTTCCCACCACTGCATACTTAGGACGATCTTCGGATAGAGCTCGCGCAGAATTTCTTCATCACCACTGTAGAGCAGGTATTCCTCGATGGCCAATAGCCAGTGTAAGTTGTAATCGACAATCGAAGTTCCAACTATGCCTGCACACCCCGGGTAGAACATCATCGTCATTCCATCCGTTCGCTGGCTCTGCGCCGCCTGCACCAGAAACTTACGCGTAAGGGCTGTATCGCCAAATGCTGCGTAGGCTATCATAGCCTCTACTCGGCCGTCTCCGATCCACTGCCTTTGTTCCCTGCCAGGGCAATCTTCCCAGCCGTCATACATGCAGCATTGCGCTGTGTATGCGCCTGCGTCCCAGATGGCGTTTAGAAGGTTGTCGTTACACTCAAATCGTCCTCGGTGTTCCACATTATACGAGCTAAAGTTTACGCTTACCCGGTAGATTTTTAGTGGTGACGTGAGTTTCCTAAACGTCAGATGGGCATATCGGAAACCAAAGCGACCGAATGTCTCGAACCGCTGGCGGCCATCCCTAAGGGTGTATCTGTGTGCAACGCCCATACCAATCAGATCACCCCAGTAGTGGTTTATGCCGTTGGACGTCAACAACTCAGCAAGTGCAATATCAATTATCGCCCCTGCCGGCCCTTCAACATCAATGCTTATCATGCCGGTTACTTCGCGCCCAAAGTCAATGATGACACTGGGGCAAACCGATGGGTTTGAGTTGTCCTGCCTCACGAGGGTATAAGAATCGTTCCACGCTATCATCGCCTCGGGATTTTCGACAGAACAGTGGCCGAGATTGCATATCGGCTCCCGGTGCTTTTTTTCTGACAGGTCATTGTTGGAGCCCAGAGGAGCGTCAACAACTTCTCCCACACGAGAGACTGACGCTGCCGGCCGTTCTTCCTCGAAATAGTGCGGAATATCGCGTGGTCTTAAACATAACCACGGTTCGATAGGCGGCTTGTCGTTTCCCAGCCATGAGATAACCCGAGCGTCTGGCCACGAACTGTCATCAAAACCAACTTCGCGCCAGCCGATCGGTTCATTGCGAGCGTCGAAATGTTCCTGGAAACCTTGAAGCATGTGAGTTGCGCAGATCCACGGCACGTTCTGCAAGTAAGCGTCGAGAAAATGGGTCTTCCACGATGCATCAGATATTAGCGTCTCATCCCCTAGCCTCGCTTCGAAGAGGAATCCGGGGCGCCCCGAGTGCTGATAGGTGGACGTTCCTACGCCGTAATAATGAACCAATGCCGCAAGCACATTTTCTCCGGCGCTGAGGTAAGGCGCTATGTCGATCTCATCGTAATATTGAAACAAGGGATCGCACAAAGGTACTCCCCTGCATACGAACTTACTATTGACCCATAGGATGTACTTGCTATCCGCCGATATACATGCTAGTGCAGATGGAGGTATTGTGTTGATGTTTATGCTCTTCCTAAACGCAACGTAGGTGTTAGGTTTTGAAGTTGCTTCATCGGGCGACCATATCCACTTTGCTGACCAGTTGGGCTTTTGGCGTTTCATACTTGTCCTCTATCCTCATGGTTCTGCGGAACGTAGTGACTCCAAGAAGTCAACACTTTTTAGCTCTCGTTCCAATCGAAACCTGATATGCCATTTTAGGGTACTAGCAAGGTCGCGTCTAGCGCCAGGCGGGACGTTTAGATCCTTGATCTTATTCGGCTGAATGTTTCGTAAAACCCTCACATAACTAGCCACGGCGCCGCGAACCCAGATGGAATCATTGGGAGCGATGCCACAGTCTGCGCAAACTATTCCGCCGAGGACAGGGCTGAAAGCCACCTTCGCATTGCCGAAATGCTTTCCACACCTAAGGCACGCCTCGAATTGCGGAGCGTAGCCCAGGATGTCCAGTAGATGGATCTCGAAGTACCGAGCCACTATCTCCGGATCTGCGCCGCTTTCCAACACGTACGTTGCGCTAAGAAGGGTGTCGAAGATGTCTGGGTTGGGCTGACGGTCGTCGACGAAGTGGTTTACTAGTTCGAGCAAGTAAATACCGTAAGCAATCCCCTTAATGTTACCGCGTACGTTCGGAAACGACTCCTTGACTTCGGCTTGCGTCACCACGTCAAGGTCGCGTCCTCTAGACAACAAATAAATACCATAGATAAGTGGTTCGCTTGCACCTGCGCTTTTGCTGCCGGGCCGTTTGGCCCCTTTAGCAACTGCTGAAACCTTGCCTATCGAGCGCGTATAGATGGTGAGGATGCGGTCTTTCTCGCCCAGATCGGTTCTTCTAAGCACGATCCCCGTCGTGCAGTAGGTTCTCATTTGCGGCGGCTGGCGCTCTCCAAGTAATCCTCAGGCACGTAACCTTCGACAATCGCGGCCGCGCTGCTAGTTCCGATTCGGCTGGCGCCAGCGTCCAGCATTGCCATGGCCTGCTCAGTGGTTCGGATTCCGCCTGCTGCCTTCACGCCGACATCGGGTCCGACTACATTTCTAATAAGCCTTATATCTTCCACGGTTGCCCCGCCAGGGGCAGTGCCGGTGGATGTCTTAATGAAGTCGCCACCTGCGTCGCGGATGATTTCGCAAGCGATGCGCTTTTCGTCGTCCGTGAGGTAGTAACACTCTATGATGAACTTGAGGACCGTTCGTTTGGCGTCTTGAGTCATGCCTGTAACGCGAACGGTATCGACCAGCTCCTTGACCTCGGTCTCAACTATTTGCCTCTCGCCTGATTTTAGCGCCGCATAGTTGATAACAATATCAAGCTCCTTGGCGCCGTTTGTAACGGCTGTTCGTGCCTCGTAAAGTTTTACCGAGCGTCCGCTTACCCCGAATGGGAATCCGATCACAGTAGCCGGCTTTACATCCGAACCTTCCAGCGCACGTTTCGCTACCGGTAACCAAAACGGAAACACCACTACCGTCGCGAAGTGATATTGGATTGCCTCTTCGCAGCAGCGTATAATATCGTCGCGTGTTGCCGACGGCCTCAACAAAGTCGAATCCATCAGCTTCGCGAATTGTTCCTTGGAATACATTCTCCTTACAGCTCCAAAGTGCTTACGCCAACTTTAGCTCTCTTACAAACGTACCAGCCTTTTCGACTAGGTCGCACGAGGTAATGTTTTCTGTCACCAAGTTTACCAGCGCACTACCCACTACCGCGCCATCCGCGAATTCGTTTACTTGTCTCACGTGTTCCGCTTTGGATATTCCGAACCCCACGACTACAGGTAGCCCCGACTCACTCTTGATTTCCTTAACCAAGTCGCGCAAATCATTTGGCACATCGTTCCTGGCCCCGGTTACACCTGTGCGGCTAACGCAATAGATAAATCCGCTTGCCATATTAGATGCGCGCCTTATTCGTTCCTTCGTGCTGGTTGGCGCAAGCAGAAATATCGTGGCCAGCCCTGCTGCATCTGCAGCGTTCTTCCAGTCCGTCGATTCCTCAGGCGGCAGGTCTGTTATGATTACTCCATCAGCCCCTGCTTCGGCTGCCTCATGTGCGAACCTTTTCAGACCGTAGTGGTGGACCGGATTGTAGTAAGTCATCAACACTATTGGTGTCTGGCAGTTTAGCCTTATTGACCTTACGTTGTCAAGCACACCCTTTACTGTAGCTCCGTTGTTAATTGCTCTGTAAGAGGCGGCCTGTATACTCGGCCCGTCAGCTAGTGGGTCTGAAAAAGGGATTCCGAGCTCCACAATGTCGGCTCCGCTGCGTGATACTTCGGTAACTAGCTTCTCGGTCGTCGCGAAGTTCGGGTCGCCGCTTACGAGAAAACATATCAAGGCCTTTTCACCGCGCTCGGCCAATTCAGCAAATCGTGAATCTATCCGGTTCACAGGTCCACCTCCATAGCCTTGGCAACAGTGTGTACATCCTTGTCCCCGCGACCGGATAGGCAGATAATCACTATTTCGTTCTTACCCAGCGTGGGAACAAACTTCTCGGCAAACGCCAAAGCATGGGCTGGCTCGAGAGCAGGAATGATTCCCTCGGTTTCGGAAAGCGCACGGAAAGCGTCGAGCGCCTCGGAGTCGGTGACGTGGGCGTACGTGGCGCGGCCGCTGTCCTTTAAGAATCCGTGCTCAGGGCCAACGCCAGGGTAGTCGAGTCCTGCCGATATGCTGTGAGTTAGCTTAATCTGGCCGTCGTCGTTCTGGAGCAGATAGCTCATCGAACCGTGTAGCACCCCCGGTTTCCCGAGACTTAGGGTAGCACAGTGGCGGTCCGTATCGACGCCTTCGCCTGCTGCCTCAACTCCAATCAGCCGAACGGAATTATCCCCAACAAACGGATAGAAGATTCCCATAGCGTTGCTTCCGCCCCCTACACAGGCAATCACGTAATCAGGAAGACGCCCTTCGGCCTCATTTATTTGCGCCTTAGCTTCTCGTCCGATAACCGACTGAAAGTCCCTTACCATCATAGGGTAAGGATGTGGGCCAACCACGGATCCAATTATGTAGTGCGTATTGCGCACGTTGGTTACCCAATCGCGAATAGCCTCGCTTGTGGCGTCCTTCAAGGTCTGAGTTCCACTGGTTACTGAAATCACCTCTGCGCCTAACAATCGCATGCGAAAGACGTTGAGCTTTTGTCTTTCTATATCCTCTGCGCCCATATACACCGTGCACTTAAGTCCGAACAAAGCGCAAGCGGTGGCGGTTGCAACTCCGTGTTGCCCAGCACCTGTTTCGGCTATGATGCGGGGTTTGCCCATACGTCTAGCCAACAGTATCTGGCCCATCACGTTGTTGAGCTTATGGGCGCCGGTGTGGCAAAGGTCTTCCCGCTTCAAATAGACCTTGGCGCCGCCTAGCCTCTCAGTTAGCCTCTTCGCAAAGTACAGCGGCGTAGGGCGACCTACAAAATGGTGCAGGTAATAGTCTAACTCTGCACAGTAATCAATGTCATTCTTATACTTTTGGTATGCTGCAGATAGCTCATCGAGCGCTGGGATTAGTATTTCCGGGACATATCGGCCGCCGTAGATACCGAAATGGCCAAGCTCATCGGGCATCTGTGTCTTCTGCTCTGACATTATCTATGAACTCCTTAACCACTTTGTGGTCTTTGACTCCGGGTGCGACCTCAACTCCACTGGAAACGTCCACCCAAGCGGGCCGGACGACTCTAATGGCTTCACGGACGTTTTGGGGGTTAAGTCCACCCGATAGAATGACAGGTTTGTCAATCGGTGTTTGTGCTACTAGATCCCAATCGAAGGTTTTACCTGTGCCGCCAGCCATACCCGTACGATACGTGTCGAAAAGATAGTAGGCAGATGTCGGGTACCTTTCCAGCGCGGCGATACTTTCCTTGTCCCTAACTCTTACAACCCTAATTACCCGATCCGATCCGATCCGTCTGGCGAACTCCTCGCTTTGGTTGCCGTGGAGTTGTGCGAAGTCCAGGTGGCATTCGTCCATTATCCGAAGTACGTCATCGCTTTCCTCTGTGAAGACGCCAACCATTCTAACATCTCCACCAAGAATACGGTCGATGTGTTTGACGGTTTCCACACTAGCCCTGCGCGGACTATCGGCGAAGACAAACCCAAGAACATTCGCGCCCGCCTGTGCGGAGGCAATGGCGTCCTCAATTTGCGTTATCCCGCAGATCTTAACGAGCGTCACGTTATAAGCTCCCGAAGCTTTGCGCCCACATCGTTTTCCCGCATAAGCGCTTCACCGATCAATACGGCGTCAACACCTAGGTTTCCTAGCTGCAACATATCTTCACGCGTGAAGATGCCACTCTCGCTGACCTTTTTTGCTCTTGGTATCTTAGGTAGAAGGCGCTCTGTTGTGTCCAAGCTTACCTCAAAGGTACGAAGATTTCGGTTGTTGATGCCAATAATTGGTGCGGCCACGTCCAGAGCTACTTCCAATTCTTGCTCGTCGTGCACTTCCACGAGGCACCACATACCGATCTCCGTTGCCCGGTTCATCAGCTTCTGTAATAAATCTTTCTCTAGTGCGGCCACTATTAGCAGAATAGCATCCGCTCCTGCTGCCCGAGCCTCGTATACCTGATATTCATCGATGATAAAGTCTTTCCGCAGTATCGGAATCCGTACCGCCGTCCGTATCTGTCTAAGATAATCTATTGACCCTTGAAAAAACTTCTCATCCGTTAGAACAGATATCGCGGCAGCTCCGGCTTCTTGGTAGGCCAGAGCTATTTTTACAGGGTCGAAATCACTTCGTATCACACCCTTTGACGGCGATGCTTTCTTTACTTCTGCGATGAGCGCGGGAATGCCAGTTTTGCAGCGGGTAAGCTTCTTGGCAAAATCAAGCGGTGGAGGAGCATCCGAGACGCGCGATTTCAGCTCTCTTACAGGCAGTGCTTTTTTTCGCTGCTCTATCTCGTTTCGCTTAGTTTCTAGTATGGTTTCCAGAATCAACTTCCGGCTAGCTCCTGTGTTAATGTTTTGAATCGCTCAAGAGCGTTCGCTGCTGCACCGCTGTCGATTGACTCGGCTGCTAAACTTATGCCTTCGCGTAGGTCTGTGGTCTTTCCAGCTACAACCAGTGCCGCCGCTGCGTTTAGAAGCACGATGTCACGCTTTGGCCCAGTTTGGCCATCCAGTATCTCGAGCAAGCATCTCACGTTGTCGCTTACGGCTCCGTCTCCCGCTGTTAGTTCGTTGGCGGAAGCCGTCGGCAAACCCACGTCCTCGGGTTTTAGTGTATAGCTCCTTACAGCGCCGTCCACTACTTCGCTCACAAGAGTCTCTCCAAGAGTTGACATCTCGTCCAGACCGGCCATGCCGTGAAACACCATCGCTCGCTCCGTGCCCAAGGCCAGCAGCACCCGCGCCATAGTCTCCGTGAAATCCGGCGAGAACACTCCGATAACCTGCCGCTTTGCGCCCGCAGGGTTGGTCATAGGGCCAAGAATGTTGAACACTGTGCGAATCCCGATTTCCTTACGCGGACCGACAGCGTGTTTCATTGCGGGGTGTAGGGCGGGGGCGAACATAAACCCTATTCCGGCGTTGTCTATGCACATAGCTATCTGATCGGCGCTGAGATTCAAGTTGATTCCCAAAGCCTCAAGCACATCGGCGCTTCCACAATTGCTCGATGCCGCTCGGTTGCCGTGCTTTGCTACTGTTACTCCAGCACCGGCTACAACAAAGGCGGTGGTTGTCGATATGTTGAAAGTATTGAGCTTGTCACCGCCTGTCCCACAAGTGTCGATAAAGTCTGCCGTTTTAGGTTTCACCTTAACAGCTCTCTCTCGCATGACCCTGACAAAACCGGTGATCTCCGGCACTGTTTCGCCCTTCATACGCATCGCTGTGATGAAAGATGCAATTTGGGCGGATGTGGCCTCACCATCCATTATCTCGGCCATCACCGATGCTGCTTCATTTTCGCTTAAGTCCTTACCCTCAACTACGCTTCTAAGTGCTTCACGTATCATTGCTCTTGTCCTCACCCAGACTTGACGAAATTTTCCAGCAGGCGTTTGCCCTGTACGGTCAATATCGATTCAGGGTGGAATTGCACACCCTCTACCGCAAACTCTTTGTGTCGGACACCCATTATCTCACGCATGTCGGTTTCCGCAGTAATCTTGAGGCAGTCAGGAATCGTCTCGCGTCGAATTACTAGCGAGTGATAGCGGGTTGCCTCGAAGGGGTTATCAAGGCCCGTGAATACGCCCGCGTTGTCGTGGTAGATAAGAGATGTCTTGCCATGCATCAGCCTAGGTGCGCGCACGATCTCGGCGCCAAATGCTTGGCCAATAGCTTGATGACCTAGACAGACCCCGAGAATTGGTACTCTTCCAGCGAAGCGCCTAATGGTGTCTACGGAAATTCCTGCCTCGTTAGGAGTACAAGGACCCGGTGATATGACAATCTTGTCGGGTTTTAGTTCCTCGATCTCGTCCAGGGTAATTTTGTCGTTTCTAAATACTTTTAACTGCTGGCCCATTTCTCCGAGATATTGCACTAGGTTGTAAGTGAAGCTATCGTAATTGTCGATCATCAGGATCATCTTGCACCGCTCCAATCTATTCAAGTCCGGCCTCGGCTGCCTTGATCGCCCGGATAAGCGCCATTGCTTTGTTTTGCGTTTCTTGAAACTCTCGTGCGGGGTCGGAATCTGCGACTATTCCAGCTCCGGCTTGTACATAGGCTGTGGAGCCTTGCATAAGTATAGTCCGTATAGTTATGCAAGTATCCATGTCTCCCGAATAGCTGAAGTAACCTATTGCCCCAGCGTAGGGGCCGCGTCTAGTGGGCTCCAACTCGTCTATGATTTCCATTGCGCGAATCTTGGGTGCGCCGGTCACGGTTCCCGCCGGAAAGCACGCTCGCAATAGGTCGAACTGATCTTTGTCCATCTGAAGACGACCGCGAACGTTGGAGACAATGTGCATGACGTGGGAATAGCGCTCTATTACCATCAGTTCATCTACTGTGACCGTTCCGTAGCGGCACACTCTGCCGATGTCGTTACGGCCAAGGTCGACTAGCATTATGTGCTCCGCTCGTTCCTTCTCGTCTTTTAGCAGTTCAGCTTCCAGGGCCTTGTCTTCACCTTCCGTAGCGCCGCGTTGCCTAGTGCCTGCTATTGGCCTCGTCACAACGTTTCCCTTTTCCTCGGTAACCAGTATTTCAGGCGACGAGCCGATTAGCTTCATATCGCCATAAGACAAATAATACATATAAGGCGAAGGGTTGAGACTGCGAAGCGCGCGGTAGATGTCGAAAGGATCAGCAGTTACTTGCGCGCTGAAACGTTGAGAGAGCACAACCTGAATTACGTCGCCCGCAGCTATATATTCTTTGCATTTCATTACGGCCGACTCGAAGTCCTCGCGGCGAAAATTGGAGCGTATTTCGGGTTCGACGCCTTTCGATGGCTCGCTGAGTGCTTCGTCGGGGCGACGAAGCTTTTCTACGACCGAGTCTATCTTGGCAATCGCAGCGTCATAGGCAGCCGACGCGTTATTGTCCACTTGTGCGTTACATACAACCCGTATTCGATGTTTGACATGGTCGAAGATCAACAGCGTGTCGGTGAAGATAAACAGGCAGTCAGGAGCATTCAGGTCGTCTGAGGTAGTATCAGGTAGGTCTTCGAAGAAACGCACCAGATCGTAGCTGATGAAGCCTACCGCTCCACCGCAAAAACGCGGTAGTTCTGGGTCGGCAACATAGCTGAATCTCCCCAGCTCAGATTTCAAGACGTGTAATACATCGCGTCCAGCGTCCAGGTCGAAAGACTCTTTTTTGCCCGCCCTGTCTATCTCCACCTGAAAGCCCTTGCTTTTGATGATCAAGTTTGTGCCGCTGCCCAAGAACGAATAGCGTGCTACTCGTTCGCCTCCCTCAACGCTCTCTAACAAAAAGCTATAATCGTCGTCAACTATCTTGCGATAGGCGGAAACAGGCGTATCCAAATCAGCAAGGACTTCCCTATAAATGGGAATAAGGTTGCCGCGTTTACTGCGCCGAATAAACTCATCCCTGTCCGGGCTATACGTGCTCATGCTACACCAGCCTTATCGTGTGCGAAATAATCCACCTTCATCGCGCGTCTTACCAAATCGAGAGTTAACTTCCCTTCGTCATTTGCGCGACGGGTTCCAGAAATTAGTATATCCTCTACCTCATTCGGATGGGCGTCGTAATAAGCTCGCCTATCCCGTATCGGTGTCAGAAGTTCGTCGAGCACGGCAGTAAGCCGTTTCTTACAGTCTACGCATCCAATCCGCCCGGCTCGGCACTCGGTCTCCAGTTCCTCCACAAAGCCTGCGTTGAATTGCTTCTGATAGGTGAATACGGTGCAAACCTCTGGATGGCCAGGGTCGTTCTTGCGAATGCGCGCCGGGTCGGTGACGGCATTTCTCACCTTTCGCGCAAGCTCTTCTGTGGGATCGGACAGATAGATGGCGTTGTCCAGGCTTTTGCTCATCTTGTTGTTGCCGTCTAGACCGACCAGCAGTTGCTGCACTAGTGCCTCAGGTTCGGGAAACACTTCGCCATACAACTCGTTGAACCTCCGAACAATCTTGCGCGTCAGCTCAAGATGCGGAACCTGATCTTTGCCCACCGGTACCAGGTGCGCGCGGCAAAACGTGATGTCAGCCGCTTGGCTAACAGGATAGCCTAGGAATCCGTACATCAGCTCGGAGTAGCCTTTCTGTGCCGCTTCCGTTTTTATAGTTGGATTGTGCCTGAGCACGTTTACCGGAACGAACATCGAGTAGAAGATGGTCAATTCGGCTATAGATGGAACCATCGACTGTACGAAAATGGTGGCGACATTCGGATCTATGCCAACCGCAAGGTAATCCTTGGCCACCTCCCTCACGTCTACACCTAGTTGGTCTGGGTTTTCCCAATTAGTAGTCAAGGCCTGGACATCAGCTATGATTAAGAACGTATCGTATTCGTGCTGTAGTTTAACGCGGTTCTGGAGACTGCCTACGTAATGGCCCAGATGAAGCTTGCCCGTGGGCCTATCGCCAGTGAGTATTCTCTTTTTCATATGTCTACACTCCTTGCTTAATGAAGTGTGTGTCGCTGGGCTAATGAACCGAGGCCAGGGATCCTCGTATATCCCTGGCCTCGAACACCACACCTGTATCCGATTCAATGATTTCGAGGCCGCTAACATATTCCGTCGAAGTATGCTCGCGGCCTTAGCTCAATCATCTCAGGTTGCTTGGAATTGACGCAACAACCGGCGCATACTCCGCTTTAGCTGGAGTATCGCCAGCCCCACTTATAGTTTCCTCCGTGGATTATAAGATAGGATGTGCGCATTTTAATTTTAGTATAGCGAGGGCTTTCCACGCCTGTCAAGGGTTTTGGTTCAATAACAGCAAATGTGCGTGTAGTGGGCTTTGACCTGTACCCGATTTCGTGGAGGCTTTGTTAGAGAGTCTATAATGGAATCGAGGTGTGCAATGAATCGACGTAAGCATTCTAACGAGTTCAAGATGG